>Ga0224555_1002650_pt1 | contig 20326 bp, 21 predicted proteins | sample 714S23034metaG_FD_180687 | JGI IMG/M metagenome (GOLD analysis project Ga0224555, IMG submission 180687) | Peat soil microbial communities from Stordalen Mire, Sweden - 717 S2 30-34 | ecosystem: Environmental > Terrestrial > Soil > Wetlands > Peat | place: Sweden: Norrbotten County, Stordalen...
ATCCAAACAAAAAAGACACTCATTTGAGTGTCCTTTGTTGTACCCGGTACGGGAATCGAACCCGTCTTTCCTCCGTGAAAGGGAGATGTCCTAGCCGATAGACGAACGAGCCGTTTTCTAAAAGGAACGCAAAAGTAGGATTTTTTCGGAACCATAAAAGCCCTGAAGGCTTTTTTATTGAAAACTTATTTTTGTCATCCATAGTTGAGGCTATAATACATAGGTTTGCCACCCGTTTTAACCAATCAAATAACCGCCATGAGCTTAAAAACAGTTGAGAATTTTAATTTTTCAGGAAAAAGGGCCCTTATCCGTGTAGATTTTAACGTGCCGCTTGATAAGCAGTTTAACATCACCGACGATAGCCGGATTAAAGGCGTGCTGCCCACTATCAAAAAAATATTAGCCGATGGCGGCAGTGTTGTGCTGATGAGCCACCTGGGCCGCCCCCTAAAAAAACTGAAAGAAGACGGCACCATCGACTATAATAAATACTCCCTAAAGCACGTAGTAGCAAAAACCGCCGAACTGCTGGGTACCCCGGTTCAGTTTGCCGAAGATTGCATCAGCGACAAAGCATTTCAGCAATCAGCCGCGTTAAAACCCGGCGAAGTGCTGTTGCTCGAAAACCTTCGTTTTTACAAGGAAGAGGAAAAAGGCGATGCCGGTTTTGCCGAAAAGCTAAGCAAACACGGCAACGTGTACGTAAACGACGCCTTCGGAACAGCCCATCGCGCACATGCATCAACCACCATAGTAGCCAATTACTACACCCCCGAAAATAAAATGTTCGGCTACCTGATGGCCAATGAGGTTAGCAATGCCGATAAAGTTTTAAAAAGTGCCGAAAAACCTTTCACCGCCATCTTAGGTGGCGCCAAGGTTTCCGATAAAATTCTGATTATTGAAAACCTGCTCAACCGCGCCAATAATATTTTAATCGGCGGGGGCATGGCCTACACATTCTTTAAAGCCATGGGCGGCAAAATCGGCAACTCGCTGGTTGAAGAGGATAAACTTGAACTGGCCCTGCAACTCATCGAAAAAGCACAGGAAAAAGGCGTTCAGCTTTTATTGCCTATTGACAGCATTATTGCCGATAAATTCGACGCCGCAGCCAACACCGCAACTTCCGACTCCAACCGCATACCCGATGGCTGGATGGGCCTGGATATTGCCAACAACGCCATCTATGATTTCTCGCAGGTAATCCTCAACTCAAAAACCATTTTATGGAACGGCCCCATGGGCGTTTTCGAAATGGAGAAATTTCAGCAAGGCACCAAAGCCATTGCCGAAGCCGTGGCCGCAGCCACCGCCAAAGGCGCATTCAGCCTGGTAGGCGGCGGCGACTCAGTAGCAGCAGTCCACAAATTCAACCTGGCCGATAAAGTTAGTTATGTATCAACCGGTGGGGGAGCTATGCTGGAGTATTTTGAAGGGAAAGAGCTACCCGGTATTAAGGCCATTCTTCAATAACTGCAGAATACATTTTTATCGCAAAGACGCAAAGAGAGCAAAGGTCGCAAAGAGTAAAGACAAAAAGGATTGCAATTTATATAAATGTATTAATCATAATCATCATAATAAATCAGCGTCCCCTTGCCTTTGTATTTCGTATTTCTCCACCTCAAACTTCTTCGTCCGCCTCATAAACCTAAAAGTATAATCAGGCCACAGCGTAACGTTTTTACCGGTTTTGGTTTGGTACCAGCTTACACAGCCTCCCGACTGCCATACTGTTTTATTTAGCTTTTGCTGAAGGTCGGTATTGAACGAGGTTTGTGTTTCTTTTTTTACATCAACTGATTTAAAGTTTTCTTTTTTCATCAGTTTGATAGCTTCGAGGATATAATGCACCTGCGCCTCTATCATCAATATCATTGAGCTGTGCCCTAAACCTGTATTCGGCCCCACCACCATAAACAAATTCGGGAAACCTGCCACACTGGTGCCCAGGTAAGCTTCGGCCCCGTCTTTCCAGGCTTCATTTAAACTCATACCATTTTTACCACGAACATCAAACACCACCACACCCTCTGCAGCATAAAACCCGGTAGCAAAAACAATAGCATCCGGGATATGTTGAATGCCGTCTTTGGTTTTAATACCGGTGGCATTTATTTCATCAATATGTTCTGTAATCAGGTGTACGTTTTTTCTTTGCACTGCCGGGTAATAATCATTGGTTAGCAAAACCCTTTTACAGCCCATAGTGTAGGTGGGCGTTAGCTTTCTTCTCAGCGCTTCGTCCTTTACATTTTGTTTAAGAAACCGTGCCGCTATTTTACTGGCAAATTTCAACAGTGCCGGATGCCGTGTAAACCCATAAGCCGCCAGCTCATGAAACCAATATAAACGCCACCGGTAAAAGTTGCGCATAAACGGCAGTGTGTTATACATGCTCCTCCTAAAAGCAGATATATCGCCATCCATTTTGGGCATTATCCACGGCGGCGTGCGCTGATACAACTGCAGTTCCTTTACCACCGGTGCAATGGCTGGCACAATCTGTATGGCACTGGCACCGGTGCCTATTACGGCTACCGTCTTCCCTTTCAAATCATAACTATGGTCCCACTGCGCGCTGTGAAACATCGTGCCCTTAAAATCATCCCGGCCCTTAATATCCGGCAACGCAGGCTGGCTCAACCCACCCGAACACGATATAACCGACTGCGCAAAATAAGTTTTACCATTGTTACAAACCACCTGCCACACACCCTGCGCCTCATCAAAAACAAGCCTCTCAACCGTAGTATTAAGCTGTATATATGGATTAAGCCCATACTTCTCAACACAATGGTCCATGTAATTCAATATCTCCTGCTGCGGCCCAAACACCCTGCTCCAGTTCGGGTTCTGCTCAAACGAAAAAGAGTATAAATGCGACTCCACATCACAAGCCGCCCCCGGATAATTATTATCCCGCCAGGTACCGCCCAAATGGCTGCCGCGTTCCAGAATAATAAAATTATTGAAACCTTCTTTTTTAAGCTGAATAGCCGTGCAAATACCGGCGAAGCCGGCGCCTATGATGAGTTGGTTGTATTGGGTGGTGTTCATGGAGTGAAGATAGCAATGTGACAATTAGACAATGTGATAATGGAACACAAAAGCTGGATTAGTTCCCCATTCTAATTATACAACCCTGAATGTTTTATTCTCTGCAAGTGGTAAAAAATATCCTTTAATGCAATTAGGGTTTCTGATACAAATTTGAATATGGTCTTTGTCCCTAAATCCTGCGCCTGGATAAAGCTCTTTACCTTCGGTAAAAATCCCCCTCACAGAATCAAAGCTCTTATTTTCATCCATTAAATACTCTATTACAGCACAATCAAGCTGCCTTATCAGCTTATCGTTTTTTATACTGTCGGCTGCTTTGATATTTTTAGGAAGTGGAATGTTGGCCTTGCTCATGATGTCGCTTAACTGCAAGTAAGCCCTCTTAACAAGGTTAAGATTTGCGGAGTCTAATAAATCAAGGCATTTACCCAAACTAATCACGGCACCCACCACAGCGGGTTTTGAAACGTTATCTTTTTGCCGTGCTAAAGCTTCTTTTGCAAACTGCAGGGCGCGTTGTGGGTTATTCTCCCAAAAATAAATGCCGTGGCCTAGCCAATCGTAACTATTATTACTATGAAGAAGCCCGGTTTCCTTTCCTGAAACTATTTTGTTGCGGACAGATAGCTTACAACCATGAAAGCCAGCTATTAACCCTGCATGGGGGTAATACATAATTCGCTGTATTGTTTTGCAGGTTTACCTTTTTTATTTAGTATTCCTAACTTGATTAAATAATCAACTGCGGCTTGCCTGTTTATAGTAGCCTTTTTTGAACGTTCGTTCATTGACTTAATAAGCTCGTCTTTCTCTTTCCGTCCCATATCACATCACTACATTAAGCGTAGTGCTACAAAGATAGAAAAAATGGACACATTTTTATATTTTTCGTCTCCGCCGCCCCCGTTTCGAACCCTGTGTTAATGTAGAAAAACCTATGTTTACATCGTGATGCCGGTTCCTCCTCTCCCAAACTCGTGTTGGTGATGAAACCGGCTTTAGTTTTTTATATCCCTCTCCTTTCATTTATAAATTTCAATGGCGTCGTTCAATGTATAAAGGTCATCATCGTCTTCATTTAAAAAATCAAAAGCACCAGGCTCTGACGCTATTTTTTCAATTCCCTTTTGAAGCAGTTCATCATCGTATTTACGCAGTATAAATGAAATATAGTCATTGGCCTCTTCAATTTTCTCCAAGGGGAGCTTTTGAAGTTTGGTAAGTGCAATTTCTATTAACTCACGCTTTGACATAATACCAAAGGTACAAAAAGTAGGTTGAATTTAATAATTCAGGAATTTGGGAATTTGATAATGGAATATAAGAGTTGGCTGTGTCCCGGCAGGGCAATGTCAGTAAGAACAGGATACTGACCTCAGAGAGGTCAAATATTTATAGCAACAACATGCAAAAGATGAGACGACTCCAGAGGAGTCGCATGAGAATTTGTGTCACTTAACGGAGCCAATTAACCATTTCCTAAGTAGCCAGATAATATATGCTGGATGATTTTTTTTATCTTTGAAAGTATGGAAACCATTATAAAAGTTAAAGACTCCCTTGAAGGAAGAAAGCTAATTGCACACCTGCAATCCCTTTCCTATGTAAAAGTATTGGGTGACTCAACCAACCTGATTGACGTTAAGGAATTGAAAAGCAAAGTAAAGAACGCAGAAAGTTCTAAATCGCTAACCTTAGAAGAAGCAATAAGCCGGAGCGCAGCATGGAAAAGCAAATACAAATAATTGTAAAAGAAGCTGCGTTAAATGATTTGGAAAAAGAATGCCTGCATCTGGCAGAAAATTATTCAGTTCGGTATTCCGAAAAATTCAGGCTCGCATTTTTTGAACAAATTATAACTATCCTTCCCAATCCGTTAAAATACCCCGAATGCCGGTTTCTGCCCACCAAAAGAAAAATGTACAGAAATATTATCTGGCAAAATTACCTCATAGTATATAAAGTAAAAAAAGCTGTTATTGAAGTTTTGATTTTATTTCACACCAAACAACGCCCGGCAAAATTGAAGGCAATTAAAAAGGGAAGGGTGTGATAGTAGCCATCATAAAATTATTGAACCCCTCTTTTTTAAGTTAAATAGCCGCGCAAATGCCGGCGAAGCCGGCGCCTATGATGAGTTGGGTGTATTGGGTGGTGTTCTCCATAGTTCGAAGATAACGGCTAATGTGATAATTCGGCAATTTGAGAATTTGACAATGGAATACAACTACTTTCCATTTCAACCGCAGCATATATATGTAGAGACCCGAAATGGCATCACGTTACCAGAAATTAGTCTAAAAGAAACTCGGCAAATTACCTTTTATAGTCATCAGGTTTCTATTGATAAACCAGAGTGCATGAATACCTACATCATTTAAAAAATCAATATCATCTTTCTTAGGCTTCTTAGGCAATAGCACCGCCAAGTCTGTTATAGCCCTCCTTTCTAATTTTCTTCGATAATCAAATAATTGGCCAACCGCTAATCTAAGGTGAGAACGTTCAATAGAACTCTTTACCTCTATTAGTAAGTCCTTGCTTTTATCATCGTAGTCCTTAATTAATGCATCAAACTTATTTGCCTCAGACCCTTCAAAAATTTTATATCCGGTATTTTTACACAACTTAGTTAAACTATTTGTCATAGAATTGTGTAAGCGAATCATTTTCTTGGTTCTGGTTTTTACGATTACCTCTATATCGGAATCGTCTTTCGCATCTAAGCTTTTATTCTCGTTCTTAATCTCAGCTATTGCCCTGCCAACAACATTTTGAACTTTTATTTTAGCAAGTCTGCCACTTTGAACATCGAGCATCAGAGCATCCTTAATTCCATGTTGGCCTATAAGACGAATAAGAGTTTTAAATTGTTCAGATGGTGAAGAATTAGTTATGCCAAGCTTGCGATGAAGTTCGACTACATTTGCATTTTTATTAACAATTGGAAAACGTAGGCCAGAATCTAAACATGCGATAAGTGGTGTAAGAAGATTTGCAGGATTCATTTTTATATTTTCATGATTTGCCATAGGAATACCATGCAATTCATGCACCCTTTCTGCTAATTCAATTCTTTGCTCATTATTTTTAAGTTTAGCCGCTTCATGGACAAGAGGGGCTAAGCGATCAAAGTTTGCCTTTATCCAAACTTTACTTGAGTTGCGATAAGCTTTATAAAGATTTGTAAAGCCGGTTCTTTTCTCTACGCAATTCAGAATGGATTTTGGAAAGCCATACTGTTTTAACCCTCCCAAGTCTATTAGATAAGGTGCTGCCCCTTTTTTATTCCATAAAGACCAAAGCGCCGGTAATTTCGCGGTTTCCCAGTAACCATTTCCCTTGTCTGACCACCAGGTTAGTTGACAGAGCGCATATAGTTTTTCTGCTGTTAGTTTTTTGCCTTGACATTGCATTAGATAGCATTTTCTAATAAGATTAGCTGTATTCCGCTCAACTTGATAATGCATCTGAGCGTCATTGGTGAGTTCTATTATCATTGTTGTTGTTTTATCCTCTTTTTGAACAAATATAAGCCCCCCTTCCCCTCACAAATACCTACTCTCATCCTTCATCACCCTTAAATAATCTGTCCTGGCTTTCTTAAACCGTTTAACAGCCATTTTCATTATTTTGATAATGCTTTCAACCAGCTTCTCCGATTTCTTTACGCCGTGTTTGGCCATAATAACCAAGCCATCATTGGTAACAGTCTCCAGGTCGCGCTCTATTTGCTTTATTTCCTTTTCAATTTCAGCCAGCTCAATATTACTACGCAGCTTTATTCGCAACATAACTGATTATTTCTTCGGCTGTGTCCAATCCCCCTTTTACTACTAAAGCATTTAAATTACCATCATATCCCATAGCGAGGTGAAGGGTATTGTAGGCATCATTAAGCAACGCCAGTATTTTTTTATCCTTTTTGGCGAGGTAGTCCTTGTAATGCCCCATGCTTTTCCGCTTACCCTTTTGTGGTGCCGGAACGATTGCGTCAAGGGCTTCCAGTACACCATTGTAAGCTGTATTACCCGCCATGCGCACATATTTTTTATCGGCGTAAAACCTATCCTTTTTACCGGCCTTATCGCGCAAAATTTCCTTTGCATTCAGCAAATACCGCTTTGCTTCCTTTACTTCTTCTTTCATAATGTAAAGGTATAAGATATTTCCATGTGAGAACTCCAATTTCAGCGTAACTTACTTTGAAATCCCGCTTCGCTCATTTCGGCGTAGCGTGTTTTGAGCGAATGCGTCTCGCTTCGCTCGACTATGTTTTGTAGCCTCCGGCTACGGTATTAATCTCCTCTTAATTCGCATCTGTCTCCTCACAAATACCTGCTCTCATCCTTCATAACCCTTAAATAATCCGTCCGCCCCTTCTTAAACCGCTTAACCGCCATTTTAAGTATTTTAATAATACTCTCAACCAGCTTTTCCGATTTCTTTACCCCATGTTTGGCCATAATAACCAAACCATCGTTGGTAACCGTTTCCAGGTCGCGCTCAATTTGTTTTATTTCCTTTTCAATTTCAGCCAGCTCTTTTTTGGCATCATTGTAAAGTATCGTGGCTCTTTCCTTACGCAGCGGTGTAAACTCACTGTCGTATTCCTCCCCACTGATAACACCTGCATCTAAATCTTCATCCAGGTCATCCAGTAACTCATCTATTTCAGTCAATCGCTTTTGTCCTTTCATGGGTATATGCTGTCTTCAAGGCTTTTAGTTGCCCAATCAGTAAATGTAATTTAACAAAACCCGAAAACTTTTCCAAAACCCCCGATTCTCTCTCTACCGCTTGCGGTGGAGCGGGTGACCGCACGAAGTGCCGGTCGGGTGAGGCTGGCTGTTCCGCATTTCTCCCACCCGATTCCACATGTTTCCTACAAAACCCCACCTCGCCCACCTGAACACATGAACACCTGCGCACCTGAACACATTCCGCAGTTAACACCCCTTCCCAAATCTGTTAATTAACCGTGCATAACCTGTTGATAACGCAACATCTTATCCACTCAGCACGTTTATTGAATATTAATTACCACTTTTTCCCACTGCTAAAATGCCCGTAAATGCTACATTTTATCCAAAAACTTGCTTGTTGAAAAATATTTTGTATACTTTAGTGGTAAACTGTGGTAGTAAGTGGGAAATGAGTTTACTTTTGTAACAATAAATGGTGATTAAAAGATTATGGCTTTCAGAGGACAATACGACTGCACAATGGACGACAAAGGGCGCATTAAAATGCCCTCTGCCCTGCGCAAACAATTTGCCGCTGAGGACGCTAACAAATTCATGATTGCCAAGGACATTGAGGACTGCCTGGTGGTTTACCCCATGAAAACCTGGGAAAAACAAGAGGCCACGCTACAAAAGCTGAACCCTTTTAACACCAGCCACCAAAAATTCATTAACGCCATAACAGTTGGCCTTACTGAAGTTGAAATGGACAGCGCCGACAGGTTTTTGGTAAGCACCAGCCTTAAAAAATATTTAGGCGCCGGTAAGGATATTGTAATGAAGGGAAAATTTGACCGTATCCAGGTTTGGGAAGCAAACAAATACGAGCAGTATACGCAAGGCAATATTTCTAACATTCAGGGGCTTGCAGATGAAGCTGCTGCATATCTCGATACGCTGAATGAAGAAAAATGACCCTTCGGCTTCGCTCAGGGTGACACCAGAAGGGTATCACACGTCCGTTCTTTTACATGAATGTATTGAAGGCTTAGCCATAAAACCGGAAGGTGTTTATGTAGATGTCACTTTTGGAGGAGGAGGCCATTCGGCAGCCATACTCGAAAAGCTTGGAAAGAAGGGGAAGTTATTTGCCTTCGACCAGGACGAGGATGCTTTGAAAAACGCACCGGATGACAAACGCTTTACACTGATACACGCCAACTTCAGGGCTATGAAAAGATTCCTGCGCATGCACAATGCATTGGGAGTTGACGGTATACTGGCCGACCTGGGGGTTTCATCCTGGCAGTTCGACACGGCAGAGCGCGGTTTTAGTTACCGTTTCGATGGCCCGCTGGATATGCGGATGAACCGGTTTGCCGAAAAAACAGCGGCCACTGTGCTGAACACCTACAGTGCCGAGGCCCTGCAGAAAATGTTTGGCGAATACGGCGAGGTGCGCAACTCAAAAACACTGGCAAGGGCCATTGTTGATTTAAGAGAAACTCAGCTGTTTGAAACGATAGCCGATTTGAAAAGTATAGCCGAACAAAACCGAATGGGCGAAACGCATAAATATTTAGCCCAGGTTTTTCAGGCGATAAGGATTGAAGTGAACGATGAGTTAGGCGCCCTGAAAGAGTTTTTGTTGCAAAGCACAGAGGTATTGAATGAAGGAGGAAGGCTGGTGGTGCTTACGTTTCACTCGCTTGAAGACCGGTTAGTGAAAAACTATATCAAACACGGAAATTTTGAAGACGAACCGGCAAAGGATTTTTTCGGCAACATAAAACTAAGCTTAAAAGCAAACAATAAAAAGCCAATAACGGCGAGTGAACAGGAACTAAAGCAAAACTCAAGATCGCGCAGCGCCAAACTGAGAATTGCCGAAAAGATTTAGAAGTTAAACGTAAAGACAAAATAAAATAAGTAAGTAAGTCTCTCCTCTCCCTCGGAGAGGGGAGATGTCCGAAGGACAGAGAGGTGAGGATTGTATTAAAAGCAACAAAATGTCAGAGGGATTAGAAAACGAAATGCAAACGGAAGAACCGGTCTTAGCCTCCCCTTCGGGGACGGGAGGGGTTGCGCCTAAGCAACGTGGCCTTGCCTCCATCCTCGGAAAACTTGATTCGTTAAGCGAAACCGGTTTGAAGAAGGTGCTTTTCAACCTGCCTTTTGTTTTGTTCCTGGTAATGTTGGCGGCGTTGCACATAGCCAGCAATCACGTGGCCGAAAACTATGCACGGCGCATAACAAAAACTGAAAAGGAAGTAAAGCTTTTACGCTGGCAATATATGACAACCGCATCGGGCCTGATGCTTAGAAGTAAGCAGAGCCGGGTAGCGCAGATGGTAGATACACTGGGGGTTCGCGAATTGCGGATTCCACCCTTTAAAATAGAAGTAAAAAAAGATTAAAGTAATGCTTAAAAAGGTGGTTCCTTATCATCCGGTTATAATGCGCCCTGCGCAGCGGATGATCCACCACTTGATTCAGGCATCATGTAAATTTTATGCCTTAACCACAACAATAAATGGTTTTGGCAAAGTAGTAGTTAAGCACTATGGCAAGCAATAAAAAGAAGGAAATCCTCTTACGGGCTAACTTAGGTTTTCTGTTCATCTGTTTGTTGGGCATGGCAATTATCAGCCGTGCATTTTACATTCAGACTGTGCAGGGCCCATACTATCGCAGCGTGGCCGATAGTCTTACCATTTTCCCTAAAAAGATTCTGGCAGAAAGAGGTAACATCTACTCTGCCGATGGCCGTTTGCTGGCAACCACCCTGCCCACTTTCGACATCCGCATTGATTTCAAAGCAACCAAACCTTACGCCGATAATGTATTGCCAGAGCAATTTAATGTAGGGGTTGATTCGCTGGCCTTGTTGCTGGCAAATATGTTTCACGATAAATCAGTGCATCAATACCGAAACGAACTGGTCCGCGAAGAAAATAACCAGACCCGTTACTATCTTCTGAAAAGAGGCGTAAACCTCGAACAGATGTTAGCCATGAAACACTGGCCACTTTTCCGCGAGGGCCACTACCGCATTGGTATGGTAGCTATACAAAACGATAAACGCCTAATGCCTTTTGATGGCCTCGCACAACGCACTATCGGTTTTACCAATACAGACGGAAAGCGCGTTGGCCTTGAAGGGCAGTATGATGATCAGTTACGTGGCACACAAGGGCAGCAGATGGTGCAGAAAATTGCAGGCGGGGTAACCATTCCTATTGATTCAAAAGAAGAAATCGCCCCTCAACCTGGTCGTGATGTTTACACCACCATTGATGTTGATTTACAGGACGTAGCTGAAGATGCATTGCTCCGCGCCCTCCAATACCACGGTGCCGAACACGGCTGCGTAGTTTTAATGGAAGTAAAAACCGGCAAAATAAAAGCCATCGCTAACCTGGGCCTTACCAAAGACTCTACATACGCCGAAACTTTCAATTACGCGGTGGGCGAAGCAACCGAACCGGGCTCAACCTTCAAACTTGCTACCGTCGCCTCGGTAATGGAAGATGGTTTGGGAAACAATAACTCATTAATTGATGTTGGCGACGGCGTGGCCAAATTCTATAACCTAACTGTAAGAGACCACGAAACGCCTGAAACTCCACAGTTAACAATTAAACGTGCAGTTGAGGTTTCTTCTAACGTAGCCATGGCAAAGCTTGCCTTCCAGCACTACGCATCTGCCCCAGAGAAATTCTATAAAAACCTGCAAACCTTCGGCTTTACCAAGCCGATTGATATTGAGTTGCCGGGCGCGGGAGCACCGGTTTTAGCCGAGCCTAAAAAATGGAGTGGTGTATCAGTGGCCTACATAGCACACGGTTATGAAATACAGGTAACACCTTTGCATACCCTGATGTTTTACAACGCCATTGCCAACGGCGGCAGAATGGTAAAGCCATATATAGTTGATAAGGTAAAGGAGTATAACAAAACAGTTGACTCAACAACAATCACCGTTTTGAATGAGAGGATGTGCAGCCCGCAAACTATTAAGCAGCTGCAGGAAATTTTAGTGGGCGTGGTTGAAAATGGCACCGCCAAAAACCTTAAAACCGACTATCTGCATGTGGCAGGGAAAACCGGTACCGCTGTTATTGCACAAGGAAGCCATGGTTATAAGAATAGAATTTACCAGGCCTCTTTCTGTGGTTATTTCCCCGCTGAAGACCCACAGTATTCCATGATTGTAGTTATCAATTCGCCAAGCGTGAATGGATATTACGGAAATGTCGTAGCCGGTTCCATTTTTAAAGAAGTGGCAGATAAGGTTTACTCGCTTACACTCAACATGCACCCGGCCATTAACAAACAGTTGTTAGCCGAAAACAATATTCCGCTGGCCCCATGTGCCGACGCAAAAGACCTGAAAGGCATTTACAAATTCTTTGGTTTAAATGTGAATGATGTAAACAGCGAATGGGCAAATACAACTGGCAACGGCAAGAGCATTAGCCTGGTTGGCCGCGAAGTTGACAATAGCACAGTACCCGATGTAACCGGCATGAGTTTGAAAGACGCACTCTATATGTTGGAATCAATGGGAATGAAAGTAAATGTAGTTGGCAGAGGAATGGTTAAACACCAATCAGTACCCCCCGGAGATAAATTGAATAAAGGAACACCGATAGTAATTGAATTGACATGATAAAAATGTAGGGGCAGGCCTCGCGCCTGCCCTGGGAATTGCAGAAGGATTGAGGAATTGAATTAAAAAACAAAAAAACCACCACACCCAGACCGTGGCAATATTGAAGGACATATTATATGGTGTTTCGCTGAAACAGGTTGTCGGCTCAACTGATGTTGAAGTAAAACAATTGCAACTCGACTCGCGCAAAGTAAGCGCAGGCGATTGCTTTATTGCAGTTAAAGGAACAGCATTAGATGGCCATGCATTTATCGACCAATGCATTGAAAAAGGTGCCATTGCCATTATTTGCGAAGAACTACCTGCCATCATTAAAGATGGCGTTACTTATGTGAAAGTGCAACATGCTGGCAGAGCGGTTGGTACCATGGCCACCAATTTTTATGGCAACCCTTCTGCCCAAATGAAAGTAGTCGGTGTTACCGGTACCAACGGAAAAACCTCAGTAGTTACACTGCTTTTCCGTTTACTCAGAAAGATGGGCAAAAATGCCGGCCTGCTTTCAACCGTTCAAAATCAAATTAACGAGGAGATTATTCCTTCAACCCATACTACGCCAGACCCCATAAGCCTTAACCGGTTGATGAAACAAATGGCAGATGCCGGTTGTGAGTATTGTTTTATGGAAGTAAGCTCTCACGCCATAGACCAGCACCGTATTGAAGGCCTAAAATTCACCGGCGCTGTTTTCACCAACTTAACACATGATCATCTCGACTACCACAAAACTTTCGAAAACTACCTGAAAGCCAAGAAGAGGTTTTTTGACGAATTACCAGCCGGTGCTTTTGCCCTGGTTAACACGGACGACAGAAACGGAAACGTCATGTTACAGAACACGAAGGCAACCAAGCATTCGTATTCCCTCAAAAATCCGTCAGAGTTTAAAGCCAAAATTATAGACAACAGCATTATAGGTTTAATGCTTGAGCTGGATGGAAAAGAAATGCATACCAGGCTAATTGGCGAGTTTAACGCTTATAACCTGACTGCAGTTTATGCAAGCTGCATGCTTTTAGGTTTTGAGAAAGAAGAAACACTAACCATTCTTTCATCATTAACTCCACCCGAAGGAAGATTTGACCAGGTGATTTCTCCGGGAAAGAAAATTATCGGCATAGTAGATTATGCCCATACGCCTGATGCTTTAAAGAATGTGCTGCAAACCATTCAGGCCATCCGCAGTGGTAATGAAAACCTTTTTACCGTGGTAGGTTGTGGTGGTGACAGAGACAACACCAAGAGGCCTGTAATGGCAGAAATAGCCACCAAGTTTTCAAACAAAGTGGTATTGACTTCCGATAATCCGCGCAGCGAAGACCCTGAAGAAATATTGAAACAAATGAATGCCGGTGTGCCGGTTACCGATAAAAGAAAAGTATTAACCATAACCGACAGAAAAGAGGCTATAAGAACCGCCTGCATGATGGCCGATAAAGGAGATATCATTTTACTGGCTGGTAAGGGCCACGAAAAATACCAGGAAATAAAGGGCGTAAAATACCCCTTCGATGATAAAGCAATATTGCGCGAAATGTTTGTTGAATTAGAAAAATAAAAAAGGTAGGCACCCCGAAAGGGTTTCCCTCACCCTTTCGGGGTTTTAACCAGAAAAGGCAGTAGAAGTAAAAAAGAAGAAAATTAAAAAAAATGCTGTATTACTTATTTAAATTTTTGAAAGAGCACTATAACGTCCCCGGCGCGGGTCTGTTTCAGTACATCTCTTTCCGTGCAGCAGCGGCCATCCTCATTTCATTGGTAATTTCAATGATTTACGGTAAAAATATCATCGCCTTACTTCGTCGCAAACAAATCGGCGAAACCATTCGTGAACTCGGCTTACAGGGCGAAAACCAAAAGAAAGGAACCCCTACTATGGGTGGTTTAATCATCCTGGGGGCAATTCTTATTCCTACTCTCCTGTTTGCCCGTATTGATAATGTTTACGTAATCCTGATGCTGGTTACCACCGTTTGGTTAGGATTAATCGGCTTTGCTGATGACTATATCAAAGTATTTAAAAAGGATAAAAAAGGTTTACAAAGTGCTTTCAAAGTAATAGGCCAGGTGGGTCTCGGTATCATCGTAGGCACTACGCTGTTTTTCAATAAAAACGTAATTACAAAGGAAGAAGTTCAGCAGGGTGAAGTATATAAATACAGTTCAGAAAGGATTACAAAAGTGACCGATGATAATTTGAAGGTGCACTACATGTTAACCGATAAGGCACCAACTACTACAATTCCATTTGTAAAAAGTCATGAAATAGATTACTCAATCATTCTCTGCTGGTTCAACAAAAACCTTTGTAATTATTCCTGGATCACTTTTATACTGATAGTAACATTCATTATCACAGCCGTAAGTAATGGGGCCAATCTCACCGATGGAATTGACGGACTGGCTACAGGTTCGTCAGCCATAATTGGGGCAACGCTACTGGTGCTGGCTTATGTTTCAGGTAACGTCATATTCGCCAATTACCTCGATATTATGTACATACCCAACGCCGGCGAGCTGGTTATTTTCTGCGCCGCGTTCGTGGGTGCCTGCGTTGGTTTCCTGTGGTATAATGCTTACCCGGCAGAGGTCTTTATGGGTGACACCGGTTCGCTTGCCTTAGGCGGCATTATCGCCACCGTGGCAATATGCATCCGGAAAGAGTTACTGATACCTGTTATGTGCGGCATATTCCTGATAGAGAATTTATCTGTGATTATGCAGGTAAGCTATTTCAAGTACACCAGGAAGAAGTATGGCGAAGGCAGAAGGATATTCCTGATGAGCCCGCTGCATCATCATTACCAGAAATTGGGCATGCATGAAAGTAAAATAGTAAGCAGGTTTTGGATAGTAGGGATTTTATTAGCAGTACTAACAATTGTTACCCTCAAGGTAAGATAACATAGAAATGAAGAAGCGATTAGTCATATTGGGTGCAGGCGAAAGTGGGGTTGGCGCAGCTGTGCTTGGGCTAAAGCAGGGATATGACGTGTTCGTAAGCGACAAATCAAAAATAGCACCGAAGTATTTAACCATGCTCGACCAATATGAAGTGGTATACGAGTTTGGGCAACATACCGAAGAGAAGATTTTAAATGCCGATGTAGTAATGAAAAGCCCCGGAATACCGGATAAAGCGGAAATAGTAAAGAAGATAAGGGCGAAAGGAATAAAGGTAGTAAGTGAAATAGAATTCGGAGCATGGTATACCACCGCGCAGATTGTGGGTATAACCGGCGCAAACGGTAAAACAACCGTTACCTCGCTGGTATATGATCTGCTGAAAAAAGGCGGATTTAATGTTGGGCTGGGTGGTAACATTGGAAAAAGCTTTGCGCTGCAGGTGGCCACTGAAAATTATGATCACTACGTGTTAGAGATTTCAAGTTTTCAGTTAGATGATATTGAAACATTTAAACCTCATGTGGCAGTGTTAACCAATATCACGCCCGACCACCTGGACCGGTATAACTACGAGTTGCAGAATTATGTCACCTCAAAGTTCAACATCGGTAAGTATCAAACGGCAGAAGATTACTTTATCTATTGCGCAGATGACGAAATCACTATGCAAAACATAAATAAGTATCCATTAAAGGCACAAAAAATTCCATTCAGTTACGAAACGGAATTTGCCGAAGGCGGATATACAAAAGACGAAAACATCATTATTAATTATAAACAAAACCAATTCACCATGTCAATTCAGGAATTAGGCTTACGGGGACGCCACAACGTCTTCAATTCGTTAGCAGCTGGGATAGTAGCTAACATTTACGGACTTCGAAAAGATGTCATAAAAGAAAGTCTGGCCGACTTTAAGTCGCTGGAGCATCGTTTGGAAACCGTAGCCAAAGTAAGGGGCATCGAGTTTATCAACGACTCAAAGGCCACCAACGTAAACAGTACCTGGTATGCGCTCGAATCAATGAGCAAACCAGTTATCTGGATTGCCGGTGGTATCGACAAAGGCAACGACTATACCGTGCTTGAGCCGCTGGTAAAAAAGAAGGTAAAAGGCATGATTTGCCTGGGCGCTGATAATACCAAGTTACACTCTGCTTTTGGCAGAAAAGTGGATATACTGGTTAATTGCACCAACATGTTTGATGCCGTTAAAATGGCCTACAGCCTCGGTAACCCCGGCGACACAGTGTTGTTATCGCCTGCTTGTGCATCGTTTGATTTATTTGAAAACTACGAAGACAGGGGCCGTAAGTTTAAAGATGCCGTAATCCAGTTATAATGAATAAAAAATTACAATCCCATTAATCATAATCATCATAAAAAATCAGCGTTCCCGGGATTTGAATTAAAATAAAAGCCATGAGTGCAATAGGACATAAAAAAAGCCAAACCGGTACTTTTCCTGAGGGAAGGGTTGGCGGGTTTATGTCCGAATATCTGCAGGGCGACCGGATGATATGGTTGGTGGTAGTGCTGCTGTTCTTGGTTTCGATGTTGGCCGTTTACAGCAGCACAGGCACATTGGCTTATAAAATGCAGGTGGGTAACGAAAGATACCTGATGAAGCAAATAGCCATGGCTTGCGCCGGTTTACTATTGATGTTTGTTACACATTTAATTGATTACAAGTATTACTCCCGGATAGCTCAACTGTTGTGGGTTTTAAGCATTCCGTTATTGATATATACTATGATATCCGGCTCGCGTTTAAACGATGCAAGCCGGTGGATAACGCTGCCTATAGTGGGTTTAACCTTTCAAACTTCCGATTTGGCCAAGCTTGCGCTCATTATGTTTTTAGCGCGCCAGCTATCCATAAAACAAGACCAGATTACTGATTTTAAAGAGGCGTTTTTACCAATTCTATTGCCCATTGTTTTAACTGCATTACTTATAGCCCCCGAGAATCTTTCAACAGCAATGATTTTGTTTTTTACCTCGGTGTATGTTATGTTTTTGGGCCGGATAGCCATGAAGCACATTATGATGCTGATTGGCGTTGCCATTGTAGCTTTCTCCTTCTTCGTAATGCTCCTTTTTGTTTTACCGGATAGCGCAATGAGCCACGTTCCACGCGCTCAAACCTGGAAACATCGAATAGCAGATTTCTCTCAGGAAGTCGGCGGAAAGAAAGGCCACCACACCGAAGAGTATCAAACCGAGCAGGCAAAAATTGCTATTGCCAAAGGCGGCATCTTCAAACTAAATCCCGGCGGAAGCGACCAAAAGAACTTTCTGCCTCACCCATATTCAGATTTTATTTACGCCATTATTATTGAGGAGTACGGATTGGTAGGCGGTGCATTTATGGTGTGCCTCTACTTATTCTTTTTATATCGCTGCATTCGTATAGTAAAAGCGGCGCCCAAAGCTTTTGGCGCTTTGCTGGCAGTTGGTTTGGGCACTGCATTGGTTATTCAGGCTATGATAAATATGGCAGTAGCAGTGAATTTGGTACCGGTAACCGGGGTTACACTACCACTGGTTAGTATGGGCGGCAGTTCAGTAATATTTACGTCCATAGCATTCGGAATTATTTTAAGTGTAAGCAGAAATGTTGAGCAGGAAGAAGAAGTAGCGCTGGCATAACAAAATGATATGAGTGAGTTGCGTGTAATTATAAGTGGAGGCGGAACCGGAGGGCATATTTTTCCGGCCATAGCCATAGCCAACGCACTTGTAAAAAGAAGGCCTGGTACAAAGATTTTGTTTGTAGGGGCAAAGGGAAGAATGGAAATGGAAAAAGTACCGCAGGCCGGTTACGAAATAAAGGGATTGAATATTGCAGGTTTTCAAAGAGGTTCAATAGTAAAAAATTTAACGTTACCATTTAAACTGATAGGCAGCTTGTTAAGCGCAAATAACATAGTAAGAAGTTTTAAGCCGAATGTGGCAATAGGTGTTGGCGGTTACGCCAGCGGGCCTTTGCTGCGTGTGGCAGGTTTTGCGGGAGTGCCTACTGTTATACAAGAGCAGAACTCTTTTGCTGGCGTTACTAACAAGTTGCTGGCAAAAAGCGCCAGCGTTATTTGCACCGCTTACCAAGGTATGGAAAAAGTTTTTCCAAAAGAGAAAATCGTATTGACTGGTAATCCAGTTCGTGCATCAATTGTTGACATGAAAAACGGCGGTAGTGAATTAACCGAGGAAGCGTTTAAATATTTTGGATTAAATCCATTGCGCAAAACCGTGCTTATTGTTGGTGGCAGTTTAGGCGCAGGAACTTTGAATGTCAGCGTAGAGGCAGCTATTAACAAAATTAAAGATGGCGACATTCAAATACTTTGGCAAACAGGCAAAGCATATTTTGAGCATTGCAGTAAAGTAGCAGAAGGCATTAACCAAATAAAGGCATTGCAGTTTATCGACAGAATGGATTATGCCTATGCCTGCGCCGATGTAATTATATCACGCGCCGGAGCATTATCAATTTCTGAATTACAACTGTTAGGCAAGCCCGTAATACTCGTCCCCTCACCAAATGTTACTGAAGACCATCAAACATATAACGCGATGGCCCTGGTAAATAAAGGGGCCGCCATCATGATAAAAGACAGCGAGGCAAAATTGAGCTTAATAGGTGCAGCCTTTGATTTATTGAAAAACGATGCGCAACAGAAACAACTAAGTGCAGCCATCAGCCAAATGGGTATACCCAACGCAGCTGACAGGATTGTGGATGAAATCTTAAAAGTGAGTAAAAGCTAATCAGGAGTATATGACAAGCGATTTGAAAAGTATCAAACGGTTATTTTTTCTGGGCATTGGCGGCATTGGCATGAGCGCGCTGGCCCGCTATTTTAAATCGCAGGGAGCGGAAGTAAGCGGGTATGATAAAACACCAACTCATCTGACTGAAGAACTGGAAAGCGAAGGCATCCATGTAATGTTTGAAGATGATGTAGAAAAAATGCCGAAGGAACTGGATTTGGTGGTGTACACCCCGGCAATTCCGAGAGACCACAAAGGATTTAATTTTTATAAGGACAACGGATACGAGTTAAGAAAGAGGTCGGAAGTTTTAGGCATTATTTCGGCAGATAAATTTACCATTGCTGTTGCAGGCTCTCATGGCAAAACAACGGTTAGCTCTATGATTGCTCATATCCTCACCGAATCTGGTTTTGGGTGTTCAGCGTTTTTGGGTGGCATTGCGGTAAATTATAACTCTAACTTTTTATTGGGCCAGGGTGATGTGGTAGTTATTGAAGCCGACGAGTTTGACCGGTCTTTCCACAGGTTGAGTCCGGATATGGCAGTAATCAGCGCTGTTGATACCGACCACCTGGATATATACGGAAGTAAAGAGGCTATTGACGAAGCGTTTCTGGAATTTGCCAATAAGATATCGGAAGAAGGCTTTTTGGTTATCAAGAACGGCCAAACTATAAATGACCGCCTACCAGTATTGGATAAGGCGTTCTATTCACTTCATGATACAGATGCTGATGTTTATTGCAGCAAGTATTGGGTGGTTGACGGTGGTTACTTGTTTAATGTTAGTTATTACGGTACAGAGTTGAAGGGCTTCAGATTGAACATTGGCGGCTTCCATAATATCGAAAACGCTATTGCTGCAATTACCATTGCACTGGAGCTGAAAATAACCGAAGAAAATATCCGCAAAGCAATTACATCCTTCAAGGGTATAAGAAGGCGTTTTGAAAAAATACTCGATAACGGCAAAGTTGTTTTCATTGACGATTATGCTCATCATCCAGAAGAGATCAGGGTTTTTCTTGAATCAGTACGGGAGATTTATCCAAAGCAAAAGATAACCGCCATTTTTCAACCTCACCTGTTTTCAAGAACAAAGGATTTAGCCGAAGGCTTTGCAAAATCGCTCAGTTTGGCTGATGAAGTGATACTGCTGGATATATACCCTGCGCGCGAGTTACCAATGGAAGGAGTCACATCAGAGCTGATT
>Ga0224555_1002652_pt1 | contig 20319 bp, 17 predicted proteins | sample 714S23034metaG_FD_180687 | JGI IMG/M metagenome (GOLD analysis project Ga0224555, IMG submission 180687) | Peat soil microbial communities from Stordalen Mire, Sweden - 717 S2 30-34 | ecosystem: Environmental > Terrestrial > Soil > Wetlands > Peat | place: Sweden: Norrbotten County, Stordalen...
TGGGGGTTCGAGTCCCCCCTTCGGCACCAAAAGTTTTTCCAACAATTCACAAAATGTCCACGCAGCTTGAGCAGATTCTCGCGCATACTCAGCTCGAAGTGACGAGCCGGCGCGCCGTGGCCGACACCGCGCTTCTGGAGCGCAAGGCTGCCGCGCACAGCCCACGCGGATTTGAGGCCGCCCTGCGCAGGGCCGGTCCAGCCATCATCGCCGAGTTGAAAAAAGCCTCGCCCTCGCGTGGCCTCATCCGTCCGGACTTCGATCCGGCAGCGCTGGCCCACTCGCTCGAGGCAGCCGGAGCAGCCGCGCTCTCCGTCCTCACGGACGAAAAATTCTTCCAGGGCTCGCTCGTCAATCTCACCCTCGCTTCCGCCGCTGTCTCGATTCCCTGCCTGCGCAAGGACTTCATCCTCGACCCCTTCCAGATTCTGGAAGCCCGCGCCGCCTCAGCCGACGCCATTCTGCTGATCGTCGCCGCGCTCACGCACGCCGAACTGAAAACTCTGCGCGACGAGGCCCGCCGCATGGAACTCGACGTCCTCTGCGAGGTGCACGACCGCGCGGAGCTGGACCGCGCCGCCGCCCTCGGCTTCACCGTCATCGGCGTCAACAGCCGCAACCTGCACACCATGCAGGTCGAGCCGCGCACCCAGATCGAGCTGGCCGAGTGGCTGCCGCGCACGACCGTACACGTCGCCGAGAGCGGCATCCGCAACGCCTCCGACATCGCGCGGATGCGCGGCGCGGGCTACCACGCATTTCTCATCGGCGAGTCGCTGATGAGCCAGCCCGACCCCGCCGCCGCGCTCACCATTCTGCTCCAGCACCAAGCCGCGCCTGAGAGATGAGGCCGATGCCATGTGGATAAAGATCTGCGGCAACACAACCCTCGAAGACGCACAGCTTGCCGCCCAGCTTGGCGCGGACGCCGTCGGCTTCGTCTTTGCCGCCAGCCCGCGCCAGGTAACGGCGGCACAGGTCGCGGCAATTACGCCGCACCTTCCGTCCAGCGTCGAGCGCGTCGGTGTCTTCCACTCCAGCGACGCCGAGCAGATCGCAGCGATCGCGATCGAGGCCGGTCTGACCACGGTTCAGCTCCACGGCGCTCTCGATGAAGAATTGTCCCGTCGGCTATCGAACCAGTTCAATGGCAGCGTCCGCATCATCCAGACCCTGCACTGGACGGTCAGCCAGCCGTCGCCGAGTGACGCGATCAGCCCTGCAACGGAATTGCCTGCCGCGCAGCTTGCCAGCCAGATCGAGCGCATCGCCCGACTTGGATTCACCGACCGCATCCTGATCGACTCGAAGGTGGGCGCGGCCACGGGAGGCACCGGCGTCGCGTTCGACTGGGCAAGCGCACGGGCCCTCTTCGCGTCTGTGCCCACTGGCGTGAGCCTGATCGTCGCCGGCGGCCTCAACACGGAGAATGTCGCCCACGCAATCGCCCATCTCAAGCCCTGGGGCGTGGATGTCTCCAGCGGCATCGAATCGTCACCCGGCCGCAAGGACCCCGCGCTCCTGGCCCGCTTCATCCAATCCGCCCGCGCCGCCGTTGCGCCCTAAGTCCCCACCCCAAACCCTCCATTATCCCGACCGGAGCGTGCAGCGCTTTACGGAAGGCCCCCTGTACTTCGCTGTTGCTCTTGCTGACCGCTGACCATCGACCACCAATTACAGGGAAAGCTGGGCTCCGAGAAACACTTTTGCGGTTGATGCGTCTAACCATCTGGACAATTCGCCTGACAGTGGGGCTGGTTGCAAGCGGATATACTTGGCTCAGCAACTGAGCCGCGCGACACCCGCAGGCAGGCAACGCCCGCAGCCAGGCACAACCCAATTTACATGAGGACCTACCTACCGATGGATACCCAGAAACAAGCCGCAGCCGACCTCTTCGCTCGCATACGCAACCACCGTCTGAGCGCGACCTTCGCTCTGCTGGCGGTCCTCTCCTTTGGCATTCTTGCCGGGTCCATCTTTACCCGCACGGTCAGCGGCAAGGAGCAGGTTGACTCCTCCGACGCGCGTCCGCTCAACATTCCCAAGCCGCTCGATCTCTCCACCGCCTTCTCCAAGATCGCCAAGGACGTTGGCCCGGCGGTGGTCAACATCAACACGGTATCGATCCCCAAGCAGTCCGCCAACCGACGCTCCGGTCGCCGTGGCCAGGTCATTCCCTTCGGCGGCAATCAGGGCAACGGCGGCGACCAGGGCGACCAGGGCAACATGCAGGACTGGCTCAACCGCTTCTTCGGCGGCCAGGGCGGAGATGACGGCGAAGACCAGGGCAACGGCGGCGTGCGCGAGGCGCTCGGCTCCGGCTTCATCGTCGATTCGCGCGGCTACATCATCACCAACAACCACGTGGTTGACAAGGCCGACAAGATCTACGTCAAGCTCTCCACGGACCCGGACAACGACGGCGAAGACGGCCGTCCGGCGCATGTAATCGGCGTGGACGCGGAGACCGACATCGCGGTGATCAAGATCGACGCGCCGCAGCCGCTGCCCACCGTGAAGCTGGGCAACTCCGACGGCGCGCAGGTGGGCGACTGGGTGCTGGCGATTGGCAGTCCGTTTGGGCTCTCGAAGACCGTCTCGGCGGGCATCGTCTCGGCCAAGGACCGCTCCATCGACGATCCCGGAATGAACAGCGCGCCCAGCCAGTTCCAGAGGTTCATCCAGACCGACGCGGCCATCAACCCGGGCAACTCCGGCGGGCCGCTGGTGGATATGGCCGGCGAGGTGATCGGCATGAACACAGCGATCTACACGCAGTCCGCGGGCTCCGAGGGCGTCGGCTTCGCTATGCCGTCCAACACCATCGCCTCTGTATACAACATGCTGATCAGCCCGGAGCATAAGGTTACGCGCGGCTCGATCGGCATCAGCTTCCAGCCGTCTATGCCCTCGGCGGTGAGCCGCGAGTACGGCTTCGCCAGCGGCGGCGTGCTGGTGAGCACCGTAACCCCCGACGGCCCCGCGGCCAAGGGAGGCGTCAAGCCGGGCGACGTCATCGTCGCCATCGACGGCAAACCCATCAAGGACGGCGATGAGCTTGTGGCCAACATCTCCACGCGCAGGGTCGGCTCGACCGTGCAGCTTGGCATCCTGCGCAACAGCTCCAAAGAGAACCTTACCGTAGGCATCGCCGACCGGGCCAAGCTGTTCGCCGACGTGGGCAACAACAACGACAACAACGCCACACCCGCCGAGGCCGACGCAGGCGAGAGCAAACTGGGCATCAAGGTCGAGCCCGTCACCTCGCAGCTCGCCAGCAAGCTCGGCATCCAGGGCGGCGTACAGATCACCAGCCTTCGGCCGGGCTCGTTCGCCGACGATATTCGCCTGGAAAAGGGCTGTGTCATCGTCGAGATCAACAAGAAGCCCGTCGCCGACGAGGCCGCATACCGGGCCATCGTCAACGGCCTGAAGTCGGGCCAGGACGTGGCCTTCAAGGTGCGATTGCAGGGACCGAATACGCCCGCCGGAGACTCCTACTTCGGAGGCACCCTGCCGTAACCCATCCTGAGGGCAGGAGCGCGCGCCATCCGGACCGCGCTCCTGCCCCGAATCAATTAAGATTCCCCTAAGATGCAGAAACCGCGATTCGTGTTGCCAAACCATGAATTCTGGGTATAGTGTTGCCTTGGTAATTAGAAAATTTGCACGTTTTCTGTGTCATATTGCTCCATGAGGTATCGCCGTACCATGCGTTTGGGTCCATTGGTTCTGTTGTCCACCCTGATTATCGGCTCGACGTGCCCCGCAGTCGCACTCACGCACTCGCGGCGCGGACCCACCTCCCCTCGAATCGCCGCGAAACGCACCGCCAAGACCAGGCAGCCTCAGGGCCAGCGGACCATCGACGATGAACGCGCCACGCAGATCCAGGGCGCGCTGGTGCGGTCCGGCTACCTGACGGGCGAGCCCAGTGGCCACTGGGACGCTGAGACCCAAGCCGCAATGGAGAAGCTGCAGGCCGACAACGGCTGGCAGACCAAGCTGGTGCCCGACTCGCGAGCCATCATCAAGCTCGGCCTTGGCTCCAGCACCGCGCCGGGCAACACCCTCGCCAACCAGGCCGCCAACCAGACCAATCCATTCCTGCGGTAATCGCCCTCCTCTTCCCTGCAAGCTGCCATCGCCTCGCAGTGCGAGACGTTACGTCAGCCTTGTTCGCTGCCGGAAGAAAAAACGGCGGGAACCGGCATGGTTTTGCCAGTCCCCGCCAAGCGCTTCCCTGCGAAGCTGTGAACTTGTCTTTGAGCCAGGCCCTTGAGCTAGGCCACCATCTCTCCCGCATCATGCGTCTTTCTGGTCGCCGGTCTCTTGTTGCTTGCCGAATAGTCCGAGCGCAGCCCCGCCAGCGCAGCGCGCAGCCGCAGCACAGCCGCTGAGTGGATCTGCGAGACGCGCGACTCCACCACGCCCAGCGTCAGCCCGATCTCCTTCATGGTCAGCTCTTCGTAGTAGTAGAGCGTCAGCACCATGCGCTCCTTCTCCGGTAGCTCCTCGATGGCGTCCGTCAGGCGCTGCTTCATCTCGCCCTGCAGGCAGCGGAAGAGCGGGTCCTCGTCGGGCGACCCCGGAATGTAGGACAGCTCCTCGTCGCCGGAGTCCTCGGTGCGCTCCAGGTGCAGGCTGCCGATCTCCAGGCCCTTCAACTCACCCAGCAACTGCTGGAACTCGCTGAGGCCCATGTCCATCTCGCGTGCGATCTCCGGCTCCGCCGGCACACGTCCCAGCTTGTGGGTGACCGAGCGGATCGCCTCCTCGACGGCGCGCCCCTTGCGGCGCAGCTCGCGCGGACTCCAGTCCAGTGTGCGCAGCGAGTCCAGGATCGCGCCGCGGATGCGGAACTGGGCATAGCTTTTGAACTGCACATGCTTGGTATGGTCGAACTTGGAGAACGCGTCGATCAGGCCGACTACGCCCGCCGAAACCAGATCGTCCAGCTCGACGTGCTGCGGAAGCCGCTCGTGGATGCGGCGCGCCAGGTAGCGCACCATGGGAAGATGTTCCAGCAGAAGGCGGTCGCGTTCCGGCACGGACTCAGTCTGCAACCCGCTTACGAACTTTGCTCCCGTCACGGAAAGAAACGGGCCGTTGCCTGCCTCCGGCAACTCGGCAAACCCGGATCCTGCCTTGCTCAGTCGTTCCTGCAACAATAATGTGTGGTTCCTCATACTTGCCTCGTCTCCAATGCTGCAACAACTTCCAATTCCGCGGTCTGACTGCAATTCAGCGGGTCTGACTCCCGCGAATCTTCGATGCAATCTCTGACTACGATTGGATAGAAGCACGGCAATGGCCACTGTGCGGCCACTTTGCATTAACCCAATCTCAGACAGTCCCAAAATAGGTCAATGCTCCGCCGCGAAGACACCATGCACGGCATAACTGGCTGTGGAAGCGCCAATTGTTGGCGCGAAGACATCCACAACCGGATTAAAAGAAGTCCCAAACCGGATTAATAGAGGTCCCACTAAGCGCAAAAAAACGCAGCCCTTCTAATAGATGGGTTCCTGTGCAACCTGTAAGGCCTGTTTTATTTGAAGGTTCTAATAATTCAGAGGCTCACTGAAACTGCACTGTCTTCAGCTGTGCGTGGGCCGCCGGTAGCGGATGTCCGCCGCGGCAATCTCCGGGTTCGTTCCGGCCAGGATCACTGCGCGTTCCAGCACATGCATCAGCTCGCGCACATTGCCCGGCCAGGAGTGCTCCTGCAACTTTGCCGCCGCGCCTTGAGCGAGCCGCTTGCGCGGACTCTGCTTTCCCAACTGCTGCAGAAAATACTCCGACAGCTCACTGATGTCCTCCATGCGCTCGCGCAGCGCAGGCACCTGGATGGGGAAGACCGCAAGCCGGTGATACAGGTCCAGGCGAAACGATCCCTCCGCCGTCTGTTGCTCCAACGGCTGATGGGTGGCCGCGATCAGGCGCACATTGACCTGCGTCAACTCGTTTCCGCCCACCCGCTGCAACTCGCCCGACTCCAGAAAGCGCAGCATCTTGGCCTGCATTCCCACGGGCATCTCGCCGATCTCGTCCAGCAGCAGCGTACCGCCGTCGGCCGCCTCGATTCGCCCCATGCGCGACTGCACCGCTCCGGTGAACGCGCCGCGGGTGTGGCCGAACAACTCCGCCTCCAGCAGCGACTCCGGAATGGCCGCGCAGTTGAGCACTCCAAACGGCTTTCCCGCGCGCGCGCTGAGCCGATGCAGGGCGCGCGCAACCACCTCTTTGCCACTCCCGGTCTCGCCTTCGATCAACACGGTGGTGGAACGCGGCGCCACCAGACGCACCAGCCGCGCCATCTCGCGCATCGCCGGGCTATCGCCCACCAGCTCCGGCAGCAGCATCTTGCGTCCCTGCATCTCGAAGACGGGGTCGGCCCCAACTGCCTCCTGCACCTCGAGCCATCTTCCATGAGCGCGGCTCAAACTGTTTTGCGAAAATGTCCCGTCCGTCACGGTCCCATCCGGCAATATGCGGAAGGCCTCCGGCTCGTGCTGGATGGGTCCCTCGTCTATGGCATTGCGAACCCTCGACCGCCGCACCGGAGAGCGGTTCGCAGCGCCCTCCTGCGCCTCGCGGACCACATGCAGCAGTTCATTGCGCCACAAGCTGCGCGCTCCCGTTGCGGGATTTTCATCCTCTTCGGCTGCACCGTCCAGATGCAACTGTTCGATCTCCGGATAGAGCAGCCTGACATGGGCCGCAAACTCGCGCACCTCCAGGTCCGGCAGCCAGCCGTCGAGCAGTACCGCCGTAACCGGTTGCGCCTCCAGATGCAGCAACGCCTCCGCCCCGCCGCCGGCCTGCCACACCCGCCAGCGCAGGGCCGCCAGCCGTTCGCATAGATGCAGCCGGAACTCAACGTCCGCGCTCACCACCACCACGGTGCGCGCCTCTGCCGTCCGCTCGCCCGCATCCAGCCCAACGTTCCCATCCACATCTCCGGGCGCAGCCTCCACACCTGCGGGCACGGTCTTCTTCGCGTCTGGCGCTGCATCTCGCACCGCATCCAGCAGTCGCGACTTCATCCGCCTGCCTCCATCTCCTCGAACCCGGTCTCCTGTCTTGCCTCTTGCAGGACCTCGCGCATCGACTCCACCGACGCCACCAGACGCCGGCACTCCGACAGCCCGATCTCCATGGCCTCGCGATAGGCCTCCTGCGTGTCGGTCAGGGCTGCCATCTCCAGACTGCACTGCAAGGTCGTCAACGGCTGGCACATCTCATGCAGAGCCGCTGCGATCTGCTTGAACTTCGTGCGACTGCTCCTGTCTCCCACTGGTGCCTCCTCAGACATCGGCCACGCATCCGCCCAGCGCAAAGATCGCCGTCAGATCCGGCGGCGAGTTGCCCGTGCCCGCCTTGAGATCGCGCTCCTCCGGCGCGTCCAGCAGATAGCCCTCGCCGCGCACCGTGCGGATCACCGCGTGACAAACGCCAGAGGCGTCCCGCGGCGCGGATGAGTTTCTGCCCAGCTTCTTGCGCAGGTAATTGATATAGACCTCCACGATGTTGGTATCCATGCGGCTGGTCCTGGCGGCGACTGCTCCGGCCCCAAGCGGCATCCGCCATACCTCCCGCAGCAGCTCTGCCCGGCTGCATACGCGCTCGCCGCGGCGGCGCATCAGCGACTCCAGCAGGGTGAACTCGGTCGCCGTCAGCTCCACCTCGCACCCAGCCTGCGTCACTCTCCGCTGGGTCCGGTCCATCTCCAGATCGCCAAAGCGCAGCACCGGGTCCGCGAACTGGCCGCGCCGCCTGGAGAGCGCCTGCAGGCGCGCGCGAAGCTCGTGGAAGGAAAACGGCTTCATCACAACGTCGTCGGCCCCCAGTCGCAGACACTTCACCCGCTCCTCCATCTCGGCCCGCCCCGTCAACACCAGCACGGAGGTGGAACGGAAGTGCTGCTGCATCTCCGCCAGCACCTCGATGCCGTCCATGCGCGGCAGGCCAAGGTCCAGAATCATCAGTTCCGGACGCAGCCTTGCCGCACTCTCCAGCGCCGCCTCGCCATCCGTCACCACCGAGACATCGTGACCGTCGAGCTTCAGCCCCTGGTCCAGAAAATGTCCCAATGCGGAATCGTCCTCGACAATCAATACATTCATGGGCAACCGTCCTTCAGCAGAATCAATAAGAGGAACAACAGAACCCCTTAGAACCCTCTTATCGGCTACAGTCGCCAATTTCATCTGTCCCACCCGCGCCGACCGCCTCCGCTTCGCCTGTGAACGGCAACTCCCAGGCTCTCTACCCCTCCTTGTCCGCAGTACGCGCATGCACCGTGTTCAATCGGTCGCAGCTCAAACACAGCCATTTATCCACATATTGCGTCGCTGTCCCTCTCCCATTTCAAGTTCTCCGCCACAAACGTGGAATTGTCATATATGCGAAAGACAAATATCATTGCTGTGGCGTTCTTAGCCGGTGACGATGCGCTCTACAGCGCAACCCACCGAGCGGTCGCACGCAAGCTGGCAATACCCGTTTCCTAAATCTCCCGACTACAGGCGGTCTACACGTTGTCTTCACAAGCGGCTGCTGGAGCTTCTACCCGATGTTGACGAAACCCGCCAACTATGACGAGGAGAGCATCACCACCTCCGCGCCGCAGAATTCCAACCTCCGTTGGTTTGTCTGCGCCCTGCTCTTCGCCGCCACCACCATCAACTACATGGACCGCTCCGCGCTCGGGCTGATCGAGCCGCTCCTCCACGTTCCCTTCATGGGTTGGGTTAAAAACGTCCAGCCTGAGTTCCAGGACGCCTATAACCTCAACTACGCCCACATCGTCGAGTGCTTCATGGTCGCCTACGGCGTCGGCTTTCTCTTTGCCGGACGCATCATCGACAGGCTCGGCACCAAAGTCGGATATGCCTGCGCCATCGCGGTCTGGGCCTGCGCTTCACTCAGCCACTCCCTCGTCACCAGCGTGATTGGCTTCTGCGTCGCCCGCATCTTCCTCGGCTTCGGCGAGAGCGGCAACTTCCCCGCCGCCATCAAGGCCACCACCGAGTGGTTCCCCTCGGAAGAGCGCGCGCTGGCCAACGGAATCTTCAACTCCGGCTCCAGCGCCTCCTTCTTTATCGCCCCAATCCTCATCGCCGCCGTCACCGCCCGTTTCGGCTGGCACACCGCCTTTATCTGCACCGGGTCCATGGGCATTCTCTGGTGCATCGTCTGGCTCATCTTCCCCTACAACCGCCTGCGCCGCGGTTCCACCCAGACCCAGGCCAACCTGGACGCCGATTTTTCCGCCTATGCCTCGCAGGGAGGGGCCCTTCCCTACTCCGCTCTGCTGCGCCGCCGGGGCTTCTATGCCTTCTCCCTCGGCAAGGGCATCACCGATCCCATCTGGTGGTTCTATCTCTTCTATCTCCCGATGTTCCTGCACAACAACTACGGCCTGGACCTCAATCACGCCAAGTACCCGCTGATCATCATCTATAGTGTTTCCACCGTAGGATCCATCGGCGGCGGATGGCTCTCCGGCTTTATCATCCAGTGCGGCCACACGGTCAACGCCGGGCGCAAGTACGCCATGCTCATCTGCGCGCTGCTGGTCGTCCCCATTCTTTTTGTGCCGTACTTCGGCGTCATCTTCCCCACCAACCCGTGGCCGGCCATCGCGCTGTTCTCGCTGGCAACCGCGGCCCACCAGGGGTGGTCCGCAAACCTCTTTGCCACTCCCACCGACATGTTCCCCTCCACCACGGTCTCCACCGTGGTGGGCGTCGGCGGGGCCGCGGGAGCACTGGGCGGAGCCATCTTCACCTATATGGTGAGCCACTACTTCGCGCATCACGCGATGTTCATCTTTGCTATGGCCGCCTTCGCCTACATCTTTGCCCTCGTCATCATCCAGATTCTGGTGCCCCAGCTGGGAGGAAGAACGGAGAGCCGCGCCCTGCCCAACGCAGTCTGACACCGAACGGTTCGCGGGCGCCCCGCGCATCCGGGGTCCACGGCGAGCGGCCTTTGCTGGCTGGGGTGGCGTCTCGACTTTGAGATGCGGGTTCCTGCCGCGCCAAAGGCAACCGCCCTGCCCCGCCCAACCTGCTAAACTGGCCTATCAAGCCAATGCCAGAGACTCCGCATAAGTTCTTCCTCACCACGCCGATCTACTACGTCAACGCCCGCCCCCACATCGGCCACGCCTACACGACCATCGCCGCCGACGTCATCGCGCGCCGCCACCGCCTGCTGGGCGACGACACTTTCTTCCTCACCGGGACCGACGAGCACGGCCAGAAGGTGCAGCGCTCCGCCGAGGCCGCCGGAATTCCCCCGCAGCAGTTCGCCGACCAGGTCTCCGCCAGCTTCAGCAACCTCTGGAAGCGCATGGGCATCACCAACGACGACTACATCCGCACCACCGACGCCCGCCACAAAAAAGGCGTGCAGAAGCTCTTCGCCGACCTCTACGCTCGCGGCTTTATCGAACTCCGCACCTACACCGGCCAGTATTGCGTGTCGGAAGAGACGTTCGTCGACGGCCCTCCCGGAACCATCGGCCCGGACGGCAAACCCACCGAAACGGTCAGCGAAGAAAACTTCTTCTTCCGCCTCAGCGCCTTCCAAGAACAGCTCATCGACCTCATCGAGAGCGACCAACTTCTCATCACACCCGGCACAGCACGCAATGAAGTCTTGAGCTTCATTCGGGGAAATATTGCTTCAGTGTTTGGTCCTAACGAGCTAAGAAAATCATGGGCCGATAACCCTGTAACGTTCGAGGAAATGGGCCGCGAAGCTGTGAAATTGGGCCGCGCAAAGGAGTATGCACCCGGAAAGTTCCTCGTCGTCGATGCCTTAAAAGACCTCTCCATCTCCCGCAGTTCCTTCACCTGGGGCATCCCCGTCCTCGAACCCGCCGCTGCCCAGGCCAAGGAAAAGCACGTCATCTACGTCTGGCTCGATGCCCTGGCCAACTATATTACGGCCATCGGCTATGGCTCGGACGACCCCGCCGAGCAAGCCAAATTCGCGCGCTACTGGCCCGCCGACCTGCACCTCGTTGGCAAGGAGATCACGCGCTTCCACTGCCTCTACTGGCCTGCCTTCCTGCTCGCGCTAAACCCAAAGCTCAAGCACAGCGCGGGAGAACCGATGCCACAGCTCACTCCCGCCGAACACGCCGAATGGGCCAAAGAGTGGCTGCCAAAATCCATCGTCGCCAACGGCTGGCTCCTCTTCGAAGAATCCAAGATGTCGAAGTCCCGCGGCAACGTCGTACGCACCGAAACCATCCTCGACGCCTTCGGCCCTCTCTGCCCACCCGTGCCCATCGCGCCCACCCCAGAGGCTGTCATCCTGAGCGCAGCGAAGGATCCCGACGCCGCCCGCCCAATCGATACAGCTCGACCCTTTCTCCCTCAAACTCCCGCCGTCCCCGTCCAGCCAACCAAAGCCCAACAGGACCTCTTCGCCGCCGATGTCCTCCGCTACTTCCTGCTGCGCGAGATTCCCTTCGGCCAGGACGGAACCTTCAGCTTCGACGCCCTCATCACCCGCTACAACGCCGACCTAGCCAACGGCTACGGCAACCTCGTCAGCCGAACACTGAACATGATTCAGCTTTATTTTGGCGGGGAAATTCCATTACCACAAGCGATGAGATCGTTGGATAAAACTATCTGGCCTGAATACTGGGTTAACGATCCACTAACGACACAGACTAACTTCAATGAAGAGGCCAAACCAGATCAATTTCTACAGTATCGCCACATAGCAATACGCGATGCGAAAAAGGAGGTTGGCCTTTCGTTGGATACTGAGCTTGTAGTCAATGGAGGTAAGTACTTCTATCCTGTAAACGAGGGACTGAATACTTGGGAGTTCTTTCAGGTAGCGATTGATCCACTGCTTCGACTTGCGAACGAATCGACATGGACGAAAAATCTGACGCGTGTCATCGAATTCATAGCTGAACAAATCAAAGTGGTAGATAAGTTTCTAAGCCTCTCGAAGCCGTGGAAACTTTCCGACGATGATCCTAGGCGAGCATATATCTTAGGTGTCGCTGCAGAGTATGTTCGTTTGCTCACGGCTGTTCTATATCCCGTGATGCCCTACGCCACGGCCTCTGTCTGGCGTCAGCTAGGCCTTGGCGACATTGAAGAGGCCGCACGCAGCGGCGAACTAAAAGATTTGAAATGGGGGGGCCTCGAACCCGGCACCAAGCTCGGCGCGCTTGCCCCCATCTTTCCCCGAGCAGACAAAGGACTCGCACAGATCATGACCGACATGGAAAACCCCGCAACGCCCACTCCTACAAGCTCTGAATCCGGCAGCGCGCCCAATATGGCAACAGTTGAATCCGTTTCATCCGCGCAATCCGCAGTCAGCCCAACTCCCGCAGCGATCGCCGAAGCCATACCCGCGACAACTGACGCCCCAACCAACAACCAGCAACCAGCAACCAACAACTCGCCCCAAATTACCATCGACGACTTCGCCAAGGTGGATCTCCGCGTCGCACAGATTGTGGTTGCCGAGCGCATTCCCAAGGCCGACAAGCTCCTCCGCCTCGAAGTCGATCTCGGCCCCAACTTCAATCCATCGCGGCGCCAGATCCTCGCTGGCATCGCCGAGTACTACACGCCGGAGTCGCTGATCGGCCGCAAGGTGGTCATCGTGGCCAATCTCGCCCCGCGCAAGATGCGCGGCCTGGAGTCGCAGGGAATGATCGTCGCGGCCAGCATTGGCCCCGCCGGCGCGCCCGTCCTGGCCGGCTTCCTGGAAGATGTGGAACTTGGCGCGCGCCTCAAATAGCCGCGAAAGTTTTTCGCTTTTCGTTCTAACCAGTTGGCTTGAGGGGAGTCTTACAGATATATGGCTACTCCAGTTGCAGTGCCGCTCAGCGTAAGCGAGATGGGGATGAACGAGGTGGAGCGCGCGCAGGCGCTGGCGATGCGCTATCACGCCGAGTTCGTCGACCTGAAGAACTTCAAGATTCAGCACGAGCTATTCAAGAGCGTGCCGGTCGATCTGATGTTCCGCTACAACTTTGTCCCACTGGAGCAGCTCGAAGGGCGGCTTGCGGTAGCTGTCAGCGACCCGTCGAAGCTGATGATGCTGGACGAGATCTCCGGTCTGCTGGGTCAGCGCCTGGTCATCCGCGTCGCCACCATCTCGCAGATCACCGACCTGCTGAAGAAAACCGAGCAGTCGCAGCGCGTCCTCGACGAGGCAAGCGAGGGTCTGGCCTTCGACGTGCTCTCCGGCGACGACAACGCCGATGAGAACATCTCCATCGAGCGGCTGACCGGCGAGGACGACATCTCGCCCATCATCCGCCTGGTGGACACGACGATCTTCACCGCGCTGGAGCGCCGCGCATCCGACATTCACCTCGAGACCTGCGACGACTGCCTGATGGTGAAGTACCGCATCGACGGCGTGCTGCAGCAGGCGATGGCGCCCATCGCGCGCGAGCACCACCAGACGATCCTCTCGCGCATCAAGGTGATGAGCGAGCTGGACATCGCCGAGCGCCGCGTGCCGCAGGACGGCCGCTTCCGCGTGCGCTACAAGGGACGGCTGATCGACTTCCGCGTATCCATCATGCCCACCGTGCATGGCGAAAACGCCGTGCTGCGCGTGCTCGACAAGGAGTCGATGTCGGAGAAGTTCAAGAAGCTCTCGCTGGACGTGGTGGGCTTTGCGCCGGAGGATCTGGAACGCTTCCGCCGCTACATCAAGGAGCCCTACGGCATGGTGCTGGTCACCGGACCGACCGGCTCCGGCAAGACGACGACGCTCTACGCCGCGCTCAACGAGATCAAATCCGAAGAGGACAAGATCATTACCATCGAGGACCCGGTCGAGTACCAGATTCGCGGCATCACGCAGATTCCTGTCAACGAGAAAAAAGGCCTGACGTTTGCGCGAGGGCTTCGCAGTATTCTTCGCCACGACCCCGACAAGATACTGGTCGGCGAGATTCGCGACGCCGAGACGGCGCAGATCGCCATCAACTCCGCGCTGACCGGCCACCTGGTCTTCACCACCGTCCACGCCAACAACGTCGTCGACGTCCTCGGCCGCTTCCTGAACATGGGCGTCGAGCCGTACAACTTCGTCTCCGCGCTGAACTGCATTCTGGCGCAGCGGTTGGTGCGTACGGTCTGCGAGTTCTGCGTGCGCGACGTTCACTACACCGACGCGGAGCTGATCGCCAGCGGCCTCGATCCGGAGGAGTGGCGCGGCTTCACCTTCCGCGAAGGCCCCGGCTGCATGGAGTGCGCGGGCACCGGCTTCCGCGGTCGCTCGGCGATCCACGAGCTGCTGGAGCTGGACGACGAGATTCGCGAGATGCTGCTGGCCAAGCGGCCGGGCAGCGAGATTCGCAAGAAGGCGCGCGCGAAGGGCATGAACTTCCTGCGCGACTCCGCCATCCAGCGCGTCCGCCTCGGCATCACCACGCTGAAAGAGATCAACAAAGTTACCTTCATCGAGGCGGGAAGGTAAAACAATGGCTGAGCAACCAATATTTTCTCAACGCTGGCTTCAGCGATTTCGTTGGCTATGGTTCATGATCGCCCTTTGGGGCTCCATCATGACTCCGTTTGCAATTATTTCGGCGTATCGCGAGAGCATTGCCGACCACATAATGATCGTGCCGATGTTGCTGGCCATTACGATACGGCTCGCGATGATCGGTTGGCTTTTCTCTCTATGGCTCAAATTTAGTCCTGCTAAAGCCGAAAAGAGCGATACGGCTTCACAGTAGATGATTAAGAAACAGGTAGTCTAGGACAGCATGGAATTTATACCGAGATCGTTGGGAACGCGGCCGCGCCTGGCCTGCGAGGTGCGCGCCGAGGGCGTGGTGGCCGCCCGCGCTGAAGACGCATTCGCCGTGCTCTCCGCGGTGGCACGGGTGCCGCTGACGGAGGAGATCGTAGTCCCGCGACTGACCGCAATCGAGGCCGATGGAGCAGCCACCGGCTCCGCAACAAACGATGTATCCAGCGGCGTAGGCGGCGACCCGGCGGGCCGCGCAGCCGTGGTCGCAGCCGTGCGCAAGGCGCTCGATGCGGTCTGCCTGCGCACGCGCGAGGTGACTCTGGTTGTCCCCGACGCATCGGCCCGCGTCCTCCTGCTGGACTTCGACGAGCTTCCTGCCAAGCCCGCCGAGGCGCTGCCCGTGGTGCGCTTCCGCCTGAAAAAACTTCTTCCCTTCGACGCCGACGACGCGGCCGTGAGCTATCAGGTGATGGCAACCGCGAAGGACGGCCTGCAGGTGCTGGCCGTCGCCATGCCGCACGAGCTGCTGGCCGACTACGAGAGTGTTGTGCGTGAGGCGGGCTTCGAGCCGGGCGCAATCCTGCCCAGCACGCTTGCGGCACTGGCCGGCCTGGGCGAGAGCGCCGCGCCAGCGCTGGTGGTCAACGCGGGACGCGACGGAGTGACCACGGCAATCGTGAAGGCGGGAGTCCTGCTGCTGCACCGCACCGTCGATCTGGGCGCGGACCTGCGCGCCGATCAGCAGGCCGGTCAACGCGCCGATGCCGCCGCCGCACAACTCGCAGCCACCGCCAATCAAGCGCCGCTGGCAGAACGCGAGCAAGCCGCCGAGGAGTGGACGCGCCAGGAGCCGGGGCAGTTTGAAGACCAGAACGACGCCACTGTCGCGGTCGAGACCGAGCTGATCGCCGAAGAGATCACCGAACAGATTGCCCAGGAGATCGTCGAAGAGATCGCCGCCGAGTGCCTCACCGAAACAGCCGACGAGGTCGCCCAGGCGGTGAGCGTCGCCGCGGCCTACTTCGAGGACACGTTGCAGGTTCCGCCCTCGGCGATACACGCCGCCGGGACGCTGGGTGCCGCAGCCCTCACCGCGCTGCTCAAAGATGCGCACGTCGGCCCGCTCGCCGTGCGGGAGATGCTGCACTCGGAGATGCTGGGAGCCGGCGCATCCTCGGCCGGCACACTCGGCGGAGTTCCGCTCGGTTGGCTGGCGGGAGTACGGGGGGCGCTGACCAACTGATGCGCATTGCAATCAATCTCGCGACGCGTCCCTTCGTCGAACTGCGGCCCCTGTTCGCGCGTCTTCGCCTCACAATGGCCGCGCTGGCGCTCGCCGCAATCGCGCTCGGCGCCGGACTGCACATGCTGAATGTGAGAGCGCGCGCCGACGAGGAGCAGATGGACTCTCTCAAGGCGCAGACCCTCGCCGCCCTCACCGAGCGCCAGACCAATGAGGCGCGCATGCGGCAGCCGCAGAACCGCGCCGTGCTCGAACGTTCGCAGTTTCTCAACGACCTGTTTGCGCGCAAGAGCTTTAGTTGGACCGCGGTGATGATGGATCTGGAACGCGTGCTACCGGCGGGCGTTCAGGTCACCAGCATCGAACCCTCGATCACCGCAGAGGGCGACGTCAACATCCGCCTGCACGTCAGCGGGCAACGCGACCTGGCCGTCGATCTGGTGCGCAACCTCGAGCACAGCCAACGCTTCCTTGCGCCTCACCTCAACACCGAGACGGCGCAGACCAAGGAGCCGAACGGCCAGGCACCCGTCATCCAGACCGGCGTACCCGGCGGCGTGGAGTTCGATATCCTGAGCGGCTACAACCCATTGCCCGCGTCCGTGAAGGCCCCTGAGCAGGAACAAAAAGATAAAGGTGCGGCGCAAGAAGGCGCGGTGAAACCGGACAAGCCGGTAAAATCCTCCGCCAGTAACATTTCAGGTCACAAGCCTGCGAATTCAAAGTCTGCGGCAGGCATCAAGCCCTCGGCGCCGGCGTCCGGCCAGAAACCTTCGGCAGACGTCAAGCCTTCGGCGGCTAGCCAATCAAAAAAGACCGGCAAGCCCTCAGCCAGCGGGGGTGCCCGATGAGCGCCGTCACCGCGATGAAGTCCAAGGTTGCAAAAGGCAGTGTGCTGGCGCAGGCGAAGGGCCTGCTGAGCGTATTGAACCTGCACTGGGCGGGGGTGGGAGCGCTGGCCCTGGTGAACCTCTATCTACTGGCGCAGATGGGGTTCCTGTGGCACGCGGCGAGCAATCACAACGCCAACGCGATGGCCGAGCAGCGCATCGCGCTGAAGACCGCCGAAATTGCCGCGCTCCCTCTGCGCGGGCTGGACGCAAAGCTGGAGCGCGCAACCGAGGAAGCGGACAAGTTCAGCCGCCAGCGGCTTCCCGTATCGGACTCCGAGGTGGCCGGCGAGCTTGGCGCGCTGACCAGGAAGCAGGCCGTGCGCCTGACCCGTGCGCAGTACTTTCACGCTCGCGTGCTTGCCGGTTCCGCGGGCGAGTTGACCGAGGTCCGCGTCGACGCCACCCTCAGCGGAGACTACCGTCCGCTGGTCCAGTTCATCAACTCCATTGAGCGCGACAAGCTCTTCTTCGTCATCCACACCGAGACGCTCACCGGCCAGCAGAGCGGCATCGTGAACCTGAGGCTGGGCATGACAACGTATGAGAAGGGAGCCGCGGCGCAGGACCGACCGGCCGCCGAGGGCGAGAAGCCAGGCGGAGCAGACGCTGCATCTGGAGGGCCTGCGCGATGAAGACGGCCAGCAGCAAAGGCTCGGAAGACCGCAAGAAGATTGCCGCGGTAATCGGCTTTGTGTTGATCGCCGCAGCGCTCGTTTACTTTGAGTACTTCTACACCGCCGCCCCCGCAACGACGGCGCCCGTTGCGGCAACGCAGGCGTCCGCGGTCTCTGCGAACACAGCACCATCCAGCAATCCGCCCTCGGGCTCAGCCGCAAAGCCGCTGGGCACAACCTCGGCCGCGCTGGACCCGACCCTGCACATGGAAGCCATGCTGGTGACCGAGTCGCTGGAGTACTCCGGCAGCGGCCGCAATATCTTCTCGGCGAACTCAGCGCCGCCGGTTGTGATTCAGAAGCCGCTCGCGTCGGCACGGATCACGGGGCATGCGCCCGTGGTTGTGCCCTGTCCGCCAAACTGTCCTCCACCGCCGCCGCCGCCTCCACCGCCGCCCATCGACCTGAAGTTCTTCGGCATCGAGACCGCTTCCGACGGAACGCGGCAGGCCTTCCTGCTGCATGACGACAGCGTCTTCCTGGCCTCCCCCGGCGACGTTGTGCTGCGCCGCTACCGCGTGGTCTCGATCGAGGCGAAGTCGATCCGGGTGGAAGACATGCAGTACAAAAACACACAGACGCTCCCGCTGCTGACAAACTGATGAAGAACAGAGAACAGAAAACAGCGAACAGCGAACAGAAGGCCGGCGAGCAGGGCTTCATGCTGCTGGGCCTGATCGTGGCCGTTGCATTAATCCTGATCGCGCTGAGCGTGGCCGCGTCGAAGGAGGCCTTCACCTTGCGCCGCGAGCGCGAAGTGGAGTCGGCGCGCCGGGCCAACCAGTACGTGCGCGCGATCCAGTTGTACTACAAGAAATTTGGCAGCTATCCCGCCACGATCGAACAGTTGGAGAACACCAACAACATCCGCTATCTGCGCCAGCGGTATGTGGACCCTCTCACCGGCAAGGCGGACTATCGACTGATTCCGGTGGGACAGAACAAGACCACCGTGAAGGGCTTCTTCGGCGAGCCGCTGGGCGGAATCGCATCCTCCGGCCTGGGAGCGGCGGGCGGAATGCAGTCGACCGGCATCGGCGGAGCTGCGGGATCAAGTGGCAGCTTCGGATCAAGTGGCGCATTCGGTTCAAGTAGCGCGTTCGGAGCGACTGGAGCAAACGGCTCCGCGGGAGCGCCGGGAGCAGCCGGGTCCACGGACGCAAGCGGCTCGTCCGGCTCGTTCGGAGGCTCGTCTGGATTCGGTGGCACCTCGGGATTCGGCAGCTCGTCGGGACTTGGCGGTTCGTCAGGACTTGGTAGCGCGTCCGGAATGCAGAGCCAGTCCGCAACCGGATTCTCCGGCTCGGCCGGCCCCTTCATGGGCGTTGGCAGCAGCGCGACCGGCAACTCCATCATCATGCCGAATGAGCAGACCACCTACCAGACCTGGGAGTTCCTCTACGATCCGCGCATCGAGCAACTGAAGCAGGCCGCAGCCCTCAATGGTGGAGGCCCAGACGGGATGGGCGGGGGCACACTCGGCCAGTCGCCGAGCAGCATGGGCCAGCCTCCGAGCGGCTTCGGCCCGTCGCAGAGTGGCTTTGGCACGTCGCAGAGCGGCTTTGGACAGTCCCCAAGCACCGGTCAGTCTTCGTCTCCGAACGGCACAAACCAACCGACTTCGCCATAGAGCGGTTTCACCGCAACTGGGTTCGCGCGAGAATTATTAAAGTGGTTTTTCTTGAGGAAAAACCACGCAAATGTTCTTCGCTCCTGTAAAGACCTGCGGTGAAACCGCTCTAGCCCTGGAGGTTCGCGGCCTGTCAGTCGCCAACCGCCTCCCCTGCCCCAGCGAGGCCATACTCCTTCAGCTTGCGATAGAGCGTCGTTTTGCCGATGCCCAGCAGCTTGGCCGCCATCAGCTTGTCTCCGTTCAACTGCCGGATGGTGCCCAGGATCGCCTGCTTCTCCATCGCGGCGATGGGGACGATGGAGTCGTCCGGGCCGGCGTGTTCGCGCCCGGCGCCCCTCCCATCGCCCGCTTCGTCTGCCGGCAGGTTCTGCTCCCGGCGATGCATGCGGAAGTCCTGCAGTTGCGTGGGCAGGTCGGCCATATGCAGCACAGGCCCCGAAGAGAGGGAGCAGGCGCGCTCAATCGCGTTCTCCAGCTCGCGCACATTGCCCGGCCAGTCGTACTCGGTCATCAGCCGGACCGCATCCTCGCTGAAGACATGAGAGACGCCGGTCTCGCGCTGCAGCCGGTCCAGGAAGTGCGTCGCCAGGATCGCGATGTCCTCGCGGCGTTCGCGCAGCGGAGGCAGCTTCAGGTTGACCACGCTGAGGCGGAAGTAGAGGTCCTTGCGAAAGGTCCCCTGCTCGACCATGGCGCTCAGGTCGCGATTGGTTGCCGCCAGCACCCGCGCCGTGATCGGCACCGCGTGGGTGGCCCCCACCGGGCGCACCTCCTTCTCCTGCAGGGCGCGCAGCAGCCTGGCCTGCAGGTCAAGCGGAAGCTCGCCGATCTCGTCCAGAAAGACGGTGCCGCCGTCGGCCGCCGAAAGCAGGCCCCCCTTGGAGCGGTTGGCGCCGGTGAACGCTCCCTTGACGTAACCGAAGAGCTCGCTCTCGATCAGCGTCGGCACCAGCGAGCCGCAGTCGACCGGAATAAACGGCTTGGCCGCATTCGGCCCGTTGTTGTGGATCGAGCGCGCCACCATCTCCTTGCCCGTGCCGCTCTCGCCCAATATCAGCACCGGATGGGTCGAGTGCGCCACCTTCGACAGGATCCGGTAGA
>Ga0224555_1002653_pt1 | contig 20318 bp, 18 predicted proteins | sample 714S23034metaG_FD_180687 | JGI IMG/M metagenome (GOLD analysis project Ga0224555, IMG submission 180687) | Peat soil microbial communities from Stordalen Mire, Sweden - 717 S2 30-34 | ecosystem: Environmental > Terrestrial > Soil > Wetlands > Peat | place: Sweden: Norrbotten County, Stordalen...
TGTTCGCTAATAAGAATATTAATATCGGCCTTGTCACTTCGGCTTTCCATATGAAGCGCAGTGAGCGGGAATTTAAAAAATATTTTAATAATGTGGTGCCGCTGCCCGCTCATTATTTATATTCATCACCCACGGGAAACCCCGTTATCAGGTATATGCCGCAATCAGAAGAACTTTATAAAACATCCATCGCTTTCAAAGAAATTATTGCTCAATTATGGTACCGGTTGAAATAATTATAAAAAAGTGAATTGTAAATAAAACATTTAATCTTATATTTTATTAGGGGGAGAATGATTCATGGAACAGCAAAATAGAGAATATAACGATGAGATTAATCTTTACGATTTATGGAAAGTAATTGCCAAAAGGAAAATGCTCATTATCGGGCTATTTATCGTTATTGTAGTATCAACAGCGATCGTCAGTTTCCTTATGCCTGATATTTACAGAGGGAAGGCCGTTCTTTTCGTTATCCCCTCTGAAGAAATAACGGCTAAAGAAATAACAGATTTGATTGGAAAAGTTGATCGTGAAAAACTATTAAGCATTATGCCTAAATCATATCCTAATGTAAAGGATATCAAGTTCAACACCATTAAGGATTCAAATAATAAAATTATAGTGACAATTGATGCAAAGAAGATAGACGATATCCCCAGGGCTTTATCAGAGGTCGTAGACTATTTAAATAATATGGATATTATAAAATCTAAAATTAGCCGGTCAAAAGCTATAGCTCTTAAACAATCAGAAGAACTAGCAGATCTTATAAAATCATCACCGGATTTATTATCCACGTCTGATAAATTGTTTAAAGCAGGAAAACTTTCCACGATGGGTTTCAATCCAATAGATATTAATAAAAAAATTATTGACGCAAAATTAGAATTGCTAGGAATCGAGCAGCAGCTTTCAAGATTAAACAAAGGGGGTATAGAAATAGCAGTGCAGCTCTATATCAGCGGCAAACGTGTTGGCCCAAAGATACTACGAAATGTTATAGCTGCCGGTATATTTAGTATTTTATTAGGGGTATTCCTTGCCGTGCTCATCGAATATTTCGGAAATATCAAGAATAGAAAAAGCTAACCAGATGATAATGCTTTGATTAAATGATTACGCATAATGTTATCTTGAATACATAATGAAATATAAGAAGAAATAATGATGAAAGTTATTATCCTCGCGGGCGGTTCGGGCACACGCATCTACCCCATCACGAACACGATTTCAAAACAGCTACTTACTATTTTTGATAAACTTATGATTTACTATCTCCTGTCGAGTCTGGGGCTTGCCGGTATCCGGTAAAATTCTTATTATTTCCAGGCGCAGGAAGATGACTTTATAAATATTTTTTCGGTGACGGATCTCAATGGTGGTTTTCCCTTGAAGACATCTTTGCAAAATGCCATTATTCCGCCAGAGATCAACTTTGAAGAAAATTTTCAGAAAAATACTGAGCGTAAAGATCAATAACTTTGATTAGGGCAATTATTTTAAGCTATGTTGTGCAAAGGTTTCGAAGAGTGAGAGTGTTGAATTTTACGAAAAATAACGGAGAAATAGAATGAAGACTTCTGAAAAAAAAATATATGTCACTCAACCTTTTCTTCCTCCTCTGGAAGAATTTCAACCTTATCTAGAGCAAATATGGGAGAGCAAATGGCTTACCAATAGCGGGCCATTTCATCAGGAACTGGAAAAAAAACTGGCAGAGTATCTGGGCGTTGAGAATCTTGCCTTGTTTGCCAATGGTACGCTCGCACTTGTTACGGCACTTCAAGCGTTACGGATTACCGGTGAGGTTATTACAACACCATTTTCATTTGTTGCCACAGCCCATTCATTGCTGTGGAACGGCATCAAGCCCGTGTTTGTTGATATCCATCCAGAAACATTCAATCTTGATCCGGAAAAAATCGAAGCAGCAATTACACCCCACACTACCGCGATTATGCCGGTGCATGTATATGGAAAACCGTGTGATGTGGAAAAGATACAGAAGATTGCCGATACATATGGGCTTAAGGTCATTTATGATGCGGCGCACGCGTTTGGCGTCAGCTACAAAGGCGAGAGTCTTTTAAAACATGGAGACTTGTCGGCGTTGAGTTTCCACGCGACGAAAGTATTCAATACATTTGAGGGAGGCGCCATAATTTGTCCTGATGCTAAAATGAAGCAACGAATTGATGACTTAAAAAATTTTGGCTATGCTGACGAGGTTACCGTAGTTGCACCTGGAATCAATGCCAAGATGAATGAATTGCAGGCGGCCTTCGGGTTATTGCAGCTAAAGCATATTGATAAGGCAATTGATAGACGACGAGAAATAGATGCGCAATACCGGAAAAAGATTTCTTCCATTCCTGGAATCATATGTCCAACATTACCTGCCGACACAACTTACAACTATGCATATTTTCCGATCTTGATTGAAAAAGATTATTCGCTATCGCGAGATGAACTCAATGATAAGCTCCGCCAACAAGGAATTTTCGCGCGACGCTATTTTTACCCATTGATAAGTGAGTTCCCGATGTATCGGGGTTTGCCGTCGGCGGTACAGTCTAACTTGCCGATAGCGAAGGTGGCGGCGGATCATGTGCTCTGTTTACCGATTTATCCTGCGTTGGAAAATGAATCCATTGCAAGGATAATATCCATAATTAAAGGTAAATGATTATGAAAGTCGGTATCATGCAACCGTATTTTTTCCCTTATATTGGGTATTTTCAATTAATCAATTCGGTAGATACATTTGTAATATACGATGATGTGAATTACATAAAACAGGGTTGGATTAATAGAAATAAAATGTTATTAAAAAATAAAGAACATCTTTTTACATTAAATTTAGCAAATGCAAGTTCATTTAAATTAATTAATGAAATTGAAATAAAAAATAACAATGGCAAATTATTAAAAACAATAGATCAAACATACAAGAAAGCTCCGTTTTTTCATGAATCATTCGCTGTTGTTGAAGAAATTTTAACTTTTAAAGAAGCTAAATTAGCCGACTTTCTAGAAAACAGTATTCGCAAACTAACCTCCATTCTTTGTATCCAAACAAATATTGTGGTTTCATCTAACGTAGAAAAAGACATTAGTAAAAAAGGCATAGATAAAGTGATTGATATTTGCAAAGCATTGAATGCTTCAATTTACATTAATGCCATTGGAGGGCAAGACCTATATTCAAAAGAAGCTTTTGCACAAAACCAAATAAATTTAAAATTTATAAAATCACACCCCATAAATTACCCCCAATTTAATAACGAATTTGTACCTTGGCTTTCTATTATTGATATTATGATGTTCAATTCAAAAAATGAAATAAAAAAAATGTTGAATGAGTATGAATTAATATGAGGACAGTTGGCGGCTACTTTGAATTAGAACTCCTTTCCGGTAAGCATTATCATGCAGAAGCACTACGATTGAACACTGCACGAAGATGTTTTGAATACGTGCTTCGTGTTCGAAAATATCATAAGGTCTATATTCCTTACTTTACATGTGAAGTAATGCTTGAACCTATCCGGAAGTTACAAGTTGAGTACGAGTTTTACTCAATAAACGAAGCGTTTGAACCGATTTTCGATAAATCATTAGGCACGAATGAGGCACTGCTTTATATAAACTATTTTGGAATGCAGCAGAGCACAGTTGTGAAACTTACGAAAAAGTACAGAAACGTTATTATAGATAACGCGCAATCTTTCTATGCAGAATCACTTGCCGGAGTAGATACGTTTTATTCTGCACGAAAGTTTTTTGGCGTACCGGACGGCGCCTATTTGTATACGAATATCCGATTGCCGGATGATTTGCCCATTGATAAATCCTATGGTCGGATGTCGCATTTACTAAAACGAATCGACTGCTCTGCGGAAGAAGGCTATTCCGATTTTAAAGCGAATGATGACTCTTTAATGAATAATCATATGTGTATCATGTCGAAACTAACAGAGGCGTTGCTGTGCTCCATTGATTACGAGCAAGCAAAACAGAAACGCATAGCAAATTACATCTTTTTGACAAGGGCCCTGCATTCAAATAATCGATTGATTTTATTACCCTTAAACGGCAATGTTCCTATGGCATACCCGTTTTGGAGCGAGGACGAAAATTTGCGTAGTCGCCTGATTAAAAATAAGGTGTTTGTTGCCACGTATTGGCCGAATATTTTTGAATGGTGTAACGAGTCACAATTAGAGTACCTGTTAGCTAAAGAGATTGTACCGCTTCCCATAGATCAGCGGTATGGTGAAGAAGATATGCGAAGAATTGTTGATGTTATTAAGTCGGAAAGGTAAGAAATAGGAGAATATAAAATGAAGTCTAGAAAGAAGATTATCATTTTTGGTGCAACTGGAAACGTAGGGTCATATTTAGTTGACTATGCATTAAATTATTTTAATGCTGATGAATATGAAGTAATAGCATCGGGTCGAAGACAGACTGATTTTTTTACCAAGAGAGGAATTGAATATTATCCGGTTGATGTTACTAAAGAGGAAGATTTTGAAAAGCTTCCGACAAAAGATGTGTACGCCGTAATGCTTTTATCCGCACAGATTCCTTCGTATATGGACAACTATCAGCCGCGAAAGTATGTTGATTCGATCATCATAGGAGCATACAACGTATTAGAGTATTGCAGAAAAACTAAAGTTGATAGAATTATTTATACGCAAACTGTCTTTGATGTTTCATCGTATTCACATGATATTATTCTTAAACCCAATTTAGCTAAATGTTTTAGTTATATGGGGGATCATGCAATGTATGTTATATCAAAAAACGCTGCATTAGAGTTTATTGAGCATTACCATCAGGAATATGGATTGAAAAAATTCATTTTCCGATTGCCTACAATCTATTGTTATAGTCCATATCAGTACTATTTCCCCAATGGGGTAAAAACAATGCGACCGATTTACCAAATGATAAATAAGGCTAAAAATAGTGAAACGCTTGAAGTATGGGGTGATCCTAAGTATGCAAAGGATATGGTTCATGTTAATGATTTTAGTCAAATGTTATGTAAGGCAGTAGAAGTCAATAGAGAAGAGGGTTATTATAATGTGGGAACCGGAATACCGGTGACTTTGGAAGAGCAAGTAAACACTATTGTAGATGAATTCTCTCCTAAAGAAAATCCTTCTCAAATAATTTTTTGTCCTGATAAACCAAGTACAGGAGGTTTTTTAATGGATATTACCAATGCAAAGGAAGAATTGGGTTACGAGCCACAGTATAATTGTCGGAAACTTTTAGAAGATTTTAAAAAAGAAATGGAACTTAATAAATTTAAGGAATTAAGAATTCTCAATATTTGAAAAAGAATCTATGAGTCTCAATTTATCAAATACACCTATAGTTAGCGTTGCATGCATAACATATAACCACGCAAAATATATTCGCGAAGCAATTGAAAGTTTTTTGATGCAAAAAACAAACTTCTCTTATGAGATACTAATTCATGATGATGCTTCTACCGATGGTACGGATCAAATCATTAAGGAATATGAATTGAAGTATCCCAACTTAATTTTTCCAACATATCAAAGTGAAAATCAATTTTCAAAAGGAGTCAGAAGAATACTAGCTACCTTTGTTTTTCCTAAATGCCGCGGCAAATACATTGCACTTTGCGAAGGCGACGACTACTGGACCGACCCTTTAAAGCTACAAAAACAGTGTGAATATTTAGAAACTAATCCGGAATTTGGTTTAGTGTTCACTGATGCCGATTATTTGTATGAGAGGAATAATCAACTTATTCGTGCATATGATAAAACATTCAGGCGGCATCTTCCTACTGGCGATGTATTAAACGACCTTTTGTATGATAATCCATACAAAACATGCACAGCATTGTTCAGAACTTGCTTAACTGATGATTATAATAGATTAGTTATAAATAAAAATTTCACAATGGGTGATTATCCCTTATGGCTTATTATCGCTGGTAAAGCAAAGGTTGGCTATATGGGTGAATCGACGGCTGTCTATAGGATAAGGAATAATTCTGCTTCCCATTTTCACGAACTGGGGAATCGTATTTCTTTTCTAAAAAGTACTTATAGAATTTCAGTTTATTTTTCTACTTATTACAACGTGAAGATAAACAAAAAAAAACTTAAAAAAAAATATTACTATTCTGTTCTAAACTATCTTGCCCAGAAAAAAAGGTTCAAAATTCTTTTCTCATATGCGGGTTGCTTCCCTTTGGCTTTGGCACTAATCTGGAAAGAGTGGTTGTGGCACCTGATTGTATGGAGAGTGAATCGTTTCAAATGAATATATAGAGCAGGTTAGGCAAAACCGGATAGGTACATAACGAAAATGAAGGTAGCAGCCAAGGAGTGAGACGTAGCATCGGGTGCACTTAGAGAAGAATTGCATTCAGCTATAGTGGTGTTTCAAATTGGAATCAACGGAGTTTTTCAACTGTTTTCATAACAAATGCAGCAACCCTATCTGATTCCAATATTGCATAATGGTAGCTTACCCATATAATCAATAGGGTCTCCAACTCTGGCAATCTCCTTATCAATAACCATGTCCCTGCAAAAAAACATCCTCGCCAATTACGCCAGTCAGAGTTACGTCACGGTTATCGGTATTGTGATATTGCCCCTGTATATCAAGTATATGGGTGCCGAGGCATATGGATTGGTGGGCTTTTTTGCCATGTTGCAGATGTGGTTTAATCTGCTTGATATGGGCCTGACGCCCACTATAGCACGTGAAACAGCGCGCTTTCGGGGTGGCGCAATGGATATACTAAGCTATCGCCACTTGGTAAGGGCACTGGAGGGTGTATTCCTTACAGTAGCACTGTTGGGTGGTGGCGCCATGTTCTTAGTCGCAGGTTATATCGCCCGCGACTGGTTAAAGGCGACTAAATTGCCTATTTCCGAGGTACAGACAGCAGTGCAACTTATGGCGGCAATTGTTGCCATGCGTTGGCTGTGCGGCCTTTATCGCGGTGCAATTAGCGGTTCCGAACGGTTGGTGTGGCTGGGGTGGTATAACTCATTTATTGCTACGTTGCGTTTTGTTGGTGTGCTACCGGTATTGATATTAGTGGGAGTGACGCCGACGATTTTTTTTAGCTTTCAGTTCATTATAGCGGTTTTGGAGCTGACAGGGTTGATTTTATTTGCCTATCATCTATTGCCGGATATCCCTGAGAGCAAGCGATTGCCGTGGTCTTGGGCACCGCTCAAGCCGGTACTCAAGTTTTCCCTCACCATCGCATTTACTTCCTCGGTGTGGGTAATGGTTACTCAGACCGACAAGCTGGTGCTTTCCAAACTCCTGCCGTTGGCAAAGTATGGTTACTTCACCTTAGCTGTACTGGTAGCCAGTGGTGTGATGGTGATAAGTGGCCCCGTCAGTGGCGCGATTATGCCGCGTATGGCAAAATTAGAGGCAGAAGACAACCATGATGGGTTGATTCGTGTTTACCGTCAGGCCACTCAACTGGTAGCAGTGATTGCAAGTGCAGCCTCTATCACAGTAGCCTTTTGCGCCGAGCCTTTGCTGTGGGCATGGACGGGAGATAAAATACTTGCTCATCAAGCTGCGCCTATTTTGATATTATACGCCATAGGCAACGGCATTTTGGCGGTCTCTGCATTTCCTTATTATCTGCAATACGCCAAAGGAGACTTGCGGTTACACTTGATAGGTAATTCGGTCTTGGTGGTGCTGCTAATACCCGCCATTATTGGGGCTGCCAGCCGATATGGGGGAGTGGGGACGGGCTATGTGTGGTTAATAATGAATCTACTTTACTTCATTGCGTGGATTCCCCTTATTCACCATAAATTCGAACCGGGGCTAAATTTGAAATGGTATATTCAAGATGTTTTGGTGATTTTTGGGGTTGCTGCGATAGTGGGCTATTGCTTAAGTTCAATCGTTCTGCATAGTGATAGCCGCTGGCGGTTATCTTGTGCAGTGATGGGATTCGGGTTTTTTGTAATGATGGCTGGTGCATGTGCCTCGTCTGTTGTGTGGTTAAAGGCAAAAATATGGTTTGAGCAGCGGCACATAACCCGGGAGTGATCAGTTTGATGCAAAAAGAAAAAATGCCAAAAGTATATGTATGCGTGGTTACCTATAACCAAGGAAAATACATTTGCCAGTGCTTGCAAAGTATTGTTAATCAAGAAACCAACTTTGATTTTGAAGTGATTATCGGAGAAGACTATTCAACTGACCGTACTCGAGGATTGTGCTGGTGTCTGCGGAGAGCTTCATTGATCTTTTAAATATACATAATAAAATCTATTGAGACTATGAGAATAAACAAAATTCAAAAAATCTTTGGAACTTTGTCAAACTTTCCGGGCCTATTATTTTTACTAGTTAGATTAAGGGAAGCGATAAGAACTATCAGCAAGCATAAGAATTAAATGCTGTACTAAAAAGAGAAATTGAAATGATAGTGTTACCGATAATCACATTAATTATAATTTTCATCTACTATTGGTTATTAAATGATAGGCACTTTGGTGTTGTTAATTTACTGATATTAACTTATATTTTTATGTGTTTGGCCGCATTACTACTCGAATTTTTTCAGGTATTTCACGATGATTCAACTATTTCGTTTGAGCCTATGGCATATTTATCGGTTTGTTTTATTATAATTTTTTGGGGATTTGCCGGATTCAGAGATAGAAAACTTATATCCATAAAGATCGAAAGAATATTCCTATATAGAGCACTAGAATATTTCCTTTTGATTGGCGGATTTTTTTCCATTTTGTTTTTTCTTCCCTTTGCAGTTACTGCCTTAAAGGGAGATATATCATTAAATAGAAATGAAATGGTTGCATCCGGATCTGTATTGGCGAACTTCGGAATAATCAATTCAATATGTTCACTTATGTCTAATTTGTTTATTGTTGCTCAAGTCTGTTCATTTATAAATCTAATTCCAATTAACGGAAAGCGGAATGTTTATAAAGCCTATTTAATGCTAATCAGCAGTTTGTCCTTTGTTGTGTATGTTCTAGCTTATGCCGGCCGTGATGGTGTCGTATTTTGGCTGATGTCTTACGTATTCTGTTTTCTTCTATTCCGAAAATTCCTTATCAAGAGTGATCTAAAGAAGATGAAGCGCGTCTCTGCGTTTGTCTTTGCAATAATTATGATCCCGTTTTTAATGATATCGATATCAAGATTTTCCGAAATGGACGGGGGCACTGTATGGTGGATCATAAATTATGCTGGCCAGCAACTACAAAATTTTAACAACCACTATCAAATTGAGGCGCCACTATTGTATGGCAAACACTCTTTCCCAATCATTTATGATTTTCTAAATTTTGCAGGTTTTGATATCGGCTCAAAGTTTGACATAGATGTTTTCCAATCATATTTTTTGAGTGAAGGCGTTGAACCTTGGGTATTCACTACGTTTATTGGGAGCTTTATTTATGATTTTGGGAAAATAGGGACATTATTACTCCTTTGTATTATGAGTCTTGTTACTAGAAAATTACTGAAGAAAGTAACAAGAACAGGGGATTTGGAGTTTTCCAACCTGCTTATTTTTATACTCCTCTATCAATCTGTATATTGGGGTGTGTTTTATTTTAGATTATATGTTGCTAATTATTACATCCTTTTAATTATTCTTCTTTGTATAGGATTTAAGGCCGTAAAATCTTCTCGGTTTTCATTACTCTATTCCAAGGCTGAAAGAGAATCGTCCCCCAATAATTGTTTTATTCAAAAATTTTTAGATTGTATTCTAAAAGGATCGGCGCTTAACAAAGCTGTGAATTCAAAGGCAACGAATCATGGCTGAACCACATACTCCTATTTGTGTTACGGGTGCATCGGGTATGATAGGGCTTCATATTTGCAGAAAACTACTTGACATGGGTTATAGCACAAAAGTATTAACTCGTTCTTCACATTTTTCGGATCAGCGTGCTGAAGTGTTTACTGGCGATTTATGCGACTATAACAGCATTAGTCGATTTATTGAAAATGCTGAGATGTTGTTTCATTGTGCTGCGGAGTTGAATGATGATTCAAAGATGTGGGAAGTAAATGTTAAGGGGACGGAGATGTTGCTTAAAGCAGCCTCTCAAGTTTCAGTTAAGTATTTTTGTTACTTAAGTAGTGCAGGGGTTGTTGGCAAATGCAACAGAACCTGGGTCGATGAGGATACGCCGTGTAATCCTCAAGATATGTATGAAAAAAGTAAATATGTTGCAGAAAAAATTGTTGCAGAGGGAATCCCAAGATGCAGTACCGTGATACTGAGACCTACAAATGTTATTGATGATTATCGTGCTGGGGCAATTGAGTATTCAATCCGTAGCTCTCTCATTGACAGGATAAAGGTGTTTGTCAAAGGTAGTGAATGTGCGCATATTGTTCACGCTGAAGACGTTGCTGATGCAGCTATATATTTTATAAATAGTCGCTTTGAAAAACCAGAACTCTTTATCGTGTCCTGCGATCATGAGCGATTCAATACATTTGGAGGCTTATGGTCCCTATACAAGGCAATAGAGCGAGGCCAGCCAGTTGAAGAAATTGAACCGATGATTCATTTGCCGATCATTGTACCTTATTTGCTCCGAAGCTTATGGCGGGGGACAGGGAATCTCGGTAACGTCCGTTATTCTTCAGAAAAACTGTTGTCAACAGGTTTTTGCTACAGTCATGGCATCGAAGGTGCTATACGTCGTATAGCTGAAACACAGAGCCATTTGATTGCATAAATATTAAACCGACATTGCTATCTAAACAACTTTTCAAGGTTATATTCAGTTTGACGGGATCGGAAACTAATAATTGCAGCAGCACATCGAATGAGCTTTTTTATAACGGATTTCAAAACAATGAACCAGTATCTCAGTCTATTTGGGGAGTTGTTTGTCCGCAATGAGTCTTCGATTAGAGGAAACTTATAGATATGCATAGTAGCTATCAATCATTTCTTTTCAATTTCTCTGCCTCTTATAGTGGTGGCGGCCTTAAACGTCTTATGGCGTATTCCAGTTGGTTTAATGAACATGGCGGTGCCTCTTTCGTTGTCAATTATCGGCTTGATGGTATTGACAAACAATTTCCTTTTAATAAGTATTTCTTTATGCAACAGAGCAGCTTTTCGCGAGCTATTAACTATTCAAGTCAACTTAACAAAATAATATCAGATTCTGGGGCAGTAGATCTTTACTATTCCTATGGTATACCACTCCCGCGCAAGGTGGGACGGATAAACTGGTTTCATCTGAGTAATGTTTTACCACTGACTAAAGAGAAAATTTTTCTGCCTTTGAAGCGCTACATAGAGATCCGTCTTTTGGGCTTTTTGATTAATCGTTGTTTAAAATACGCAGATGTTATTTCTGCTGAATCAGATACTTCCATTGGGCTCTTTGATAAGCGCTTTTCTCGGAAGCTACTTGTCTCCGTGAACGGGAGCGACGATGAGATAAATGCCTATAAAAACGGCGTAGCGGATGAAGTTAATAAAGACAAAGAGGATATTGCTGTGACGGTGGGCACTTATTATTATAAATGCATTGATGACGTCTATAAAGTATACTCTTATTTGCTAAGATCGAACCCTAGTCTTCGGCTAATCATCATAGGTGATCGCGAATACATTCCGCCTTTCATTCTCGAAGACTCGCGTGTTGTAGCAAAAGGGGTGCTGCCTCAGTCAGACGTTTGCGATTTATTGAGACGATCAAAGTTCTACATAACATCGACAGTGATTGAAAATTCATACAATGCGGCATCAGAAGGAGCATTTCTTGCCAGGGAATCCTTTATCTCCGATATCGGTCCCCACCGCGAGTTATTGCGTGGCGTCTATTTTAAGCGTCTCGCTGATTTGGGCAATCGTGTACCTTGCCTGCATGTAAAGTCTGATGATCTCGATTGGCGAAACCTGAAATCATGGGATCAGGTGATCGTAGAAATGATTAATGTAGTGACAAATAAAAAGTGATGGGTGATGAAATGTTCAAGAATAAAACACTATTAATTACTGGCGGCACGGGCACCTTTGGCAATGCTGTTTTAAGGCGCTTTTTAGATACTGATATTAGAGAAATCCGAATTTTTTCACGCGACGAAAAAAAACAAGATGATATGCGCAATGCCCTGCGGAATCCAAAGGTGAAGTTCTATCTGGGGAATGTTCGGGATTATGACAGTATACTTCTCGCCATGCAGGATGTGGATATGGTTTTTCATGCGGCGGCTCTCAAGCAGGTGCCGTCCTGTGAATTCTTTCCCCTTGAGGCCATACGGACGAACGCTATTGGTGCGGAAAATGTCATGAAAGCTGCATTGGCCTGTAAAATCAGAAAATTGATTACTCTCAGTACCGATAAGGCTGTTTATCCGATAAATGCAATGGGAATGTCTAAGGGGCTGATGGAAAAGCTCATGATCGCCAACGCGCGAGCCCATGGGGAATCAGGTACGATCTTTTGCGGTTCCCGTTACGGCAATGTCATGGGATCCAGGGGTTCCGTAATCCCCCTTTTTATCAGCCAGATCCTGACGGGTGATCCCTTGACGATTACTGATCCGAACATGACACGATTCATGATGTCTATTGATGATGCTTTGGATCTTGTTGTGTATGCCTTTCAACATGGTAATCCGGGCGATGTCTTTGTTCAGAAGGCTCCGGCGGCAACCATTGAAATCCTTGCTAGGTCATTGAAAAAGCTTTTCAAGGGCGACAATGAAATTCGTATTATCGGTACCCGGCATGGTGAAAAGCTTTATGAAACGCTGTTGACACGTGAAGAAATGTCACGGGCCGAAGATATGGGAAATTATTTCAGGATTCCTGCGGATATTCGCGACCTGAATTACGCCTGTTATTTTACCGAGGGACAGACTAGTGTTTCCGGCCATATTGATTACCATTCCCACAATACGCAGCAGTTAGATGAGGGTAGCATGATTGAATTATTGCTGAAACTTCAATTTGTCAGGGATGCTTTGGAAACAGGTAAAATAATATTGTAAATTTCTAAAACTAAGGTTAATTAGACTTTATATATTGTAATAGAGAACATGGTGGTATGAATAAAATGAAACGAATTTTGATTTTGGGTTCTATTGGGATGGCCGGGCATATGATTACGCTTTATTTTAAAGAAAAAGGCTATTATATTACGGCATATTCAGTGATTCCTTTTCCCTATTGCGACAATATTATTGGAAATGCTTTTGAAGCTGAGAATTTTCGAATCATGATATCAGAAGGAAAATATGATGTAATTATTAATTGCATCGGTTTATTAAACCAAACGGCAGAAGAAAACCATTCTGATGCACTGTATTTAAATAGTTATTTGCCACATCTTATTGCTGATACGATAAAAAACAAAAAGACTAAATTAATACACATGAGCACAGATTGTGTGTTCGCTGGTAATACGGGCCCATATTATGAAAAAAGTTTGCGTGATGGTGCAACATTTTACGATCGTTCAAAAGCATTAGGTGAAGTGGAAGATGATAAAAATGTTACCTTTCGTAATTCTATTATCGGCCCTGATATGAATGAAAACGGAATTGGTCTTTTCAACTGGTTCATGAAGCAAAATGGAACTATTAAAGGATTTACAGGTGCATTATGGACAGGAGTTACTACGCTTACACTTGCACGAGCCATTGAAAGAGCGATTGAGGAAAATCTTTGCGGGTTGTATAATTTGGTAAATAATGTAAGTATCTCCAAATATGACTTGCTTGTTCTTTTTAATAAGTATTTTCGCAATAATAGTCTGACTATACTGAGGAATGATTATCTGAAGTTAGATAAATCATTAAGAAATACACGTAAAGATTTTTCTTTCGTGGTTCCTTCTTATGAGCAGATGGTTCAGGAAATGAAGGAATGGGTCTATGCCCATCCAAATCTTTACCCTCATTATCAAAACCTTAATTGAAATGAAAAAAATGAAATTGATGACAATCGTTGGTACGCGGCCGGAAATTATAAAATTGTGCCGGGTGATTCATGAACTGGATAAGCACACAGAACATATTTTGGTCCATTCCGGACAAAATTATGATTATGAACTGAACGAGATTTTTTTCCAGCAGTTGGAAATCCGGAAGCCCGATTATTTTCTGAATGCCGTGGGTGAAAATGCAGCGCATACCATTGGTAATGTTATTGCCAGTGCAGATGATCTATTGGCAAAGGAATGTCCTGATGCCTTTCTTTTACTGGGCGATACGAACAGTTGCCTTTCTGCCATTGCCGCCAAGCGGCGCAAGATACCCATCTTCCATATGGAGGCAGGAAACCGCTGTTTTGATCAGCGGGTGCCGGAAGAGATCAATCGTAAAATTATTGATCATATCAGCGATATTAATTTACCCTATACAGAACATGCCCGTCGTTACCTTCTGGCGGAAGGACTGAAACCGGAAACCGTGATAAAAACGGGGTCTCCTATGAAAGAAGTGCTTGCCTACTACCGCCCTCAGATCGAGGCATCGGATATTCTGGATCGGTTGCAGTTGAATGCAGGCAGTTACTTTGTGGTCAGTGCCCATCGGGAAGAAAATATTGACAATGGTACCAACTTTTCCGATTTGATGGCGTCTCTGAAGGCCATCACGGTGAAATATGACTTGCCTCTAATCGTGTCCACCCATCCGCGAACGAAAAAACGCATGGAAAGTCTGGAGGTAGGTAAACTGGATCAGCGCATTCATTTTCTCAAGCCGCTCGGCTTCTTGGATTACGTGAAACTTCAGATGCATGCCCGCTGTGTAATTTCGGACAGTGGCACCATTACAGAAGAATCTTCCATTTTGAGTTTTCCTGCCGTGACCATACGCCAGGCCCACGAAAGGCCGGAAGGGATGGATGAAGGGACTCTGATTATGTGTGGGCTGAAAGCGGAAAGAGTTCTGGACGCGATTGCTGTTGCCACAGCTCATTATGCTGACACAACCCGACCTTTCAATATTGTTAATGACTACAACACGGAAAATGTTTCTAAGAAAGTTCTCCGAATAATTATGAGTTATACCGATTATGTGAATAGGACGGTCTGGCTTAAGTAGTACGCCAAAAAGACGGCCTATTAACTTCAACGGACATCAGATATTTTCATGCGAATCTTACTTCTCGTCGTTTATTACCTGCCCAGCACTATGTCAAGTGCTAAACTTATTCATGATCTTGCTGCAGAATTCCATCGCCTTGGTCATGAACCGATGGTTGTTGCACCCGACGAAAATATTTTGAGAGATACCGAAATAACCTGTGAAGGCGGGATTGAGGTTTTGCGGGTGCGTACAGGTAAAATAAAAAAAGCCTCCAAGTTGTTACGAGGTTTCAACGAAGCCAGACTTTCAAATACAATTTGGAGAAAAGGAAAACATTTTTTTGATGATCATCCTTGTGATTTGATTATCTACTATTCCCCTACAATTTTTTGGGGGACGCTTGTGAAAAGGTTGAAGAAGCTTTTTTCCTGCCCATCTTATTTGGTACTCAGGGACATCTTTCCACAATGGGCGCTGGATGCAGGCGTTTTGAGACGTGGCATGATTTATAGTTATTTCAAATTTAAAGAAAAACAAAATTATGAAGCCGCAGATATTATTGGAGTACAATCGCCGGCGAATTTGCACTATTTTGAAGAAAATGGTCTTGATAAGCAATATCGAACGGAATTGCTTTATAACTGGGCTACGCCGCATGAGGGCAATATTCAAGCGAGTATGCATCGTGTACGTTTGGAATTAAAGGGGAAAGTCGTCTTTTTCTACGGTGGAAATATCGGCGTTGCCCAAGATATGGATAACATTATCCGCCTTGCGAAAAATTTACAGAATGAGAAAAATGTACATTTTTTGCTGGTTGGCGACGGAAGTGAAGTGTCCAGATTGAGAGCGGATATTGTGTCAAATGGATTGATTAATATTACCATACACGACGCGGTGGGGCAGCAAGAATATCTGTCCATGCTTTCCGAGTTTAATGTAGGTTTGATTTCGCTCGATCGTGATTTGAGAACACAGAATTTCCCGGGTAAGCTGCTTGGATATATGTACCATTCCATGCCGATACTGGCCAGTATAAACCCCGGCAACGACTTGAAAGAAATGCTGGAAGATAATAACGCTGGGTTGGTTTGCATTAATGGCGAAGATGACCTACTGGCGTCTTATGCAAGAAGGTTGTTAGACGACGAGAATTTACGTCGTCAACTGGGGCTCAATGCCCGTGCTCTTTTAGAAAGCACTTTTTCGGTTTCGAAGGCGGCGAAACAAATTCTGGCTCATTTCAATCGAAAGAATTAGCATGACCTGTATTCCACGCATATTAATTACGGGTGCCACAGGCGCTGTTGGTCCTCTGGTGGTCAATGCACTTCATGAAGAAGGTTACTCTATCCGCACATTGTCAATTGATCGTCCAACAGTTGGGCTCTGGCCTGATGATGCGGAAGTGCTTATTGGCGATGTAACAAATTCAGATTGCGTGCAAGCTGCGATGCAAGGTGTTGATGCGGTAATTCACCTTGCTGCTTTGTTGCATATCGATAATCCGCCGATTAGTCTAAAAGAAAAATATGAAAAGATTAATGTGGGGGGGACCGCAAATGTAGTTTCAAAGGCTGTTCAAGCTGGAGTCAGTCGTGTTGTTTTTTTTAGTACGATTGCCATTTATGGTCAGTCAAGCGGCCGCATTTTAACGGAAGATACGATACCCAATCCCGATACATTCTATTCGCAAACAAAGTATGCGGCGGAAAGAATTGTACTTGAAGCTAAAGGATTAGATGGCCGGCAGATCGGGACTGTATTAAGATTTGGAGCTATTTACGGGGCAAGGATAAAGGGGAATTATCAGCGGCTTTTACAAGCTTTGGTTAAAGGACGGTTTATTCCTATTGGGGATTGTACAAATCGTCGTACATTGGTTTACGATAAGGATGTGGCGCGTGCGGCTGTATTGGCCTTAATGCATCCATTGGCTGCTGGAAAGATATTTAATGTCTCCGACGGAAATATTCACTTATTGAAAGATATAATTTCCACTATGTGTAAAGTTGTTGGACGACAATCGCCCCGGTTTGCGCTGCCGGTAATTTCAACTCGATTTGCAGTCGGTATTGTTGAACATTTCGCACGTCTAAGCGGTATCAAACCACCGATTAGCCGTGCGACAATCGATAAATTTACAGAAGACATGGCAGTTGATAGCAGTCGCATCCAAAAAGTGCTTGGTTTTATTCCTCATTATGATTTGTTGGCTGGTTGGCAAGATGCCGTTCAGGAAATGAAGCAGTCCGGAATATTATGATGAAAAGAATATTTGATGTTGTTTTTTCGCTTGTTGCGCTTTGTTTATATTGTATCCCAATTATTTTTATATCTCTTATGATAATGCTTACTTCTAAAGGTCCTATTATTTACTGGTCGAATAGGGTTGGTAAAGACAACGCAATTTTCCGGATGCCCAAATTTCGTACAATGCGAATTGATACCCCTGCAGTGGCTACTCATCTTTTGAATGATCCTGATCGCTATCTAACGCCTGTCGGTAAGTTTCTGCGAAAATCGAGTCTTGATGAATTGCCACAATTATGGAGTGTTTTGAAGGGGGATATGAGTTTTGTGGGCCCTAGGCCTGCGTTGTTCAATCAAGATGATCTGATTGCCTTGCGAACAGTGAAAGGTGTTCACCGATTGATTCCGGGGATCACGGGATGGGCACAGATCAATGGTCGGGACGATTTACCTATCCCTGTCAAGGTCAAGTTCGATGTCCACTATCTGGAGAACCGCTCCCTGATATTTGACATAAAAATACTGTTTTTGACGCTGTTGAAAGTGTTACGCCGTGAAGGAGTGACGCACTGAAATGAATCTGGGAAAAGCTTTGGATAATGTTAATAAACGCGATATCATTGGAATTGAAGAAAAGGTAATGGATGTTGCGTTCCGGTAGAAGTAATAGTTGCACTATAGCCCGCAGTTGTATATAAATCTTTAGAGTAAATGGTTTTTAACAATAATATGATTATCAATCCTCAACTTAAAAATCCGAAATTCTATACGATGATATTGACGGATGTTTTCGTCTTTATCGTTGCCCTTTTTCTATCATATCTGATTCGCTTTGAATTTTCTTTTGCCCGGATTGACATTGAACAAATCTATGGCTTGCTTTTCTGGATGGTTCCGCTGAAATTTATTATCTTCCTTTCTGTCGGGTTATACCGCGGTATGTGGCGTTACACCAGCGTGCGGGATTTCTGGCTGTTGGTCCGGGCCTGTTTTTTATCGACGGTACTGATTATGGTGATTATTCTGGCCATCAACAGGTTTGAAGGATTTTCCCGTGGCGTATTTGTTGCCGACGGTATTATCACTTTCTTTCTGGCCGGAGGAGTGCGTATATTTATTCGTTCTTTCTATGCGGCGCTTGTGAACTGGGGGGCAGATGTTTATCCATTGGTCAATACAACGCTAACAAAAGTATTAATCATTGGCGCCGGCGACGCAGGAGAAAAAATTTTACGGGAAATCAGGGAGAACAACGCATTGCATTATGATGTTGTTGGCTTTATTGATGACGATATGGAAAAACAGGGCCGGACAATTCATGGAATACGGGTATTGGGCACTGTTGAGCGCTTGCCTAAAATTTTAACAAAGGAAAATATTCAGCAAATACTCATTGCGGTTCCTTCTGCCAATGGCGATCAAATTAGGCACATTGTGGAAGCTTGCCAGAAATGCAATATTTCTTATAAAATATTGCCCGGTATCGGCGAGCTGATTGACGGCCGGGTCAGCGTAAAATTACTCCGGGACATCAGTTACGAAGATCTTCTAGGGCGGTCGCCCATCCACCTGAATATTAAAGGCATCCGCAATTATCTTGACGGTAAAACAATTCTCATTACCGGATGCGGCGGCTCAATCGGCTCTGAGTTATGCAGGCAGGTCGTGAAATATCAGCCTCGCAGTATCATCTTGCTGGACTCAAGTGAATCCAATCTGTTCAATATTCAGATGGAAATGCAAAACGAAAATTACTGCCGCCACTGTGAAACCATTCTGGGACGGGTGCAGGATGAAACTTTAATGAATAATGTTTTTGAAAAATATAAACCCGAAGTTGTGTTTCACGCGGCGGCTTATAAGCATGTGCCCATGCTGGAGAAAAATCCCTGGCAGGCCGTTTTCAATAATATTATCGGCAGCCGTGTGGTGATGGAAATGGCCGTCAAACATCATGTAGATCGATTTGTTCTGGTTTCTACCGATAAGGCCGTTCGTCCGACCAACGTCATGGGTGCCAGCAAACGGGTGACGGAATTGATTATGCAATGCCAGCAGGGAAACGGCACACGGTTTATGGCCGTCCGGTTTGGCAATGTGGTGGGTTCGTCCGGTTCTGTCATTCCTCTTTTCCGCCGTCAAATCGAGCAGGGAGGGCCGGTGACAGTCACGCATCCGGAAGTAAACCGCTTTTTCATGACTATACCCGAAGCGTCGCAGATGATCTTGCAGGCCGGTACGATGGGGGAGGGCGGCGAAATCTTTATTTTGAGAATGGGAACGCCCGTGAAAATAGCCGATATGGCGCGGGACTTAATCCGCCTTTCGGGAAAGGAGCCGGATGTGGACATCAAAATTGTTTATACCGGCCTGCGTGAAGGTGAAAAACTATATGAAGAACTGATCACGGTGGGAGAAGATATTCTGCCGACCGGCCATGAAAAGGTCATGGTCCTGCGTTCTAACAGCCACTTCAATGGCGCAAAAAATCCGCAGGAAGCCAAAAAACATCTGTATCATGAACTTGACGAGTTGGCGAAGATAGCGGCTCGACACGACGCCAAAGGCATTAAAATAAAACTTAAAGAAATAGTTCCCGAATATACACCGCAGGAAAATGAATCCGTTCTTTAAGATAATTACAAATTCGCAACGATTTTAATTCAACCTAAATCACGGGTATGAACCCCAAGGCAAACTTTGAAAACATTCCGCAGCAAGCTGCGGAGTATTATACCCTCCGCTTCGCGGGATAATTCGACCTGCAAGCTTCAGTTCACTCTGTTTCTGAAGCTTGGGTCTCATTACAACTAACCAATTCCGCTACGCTATGCTTTCGGAATCGGAGTTTCACAATAAAAATGTTAATTTCCGCTCAGCATAAAATAAATATTCCCGTCAGGAAAATATTAGTTATTCAATTAGGCGATATCGGCGATGTCGTCTGGGCAATTCCTGCGTTTTGGGCT
>Ga0224555_1002654_pt1 | contig 20315 bp, 15 predicted proteins | sample 714S23034metaG_FD_180687 | JGI IMG/M metagenome (GOLD analysis project Ga0224555, IMG submission 180687) | Peat soil microbial communities from Stordalen Mire, Sweden - 717 S2 30-34 | ecosystem: Environmental > Terrestrial > Soil > Wetlands > Peat | place: Sweden: Norrbotten County, Stordalen...
TCATTTGGATCCGCCGGGCCGGCGGCCTCCGCCGCTGGGGCTGTCGGTTTAAGCTCGTTCGGATCGGCCGCAATGTTCAGCCTTCCGAACGGACTTGCATTAGCTGCAGCCGGCGGCGGCGCGTCCGAACGCGGGGCCGCTTCATTGGCTGCCGGAGCGCCGTTGCCATCCTTCACCGTCTCCACGGTCAGGCCATGCTCGCCAGCGGGAGCCCCCATGGCCTCGCGCATCGTGCGCTGCACTTCGTCACGCGCCGCCACCGGAGTCGGATCCACCAAATTGGGATCGCCCACTCTGGCGGCTTGACTCACGTCCGGCCCTTTTTTTACAAAGCTCATCACGCGTTCCGCCGGAGTGGCTTCGTGCCGGCTGTCCACTTCGGCTCGGTTCTGGGCCACGGCCGCTTTCGTCGGCCGCGGGATTGGTTGATGCAGCGCCGCCAACCGCTTCTTCGCGTAATCGCTGTAATCCATCACCGGGTAGCGCGTGAGGATCTGCGAATAAGCCGCGGTCGCCTCTTTGGTCCACTCCTCCATCATCTTCGCCTTATCGGCCTCGCGCCCAACGCAGCCCGGCGGCGTGTTAAACGCCCTGCAAATCGGCCGCGCCCGCAATTGCGCGATCTCGCCTTCATAGTTTTGTCCCAGAAGATAAAGCGCCTGATCCGCCTGGCTGTAAAGCGGATATTTCTCTACCAGCGACTTGAGCCGCGCAATCGAAGCCGGATACGAACCGCGCAGATAATAGAAGCGACCAATGCCAAACTCGCGGTCGGCCAGAACTTCCTGCACCTCGAGCAAACGCTCTTTCCCTTCTTTCACCAGTTTCGGATTGTCCGGATACTGCATGATCAGGTTCCGGTACTCATCCTCAGCGCGTTTGGCATGCGTGTAATCGCGGTCCGCCTTCTCCATCTGCTGGTATTGGATGTTGGCGATCTTTAACTGGGCCTCAGCCGCCTCTGGCATGTTGGGGAAGAAGGTTTCGAAATCGCGGTATTCCTGTTCCGCCTGCGCCAGCGAAGCAGTTCCGCCTTCTGCGTACCAGGAATCGCCCACCGCCAGCTTGGCTCGCGCGATGTACTCCGAGTCCGGATAAGTATTGATCAGCGTTTGCAGCGTCATGCGCGCCACGTCGAAGCGGTTGTGCTTCATGGCGTCCATGGCCTTGTCGAACAGCACTTTGTCCGGCTGCTTCGAACCCACATTGGCCAGCGGATTCACGGCTTTCTTGTTGGAGCAAGCCGCCGTGATCAACAACAGCATGGCCAGCAACGCGATGAATGTATTTCGACGGAACATAGGACCTCGAAACCGGATTGCCCATTGCCAACTTCTAATTGCCGGGTGGAAATCGCTTGGGCGTTTAATCAATCAAAAATTGGAAATCGGCACTTGGCAATCGAATCTAGACTTTCTGCAGCGCCGCTTCGGTTGCCGCTTTCAGCAATTCTTCGGCATTCTTTCTTGGATCGCCACTTCCGAACACGGCGTTGCCTGCCACCAGAATTTCTCCGCCCGCCCGAACCACATCGCCCACCGTGTCATGCGCCACGCCGCCATCTACTTCGATGCGGTAATTCAGCCGGCGTTGGCTGCGAATCTCCACCAATCGCCGCATCTTGTGCAAAGTCGACGCAATAAATTTCTGCCCCCCAAAGCCCGGATTTACCGACATCACCAGCACATAATCAACAATATCGAGCACCTCGGACAGCACATCCACCGGCGTCGCCGGATTAATCACCACCCCGGCATGACAATCGTGGCTCTTGATCAGATGCAAGGTGCGGTTCAAATGCCGGACCGCTTCCTGATGCACCGATATCCAATCCGCGCCCGCGTCGGCGAAAGCCGGAATGAATTCATCCGGATTTTCGATCATCAAGTGGCAATCGAGTGGCAAATCCGTAACCTTGCGCAACGACTTCACTACCGGCGGCCCAATCGTCAGATTCGGCACGAAGTGCCCATCCATAATATCCACATGGATGACACTGGCGCCGCCTTCACACGCAGTTCGCACCTGCTCGCCCAGTCGGGCGAAGTCCGCAGAAAGAATCGAAGGTGCCAGTTCGATCAAGATAATCTCTTAGAACCCTGGGCTCTCGTTACGTAGGGGGCTTTTGGAAATTCTAACACGCTAGAGAACGAGAGGAAGCGCAAAGCAATGGACGAACGCCGCCACACTCCAACCGCGAAGCGGCGGCATATTCTAGCCCGAGACGTAAGTCCCAGGTGAGCCGAACCAAAGAAGAACCGCGTCCCTCAAGGGACGGCCCCACCTTCTTATACCCCTACAGTCTCCGGTTTCCCCGCCAGCAACTGCCGCAGCACGAACTGCAAAATCCCGCCATTTGCGTAATACAAAGCTTCCTGTGGTGTATCGATGCGCACCAGCGCTTCGAACTCCGTAGTCTTGCCATTCGCCGTGGCCCGAACCTTTACCGTCCGTCCCGCCGCAAAATGTTCCACCACGTCGCGAATACCGGCGATCTCGAACACTTCCTCGCCAGTCAGTTTCAACGATTCAGCATTCTGTCCCGTGGGGAATTGCAGCGGCAAAACTCCCATTCCCACCAGGTTCGAGCGGTGAATCCGTTCGTAACTTTCCGCGATGACCGCGTCCACGCCGAGCAGACGCGGACCCTTGGCCGCCCAGTCGCGCGACGATCCCGACCCATATTCTTTGCCCGCAAGAATAATCAGCGGCGTGCCTTCCGATTGATATTTCTGCGAAGCATCGAAGATCGACATCTCGCTATGGGTCGGCAAGTGTCGCGTAAACCCGCCTTCGGTCGAGACCAGTTTGTTGCGCAGCCGAACATTGGCAAAGGTTCCGCGGACCATCACTTCGTGATTGCCTCGGCGCGATCCATAAGAATTGAAATCACCAGGCTGGACGCCGTGCTCCTGCAAATATTTTCCGGCTGGACTGTCTTTCTTGATCGATCCCGCGGGAGAGATGTGGTCTGTGGTGACGCTGTCGCCGAGCACTGCCAACACGCGCGCACCCTTGATCTCCTGAACCGCCGACGGCTGAATCTTCATTTCATCGAAATACGGCGCGCGACGGATGTAGGTAGAATCCTTCTCCCACGCATACGTCTGACCCTTGGGAACCGAAAGCCCGCGCCAGCGCTCGTCCCCAGCGAATACCTCGGCATAGCTCTTCGAGAACATTTCGGCCGTCACCGAATGCTCGACCGCCTCTTCGACTTCGCGCTGCGTCGGCCAAATGTCGGCGAGGTAAACCGGCTTGCCATCCTTGCCCTTGCCGATCGGATCTTTGCGCAAATCGGTGTCGATGCGTCCAGCTAGCGCAAAGGCAACCACTAGCGGCGGCGACATTAAATAATTGGCGCGAACCTCCGAGTTGATGCGTCCCTCAAAGTTTCGATTGCCAGAAAGCACCGCAGCGACCACCAGATCGTTCTCTTCAATTCCCTTGGAAACTTCTTCGGGAAGCGGCCCGGAGTTACCGATGCAAGTAGTGCATCCGTAGCCCACGATGTGGAACTTCAGTTTTTCCAGATAAGGCATCAGTCTGGCATTCTCCAGATAATCGCGCACCACCTTCGATCCGGGAGCGAGTGAAGTCTTCACCCACGCCGGAACCGACAGACCCTTTTCGACGGCCTTCTTCGCAACGATTCCCGCCCCGATCATCACCGACGGATTCGACGTGTTCGTGCAAGACGTGATGGCGGCAATGACAACGCTGCCGTGTTTGAGCGAGGTCCTCACGCTGGCCGCAACGTGCTCGTGCACCTTCGGATCTTCCACTCCCACCGCCGTAGGACTGCCCCCTTCCGCCTCCCATCGCGATTTCGCCGCTACCGGGATGGCAGCAGCAGCCTTCGCCGCAGACTTCGGCTTGAGCAGCGACGGCAACGCCTTATTGAAAGATTCCCCCGCCTGCGACAGCACCACCCGATCCTGCGGACGCTTCGGCCCGGCCAGGCTGGGCTCAACCGTGTCCAGATCGAGCGCGAGCAATTCTGAATATTCCGCTTCGGGAGTCTTCTCGTCGTGGAACAATCCCTGCTCGCGGCAATAGGCTTCGACTAGAGCAATCTGTTCCGCCTTCCGTCCACTGAGCTTCAGATATTTCAAGCTTTCTTTGTCCACTGGGAAGATGCCGCACGTCGCTCCATATTCCGGCGACATGTTCGCAATAGTCGCGCGATCCGCGAGCGGCAGATCGCGCAGTCCGGGCCCGAAGTACTCCACAAATTTTCCGACCACGCCATGCTTGCGCAACATCTCGGTAATCGTGAGAACGAGATCAGTAGCGGTAGCTCCCTCGCGCAAACGCCCGCTAAGCTTCACACCGACAACCAGCGGAATCAGCATCGAAACCGGCTGCCCCAGCATCGCCGCTTCGGCCTCAATTCCGCCGACTCCCCATCCCAGCACTCCCAGCCCGTTGATCATGGTGGTGTGGCTGTCGGTGCCGACCAATGTGTCCGGATAAGCGGTCCGTTTGCCGTTTGCTTCGTGGACGAACACCACCCGCGCCAGGTATTCGAGGTTGACCTGGTGAACGATACCGGTGTCCGGCGGCACAATCGCCAAATTGCGGAATCCGGTTTGCCCCCACCGCAGGAACGAGTAGCGCTCTTTATTGCGCTGGAATTCGAGCAGCGCGTTCATGTCGAAGGCGCTGCTGGTGCCGAACTCGTCGACCTGCACCGAATGGTCAATCACCAGTTCAACCGGCTGAAGCGGATTGATCAGCCCAGGATCGCCCCCCAGATTTTTCATGGCATCGCGCATCGCCGCCAGATCGACTACGCAGGGCACGCCGGTGAAATCCTGAAGCAGAACGCGGCTGGGCGTGAAGGCAATTTCTTTATCCGGCTTCGAATTTTTATTCCAGGCGGCCAGCGCGCGCACTTCATTCTTGGTGACGTTGCGGCCATCTTCCGTGCGCAAAAGATTTTCCAGCAAAATGCGCAAAGAGAACGGGAGATGTTTCGTCGAAATGCCTTGTTGGTCGAGCGCATCGAGGCGATAGATTTCGTACTCTTTGCTGCCGACTTTGAGAGGAGAGCGGGAGTTAAAAGTATTGAGAGACATTATGATGGCCTTCCTGATCCGATGCCGCGAGGGGCTGGGGCCGCATCAGCGGGCTTGAGGATAGACGAACCTACAAAGTTTAGTCCTTTTTGCGCAGAATGCGTAGGGGAGCATGGCACGCGGTATCTTAAAAGGGCTCGCAGTGCTCGCCGGAGAGCGGAGGCGGCTGTCCCCAGATGGGTCTTCCTGTTAGCGAGCGGCGATCCAGACTTGGTAGGCGACAACTGCCATCATGAACAGCAAATAGATACGGAGCGACCAGAGGATTGCGAGTTCGGCTCCTTTCAATTGACGGCGGGGAATGTAGTGCTTCTTCGCCTTCGCCAGCTGATCGTGTTCGAGTGTAGATAGGACCAACGTTTGGTCGGAGAGTGATGGGGGTGCGGGTTGCTTGGTCATGTTCAACCTCAGCGGCTATAGCCGCAACTCATCTGAGCCGTTTCCGGTGGCTGAAGGACGCGCCTCTTCAAAGCAATTCAACTCAAAGCAATTCAACAATCCAGAAATCCCTGAGACAGTCTTAGGTTCCTCCGAGCGCGGTGAAAAGTCTCGGCGCGATGATGCTGATGCCGAAGAGGATACCCGCGGCCGTTAAAAGCAAAACGACGAATCCGGAAAAGACGTTGGCCCACAACGGGCTCACCAGATCTCCCATGATTTCTTTGTCGTTGACCAGCATGTAAAGAAAAACCAGCGCCGGCGGCATGGCCAGCACTGCCACCACATTCACTACCAAAACGACATAGACCAGCGGCAGACCGGGGATAAGCACGATCGCGGCCGCCGCAACGGCGCATAGCGAAAGCACCGCGTAAAACGACTTGCCTTCTCCCATGGGCAGGTTGAGGCTGTGCGGCCTGTGAGTCACCTCTCCAAAAGCGTAGGCGGAAGAGGTGGAGATGGTGATCGCAGCCACGATGCCGGCCTCAACCATACCGAGCGCGAACAGCGATGCCCCCAACCGTCCGATGATGGGCTGAAGCGCCTGGGCGAATTCGGCCGCCTGGAAATTGTCGGCTGCCATCTGATGCGTGAATAACGGGGCCGTACAGAGGATGGTCGCGATGGCTGCGGCAGCCGCGAGTGTGGCTCCCAGCACGGTATCGATTCGTCCAAAGCGGATATCCTTCGTCGTCATCCCTTTGTCCACGGTAGCGCTTTGCTGAAAGAAGAGCATCCACGGAGTCACCGTTGCGCCAATGTCGGCAAGGACGATCAGCAGCGTGTCTCGATTGAAACCAGGACGTGGTTGCCACGTGAAGAATGCGTGCGTGACCGAAGCCCAGTGCGGGTGAGTCATGAGTGCGACCGGGATGAAGATTAAATTCAACGCAGCGGCGGCGAGGGTGATCCGCTCCCAAGTCCAGTAGCGATGGCTCATGAGCGCCGCATAAAGAATGACCAGCGCGATGAGGACGGCTAGCCACGGCGGAACTCCGAAGAAGCCGAGGCCGGCGCGCACAGCGATGAATTCAGTGATGAGAGTGAGGAAGTTGCCGATGCCGAGGTCGATCATGGAGAACCATCCCCAGAATGGCCCGAAGCGTTCGAAGATGAGTTCGGCATGGCCACGATGGGTCGCAGCGCCTAGGCGGACGGTCATTTCCTGAACCACGATTGCCATGCAGAAAGTGAGGGCGACGAATGGGAGAAAAAAGCCGATGCCGAACTTGGCGCCGGTCGCGGCGTAAGACAGCATGCTGGGGCCGTCGTTCTCGCCCAGCATGACGAGAACGCCCGGGCCAACCAGCAGCCATAGAAGGCGCAGGTTCGAGGAAAAGCCGTGTCCGGCGCGAGCGGCTGAGACGCGGACGCGGTCGTGGGCGCGGTCGACATCTTCGTGAGTAATGACTACGGTTTCGTCGGTGGCGAGAGGATTCATCGGCAATATCTCAAAGGGCAGTCCGATTGAATGTGCCCCCGGCGGAGATTAGCGTAAGTATACACGAGGAACTAAACTATGGTTAAGCTCCGATGTCATCTGCAAGCAACAACCCGTGCCGTCCGCAAGCAACCTGAACCGGCGTCATCCTGAGCCCGGCGAAGATCTCTTTCCATGCGCTCACCACGCGCCCCAGAGGGTTCGTATCTCCACATTCAACGGGTAGGATGGGGGTCGGTGGCAGAGACCCAGACTCTTTCGGCAGCGGCCCTCCCCAGCGAAACATTTCCCGCCGTAGTCGATAGAGTCAGAGTCTGATCGTAATTGCGCTCCAGCAGCCGAAGTTTGGCTCCCGGCCGAATGCCCCGCGCCTCGAGGAATTCCAGCAGGCGCCGGTCGCGCTCGTAGATGCCGCTGACCGCGTAGGCCGTGCCCGGAGCGGCGTCGGCGAGCAGAAGCAATCCGCGATGCCGTCGGCTGGCCGGGCTTTCCATCTCGCTGAGGTTGCCGTGAGGGCAAATGCCTTTCTTGCCGAGTTTGGCAAGTAGCTTAGCTTCAAAATCAGGAGACACGGCGTGCTCTAGTCTCTCGGCCTCGTCGTGGACTTTCCACCACTCCATGCCGAACAGTTCCGTTAACATCCGCTCGATGAGATGGTGACGCAGTGTGAGTTTGCGGGCAATCTTGCGGCCGGCGGCGGTAAGGCGTACGTGGCCATCGGCGGGCACCCGTACGAGGCCATCCTTCTTGAGCCTGCGCACAGCCATGGTTACCGCCGGCGCCGAGACCTTTAACCAGTCGGCCAGCCGCGCGGAAATGACCGCTTCGCCTTCGGTCTCGGCCTCAAGGATGGCCTTAAGGTAATCCTCTTTGGAGACGGTGATCACTCTTGTAATTATACGATGGAGTTAAGCACGGTTAATTGCTGATGATTGAGTTCTGATTGCTGATGAACAAGTTCGCCGCCCGGAATGATTGTCTTCCAGAAACTCCGATTCTTCATCAACCATCAGAAACCGACACTATCATGATCCTCGCGTTTGACAGCAATTTGGCTCTGTCCTAACCTTGAGTTTCCCTTTATGAAGGTTCTGGTTCTAGGCAGCGGGGGACGCGAGCACGCGCTGGTTTGGAAGCTGCGGCAATCTCCGCGTGTATCGAAGATTTACTGTGCGCCGGGCAACGGCGGCATCGCCGATCACGCGGAATGCCCGGTAGTTGACCTGAAGAATCTTGATTCCATCGTCGCTCTTGGCCAGCAGTTGCGTCCGGATTTGACCGTCGTCGGTCCTGAGCTGCCGCTGATGCTCGGCGTGGTCGATCAATTCACACGCCGCGGCTGGCCCGTATTCGGACCAACCAGGGCAGCAGCGCAACTCGAATCCAGCAAGAGCTTCGCGAAAGAATTCTTGCACCGTCACCGCATTCCTACGGCGCCCTACGCGGTTTGCGACTCAGTGGAGGAGGTGCGCGCCGCGCTGGTGCACTTTCACGCGCCGGTGGTGGTGAAAGCGGATGGATTAGCCGCCGGCAAGGGCGTGGTGATCGCTGCCAGCAAGGACGAAGCTGCCACGGTTGCGGCGGAAATGTTGAGCGGCAAGATGGTGGGCGCGGCGGGTGCGCGCGTGGTGCTCGAAGAATGTTTAAAAGGTGACGAGCTTTCCTTTCTCGTACTGAGCGACGGCGAACGGGTTGCGCCCCTGGTTGCGGCTCAGGATCACAAGCGCGTCGGCGATGGCGACACCGGCCCCAACACCGGCGGAATGGGCGCTTACTCCACCGCTGCAATCATCGACGACAAGATGCGCGACTGGCTGGTGAATCACATTGCGAAACCGGTTGTCGCCGGCATGAAGTCAGAAGGAGCCGAGTTTAAAGGCGTGCTTTACTGCGGTCTGATGATGACGGCGCGCGGTCCGATGGTGCTGGAATTCAATTGCCGGTTTGGCGATCCGGAGACGCAGCCGATCCTGATGCGGCTGGAAAGCGATCTGGTGGATGCGCTGGAGGCATCCATTCAAGGCCGAGTGAGTGAAGGAGGTTTTCGCTGGTCACAGGATGCGTCAGTGTGCGTGGTCATGGCTTCCGGAGGGTATCCGGGAGCATTCGAGATGGGAAAACAGATTACCGGACTCGAGGACGCCAGCGCGATTGATGGCGTTCAGGTCTTTCATGCAGGGACAGTGAAACGTAACGGAGCTTACTATACTGCCGGTGGCCGTGTTCTCGGAGTTTCAGCTCGGGCCGCGGATTTGCAGACAGCGGTGGATCGGGCGTATCAAGCTTGCGAGAGAATTCGTTTCGATGGGGCGCATTATCGAAAAGATATTGCGGTTCGGGCGTTAAAAAAACACTAAAAGGACAGACCTAAAAACCCAGATCGATGGAAAGATACATTGGTCTGGACAATCTTCGTAGCGCACCCCGCATGGCTAAATGAAGAGGGAAGACGAGAAGGAAAGGAAATAAATGGGCAAGCCACTTGTTTCGATTGTAATGGGCAGCGATTCCGATCTCGAGATTATGCGCGAGGCGGGGAAAGCCCTCGACGATTTCGGCATCGTTTATGAGATGGACGTAACTTCTGCGCACCGCTCTCCCGATCGCACCGCTGACTTCGCGCGAAAGGCCGCGGGGCGCGGCATTCAGGTGATTATTGCGGGCGCGGGCGGCGCGGCGCATCTGGCGGGAGTCATCGCAGCGCATACTACGCTGCCCGTGATCGGCGTCCCGATTCCTTCGACGTCCTTGCAGGGAATGGACTCTTTGCTGGCTACAGTACAGATGCCGGCCGGGATTCCGGTGGCCACCGTTGCGATCGGAAAGCCCGGGGCAACCAATGCGGGAATCCTCGCGGCGCAGATGATTGGTTTGGGAGATGCATCTGTGGCGAAGAAGCTTCAGGCGCACAAGGAGAAATTGGCGCGAGGCGTCGAAGAGAAGTCGAAAAAGCTGAAAGGATCCCTGTAAATACAGGCCTCGGCACGCCCGGCCTAACTTCAATCCATTGTTTTAGTTCGCCGGAACCCAAACCTCCGCCGGCCCGACTAGGTCCGCATTCGAAACTTCAGTTCTGATCTTCACTCGTTGGAACCCGGACTTCTTCGGCGGCTTGGCCAAAAATGTCAGGAAATATTGATGGTTCAACCGCTGCGCCACATCTTCCAGATAAGGAACGAAGGTTACAGGCGCGCCAGTAAAGCCGATGTAATAGGATTCACCTCCGGTCTTCTCCGCCAGTTGCGCCAGGTAAAGTTGCCCCCAGTAGTCCAGCCAGTAGCTATGCCCGAGATGGCCGGCCGCAGGCGTATAAATCGCCGAGACCACGATACCCCCGCGTTCGGCGTCGTGGATCGCCGCGTCGAGATACGGATCCAGCAAATCCGCTTGCCCGTAATAAAGATCAATGCCATTGGAGACCATCAGTACCTCGCGACGCGCCGAACTCGCCGGCCAGCGCTTGACCAGATCGCTGAGAGAAAAATACGGGCTGGCTTCGCCGGAGCCTCTGCCTAACGGAAGGCGCAGCGACTTTGCCGCCTGCTCGTGATCCGACGTGAGATTTTGCACGATCAGCGCCATACCATTCTGTATGTAGGCGATTCCGATTTTCGCGGTGGCTGGCTGGCCATCAATGAACTTCCGCAAATCGTCGAGTTGCGTGCCCAGCGTCGCGTTGGACGAGTCGTCGATCAAGATGAAGAACTCCAAAGCGGCGTGATCTCCCTGAGCCGGAACCCATTCGGTGACCGGGTCGCGATCATGGCCTTCAGTCACCATCACATCCTCCCGGTTGACGGCCGGAGGGTTCGAACCGTGTCGAGCTTCGACGGTTACTACTGTGTGCACCGGAATTCCGCCGGATGGCGAGGTTTGCGCAGAAAGGAAGGGGACTGCCCAAACGCAGATTATCAGTCCCAGCAGTGTACTGAACGAAAAAGTGAACTTATTCATGGCCGCCTCCTCTTCGTTGCAATGCGAACTTACAACTTTGCGCAAAGTACGAAGACGCTTCCAATACTTAGATGCGGGGACGAGCCGCGAGGCTTACCTGGATCGAGATAATTGCAGTTTTATAGTTTCAGCCCCTTAAGGTATTCGCGGAAGGGCTGGCCCAAGTCTTCTCGCTTCAGGGCGAATTCTACGGTGGCTTTCAGAAAACCTAATTTGTCTCCGGTATCGTGGCGCCGTCCTTCGTAAACGTAGGCGTACATTTTTTCTTTTTGCAGCAGAAGGCGCATGCCGTCGGTGAGCTGCAGTTCGCCTCCGGCGCCAGTCGGGGTTTCAGCGAGACAATCAAAGATAGCCGGGGTGAGAATGTAGCGGCCAATAATAGCCAGGTTTGAGGGAGCTTCTTCCGGCGTGGGTTTCTCGACCATATTCTTGATTTCGAAGAGGCGATCGCCGAACCGGCTCTCGACGGGCTTGACGTCGAGCACGCCGTAAGAAGAAATCATCTCCCCTTCCACGATTTGGGTGGCAATCACCGAGCATTGCCTCTCTTCGAAAACATCCACCATTTGCTTGAGGCAGGGAACTTTGGCGTCGATCACGTCGTCGGCGAGCAGCACGGCAAAAGGTTCGTTGCCCACCATTTCGCGCGCCATAAGCACGGCATGGCCCAGGCCGAGAGCTTCTTTCTGGCGAACATACGCGACATAAATCATGTCGGAGATCGAACGCACAATCTGCAGCAGATCGGTTTTCTTGCGCTGCTCGAGCATGGTTTCCAGTTCGTAACTCACGTCGAAATGGTCTTCGATCGCTTGCTTGCCGCGCCCAGTAATGATCAGGATCTGATTGCAACCCGAAGCCATGGCCTCTTCCACGCCGTATTGAATAATCGGCTTATCGACAATCGGAAGCATTTCTTTGGGCTGGGCCTTGGTTGCGGGCAAAAAGCGGGTTCCGAGGCCTGCGGCAGGGAATACGGCTTTGCGGACTTTCATGGTCATAAGGCTGTCGTGCGTTGTCAGTTGTCCGTGGTGCGATTGCAGTTGCTGAACAATTGTAAATGGTGCCCTTTAGCGCTGGCGACTCCGCGAACTTGAAATGATCGCAGGGACCTTGGAAACCACTAAATTGTCAGTGAGCCGCTGTGTCGGCCTTAAGGTCGAGCGGGGTAGCGGCGCTGGCTAACTGTTCTAACACTGTACGTAATGCCCGCAGCACTTCGTCCGCCGCCGCGGCTTTCAAAGGAAACTTCAACATGCCATCCGGCGTGAACTGTGCGCCGCGCTGGGCGGAGACGAATCGGGCCAGTTGCTCAGGATCAACTGCGGCGTTCTGCTGAAACTTTACCGTCACTGAATCGCGTTTGCGTTCGATGGCGTTCACTCCGACTTTCATGCACAACAATTTCAGCGATGCGTAATCGAGCAAGTTGCGAACGGCAGGCGGAGGCGGCCCGTAGCGGTCTTGCATCTCTGCGGCTACGTCGGCTAATTGCGATTCAGTTTCGACGCGTGCGACGCGCTTGTACATTTGCAGGCGCTGGTTTTCTTCGGGAACATAATCCGCAGGAATGCGAATGTTGAGTCCGAGATTGAGCTGCGTTTCAGCCTCTTCCGGCGCCGCCTCGCCCTTCATCTCTCTGACTGCACGTTCTAACATCTGCGTGTAGAGTTCAAAGCCGATGGCCTCGATATGTCCGCTCTGTTCACCTCCCAGCATGTTCCCCGCGCCCCGAAGCTCAAGATCGAGGGCGGCGATTTTAAATCCGGCGCCGAGGTCGGAAAATTCTTTCAGCGCGGCCAGTCGCCGGCGCGCAATGGGCGTGAGTTCGACTTCCGCCGGAAGCAGCAAATAAGCGTAGGCACGGCGATTGGAGCGTCCCACTCTTCCGCGAAGCTGGTAAAGCTCAGAAAGCCCGAGCCGATCCGCGCGGTTGATCAGAATCGTGTTGCAGAGCGGGATGTCGAGACCGTTTTCGATGATCGTGGTGGAGACCAGAATGTCGGCTTCGTGATGCATGAATTTCATCATCACTTTTTCGAGTTCGCCTTCCGACATTTGTCCGTGGCCAACGATGATTCTCGATTTTGGCACCAGCGTCTGAAGTTTTGCGGCGATCTCCCAGATCGTGTCGACCCGGTTGTGTACGAAATAAATCTGGCCGTCGCGTTCGAGTTCCTGCTCCATCGCCGACTGAATCAGCTTTTCGTCCCAACTGGCGACGACCGTCTGGATCGCCATGCGGTCTTTGGGCGGAGTCTCGATTACACTCATGTCGCGTAGGCCGACCAGCGACATGTGCAATGTGCGCGGAATCGGCGTGGCCGACATGGTGAGCACGTCCACTTGCTTGCGCATTTGCTTGATCCGTTCTTTGTGGCGGACGCCGAAGCGCTGTTCTTCGTCGACAATTAGCAGGCCGAGATCCGAGAACTTCAGGTCTTTTGAAAGAATGCGGTGCGTGCCAATGAGGATGTCGATTTTTCCGGCTTCGGTTTTTTGCAGAATTTCTTTCTGCTGCTTCGCATTGCGGAAGCGGCTGATCATTTCGATCGCGATCGGAAACGGCGCAAAGCGCTGCTTGAAAGTTTCAAAATGCTGAAAGGCGAGCACGGTAGTGGGCGCGAGCACGGCGACCTGTTTGTTGTCGCTGATGGCCTTGAAAGCCGCGCGCATGGCTACTTCGGTTTTGCCATACCCAACGTCACCGCAGAGCAGACGGTCCATGGGCTGGCTGGACTCCATGTCGCGGATCACGTCTTTAATGGCATTGGCCTGATCTTCGGTCTCGTTGAATTCGAAGGCATCTTCAAACTCTCGGAACCATTCATTGGCAGCCGGAAAAGCGTGTCCGACGGCCGTTTTGCGCTCGGCATAAAGTTTTAAAAGTTCATCGGCCATATCTTTCATGGCCTTGCGAACGCGCGCTTTCGTTTTAGACCAGGACTGCGTGCCCAGATGGCTCAGCCCCGGCTTCGCTCCTTCAGACGAACGGTATTTCTGCACCAGATCGAGCCGCGTAAGCGGGACATAGAGTCGCGCGGCTTCGGCAAATTCGAGCAGCATGAATTCGGCAGGGCCATCGCCGTGGTTGATTTCTTTTAATCCCTGGTATTGGCCGATGCCGTGCTCGACGTGGACCACGTAATCTCCGACTTGGAGGTCGCGAAAGTCCGACAGAAAGGCGGAAACTTTAGATTTCGATCGCTGCGGCCGCAACGCGACGGATTCCGATTCGTCGAACAGATCGCGCGATCCGAAGATGGCAAGATTCGCCTGTGGCAGCAGAACGCCGTCTGGAACGTAAGCCGTGGCCAGCGTGGTGGTAAAAACCTCGCCGGCGAAGTAACTGGTTTCGTCGGCATAGCTTTCGCCACCGCGGGTGCGCGTCCCCAGCTTGAACGAGACGTTGTACTCCGTGAAGACGTCGGCAAGCCGCTCGACTTCGCCAACATTGGGAACTGCCAGAAGCACGCGTTTGCCGGCGGCATTGAGCTTTTGTACTTCCTCCAGCATCGAAGGAACCGCGCCGTGAAAGCGGGGCGAAGGCTGGGTAATAAACTCTACGACCGCCTCATCCGGACCGCGTGTGATGCCGAGGTGTTCGATATCTGCGCCGGGTAGGGCCGCAGTTTTTTGCCACCAATCGTCCGGCGGCACATAGAGATCTTCAGGGCGGACCAGATTGCCCACGCCGCTGCGTTCGTGAACTTCGGCTACGCGAGTCCAGAAGCGGTCGAATTCCTGCTTCAGTTCATCCGGTTCGTCCAGCAGCACCGCGGCGCGCGGAAGCAGATCGAAGATGCTGCTGTCCGCTCCGGCAACTGGCGAATAAAACTCCCAACCGGGAAAGACATTGACTCCGCCGGCGCGGATGGCGGCCTCTACAGTCTCTTCATTGCCCGTGATGCGCTTTCCGCTCAGGCGAGTGTGAATGGCCCCCAGCAGGTGTTCGCTGACTGGCGTTTCGGTGAGCGGCAGGAGCACGGCCTCATCCACCGGATTCGACGATCGTTGCGAAGTAGGATCGAACTTACGGATGGAATCCGCTTCGTCGCCGAAAAATTCGACCCGCAACGGACGGTCAGTTTCCGGCGAGTACACGTCCAGAATGCCGCCGCGAGCCGCGTACTGGCCGGGCATTTCGACCACATCCGCCGAGGTGTAGCCGACTGTGTTGAGGTGAGCGAGCAAGCCATCGAGATCAAAAGACTCGCCGCGGCGTATGGTTCGAGCAAGTCCGGAATAGTAGTCGCTGGAGTAGAGACGAATGGCTGTAGCAGCCACCGGCGAGATCACAATCGATGCCGCGCCTGTCGCAATTTTCCAGAGAGCGGTAGCGCGTTCTTCCTGAAGTTCGGGGTGCGGGGAAAGATTTTGGTAAGGGAGCACGTCTCGCGCGGGAAGCGAGATCACGGAATCGGGATCGCAGGCGCCGGTTAGTTCACAGAAACCGCGAAACACTGGAAGAAAATCTTCGACGGCCCGATTGTCGTTGACAACAAAAATGAGTGGCCGCGCGGCCGTGCGCTGGAAAAGCACAAGCAGCAGGGCTTTCGCAGTGGGCGTGAGGCCAGAGACACGAATGCGACCCGTGCCCTCCTTCAGGTGGGAGGCCACACGCGCAAAGGCGGGAAGCATTTCTACGTCCGCGAAGAGTTCACGGACGAAGGGAAGAAGCATGCAGAAATATTTTATCAGGGAATGGCTTCGGCCCTCGCCCAATGAAGCGCAGCGACGAGAGCCGGCGAGGAAGCAGCGCTACGGCCAAAGCAGAGGAAGAGCGGATTTCACCAGCGGCCTGCGATACCGTCGACGAAATCAGCAGAGCCTTCCTTTCCCAAACTGCGGTCGCAAACTACCTCTTGCCGGAAAATGTCGTTTAGCGAACCGTAAGAGCCTCTCCGAACGGCGGCGATGGGCGTCTTATTTGTGGTAAGGTTCCCGACTCCGGCACAGTCGATTCGTAGCCGAGTTGTTTCATCAGTCCGCCCCATCTCGACTCAATCTTGGCAATGCTCGCCTCAGACAATTGCGTTTTCCATCCTCCCGACTTCGCGGAGCGTATGTACGGCATGTCTTGCCTTGTATCACGCGTGGAGGAAAATAAATGCCCCTGTTTTTTTTCCAGCTGGCGCAGGCGGTCCGCCTTGCTCTGTTCGATGGCAAATTCCAGCCGCTCCGGGCCCGCCTCAACCCCTAGAAAAGCCGCGATCCTCGCCATCTCCTCAAGCGGCTGCTTATGCAGGGCTTCGTACTTCAGCAGCAGCAATCGCCGATCGTCGCCCCGGGTTGAGAGCCAGCTAGCGACATGCTCTCCCCATGTGCCGAAAGCATGATTCAACTGACCGCTTAGAAAGCACGCAACAAACTGTTCCAGCGGCGTGTCCTCGGCAATGGCCCGCCGCTTGATATCGTAGTAATACTCTGCGAGGACCACGTCGCGCGGATCCCGCACCAGGTAGATCAGCTTGGGATAGCGGTGATCGAAATACTCCTGGCTTTTCATGATGCGCGGCCGCCGCATCCGCTTGAAATCGCGCTTCCTTCCTCCCTCGATACCGGGCACCAGATTTTCAAGATTGAGGAAATCAACATTCTTTTCCGGATACATCAGATTCGCCACGAGAAATCGTAGCCAGGTATTGCCAGACTTCGGATAGGACACCAGGAACACGTCGTCGGGAAAAACGCTTATCCTTCTGCCCGGAGGAGATAACTCCAGAAAATATTTCACCCCTTTGATCACGTTGAGCATGGCGAACTCCCCTTAAAACACTTGAATAATATTAATGCATGTTATAACAATGTCAATAATGTCTATTGTAATAAGTGACATACTTAGCATTAAGTTTCTCGCAGCTCAAACCGACTGGACCGGTCGACCACCACCCCGCATTAGCGGCCGTGTGAGGCAGGTCGGGCCGCCGCCACCGTTGATGCAGAGTTCGCCGCCGGGGAAAGTGCGAAGCTCGAATCCAGCAGCACGAAGGCGCGAGTTCGTTTTGTGATTTTCTTCAATCGCGAGCAAGCGTTTTTTTCCCAGTGCGAGCACGTTACAGGCTAGGGTCTCGCGCTCTGCCGGTTCGATCGCGATGAATTTGAATCCCCGGGACTGGAGGAGTTCGACAGTCTCGACCGCTAGCCATGGTAAATCAACCAGCGCCGTGTGCTCGTCGAGCAGGCTGATTAATGACATCAGATGAAGGCACTCGGACGGTCCCGCGCCATACGGCAACGGAGCTTTCAGAACCTCTACCCCGTGCGGCGTCAAGATCTCACGCATCTGTTGAATACCTGCGAGGTTCGTGCGGTAACCGTGGCCGATGAGCAGAGTTTTCGAGTCGAGCCACACCATGTCTCCCGCTTCAGCGTTGCCGGGATCAACAATGTCGCTCAATGTTGGAATTCCCAACTCCGCACAAAAGGCGCCGTATTGCTGGCCTTCGGCAATGCGGTTCAGTTTGCCGGCGCGCAGCACGATGAGGCCGAAATCCGTCGGCAAAGAAGCGTCATGCGTATACACAGCATCGAGCGAAAATTCGTCAGACGGCGAAAGTTCAATCACTTCCGCGCCCGCAGCCGTGAGTTGATGGCAGAGCACATCGTGTTGTGCCTGGGCCGTCTCGAAATCAGGAGCGTGGCGGAAGCCGAGATCACGCCAGCGGGCGGCATTCTCAGGTCTGTCCCATCCGGCACTGCGGGGCGAACAGACCAGCACACGCTCCAGAACGGTAACCATAGAGTGGCCGTTGCAATGCGATTTGGCTAGAGTCTCTGACATCTGCCCTCAACTTCTGAACCCGGCGAGCCAGTTACGAATCTATAAGGGCATTATGGCAAAAGCAATGTGGGAAGGCGCGGTGCTCGCCGAAAGCAATGCAACGGTCGAAGTAGAAGGCAATCAATATTTTCCACCAGATGCAATTCGCGAGCAATATTTCAAGCCCAGCGAGGCGCACACCGTCTGTCCGTGGAAGGGCACGGCGAGTTACTACGATGTGGAAGTGAACGGCAAACGCAATCCAGGCGCGGCCTGGTACTATCCCGAGCCCAAGGATGCAGCCCAGCAGATCAAGGGTTATGTGGCCTTCTGGAAGGGAGTGAATGTGGAAAAGTAGGCATTTTAGAACTCCACGTGGGCCCGGAATGATGGCACCAGCACCGGCCCGCGGTCGCGGTTGTATCCCGGATTGTTGATGTGTTGCAGGCCGGGCGCAAAGTAGATGCCGCGCCACGCGTGAACTGTATAGTACGACTCCACAATATTCTCGCGGCCGTAATTCAGGCCGCCATCGCCGAGAAGGAAGCCCAGGCCTCCATCGGCGAGGTAGGTTTGGTGATCTTTGCAGATTGCGTTCGAGATGAAGTCAATGCCGGCGCGGTCTTGTTTACGATGCCACCACGCACCTTGTGCTCCCACGCCTTCCACGAAGGTTTGATCGACTTCCGTATAGGCGAACGACTCGGTCTTGCCATTGTCCCAACCGAATCGCGCGAATGCGGTCAGGTAACGGGTGAGGTTCTGCTCGAGGTTCACGCCGAATCCGTACTTGCGGGTAATGTGCCAGGGATGGTCGGTGATCTCCGGTAGCGGCGTAAGGCCGGCTTCAAAATTGGCAATGGCATCGCGATAGATACCCATGTTGGCGTAGTTCGTGTAGGCCAAAAGCCGGACTACGCCGGCTTTTTTCGGAATCAATCCGCGACGCAGTTCGTACTCATAATTCTCGGCGTGAACCTGCCACGGCCTCCACACTAAATCGATTCCGTTCGCCACCTTCGGCATTAAGGCTTCGGCGAAACGGAATCCCCAATTGCGATCTTCATAGTCGGCCGTAACGCCGACCGTATAGCCACGCGTGTCGGCGGCGTAATCCCAGGCGCCGTTGTTATCGCTGGTCCAGTTCATGAATTGGAAGTGCGTGTCGGAGCCTACCGAATTCAGGTCGAAGAAATCGGGCATGCTGAATTTGCCGAAGCGGAGTTCCAGCCGCCGTCGTGGAAGCTCTTCGAAGAGAGAGAGAAAGTTGCGATCGTTTTCGACTTTGTCTTTGCTCAGCGCAAAAACCTTGTGGATCATGGCTCGGCCCAGATACGGCGCCTTGCTGAGCAGAGGATTGCGCACGATGTCGAGATCGGTGTTACCGGCGAGCCCAAATCCCAGGGTAAGCGCGTTTCCGCCCGCCTCTTCGATATCCACCAGAACTTCGGTGGAGTTGTTGAGCCGAACCCCGGTGTAGAGTGTCAGCACGCGCGACGTAGCTTTTTCGTAATCCGGGCTCAAACTATGCGGCCCGCTATAGGCGGCAGAAAAAGGGGGATGAGTTTGGAAAATAAAATTAGCCTGCCCGGAGAGCCAAAACCGATTGTCCTTAAAATGCGGGAACATCGTCTCGACGGATTCGCCGGACACGGGATCCAGCGGGCCAGGAGGATCAGCTTGCGTGGCCTCAGACTTGGCGGCAGAGGGCGCGTCGGGTTGCTGCCCAGACGCCGGAAAGGCGCAGATGAGCGCCATGATCGCCAACCAGACCAGGAAGGAGAAAGCGCACATCGCAGGTGTGCCCGGTCGTACGGCTTTTCTACAGCCGAAGGGAAGCGAAATCGCGCTCCGGTTAATATTGCGAATGAATTTCAATTTCATAATCACGCTGCAGGGGAAAGTGCGGACCGAGCTATGTACCTGTTGTCACTCCCCAATTGTGACATTCATCGCGTTCCCAACCAATTAATCTTAATTTATCATAAGACGTTAACCACGGTTAAGCCGTTCCCGCTTCGCCCGCACAAGCCATCTAGCTTCGGAATGTTGTACGGCCCGTCAAGCGTACGCAGCGTTCATTAAACGAATGTTAAAGGCCGGGAGTGCCGGGAAAGTATGTACAGACTCTTCCGGCACTGCCCTGAGCCTGGAGCCTCACGAGTCTCGGCTTGCTGTCCAGTGCATGCGAAGACCACGGCTGCCGCTTTTGCCGGTGACCACGACCCAGTTCATGCGCAGATTTTGCCGTTCTGTACTCTCTGCAAGTTGCCGCGGAGCGGAGACTTCGTAACCAATTTCGCGCGCCATGAACTGCGTCGTCGCCATCGATAGCCTTGGGGCGAGTAAAGTCATGCAAGCCATTGTCATGCCCTCCTTTCTGCGAATGATTGCGATTGGTTCGAGGTTGCGCCTCGAACGAAAGCTGTACGGAGTTCATCCATCTTGCAACGTTGTGGCATTGCCTCTGGATTTCGCACCAGCTTTCTTATAGCATACCCCCCTAGGGTAGTGGCAACCTGAGATAGCGGAGAAGAAAACCAAAATGCAGGATAAGATTCCGGTAAATTCAAAAGAGAAGCAGAAGCTGTTGTTTCGCATCAAGCGGATCCGCGGTCAGTTTGCCGCCGTGGAG
>Ga0224555_1002656_pt1 | contig 20304 bp, 14 predicted proteins | sample 714S23034metaG_FD_180687 | JGI IMG/M metagenome (GOLD analysis project Ga0224555, IMG submission 180687) | Peat soil microbial communities from Stordalen Mire, Sweden - 717 S2 30-34 | ecosystem: Environmental > Terrestrial > Soil > Wetlands > Peat | place: Sweden: Norrbotten County, Stordalen...
CTACGGCAGCAGCCCGAACGCCGTGAGCTGCGTCTGGCCCGCAACGAATACCTTCCCATTTGCCACCAGCGGAATGGCGAACTTCACGGCGTTGTCCAGGGTGTCCCGACTCCCAGCCTGACTGCTGTCATAAAGCTCTATCGCAAGGTTGTCTGCGTTGTACGCGAAAAGCACTCCCGGATTACCCACATCGTTGTCCGCGCTCGCGCCGTTGTTCTGCAATGCCCACAGTATTCCGTTGGAGGTCGTATTGGCGGAAACCGCAAAGGAGGCCCCGCGAACCCCGTAAATCGCGGCCGATTGCGAGGTCGGCGTCGTGGATAGCAGTCCGTTCGTCAATTGGAACGCCCTGATCACGTCGTTGACGGCGCCAAAATAGACATAGCCGTTGAAGAAAACCGGCGTGCTGAAATTTCCCGATTCCACGGTGCCGTTGGGTAATACACTCACCAAGGATTGAACAATCTGACTGTCATTGCTTGCGTTGTAGTGCCCCAGGCTGTCCCGATTGATCACATAAATAGTTCCGCTCTTGCCGGCGGTGATGAGCAAATGCGGGTATGAGCCGGTAGTCTGATCCACCAACATTACCGGACCGCCAGCCCCGAGATCGAGGTTATTAACGTCCATGTTCTGCTGGTCATGCGGAGTGAAGTAATCGACCACGGTTCCAGTGGGACTGAGCTTTTGAACCGAGTCGCCGTAGTCCACGCCACCTGTATTGACATCAAAGTTGCCATTGCTGGTAACGTAATAGATGTCTCCAGTCGCATCGGTTGCCAGTCCCCCACCGCCCTGCCAAATACCACCTCCATTACCGTTGGGAGTTGTATCATACATCATCGTTTGCAGAAGCGTCGTGGAATTGTAGCCTAGCACCCAACCGTGCCAGGGACTGTTATCGCCGTGAGAGCCGAACGCGATGTAGAGGACTCCGCCATTAAGGAGAAGCCCGGCTCGCTGGTTTTCGCGCAGCGGATCGAACGCCACGTTCCCGCCCGAGGATCCGCTACCGGTCCCCGGAAGGCTTGCCTGAAGCACGACCGGACCGCCGAACTTCTCGGCGCCGGTTGTGATGTCGAGCGCATGCAGGCGCTGCACCCAGGTGCTGGTACCCTCCTTGGTGGCGGCAACTACGTATATTGTTCCGCCGGTTTGATCGATGACAGGCGTACTCGTGATCCCAATTTGGGTCAGAATGTCGCCGCATTCACCCGTGTCGGCACAGGGAATGGTGGTGACACCGGACTTGAGGAAACTGACATGCCAGAGGGGCGTGGTGCTGAGTCCGTCCGCATCGAAGGCGTAGACGCTATCGTTTTCGGTGGCGACGTAGACGACGTTGTGGTAGCCCTGACCGGAAATGCTGACGTTGGCGACATAGAGGGGCGAGGCGAAGGCCATGCCATCTATTGGATAGGAGAAGAGTTTTCCGAATTGGTTTTGGTTGACGTTGCTCAGGGCCAATACCGTTTCAGAAAGGTTCTGTCCAGTCCGAAGGTTGTCATTGTGATAGGTGAAGGTTCCCGGATAGTTCGTAATGTAGACGGTGGCACTAGCCGAATACAGTTGATTCGAGGTAGTCACAGTGACGGTGTGAGTGCCGTCGGTGTTCGGGGGTGTGTAAAGCCCCGAAGTGGTAATGGTCCCCGAAGTCGCCGACCCACCGGTAGCACCGTCCACCGACCAGGTGACGCTGGCGCTGCCGACGGACGTGAATTGCTGCGTCCGCGCAAACGTCAGAGCCGTCGTGCGCGGGCTGATCGAAAGTGCCAGCGTTGTTGCACTGGCCACGCTTGAGAAAGAACTCGAGTTCGAATTGTTGTCTACGGCCTGCACCTGATAGCTGTAACTGGTGTTGCTGGCAAGGCCGGTGTCACTGTATGTCGTTCCTGTAGGCGTCCCGACCTGCGCGAAGGTTGTGCAACTGGCACCCTGGCAACGTTGCACCACGTAGTGTGCAATCCCAGGGCAGCTAGTTGACGCAGACCAGTTCAGATTGATCTGGCCGACACCTGTGGCGGTCGCCGTGAGATTCGTTGGTGCCGATGGCGCCCCGCCGGAGCATGTCGCGGTGCGGAAAGCCACCATCTGCATGATCCACTGCCCGGAATTGAGATTTGCGGTGGCGCTGTAGCTGCCGACGGCGGTGACCATCTCGTCCTCGGCGATATCGGCATCCGGCACCGTCAGCAGCCGGCTGGTGAAGCCGGTGCCCGGACCAGTGGTCGCGGTTTGAATCAGGTTAGCGCCAAAGAGCAGATCAGTCGCGCTGGTGGTGGTCGCGGAGCCGCTGCTGCTGGTAGCGCTACTACCGCTGCTGGCGGCAGTTACGTCTACCGGAGTATTGGGATCCGCGCCACTGTACTCCAGGATGCGGATGTCGGGGTACACCGCGGCAACTGAGAACGTCACGGTGACGATGTTCGCTCCCGCGGCTGCCGCTACAATGTTCTTGGCGTAGTAAATCGACTCCGTCGCGACTCCGCTTTGAACGGTGGGACCCACCGCGAGTGTGTAGGTGTTGTGGCTGGCGTCGGTGACCGAGCTGACTGTTGCAGTGCTGTCGTTCCAGCCTACTACCACGACGTTGAGGTGGCCGGCGGTCTGTGCCGCGGTGAACGTGACTGGGACACTGGTTTGGCTTGATTGTGGAGTGGCAGAGTTGCCCTGCACAAAGCTAATCATAGTGGCGAGTACATAGGTGAACCCAGTGGCCAAGCTCCCACTCTGCCCGCTGACCGTTACTGTTACCGTGACGGCACCGGCGCTTCCCGCCGGAGTTGTAGCCGTGATCTGGGTTGCACTCACTACCGCTACGTTGGTCGCCGCCGCCGCCCCAAACGTCACGGTCGCTCCCGTGGCGAAGTTCGTCCCGGTGATCGTGACTGCTATCCCGCCCGCTGTCGAGCCGCTATTCGGCGACACACTGGTCACCGTCGGCGGAGACGTGTAGGTGAACCCATTGGCCACGCTTCCGCTGTGCCCGCTGACTGTGACTGTTACCGTCACGGCGCCGGCGCTTCCCGCTGGAGTCGTGGCTGTGATCTGCGTCGCGCTGACCACTACCACGTTGGTTGCCGCCGTGGCTCCAAACGTGACCGTGGCGCCTATGGCGAAGTTGGTCCCGGTGATCGTGACTGCTGTCCCGCCCGCCGTCGGCCCGCTATTCGGCGACACACTGCTCACCGTCGGGATAACTGCATAAGTGAACCCAGTGGCCAAGCTTCCGCTCTGCCCACTGACCGTTACTGTCACCGTCACGGCGCCGGCGCTTCCCGCTGGAGTTGTGGCCGTGATGGTGGTGCTGTTGACCACCACTACGCTGGTTGCCGCCGTTCCGCCAAACGTCGCCGTCGCTCCAGCGACGAAGTTTGTCCCGGTGATCGTAACCGCTGTCCCGCCCGCCGTCGAGCCGCTGTTTGGCGATACACTGCTCACTGTCGGTGGAAGAATGTAGCTGAACCCATTGGCCAAGCTTCCGCTCTGCCCGCTGACTGTCACTGTCACCGTCACGGCACCGGCGCTTCCCGCTGGAGTCGTGGCCGTAATGGTTGTGCTGTTCACTACGACTACGTTGGTCGCCGCCGTCCCGCCAAATGTCGCCGTCGCTCCGGTAACAAAATTCGTCCCGGTGATCGTGACTGCTGTCCCGCCCGCTGTCGACCCGCTATTCGGCGATACACTGCTCACCGCTGGGATAACCGCATAAGTGAATCCAGTGGCCAAGCCCCCGCTCCGCCCGCTGACCGTTACTGTCACCGTCACGGCGCCGGCGCTCCCCGCTGGAGTCGTGGCTGTGATCTGCGTCGCGCTGACCACTACCACGTTAGTCGCCGCCGTAGCTCCAAACGTGACCGTGGCTCCCGTGGCGAAATTGGTCCCGGTGATCGTAACTGCTGTCCCGCCCCCCGTTGACCCGGTACTTGGCGATACACTGGTCACCGTCGGCGGAACGATGTAGGTGAACCCATTGGTCAAGCTTCCGCTCTGCCCGCTGACTGTGACTGTTACCGTCACCGCTCCCGCGCTCCCCGTCGGAGTTGTGGCCGTGATCTCGGTCGCGCTCACCACCACTATGTTGGCCGCCGCCGTTCCCCCAAACGTTACCGTCGCTCCCGCGGCGAAGTTTGTCCCCGTGATCGTAACTGCTGTCCCGCCCGCCGTCGAGCCGCTATTGGGCGATACGCTACTCACCGCTGGGATAACTGCATAAGTGAATCCTGTGGCCAAGCTTCCGCTGAGCCCGCCGACGGTTACTGTTACCGTCACCGCACCCGCGCTTCCCGCTGGAGTTGTGGCCGTGATCTGCGTCGCGCTCACCACCACTACGTTGGTCGCCGCCGCCACCCCAAACGTCACCGTAGCTCCTGCGGCAAAGTTGGTCCCGGTGATCGTAACTGCTGTCCCGCCCCCCGTTGACCCGGCATTTGGCGACACACCGGTCACCGTCGGCGGAAGGCTATATGTGAAACCACTGGCCAAGCTCCCGCTTTTCCCGCTGACCGTGACTGTAACCGTCACCGCACCGGCGCTTCCCGCCGGCGTCGTCGCGGTTATCTGCGTTGCGCTCACTACCACTACGTTGGTCGCCGCTGCCGTTCCAAACGTCACCGTCGCTCCGGTGGAGAAGTTCGTCCCCGTGATGGTAACTGCCGTCCCGCCAGCCGTCGAGCCTCCATTCGGCGATACACTGCTCACCATCGGCGAAGTTGTGCCTCCCGATGGCGTGCGGAAGGCAACCATCTGCATGATCCACTGCCCCGAAGCCAGCGCTGCCGTGGCGCTGTAGCTGCCCGTTGCAGTGACCGCCTCGTCCTCGGCGATATCGCCATCGGGCGACGTCAACAGGCGGCTCGTGAAGCCGGTGCCCGGACCAGTGGTTGCGGTTTGAACCAGGTTGGCGCCGAAGAGCAGATCGGTCGCATTGGTCGTGGTCGCGGCGCCGCTGCTGCTGGTGGCGCTGCTGCCGCTGCTGGCAGCCGTCACGTCCACTGGGTTGCTGGGATCGGCGCCGGTGTACTCCAGAATGCGGATGTCGGGGAACGCCGCGGCAGCCGAGAATGTCACGGTGACTGAGTTTGCACCGGCAGCGGCAGCCACAATGTTCTTGGCGTAGTAAATCGACTGCGACGCGACTCCGCTTTGGACCGTCGGGCCCACAGCGAGAGTGTAGGTGTTGTGGCTCGTGTCAGTGACCGAGCTGACCGTGGCCGTGCTGTTATTCCAACCCACCACAACGACGTTGAGATCCCCGGCTGCCTGCGCGGCCGTGAATGCGACGCTGACGCTTGTCGGGGACGATTGGGGCGAGGCATAAGCGCCCTGCACGTAGGTAATAGCTGTGGCCGACGAAAGCGTGCTCGCGGTAGCCACGTTGGAAAATGGGCTCACGCCCCCGTCGATGTCGCTGGCCTGGACCTGGTAGCTATAGCTGGTGCCAGCCGTCAAACCCGTGTCGTTGTATGTCGTGGTGGTCGCCGCGAATGACGCCACTTGCGCGAAGTTCGTGCAGCCCGCCCCTTGGCATCGTTGCACAATATAGTTCGCCAGGCCGACACTGCTCGTCGATGCCGTCCAGCTCAGGTTGATCTGAACCATGCTCGCCGCTGTCGCCGTCAAACCGCTGGGTGCCGTCGGCGGACCCGGAGTGGCGCTGGCCACGTTGGAGAATGGGCTCAGGCCCCCGGCCGTGTCGCTGGCCTGCACGCGGTAGCTGTAGCTGTTGCCCGTCGCCAGTCCCGTGTCGTTGTACGTGGTAGTGGCAGACGTGCCAACCTGCGCGAAGTTGGTGCATCCCGCGCCCTCGCAGCGCTGCACCAGGTAACTGCTGACCGTTCCGCCCGTTTCCGTCGATGCAACCCACGCGAGATTGACTTGAGTGCCCGATGCTACCGTTGCGGTGAGATTTCCCGGCAGCGAGGGAATCGGAGCCGGCGTCGTGATCGTAACAACGCTGGAATAAGGCCCCAGCGTGCTGGCTGTGTCTTCGGCTCGGACCCGATAGCTGTAGCTCGTGGATGCTGTCAGTCCCTTGTCGTTGTACGAGGTTGTGGTGGACGTTCCGATCTGCGCGAAGCTGGTGCATCCGGCGCCCTGGCAGCGCTCCACCAGGTATTGGCTGATGGTGCCGCCGGCCTCCGTGGAGGCCGTCCAGGATAACGTCGTCTGATTCGGATTGTTAGTTACCGCTCCCACCACGGATTGCCAGGTAACGCCCGTGCTGAGTGTGAATGTTGCGTCGTAAGTGCCCGCTGCCGCTTCCAGCTCTGTCTCGCCGGTGAGGTTTAACACGGTTGTCGCCGCTTGCAGCGTGAACCCTGGCCCAGCCGTGAAAGTCTCTGTGCCATTGGTCTTCACGAAGCCAACCAGCAGATCGTTTGTGCCCGTGGTGGTTATGCTTGGGCTGATGACGTTGATGCTCGAGGTTCCGTTGTCGCTGCCAACGAGGGATATCGCGTTAATCGGCGAAGAGCCGTTCGAGCCTTTCACAACTACAATCGACATCACCAGAGGCTGCGCTATCGACAGGTTCATGGTAACCGTCTGAGCGGCGCCAACCGTGGGATGTGGCGCATACCACACCTGCGAACGTAAATCGAAGCCCAATACCGTGCTGGTCGGCCCAGTTATCGAGATCCAAGTGTTGCCCAAGCTATCGCTCGGAGTAAACGTCACTCCGGCATGAGAGGACGCAAACAGCAATATCAGATCGCCACCGGTGCTGTTAAACGATGCGGTCGTGTGGGTTGTTAAGGATGTCGAATTGTAATAGCCTTGGCCACTAACATAGGTTGGCCCGGGGCCGCCTCCGGCAACCGTCAGGTTCGTAGGCGCGGTAGGAGTCCCCGATGCCACGTAGGTGAACGCGCTCGCTAGGCTCCCGCTCTGTGCGCCCAGATTCGTCACTGTAACTGTCACTGCCCCCGCACTGCCCGCCGGGGTCGTGGCCGTGATTTGCGTTCCGCTCACCACCACTACGCTCGTCGCCGCCGCTCCGCCAACCGTCACGGTAGCTCCCGTGGCGAAGTTTGTCCCCGTGATCGTGACTGCTGTTCCTCCCGCCGTCGAACCGCTGTTCGGCGAAACGCCGCTCACTGTCGGCGCAACGGCATAGGTGAACCCATTAGTCAAGCTGCCGCTGTGCCCGCTGACCGTTACTGTCACCGTTACCGCACCGGCGCTTCCCGCCGGAGCTGTGGCCGTGATCGAAGTGCTGCTGACCACCACCACGTTGGTCGCCGCCGTCCCGCCGAACGTCACCGTCGCTCCAGTGGCAAAGTTTGTTCCGCTGATCGTGACTGCTGTGCCGCCGCCCGTCGGCCCGCTGTTTGGCGAAACACTGCTCACCGTTGGGATAACTGCATAAGTGAATCCACTGGTCAGACTTCCGCTCTGCCCGCCGACCGTTACGGTAACCGTAACCGCACCGGCGCTTCCCGCAGGAGTTGTGGCCGTGATCGAGGTGCTGCTGACCACCACCACGTTGGTCGCCGCCGTCCCGCCGAACGTCACCGTTGCCCCCGTGGCAAAGTTCGTCCCGGTAATCGTGACTGCTGTTCCTCCCGCCGTCGGCCCGCTGTTTGGCGACACACTGCTCACCGTTGGGATAACTGCATAGGTGAATCCACTGGCCAGGCTTCCGCTCTGCCCGCTGACGGTCACTGTCACCGTTACTGCACCGGCGCTTCCCGCTGGAGTTGTGGCTGTGATGGTCGTACTGTTAACCGCCACTACGTTGGTCGCCGCCGCCGTTCCAAACGTTACCGTCGCTCCCGCGGCGAAGTTTGTCCCCGTGATCGTAACTGCTGTCCCGCCCGCCGTCGACCCGCTGTTCGGCGACACACTACTCACCGTCGGCGGAGCTGTGCCGCCCGCTGGCGTGCGGAAAGCGACCATCTGCATGATCCAGTCCCCGGAAGCGAGCGGCGCGGTGGCGCTGTAGCTGCCTGTTGCGGTAACCATCTCGTCCTCGGCAATATCGCCGTCCGGCGACGTCAGTATGCGGCTTGTGAAGCTGGTGCCCGCACCGGTGGTCGACGTTTGAACCATGTTGGCGCCAAAGAGCAAATCGGTCGCGTTGGTCGTCGTTACGGCGCCGCTGCTGCTGGTAGCAATGCTGCCCGAAGCCGCTGCCGTCACATCCACAGGGTTATTTGGATCTGCACCGCTGTACTCGAGAATCCGAATGTCCGGATACGCAGCGGCAGTGGAGAACGTCACCGTGACGCTGTTCGCTCCAGCACCCGCCGCTGCGATGTTCTTGGCGTAATAGATGGATTGTGACTCGACGCCGGAGATAGCCGTCGGTCCCACTGCTCGGGTATATACGTTGCCGGTCGTGTCCGTGACAGTGCTGACCGTGGCTGTGCTGTCATTCCATCCTACGGCGACAACGTTAAGGTCGCCAGTGACTTGTGCGGCTGTGTACGTGACCTTCACTGTCGTCTGCGGCGATTGCGGCGCGGAGTAATTTTCTTGTATATAGCTGATGGTCGGCGCGGCCAGCAACGTAGCCGGATGCAGCCAGCACACAAAAGTTACAATGCCACACACTGCAAGGCGGGCGGCCTTGCTTTGCGCGAGGCCCGCACGGACCAACAAGCTGTTCGTCATATTTGTTTCCTCAAAGCCAAACGTCCTCCGGCATCCCGACATGCCGCGAACCGCACCTAACTCGTTACAACCAGGGAAGACTTGCTCCGTCGCTGCTTTCCCACCTGTCCGTCTGCTCGCGACCCGGCCGTCGAAACCCAATCCGTGCCCTTCATGATGCTGCGTGGCTTCATCGAACCAACCTTCAGTGGCCCACAGGCCTTTGCCATGGGGCGAATGGCAACATCCGTCACCTCAGCCTTCGCCGGCAGCATGAGTGCTTGAAGAGCCACCGTAGCCGCGTCCTCCGGTTGCAGAAGAGCTTCCAGGTCATAGACGCGTCCCTCTTCCCTGCAGACGGTTCCTGCATCGGCGTGGCTGTGAGGACCAAAATAAACCGTGAGCACAAGAACACCTAGTGGATTGACCTCTTCCCGCAGGCTGTCCGTGATTGCTTTCAAGGCGTGTTCTGTTGCGGCGCATCGGCCTACGGCTCGCTCGACAACGCAGCCAGATGTACCGCCGCATCAAAGCCCTCGAGATCCGCTCGCGTCAGGTCGCGGATGTCTTTGCGGATTTCTGGTATTTCCTCGGCTTGTTGCCCGAACTCGCAACTTGTAAACAGGTCTGATTCCAGGCCGACAACTTCATCGCCGGCAGACCGCAGAATCGGCCCCGCAACGGCGCCGATATAGCCCTTGTGGCCAGTTAACGGTAATCTCATGTCGCACCCCCTGCTAGGCACGCCAAAGCCCAGTCCGTTCCAACACGCCGAGAGATTGATGACAAAGAAGTTACCGATAATCACGACAATTCGCGGAGACCGCAGATCCAAAAGTTTGGGATCTTGGTGCCCCCCTGCCAGAGGGACCCCTGGCGCCTTGCACGAAGACGGGGATTATCTTGCCCAGCACGAGGAACATGGGAACGGGCTACAACCGTCTGGCGTTCATCGCCGCGCAACCGGAGGTGGCGTGATGGCTGCCCTGGCCGTTGTTCCTTCACCCGCGGTGAAGGTGGGTGAACAAACGATCTCCGGTCAGTCACCTCCATGCGACGGACAGGATCAATCGCCCGTTCGTTCGGCTTCGCGGCGCCGGTTTGATCACAATGTGAACATCCCGGCCCAACCGGGTCAAGCACTCTAATAGACGGTGCTCCGAAATCCCGCGGAATCGGCCGCGCCACTGTATCTGATGTCAGAGGATTGCGACGCAAGCGCCGAATCGGGAGGGCCGGCGTTGTCCATACGCTCCGCAGTGGCTTGACTGTGGATATGTCCCGGCGCCAGTCCACACGGCTGCGGGAAATACTTAGCCTGTCGATTTTCGCCGGTCCAAACACGGTGGCGGGCGTTATTTCGGTTTATCGACAGCTTGCCCGACGGCCAAGGAGCTCGTACTCTCGCCACTGGGCACGGCTTGTGCCACTGCGTCAGTGAGGTCCGTGAACTTGCGTTGCTCCTTGCAAAACGGTTGCAATCGCGATTGCAGGTGATTGGACTGCGTTGCCACGGCGCGGTTCAGCCAAAGGTAACGAACACACACCGCGGTCTCACGACTTTCCAGCATGGTCGCCGTATTCCCAGTCATAAGGCACGGCGGTGTCGCCGAGGATGAACCTAACCAGATCGGCGAAGCCAGCCTCCGAACGGACATCGTTCGAAAGGATGAGGACGCAACGCTGACTGGCCTCAATGCAGACCATCGCATTAGCCGTCTGGCCGTCGTGGCCGCCTTTGTAAAAGCCATGACCCTGCGGGCCGTCGAAGACGACCACACCCAGACCCGCGTACAGATCTTTGCGCTGCTCACTCGCGGGCAGGTCTGGCAGAAAAGGAGGGAACTGATGGGCAGTAGTGATATGGAGCAGCGGCTTCGTCATCTCGGCACGCGATGCCGCACTCAGGCCATCGCCCCGCACTAAGGCAGCAACGAATTTCGGCAGATCGGAGATCGTGGTGTCCATCGAGCCTGCCACGCGCACTTTGCTGCGTTGGTCGTGTTCCTGGATCTCGCCCTGATCGTTCCAGCCATCGGCAACGTTCGCGGCAAAAGCGTCACGCCACACCAGGCTTGTACGGGTCATGCCCAGCCGGTCGAAATTGGCCCTGGTCAGATCGCCCAGATCGACCCCCAGCCCCTGCGCCTTACGGCCGTGCTCGATGACGAATTGCAGCAGGATGAAACCTTCGCCCGAATAGTTGAAGCGCGCGCCCGGTTCGAAATGGATGTGCAGCTTATGGTCAGGTTCGATGAACCAGAAGTTGGCGAAGCCGGTCGAATGGGTCAGACTCATGCGCGGTGTGATCTTTTGCCAGCGCGAATCGTCGGCCAGATCCTTGTATGGCCCGTACTTGTCGGGGAAGACCGGATCGGGGCCATAGCTTGGCAGTGGATTATCGAGATCTTCCTTCATAGGAGTATCGAGCTTAAGTTTGCCCTGATCGACCAGTTGCATTACTGTGTATGCAAAGACCGTCTTGGTAAGCGACGCGCCATACATCACGGTGTCGATGGTGAGCGGATCTCCCTTGGTATTACGGATGCCGTAAGCGTGGACATAACCGACCTTACCGTGATCGATAACCGCGACCGCCATACCCTTGGCGCTGGTGCGGGTCATCAGTTTGTTCACTTCGGCGTCGATGGCGGCGCCATTTGGTATTGTTTGCGCGGGGGCCTCGGTTGGAAGGAAGCAGGCAGTAACAAGCACAGCCAGCACCGGAAGCGCTTTGTTGTTGGTGGTCACGTGAGGCCTTTCAGAACGGGACCCTGATTGATGATCCAGCCACGCAAGCAGCTGCCGCGTAGCCTGAATAGCGTTACGCAGGGGTGCTCGGTAAAGTTCCGTATTTCCAGGGGTTTGACTCCTCGCATTGTTTCGGGGGATCCGATAGCTGGTAGACCGGAGTGCGCCAGGGCTCCTCCCTGGTCGCGCAGCGTTTACCGATCCGTCGGGCATGATAGAAAGTGCTTTGGGCGTATCACGCGCCATCCGGAGATTCCTGAGCGCAGGACCGCCGCGAACCAGTCTTCGGATCGCCGACCATCCTGCCAGAGCCGCCTGGAAACGCTACGGCGTTTATCGGTCCGAATCCACGTTGCTCGAAGCTACGCATCCTCTCTGATCCTCTGGCATGCGTCTTCCAGGCTTGCGTTCTGCCGGTTGGAAAGCGCCAACTGAAAGCGCAGGGCATGGCGTTACAGGCCGAGGCGGATGAGAGCACGACCGGGCCGGCCAGTTTTGTCGCGGTGGACCCCGACGGGAACCCGATCCTGGTTGATCGGCACGTCTGAACCGGAAGGCTGCGCGGCCCTGACGGGCTAGGTCGAGCGGCGGAGCCGTGCTATGCGCTGGGACCGCGACCGGGCGGATGAGGATCGGGTCACGCCCACCGCAGGGGCGGGAAAGGGCGGCCCGGCCAGCTCTCCCGCGATTTGTTCAGATTTTATTGCCGTCGCCGGGTGCCTTCTTCCTGAGCAGGACGTCCACGCCGATGTAGGAAAACAGGAATCCGAGAATGGCGTAGGTCCGCAGCACATGCGGATCCAACTTCAGCCCGAGCAGGTCGAAATCGGCAAACAGCCAGGCAATGCACCCGGCCACAACGCTGCTCAGCACCATCAACACGCACTCGCGAAACAGAGCGCTTTGCCTGGCCTCGGTGCGCAGCAGCCGGAACACCCCGCACAGCAGGGCGCCGCCGATCGCCAGCAGGACCGGCAGCCAGGCCCAGGGATCCGAGTCGAACGTGAAGACGTTCTGCGCGATGACAGAGCGGCCCTCGATGCTCAACGTCGCCAGCACTCGGACGGGCCCGCCTTTGGGATTGGTCGAGCGCAGCAGGAACGGCTTGCTCGAGGAAGACCCGGCGGGAATGGTCAGGAACACGGAACCGCCCAGCGCCCCGGCGCCCGCGCGCTCGTTGTGCAGCGAAACCTCGGCATCCTGCGTCGAGACCTCCATCACGATCGCGCCCACGTTGACCGGCAGCGGGTGGTCGTCCTTGTCCACGATCTGGATCGATACCGAGCGCTGCTCGCCGTACGCCAGAGTCAACGGCGGCGCCTTCAAGTGTCCGGCGAATCCGGCGTCGACGATCAGGTCGCACGGCGACCCGCCGTGGCTCGAAAAAGCGTTGATTTCCACCAGCCCGTACAGGCTGCTTTGCGCGATGGCCTGAACCTCGCGGTGGTCGCCCGGACCGAGCGGAAAGCTCGAAGGGTCGAACTTGACCTGCCCGCCCGACTTCATGTCGATCTGAGCCGGTTTATTGAATCCTCCATTGTTGATGAGCGAGACCTGGATCGTAAACGGCTTGCCGGTCTCGATGCGGTAGATCGTCCCGCAAGCCGTGGCGTCCGTCGATTCCTGCCGGCCCTCGGCCTGCGCCGGCTTCGACCCAGCGTAGCCGGACCGGCCCGATCCGCAAGAATCGAGCACAAGGCACGCCAGACACAGCAGCAGAGCCAGCGCGAAGGCCGGCTCTTCCCGCCGAACGCCAGAGCCGTCACGAGTCGGTTTCATACCACCCCCAGTCGTCCGATTATCTCGCAGGTTGGCTTGCGGCATATCGTCAATTGTGCGGTGACTGAACCCACGAGCTATTTCTCAGAACGCCGTTTCGGGCCAACGACCGGCACTAGCCGTCAATGGCGACAACCCCACCTTGAATGGTATATAAGCGGCGCACAGAGGATCTAGTTAGACATTCGGGCCGGATTGCCCTTGGCGTGCCGGAGTCGCCGTCCGGTTGGCCGCGACCCCACGTCTGGCGCGTTGCCTGTCCAATCCTTGAATGCAACACCAGCTTGACTCCTCGGAAAAGGACTGATGAACTGGGAGAGTGCACTTTGCACTCGGGCTTTTGGCCATCGCTATTTCAGCCGCACAGACCGAAGATAACTCTTCGACGCAAAACACGGTACTTCTCCAACAAATAAAGCAGCGTGCGATGGCAGAACTCGGGAGCGTGCCCAACTATGTGTGCGTCGACTCCATTGAACGGTCCTTGTGGATACCGGACGAACATCAGTTCAGGCGCCTTGACCGGCTGCACCTCGAGATTGCTCACATAGAAGGTGCTGACCGGTTTTCGTGGCTGGGAAACTCCGCATTTCAATTAACGGCCCCGACTGCGATGGTAGGGTACGGCGCCAGTTTCAGCGGCGACTTCGCCGACAACCGTGCCCTGGTCCTCGCTAGTCGTTGGACCAAAATATCGTATTCGGGCCGCGTGACGATTGAAGGCCGGCCGGCCTTGCGCTACGAGTATGATGTCCACCGCGGGGTACTGGCGGTGAGTAACGCCAGTCAATCCGGCTTCGCGGCAGCGCGGGGAGCATTCTGGATCGACCCGGAAACGCTGGACGTGTTGCAAATCGATCTTGAAGCCCATGACATTCCACCTAGTCTTAAGATTGGATCGATAGTTGACCGCACGATGTACTGGCCAGTTCTTGTCGGCGGACGGAGGGTCCTGCTGGCGCGCAGGTCCGAGTTTCTATTGACAGAGGCGGATGGAACCATGAAGCGAAATACATCCATGTTCTCGAATTGCCGGGAATACAGTGCGGAGAGCACGGTAACGTTCGGGTCGAGTCCTGGGACACAGGTTTCGCCACCTACGATGGAAAAGACGCGGATCCAGCCGGGTCTACAGCTTCAATTGGTTCTCGACACGCCTTTAGACGCAAATAAGGCATCTGTCGGGGATCCGATTAGCGCCCATACCCTGCAAAGCGTCGGCGGTATCCGTCGGGGTGCACATGTCTACGGTCGAGTGAGCCGCATCCTCAACTACAACGACCAAGTACCGACGTCCAAACCGGAACGGTCTTCACGACCTTCTAAGCACGCGATGTATGGGCAGCACGCCGGTGAAGTGCTGATCGGGATCGAATTCTCGCAGATTGAGTTTCGACGGAGCCGCGTGCCGTTCATGGCCCGCCTGATCGACTTGGAATCACAACCAGGGGCACGGGATATACAGATTCGCGGCTTTGGCTACTTCGAGGACGGCGCCATCGTGCAATATGATCCGCCCGCGACAGCGAGCTTTTATGTCTCCCAGGAAAACCCAGTCCTCGGGCGAGGTGTCATCATGCAATGGGTTACGTTGCCCGAGCGTGGGTCGTTATGAACTCAGGTGCTCAGCCGAAAATAACCGTGTCGAACTCGGTTAGCGCTTGTGCTGGCTCAGTCCTGGGTTGCAAAGGATTATCCCGGCACCAAGGTAGCTTTCACGGAATACAACTGGAGCGGAACCGACTCCATCAACGGAGCGCTGGCGCAGGCTGACCTTCTGGGAATCTTTGGTAGGTACGGCCTCGACATGGCGACTCTATGGTGGAATACCTACGACGCGCAGACGGCGGTCGAGGAGCAACTCCCCGTCCTAATGGCGTTCGAGGCCTACCGCAACTACGACGGAAAGAACTCGATGTTCGGCGATATTGCACTGGCTTCGACCAGCGCCAATCAAGGCATGCTCTCGGTTTACGGAGCGCTCCGCAGCTCGGACAACGCAGTGACGGTGGTGGTCATCAACAAGACCTATGGCGATCTGACCAGTACGATCTCGGTCGCGAACCTGAGGCCGAAGGGCCCCGCGAAGGTCTTTCTTTACAGCAACGCAAATCTGGCCACAATCGTGGCGCAGCCCGACCTTGCCGTCACTCCGCCGGCGTCGCGCAGCGCGACCAGCACCCTCACGGCAACCTTTCCCGCACAATCGATCACTGTCCTCGCTGTGCCCACCGCGCAATCCGCACGAAGGCGAGCTCAGCGAGAAGCCATTCATCCGCGTGGAATCAGGCACCTTCGTGGGCCAATTCGGCGATCAGGAGTTTGAGTTGGGACCCACGGAGGCCGGGCTGGCTCGGGCGATTCGGAGGATGAGCCAACTGCGGCATGAGATGGAAACAGAAGTGGTTTGAGGCTGCGGGCGGGAAAGGAGAGACGGACTCAGTGCAGGACTTTCTGCGGCTGGGCCAGCCGGCCCGAGCTTGACCGCAAAGTGCGCGCACCTGGTGGACATGGCCAAGAAGAGTCCGGCCTTGTTCATTCCGGTGAAGGTGGGTGAGGCGAACCGTAGAGATTTGTGGCAAACTACGAAGCGGAGGGCGCAGTGCTTGAGAAAGCCCGAGAAACCGAAAATGAAACGCTCCGACGCCTGACCGAGCTTTTGGCCCGAGCGGCAAAGCCGAAGTACATCATTCTGTTTGGTTCTCAAGCGCGCGGTGAGGGCTCCGAAGACAGTGACTTCGACGTAATGGTGGTCGAGCCTGAGGTCGCTAACCGCGGCGAGGAGATGGTGCGGCTGGGTCGTCTGGTACGGTCCTTGGACATTGCCGTGGACCTGCTCGTGGTGAGCGCCGCGAAGTTCGAGTATTGGCGAGACACGCCGGGCAACGTGTACTTCGAGGCGGCCAGCGAAGGCAAGATTCTCTATGAAGCGGCGTGAGCAGGCCCTGCTGTTGCTCCGCAAGGCTGCCCAGGATGAAGCCCTGCTCGACCAGGTGCTGACATCCGATCAGGTCAGCGACGAAATCATCGGGTTTCACTGCCGGCAGGCTGCCGAGAAGATCTTGAAAGCCCTCCTATCGGATCTGGGTGTCCGCATCCGAAAGACGCACGAAATCGGCGCTTTGATGCTTCTGGTTGCCGAAGCGGGCCTCCCTTTGCCCACCCAGTTTGAGGACCTGGACGCGCTGACACCTTTCCGTCTCATCCCGGTAATACAGGTTCTGTTGGGGCTCCAGCGCCGGAAAAAACACCTGTTCCAGACTCTCCAGCCTTTTGTTCATTCGGATCCGACATCCCCACGGTCAGAATTCTCCACATCAATCTAATCTAGCTCACGCTCTTCTTTCTTCTCTTCGATCGCACGCCGCTCTATTTCCATGAGTTCAAACATCTGCGTTTGACTTTTCAGAAGTTCCAACCACTCACGCGCTTCAGCGAGCGTGATCCGTCCCTCGGCGGCGGCTGCCAGGACACACTGGAAGCTAGCCTCGAGTTCGAGCACGTTCCTCGCCACCGGTAGTTCGAGGTCGATACGTCGCTCTTTGGGGATCGGGTACGCGCGATCCAGGCACAAGCGCAGCGCCTGGACATTGCCGGCGGTAGCTAACTCGAACGCCTTTCTGATCAAATGCGGGGCTTCGCCCTCAAGCAACTGTTCCGCCAGCAACGTGGCTTTATTTCGGCTGCCGACCGGCCTCCCAGACGGGTGGCCACTCGTGCCTTTTTGGTACTGTCCTTTGGTGGTTTTCAAATCTATTCTCCCCTCGACCGGTTATTCGCCGTCCGCGGGCAGAGTTTTTGGTGGGAGAGTACGAATTCCGGCCGGGCCGTCGGGACCAATCGGGTGCCGATGTCCAGTGGACAGTCGGGGAGCACGAGTTCTCGCCGAGCGGGACTAACCACGGAGCAGGAAGGTAATGTTCAGAAAAGAAAGGAGAAAGCACGATCACGGCGAGTTTTTGGGAGCACCTTTTTCGGATCGTCAACTCGATGATTGGAAACTCTTCCCTAGCCCCAACTTATCGGACGGAAACATTTGTTAAATTTGAAGGGCCAACTGACTCCTGGAAATCGGTGCGCTGCCGACTCTCCGCATGGCTGGGGTGGACACCTCACTCCGCCGCGTCTTGGACCTGTGATCCCACTCGCTAGTGCGAACACCGGACAGAAAAAGGGGCTCCAGGCCCTTTCCAGTTTATTTGCCCGCTCCGTGCACAGTTTACGAGGCTCAACGATTTGTCAGGCCGCGTGACGCGGGCGTACTTCGGACCGGATTTTCGCATCCCACTCGTCGCGCGCGGTTTCGAGATCATACTGGGCCTGCATGTTGATCCAATAGTCTGGCGTCGTGTTGAAGTAGCGAGCCAGACGTAAGGCGGTCTCCCCGGTGATTCCACGCTGGCCGGCGACGATACTGGAAATCCGGTTGGCCGGCACATGAAGCGCTTGGGCCAAACGATTCATACTAATTCCCAGATCGTTCAGCGCTTCCTTGAGGATTTCCCCGGGGTGAATGGGTGGCAACTTGTGGCCCATGGCGGTTCTCCTAGCGGTAGTGTTTGGTGATTTCGACATTATAGGGGCCGTCCTCTTTCCAAGTAAAGCACACTCGGTACTGATCGTTGATCCGGATGCTATGCTGCCCTGCGCGATCTCCGTATAGGGATTCCAGCCGATTACCGGGAGGGACCAGAAGATCCGTCAGGGCTCTTGCATTGTTCAGGGCAAACAATCGCCGGCGCGCCACCAAAGCGATATTCGCGAATTCCTTGACGGTCTCCCGATTGAACAACCGCTCTGTTTTCGTGCAGGAGAACGTCCGGATCACGTATTGAGAATATTCCTATTTTACATTGTACGTCAAGCGTAAAGTTCGTGAACGTTACGCGCATTTCACCTGCTACTCCCGGTTTGGCAACTCCACACCGGGCGCGCGAAACTCACCATTAAGGAGAGCGCGAAGATCTTTGGCGTGACGCACCAGACGCTGAACAATCTGGTGGACGGGCGCCTCACCCGGCACGTTGCCGATTTCTTGTTCGGCGGCCGGCCCCCGTTTCCTGATCCCGTTCCGTTTAGGCCGCTTCAGAAACTTGGACTGACAGCTGTTTGCCGAGTGCGCGGAAAGCGGCTTCCAACTGATCGAGCCGGGAAGCGTGTCGGAGATCGAGCAGCCGATCTACTTGGGGCATGTGGCAGTTCAGCCTGCGGGCCAGTTCGGCTTTGCTGACCCTGGCGGTTCGCATTGCGGCGTAGAGTGCCAACTTGGCTTCCGTCAATGCCGGCAGTGTGGCGAATGGCCCCTTGGTGCCAGCGCGGGGCATTGGGATCTCGCGACGATCCGTCATATAGCCGATGAGAACCGTTTCAATGGCATCAGGTGCGCGGAGGAGTGCTTCTTCTCGATCCTCGCCGAAGGTGACGGCCCCTGGGACGTCGGGGACCTCGACCAAAATCGTATCGTTGGTGTCCTTGGAAAGCTTGACGCGATAACGGAGCATGTTGGCGATCCTTTCTTTCTACTTTAGCCCCAACACTTGGACACACTTGGACGTATAGCTTGACGCAGTACGGAGATTTACCGTACACTGAGGAAGGAGATTATCGAGTGCGACAGATTGTCCAACGAGCCCGCAAACAAAAGCCGCAAACCGCTCCGACCAAAGTGTATCGTTTTGATGCCCGGCTCAATGGGGAACAGAAGCTTCTCATTCAGCGGGCGGCGGATTTGGAAGGCCGCACCATGACAGACTTTGTCTTGCATAGTGCCGAAGCTGCCGCGGAGCGGACGATTGAAAAGCGTGCCATGTTGATCCTGACGGCCCGCGAAACGGAAATCTTTGTCAACGCTCTTCTGAATCCTCCCGGTCCAGGCACCACCCTGCGACAGGCTGCTCGCGAATACCGCAAGAATGTGGCCGAGCGGTGATCCTTGTGCCTGGTACTCAGTATCGGGTGGAGCCCCTCATAGCCTCTCACGACCGGACGGCTTTCCACTCAGGCGTGCCGGAACTCGACCGCTACATCCGTCTTCAAGCTGGCCAGGATGCCAGGCGAAAGATTGCCGCACCTTTCGTGATGGTCGACACCAGTGGTTCGATTCTCGGTTATTACACACTCTCGGCCTATAGCATTCAGCTCGGTGAGTTGCCTGAGCCGATCGTCCGGAAGCTTCCACGGTATCCGCTTCTTCCGGCCACCCTGCTTGGCAGGCTGGCGATCAGCAGTACGTGCCGGGGCCGAAACCTCGGTCGCTTTCTCTTGATGGATGCGCTGCATAGAAGTTGGAGAAACACGTCTGAGGTAGCGTCGGTTGGCGTTGTAGTCGAAGCTCTGGACGAGACCGCTCGCTCCTTCTATCTTCACCATGAATTTGTACCCCTCCAGGATCACCCAAACAAACTCTTCCTCGCCATGGTCACAATCGAAAGAGCTTTCAAAGCACGCTGAAAGAGTGCGCTCAGGATTCAAGGATTTGTAGCATGGAACAAAGCAGACTCGGCCACCATGCCACCCGGTTCTGAAGACATCGGCTTCGATGAAGATTGCGGATAAGACCATCGGAAACACCGCGCTGATCAGCGGCAGAGGCATCCTCTACGACGATCCCGCTGCGAAGGAAGTCTACGGGACGACGTCATACGGCCCGATGGAATTGATCGGCCGTGGGCGGTTACCAGATCAGGCGGCAGACAATTTCGCCACGTGGAGCCGCTTCCGGGTTCTTTCCGCGTGCCAGAGGTCATACTGAAGCTGCTGGCTGAGCCAGCTTTCAGCGCTGGTGTTGAAGGCGATTGAGAGACGGACCGCCATCTCGGGGCTGATGCCAGCGCGCCCGTTTAGGATGCTAGACAGCGTCTTGCGACTCACCCCGAGCGCTCGCGCGGTTTCCGTGACGGTCAGGCCCAGGGGATCCAGGCACAGCACCTTGAGCACCTCACCCGGGTGCGGCGGATTATGCATCTTCATGGTCACCTCAGTGGTAGTCCTCGTAGTCCACGCGATCTACATCCTTCCCAGCGCAAGTGAACGTGACGCGCCAGTTGCCGCTCCAGGAGTTTCCTCATATTTTGCGCGCGACTTCCGGTAAGCGATTCCAGATCAACAGGTTGCCCGAGATGTGAAGTGGCTGGGGACGAGAACTGTGGTAGAAGGGTTTTGCGAAGAACTCAACGAACC
>Ga0224555_1002658_pt1 | contig 20294 bp, 21 predicted proteins | sample 714S23034metaG_FD_180687 | JGI IMG/M metagenome (GOLD analysis project Ga0224555, IMG submission 180687) | Peat soil microbial communities from Stordalen Mire, Sweden - 717 S2 30-34 | ecosystem: Environmental > Terrestrial > Soil > Wetlands > Peat | place: Sweden: Norrbotten County, Stordalen...
CGCAACACGAAACCGCAACACGAAACCGCAACACGAAACCAGGCTGAACCGGTCGTCGCGCAACACGAAACTAGGTTGTATTCGCTCGAAAAACAAGGCTGAGCTGGGCGAGTTGGGGTTTAGACCTGCGGTATAAGACGCGCTTTACCGGCCGCCAGGACCGCTGCCCAGCTGCGCCATCGTCGTCCGCAGATACTTATGCGGGTTCACGGCGATCCCGCGCACCTGTACCTCGTAGTGCAGATGCGAGCCCGTCGTGCGGCCGCTATGCCCCACATAACCAATGACTTCGCCCTTCACCACCGTCTGCCCCGCAACCACGTTGTAGCCCTGCAGATGGCCATAAATCGTCACAATTCCGTTGCCGTGGTCGATCTGTATCTCGCGTCCATACCCGGATCCCATCGCCGCCTTGACCACACGCCCACCTGCCGGCGCATGCACCGGCGTCCCATCCGGACTCCCGATGTCAACACCCTTATGAAATTCCCCGTCGCCATTGCCTAAAATGGGATCTTCGCGCTCACCGAAGCCGCTATTGATCCGCCCCATGATCGGCCACATATCCGGTACGTTGCCGCCTGCATCCGAATCGAGCGCTGCAAAATCGCTCAGTGCGCCGCGTACGCCCAGGTTGGGATTCAGCGGTTGCTGGAGCGTAAGTCCTTCACTTGCGGTAGTTTTGAGCGCATAGAAAGTGTCCAGCGACTTGTAGTAACTATCGTCCGTGAAGGTCGCCGAATCATCCTTCAGGGGGGCCTTCGCAGCCGCGGTCGCAGCCGACTTCGCCTCATGGAGGCTGTGGCCATGCGTCAACCTGCCCGCCGTAAGCCCGTAGATCGCCGATACCTCTATTGCCAGAGAGCCGAGGCTCGCCGCCTGCACATCCTTTTCGTGCGTCTTCTTTTCGAGCCCGGCGTAGTCTTTACGCGTCATCGCAAGCTCATCGCGCATGTGGTTGATTGACTCAGCCTTCACCAGCATCCGAGAGTACGACCCCGCCATCCCCGCGAAGGTAAACATCCCCGTAACCGCAGCCGCTACGAACAAATAGACGTAACGCATCGGAATGCTGACGCGATCCACCGCGCCATCCTCACCTTGAGATACATAAACGATATGACGCCTTCGCACTGCTACTCCTGCTTCAGATCTGGATTTGCCATTGCGTGCTGTCCTTGCCCGCTGAGAACTATATGCCCGTCCTCAATACCAGGCTGCATCTACAGCCGCTCTCCGCGGTCTGCCGCGATAAACATCGGTTGACGAAACTCTGGGAGGAGCTCTGCGCCATTGCCCGATGAACGTCCTTTCATCTTAACGGACTGCGCGCCCCCAGGCAACCTTTCCAAGCCTCCTCACCCTCTTATACCAACTCGCTGCAGCTGGGATTTACTCTGGAATCCATGACTTACGACGCGCACTCTCGGCCGCCGAAAAAAACCATCGGCGAGCTCCTCTTCATCGAGCGCATCCGTACCCGCGCCTCAGCCTCGTTCTCAAGCGCCGTTCGCCTGGGCATCGGTGACGATTGCGCCATCCTGAAACCGATACCTGGCCACGAGCTTCTCGTTACGACCGACTTCTCGCTCGAAGGCCGCCACTTTCGCCGTGACTGGCATTCAGCCGCCTCCGCAGGGCACCGCACGATCGCCCGAGGCCTCAGCGATTTGGCCGCCATGGGAGCGAAGCCTTTAGCGGCATTTCTCTCGCTCGCTCTGCCCAGGTCCGCCGCGCGCAATACGCGCTGGCTCGACGGCTTTCTCGACGGCTTGCTCTCGCTTGCCAACACGCACAGCGTCCCTCTCGCCGGCGGCGACACCTCCGAATCGCCCTCCGACCAAATCCTCGCTGACATCGTCCTCATCGGCTCTGCGCCCGCCGGCCGCGCGCTCCGCCGCTCCACCGCACGAGCAGGAGACCTGCTGTACTGCACCGGCTCGCTCGGCGGAGCCGCAGCCGAACTCGCCGCGCTCGCTGCATCTCCGCGCAGGTTTCGCAGCGCGGATTCTTCGGGTGACCACCCACACCTCTTCCCGCAGCCGCGTCTTGCAGCCGGCGCAGCCCTTCTGCGCCGCCGTCTCGCGAGCTCCTGCATTGACCTGAGCGACGGCCTCTCTACAGACCTCACGCACATCTGCAAGGAATCGAAGGTCGCCGCCGAAATCGATGCAGTCGCCCTCCCAATCCATCCGCTGGCGCAGCTCCTCGGCCCTGACCATGCACTCCACGCGGCTCTGCACGGCGGCGAAGACTACGAGTTGCTCTTCACCGCCCGTCCAACCGCGAAGCTCCCACGCGCACTGGGCGGTGTGCGCATCACGAAGATTGGCCGCATCCTGACCGCGCGAAAGCCCCGCCCGCAGATCACCCTGATCGACCGCCAGGGCCATCGCTCCGCACTCGCTCCGCACGGCTGGGAGTACTTCACATGAGCTCCGTCCCCTTCGCCCAGACCGCCTTTCCGAAAACCTGGAGCGCTCGTACCCTCACCGCGCCGCCGCTGATCGCTCCCGTGCGCCAGTTCGTCTACCCTCTGCGCGTCCCCGGGGAGGAGGACGCGATGGGACGCGGTGCTCTTCTGCTGGATGTGAAGCCGGCTGCTGGCGCAAACTTCCTTGCCACGTGCGCCCTGGGCTTCCGCGACCCATCGCTGCCCAGCGGTGTCTTCGCCTGCCCACGCGCCGATGATCTTCTCGCCGTCGCAGGAGGCTACGCCTATCTCATCGACACACTCGCGCCCGAACACTGCCTGCACCTGCCGCTACGCCCGGTGACGCAAATCCTGCCCGCACCCACCTTCGGCAGCCAGGCCGGTCTCATCCTGCTGGCTGGCTTCCACAACATCATCGCTGTCGATGCCAACGGGTTGCGCTGGCAGAGCGCGCGCATCAGTTGGGAGGGCGTCACCATGACAGAGATTCGCGACGGCCATCTTCACGGCACCGGCTGGAACCTGCACACCGATCGCGAGGTGCCCTTCTCGATCGACCTTGCCACGGGCGCGCACGAAGGCGGCGGTTTCACAGGCTGACGCTATAAAAGCTCAGCGCCGCATCGCCCTGCTCCAGCACGCGCGTTCTTTCCAATACCGAATACCTCGCCTCCAGCGGCTGCTTGCGCGCATGTTCCGCGACGACCACCGCTCCATCGGCAAGCGCCGCCGCATGATTCCGCGCCAGGAACTTCAGCGTCGATTCGTACTCCTCCGCGTCCTCATAGGGCGGGTCGAGAAACACGATGTCCGCCGCTCGTTCTTTCGCCACCAGCGATTGCAGCAGCTTCCCCACTCCGCGATCCTCGAGTGCGAAGCCGCCCGCAATCTTCAGCGCGGAAAGGTTTGCGCGCATCGCCGCCACGGCCGGCCGGGCATCTTCGGCGAACCAGACAAAGTCCGCACCACGGCTGATCGCCTCGATGCCGACCGCCCCTGAGCCAGCATACAAATCGACGAAGCGCGAGCCCTCTACGCGCGGCCCGAGAACACTGAACAGCGTCTCGCGCAGCCGGTCGCTGGTAGGCCGGGTGGCTACGCCGCGGGGCGCCTGTAGAAGTCTCGACCGGAACTTGCCTGCAATCACTCGCATCGTTCGAGCATATCGCGCCTACACGGGTATATCGCGCGCCTACAATAGACTCATGCTGCGTTCGTCCATCGCCATCGGCAGGTTTATGAATGTCGACCTGCGGGTACATATCTCGTTCCTGCTTCTGCTCGTAATCGCGGTGGGTTTCTCTATCGTCACCAATGGCGGAGCTTCGCGCGGTGTGGCGTTATGGTTGGCGATGTGCTCCGCTGTTCTTGTGCGCGAGATCGCACGCTCCATCGCTGCAACCTACGTCGGACTTCGCCTGCGCGCACTCTTTCTGCTGCCGATCGGCGGCCTGATGGCCTTCTCCACCTCGACGCACGACGCCAGCACTCCCGAAGCAAACACCCGGTTGCTGATGCTGACTGGGCCGATCGCGAACTTCGGCGTCGGCCTGCTGCTGCTCGGCACCAGTTATGGGCTGGAGCCCCATGTCTCGCTCCTTGCGCAGCCCTGGATATCCACCAGCCACATTCTCCGCAGCCTTGTATGGATGCAGCTCATTCTCGGCATGGTCAACCTGCTGCCGATGCCGGTCGTGCCCTCGCGGACGACGAAGTCCGACGCCGCAGCCGACGCCAAGCCGGAAAAATCGGGACTCTCCGGTCTCCTGCCGTTCCCTTCGTTTGGCCTCGGAACCGGGCTGGCTCTCGCCATGATCGTTGCAGGCTTCGTCCTGATGAATCTTTGGCTCGTCATTCTTGGCGGCTTCATGATGCTCGGGGCGCAGCTGTCGAGCGCCCATACCGTCTCGAGCACCGACGCCGAAACCATCCTCGTCCGCGAAGTCATGCTCACCGAGTACACCCTGCTCTCCAGCTCGGACACCCTGCAGGGCGCACTCGACCGCTCGATCCACAGCTCGCAGGACGTCTTCCCCGTCGTACGTGGCGACCGCCTCGTCGGCTCCATCGCGCGCCAGACCATCGCCGAACGCCTGCTCTCCGAGGGCGATAGCTATCTGCAAGGCATCATGACGCGCAGCCTGCAACTGGCCAGCCCCACCGACAAGCTCGTTGAGGCGCTGCGCCGCGCCGCGTCGCTGGGCGCCAGCGAATTCATCCCCGTCGTCGAAGATGGAGCAATGATCGGCATCCTCACCCCGCAGAGCCTGTCCCGCGCCGTGCAGCAGGTCAAACTCATGCGTCCTGCGCCGTCACAGTCTCGCGAGAATAGCCGTGATTGAGCACGATGCCACCATGCACGGAGCAGTCGAAGACAGCCACCCCCCAAGTTCTGAGCGTGTCGACAAACCGCTCGCACCCGGCCTCTATCTTGTGGCCACGCCCATCGGCAATCTCGAAGACATCACCCTCCGCGCGCTGCGTGTGCTGCGTTCGGTCGACCGCATTGCCTGTGAGGACACCCGCCAGACGGCCAAGCTGCTCGGCCACTTCGGCATCCGCACGCCCACCGTCAGCTACCACGCCCACAACGAGAGCTCGCGCGCCAGCGAGTTGATCGAGGCGCTCAAAGCGGGCGGTCGCATCGCCGTCGTCAGCGATGCGGGAATGCCCGGCATCGCCGACCCCGGCGCGACCATCGCCTCCGAAGCCATCGCAGCCGGCGTTCCGGTCTTCCCGATCCCCGGCGCGAACGCCGCGCTCAGCGCCTTGATCGCCAGCGGCCTGACCGCCGAACGCTTCGCCTTCCACGGCTTTCTGCCTTCCCGCGAAGGCCAGCGCCGCTCCGTCCTCGAATCGCTTCGAGCCCACGCGACGGACGAAGCCACAACCGCAATCTTCTACGAGACGCCGCACCGCATCGTCTCTGCGCTCGCCGACATCGTCGCCATCTTCGGGCCGGGCCAGCGCATCGCCCTGGCCCGCGAACTCACCAAGCTGCACGAGGAGTTCCTGCGCGGCACCGCCGCCGAGCTGCTGGCAACGCTCAGCGCCCGGCCCTCCGTACGCGGTGAGATGGTCCTGCTGATCGATGGCCCCCCCGCTGCAGCCGCATCCGGGGCAATGCCCCGCACGCAGACATCCAGTCTTGCGGACGAGGTCGCAGGACTGATTAAAACCGAGAACCTATCGGAAAAAGATGCGCTGAAGCGAGTTGCCAAAGCCCGCGGCATCGGCAAGAGCGAAGCCTATCGAGAGCTCCAGCGATCCCAATCCCGCAAGTGCTAGCGCATTTTCCTGCGCTGGCAGCTACTCGCGGCCTTTGACGCGATCGTAGTCATACCGGTCGCTCGTCGTCCCGAGCGCCTCGTTATAGAGGGTCATCGCGCCGACAGCCTCCTTCAACTGCTCATTGAAGTGGTGAATCGCGTGCAGATGATCGGCCGTAGCAGGAATTTCGAGCTTGCTGGTCTTTAGAAACTTTTGGTAGCCACGGTCGAGCAGTCTCGCAATCTCGCCATTCAACACCCAGCCGCCCTTGGTCAGCAATCGTACTGGAGCGTCTTTCTCGGGGCTGGGCGCAATCTCCGCCGCGCAGCCATCCTTGCTCACCCGGTAGGCACCAGAGGCCCGATTTGAACCCTCCGTCGCCGGAGAGACATCAAACTTCTCGCCACCTAGCGTGGCCATAACATCATCAAAAGTAGGGATCTTTTTCGTCTTTGCCATGGTTGGTCTCAAACTCTCTCTGCCCCAGTCGTCGATCCAGCAAGCGGCTTCGCGCCCTATCTCTCGCATCCAGACTGTTCGGCTAAACTCCACTAACTGTCGCACATCCGCTGGCGACGATTCAACGCCGGGCAACTCCAGCCCCCGCGATACACTACAAAGTTACCGAGGGCCTTCGACGCAAACCATGACCACCGCTCCCATAAAGTTACTCGGCGTCAGCCTTCTCGATCGCATCGGGAACACGCCGCTGATCCGTCTCGACCGGCTTACTGCGCACCTGCCCGGCATCCAGCTTCTGGGCAAAGCCGAGTGGGCAAACCCCGGCGGCAGCGTAAAAGACCGTGCAGCGTCCGCCATCGTCCTGGACGCGCAGCGCAAAGGCCAGCTGATCCCCGGCAAAGCTCTCCTCGACGCCACCAGCGGCAACACCGGCATCGCCTACGCCATGCTGGGTGCAGCGCAGGCCTTTCCCGTCGTACTCTGCATGCCATCGAACGTCTCCCCTGAGCGCAAGAACATCCTCGCCGCCTATGGCGCGAAGATCGTCTGGACCGACCCCGCCGACGGCTCCGACGGCGCCATCCGCATGGCTCGCAAGCTGGCCGCCGAACAGCCCGAAAAATTCTTCTACGCCGACCAGTACGGCAACGACAACAACTGGCTCGCCCACTACCACGGCACCGCCAACGAGATCTGGCAGCAGACCGAAGGCCGCGTTACCCACTTCATCACGGGCCTCGGCACCTCGGGCACATTCATGGGCACCACGCGCCGCCTGCGCGAGTTGAACCCCGCCATCCAGTGCATCTCCATGCAGCCCGACTCTCCCTTCAACGGTTTCGAAGGCCTCAAGCACATGGCCACCGCCATCGTTCCGCCGATCTACGACCCCACCCTCGCCGACCGCAACATCGACATGCCCACCGAGCGCGCCTACATCATGGCCAAACGCCTGGGCAAGAGGCAGGGTTTGCTCGTCGGCGTCTCCGCAGCCGGAGCGGTCGCGGCGTCACTCGACATCGCCGAGGAAGAAGCCCGCGCTGGTCGCGAGGCGGTCATCGTCACCATCCTCTGCGATTCGGCGGATAAATATCTCAGCGAACGCTTCTGGACCGAAAAAACCGAGGGCGAAGACGCCGGGGAAGGACAACAACCATGAGCCTGATCCTCTCGAAACAGCTCTACCAGGAACTCCGCGCCCACGGCGAAGAGACCTACCCGCACGAGTGCTGCGGCATCCTGCTCGGCAAAGCGTCCGGCGACGATCTCCGCGTAACCGCGCTCACCCGAGCCGGCAACACCCGCACCGACTCCCCCCACAACCGCTACAACATCGCGCCGCAGTCGCTCGTCCAGGCCCAGCGCGAGGGCCGCAGGCAGGGGCTCGACATCGTCGGCTTCTATCACTCGCACCCCGACCACCCTGCGCAGTGGTCGTCTACTGACCTGGCCGAGGCCCACTGGTTTGACTGCGCCTACGTCATCACCGCCGTCGAAAAGGGCGCCGCGCAGATCACCAACTCCTTCCTGCTCAACGGCATCAGCGAGGACGAGAAGGCTTTCGTGCCGCAATTTATCGCAGTCGAATAGCTGAATAGGCGATAATTAGATCAATGGAAATCCACATCCCAACCCCGCTGCGCACCTACACCGGCAAGCAGGAAACCGTGTCGGTTGAGGGAGCCACCGTGGCCGAAGGGCTCGCCGCGCTGGTCGCCGTGCACCCGGCCATGCAGCAGCACCTCTTCACCGCCGAGGGCAAGCTGCGCTCCTTCGTCAACGTCTACCTCAACGACGACGATGTTCGTTACCTCCCCAACAAGGAAGACAGCCCTGTCTCCGCGACCGACGAACTGACGATCATCCCGTCCATTGCCGGCGGTTGTTGTCGCTAGCCGCGAGAACACCCCACCCCACTCCACAATCGAATCGCACTCGCCCCACGGAGCATCTGTTCTATGGAGGCGCGCTGGGTCGCATTTGACCGCGCTCCGCAGCTACACTTAAAGGACACCATGCCCACCGCTCTCGAACCCGAAACCGTCGCCCTCCCCAAGCTCACCAACGAGGAGATTGCCCGCTACTCACGCCACCTGATCCTGCCCGAAGTCGGCATGGAAGGCCAGCAGAAGCTCAAAGCCGCGAAGGTGCTCTGCGTCGGCACCGGCGGCCTCGGCGCGCCACTCGCGCTCTATCTCGCCGCAGCCGGCGTCGGCACCATCGGCCTGGTGGACTTCGACGTCGTCGACGAGTCCAACCTCCAGCGCCAGATCATTCACTCGCAGGCCACCGTCGGCAAGCTCAAGGTGGACTCCGCCGAGATCATGCTCAAGGGCCTGAACAAGAACACCAACATCGTCAAGCACAACACGATGTTGACCAGCGCCAACGCGCTCGAGATATTCAAGGACTACGACGTCATCGCCGACGGCACCGACAACTTCCAGACGCGCTACCTGGTGAACGACGCCTGCGTTCTTACCGGCAAGCCCAACGCCTACGGCAGCATCTTCCGCTTCGAAGGCCAGGCCTCCGTCTTCGCCACCAAAGAGGGCCCCTGCTACCGCTGCCTCTATCCCGAACCACCGCCGCCGGGTCTCGTCCCCTCGTGCGCTGAGGGCGGCGTTCTCGGCATCCTGCCCGGCCTCGTCGGCGTTATCCAGGCCACCGAAGTCATCAAGCTCATCTTGGGAATTGGAGAACCGCTCATCGGCCGCCTGCTTCTGGTCGACGCGCTCGCCATGAGCTTCAAGACACTCAAGCTGCGCAAGAATCCCGATTGCCCCGCCTGCGGCACGCACGAGATCAAGGAACTCATCGACTACGACCAGTTCTGCGGCATCCCCAAGCCAACCGAAACCGGCCCCCTCGAAGTCAGCTCCCACGGCCAAACCGCCGATCTCCCCGTCGTCGATGGCATCCCGCAGATGTCGGTCGAGCAGCTCAAATCCCGCATCGACGCCGGCACCGCGCCCTTCATCCTCGACGTCCGTGAGGCCAACGAGTACGCCATCGTCGACATCGGCGCCCCACTCATCCCCGTCGGCGAACTCGCCCTCAACCTCCACCGGCTCACCTTCCCCAAGACGACCGAGATCGTCGTCCATTGCAAGTCCGGAGCCCGCTCCCAACGCGCCGCCCTCATCCTCAAGGAGAACGGCTACACCAACGTCTCGAACCTCGCCGGCGGCATCCTCGCCTGGGCGGACAGGATCGACAAGTCGCTGCCGAAGTACTAACTCCGCGGTAACAACACACAAAGGCCCTCGCACCGCGCGAGGGCCTTTGTTCTTGCAATAGAGCGAATCTGTTTCTCGTCGGAGCCGCCGCTAATCCGTCTCCGGATCGTCGACCACCAGAATCTGTAGACACAGCGGCGGCTCCAGCATGAAATCGAACTTCGCCATCTCCGCGATCGCCTCCCCGAGCTTCGAACTCAAACACGGCTCGGTCGTCACCACAAACGGCAGCCTCTCCGTGCCAAAGCCACGATGCTGCAGGATCGAATCGATGTTCGCCCCGACCTTCGCCAGCTCGCTGGCAATAGCCGCAACGATCCCCGGCTTGTCGTCGACGACAAACCGCAGATAATACGGCGCAATCACATCCCCCACAACCGCCATCTTCTTCGCCGGCAGCCGCACCTGCACGCTATTCTCAGCGATCGCGCGCACATCGCTCATCACCGCAACCGCCGTCGGATGGCCGCCCGCACCATGACCGCTGAACACCACATCGCCGCCGAACCTGCCGCTGGTCACCACCATGTTCTGCGTCCCTCGCGACCACGCGATCGGCGAACTCTTCGGCACCAGCATCGGACCCACGCTCGCGCTCACCGCATCGCCTAACAGCCCTGAGCCCTTCGGGGTAAGCTGCGCGCGCGACACCTGGCGGATCGTGCAGTTCAACTCCCTCGCGTAGGCAAAATCCACCGCCGACACATTCGAGATCGTCTGCGCCGGAACCTCATCTGGATTGATCTCCGCATGCAGCGCCAGCCGCGACAGGATGCACAGCTTTGCCCGCGCATCGAAGCCATCAACATCGGCCGAAGGATTCGCCTCCGCATACCCCGCCATCTGCGCCCTGGTCAGCGCCTCGCGGTAGTCCGCTCCACCCTCCATCGAGCTCAGGATGAAGTTGCATGTCCCATTCAAAATGCCGCTGATGCGCGTAATCTGGTCGCCGCTCAGTCCCTGCGCCACTCCCGGAATCACCGGCACTCCACCCGCAACCGCCGCGCCATAGAGCAGCTGCACGCCCTTGCTCGCGGCCAGCGCAAACAACTCCGCGCCTCTGTAAGCGATCAATTGTTTATTCGCCGTCACCACGTGCTTGCCCGAGCCTAACGCCGCACGCAGCCAGCCATCCGCAGGGTCGAGTCCCCCCATCAGCTCGACGATCACATCCACGTCCAGAGCCTCAAGAACGTCTTCGACGCGCTCGGTCCACACCGCGCCGTCGACCACAAACTTTGCGTGCCCGTGCAAACGCTTGCGCTCCACCCCGCGATTGAAGACGTGCGTAATCCGCACATCCTCATTGCCACAGGCCGCGAGCACTTCGGCAAACGCACTCCCCACCGTTCCAAATCCCAGCAATCCAATACGCAATAGGTCTCTCCTTCGCTCGTCTGTCATCTAGTACACCACCTTCGTGGCCGCATCGCGCCATGCGGCAAAGCTGACCCATGCCTCATCCGGCAGCATCTGCACGATAGGAATCCTGCGCTCGCTCAGTGGCTTTTTCACCTCGTCATAAAGAAACGAATCATCGAAGCCCACCTTGGCCGCATCCGCCGCCGTGTTCCCGTAATAGATCGCCCTGCAGCGCGACCAGTAGATCGCCGCGAGACACATCGGACAAGGCTCGCAGCTCGTGTACACATCGCAGCCTTCGAGTTGAAATGTTGCAAGCGACTGACACGCATTGCGAATCGCCATCACCTCCGCGTGCGCCGTCGGATCGTTCGAGGCCGTCACCAGGTTGACACCCGTCGCAATCACCTTGCCATCCTTCACAACAACGGTGCCGAACGGGCCACCGCGGCCACTGGTCACATTTTCGGTTGCAAGCGCGATAGCCTGCATCATGTATTGGCTCGCCTGCTGCGTGAACTCGCTATTTGCCTGCATGAACGCGCTTCCTGTCTTTGCCTATCGCGCAAAAAGGCGATAATCAGCAACATGGTACACGCTCTCCGCTCACGCCGCGTCATCACGCCCCACGGCGAACAGGACGCTGTGGTTGTCATCGATGCCGACTGCATCACTGCGGTCAAGCCCCTGTCCGAGCTCGCGGATGATATTCCGGTCGAAGATCTCGGCAATCTTGTGCTGCTGCCCGGCCTCGTCGACGTCCACACCCACATCAACGAGCCTGGCCGCACCGAGTGGGAGGGCTTCGCCACTGCCACACGCGCCGCAGCGGCCGGCGGCTTCACCACGCTCATCGACATGCCGCTGAACTGCCTGCCGGAGACCACCGACGTCGCCGCGCTGGAGCTCAAACGCGAGGCCGCAAGCGCCGGCGGCCCCATGGGAACGTCCCAGTGTCTGGTCGACTACGCCTTCTGGGGTGGCTGCGTTGACGGCAATCAGCATGCGCTCGAGCCGCTTGCGCTCGCCGGCGTCGCAGGCTTCAAGAGCTTCCTCATCTATCCCGGCTGTGATGGCTTCACCTCCATCGATCGCGCCAACCTCGAGCGCGCGCTTCCGCACATCGTGCGCACTGGCCTGCCGCTGCTCGTACACGCCGAGCTCGAACCCTCCATCAGCGCGGCCGTCGCGCGCCTCAACGCCACCGGCGCGGACTGGCGCAAGTACGCCACCTATCTCGCATCGCGCCCCGACGAAGCCGAGCTGGAAGCCATCGAGATGCTCCTCGATCTCTGCCGGGAACACCGCTTTCGCTTGCACATCGTGCACCTGTCTACATCCAGGGCGTTGCCGCTGCTGGCAGCGGCCAGGCGCGAAGGTCTTCCCGTCACCGTCGAGACCTGCCCACACTTCCTGCACTGCGCGGCCGAAGAGATCCCCGACGGAGCAACGCTCTTCAAGTCCGCACCGCCGATCCGCAGCGCGGCGAATCGTGAAGAGCTGTGGCAGGCCCTGTGCGACGGCGTCATCGACCTTATCGCCACCGACCACTCTCCCTGCCCACCGCGCATGAAGCGCCTCAAAACCGCACAGTCTGGCCCGGATCATGGCCAGGCCACTGGCCGCTTCGACCTCGCCTGGGGCGGCATTCCGTCGCTCTCAACCGCGCTGTCCGTGGTCTGGACCGAGTGCATGCGCCGCGAGCTCTCCCTCAACCAGCTCGCCGAGTGGATCTCAGCGGCTCCCGCGCGCCTCGCCGGAATCGACACCCACGTCGGCTCCATCGAGCCTGGAAAGCACGCCAACCTGGTCGCCTTCGACTCCGATGCCACCTTCACCCTCACCCCCGATATGCTGCACTACCGCCTCCAGATCTCGCCCTACATGGGCGAAACCCTCCGCGGTGTTGTGCGCTCCACATGGCTGCGCGGCCAGCGTATCTTTTCCCGCTCTGCCGCTGGCGACGTATTCCCCGTCACAGCCCGCGGTCGCGAGTACGCGCTATTCTGTCCCCTCACACGTCACTAGTCACTCATCATGATGACCGAGACGCACACACCCAATTCGACCCTCGCAGCCCTCCAGAATTGGAACCATCTCGACGCGCGTATCGCCGCCGAGACCATTCTCCCCTGCAACGGATCACGTGCGTGGGCTGCTGGCGTCGTCGCGCTGCGTCCCTTTGAAACGCCTGAAGCGCTCTTCGCCGCCGCCGACAGCGTGTGGCTCGCGCTTCCCGAGAGCGACTGGCAGCAGGCCTTCGACTCCCACCCTCGCATCGGCGAGCACCAGATCAAAGCCGAAACAGCCTTGAGCCCCGAAGCCAAAGCCCTGAGCCCGGAAGCAGTAGCCCAAAGCCTGCAATGGTCCTCCGCCGAGCAGTCCGCCGCACAACTCACGGCCGGCGCGCAGACCGCGCTCGCCGCCGCCAATCGCGAATACGAAAACCGCTTTGACCACATCTTTCTCGTCTGCGCCTCGGGCAAATCCGCCGCCGGGATGCTCACCATCCTGCAACGCCGCCTGACCAACGACCCACGCACCGAGCTCCACGAGTCCGCAGAACAGCAGCGCCAAATCACCCAACTCCGACTGCGCAAGTGGCTAGCCGCCTCATAGTCTTTCTCTACGCTCTATCCTCTACACTCTGCCTTATGAGCCTCTCCACACACATCCTCGACACCGCCCTCGGCCGCCCCGCAGCCAATGTATCGTTGACGCTCTCGCAGCTCGTCGGCGCTACGTGGCAGGAGATCGGCAGCGCTCGCACTGACGCCGACGGTCGCTGCAAGACCCTCCTCGGCGACCACCTCCTACAGCCCTCCACCTACAAGATCCGGTTCAACACCGCCGAGTACTTTCACGACATGCGCATTACCAGCATCTATCCATACGTCGACGTCGCCTTCACCGTCGCCGACCCGGGCCAGCACTATCACATCCCACTGCTGCTCACCGCCAACGGGTACACCACCTATCGCGGAAGCTGAAGTGCACACCGATCGCGGAAGCTGAAGAAGCTGAAAAGGATCTGACCATGCCCGCAAAACTCCGCTCCAACCGCTACGGCAAATCGCGCATCCGCCTCATGCGCCTTACCAAACACCTCAATCTCCACGATCTCGACGAGTGGACCGTGCAGATCCTCCTCGCCGGCGACTTCGAAAGCGCGCATACCCTGGGCGACAACTCCAATATCCTCCCCACCGACACGATGAAGAACACCGTCTACTTCGTCGCGCGTGAGTCCAAGGCTGAAAGCATGGAGGACTACGCCAAGGAGCTCATCGACTACATCCTCACGCGCAGCCCCCAGGTCACCTCCGCCGAGGTAACCATCGAATCCACGCTCTGGAAGCGCATCGCCATCGACGGCAAGCCCTTCCCAACCGCCTTCATGCGCGGCTCCGAAGAACGCCAGAACGCCACCATCGCGCGCACGCAAAACGGCGGCAAGCCCGGACCCTTCACCATCACGGCCGGCCTCGACCACCTCACCGTGCTCAAGACGTCCAACTCCGCCTTTACCGGCTACATCAAGGACGCTCTCACCACGCTGGCCGAGACCACCGACCGCCTCTTCGGCACAGCGCTCAAAGCGGAGTGGCCCTATACGCCAGCGGCCATCGCCGCGGGCATCGACTTCAACAAGGCGCGAAAACACATTCGCGATGCAATGATCTCCACCTTCGCCAAGCATGAATCCCTGTCTGTGCAGCAGACCCTCTTTGCCATGGCCGAAGCGGCGCTCGCGCATACCGACATCCTCGACGAGATCTACCTGCTCATGCCCAACAAGCACAACCTGCTCGTCGACCTCAGCCGCTTCGGGCAGGAGAACCCGAACCACATCTTTGTTCCAACCGACGAGCCGCACGGTACTATCGAAGCAACCGTGCGCCGCGCCTAAGTTTCGCAGCCAGCAAATGACCCCCCGAAGATGACTCAAGGACCCGCACCCCACGCCTCCACCACACGCGCCGCCAGCATCATCGCGCGCTGCCGCGAGCTGGCGCGCATCACCGACGTCCCCGGCGAAACCACGCGCCTCTTCCTCTCGCCCGCCACGCGCGATGCGCACACGCTGCTCGCCGGGTGGATACGACAGGCTGGCCTCGTCTCTCCAATCGAAGCAGCCCGCACCGACGACGCCGGCAACCTGCGAGCCCTGCGCCGCTCCGCCGTCGAAAACGCACCCACGCTCGTCCTCTTCTCGCACATCGACACCGTACCCAACGCCGGCGCCTTCGACGGCCCACTCGGCGTTCTACTGGGCCTTGCTGCGATCGAACATCTCGGCGCAACCCCTCTGCCCTTCAATATCGAGTTGATCGCCTTCTCCGAAGAAGAGGGCGTGCGCTTCGGCTTTCCGTTCCTCTCCTCGCTTGCGGCCACCGGCCAGCTCACGCAAGAGCACCTCGCCCGCACCGATGCCGATGGAATCTCCGTCGCCGACGCCATCCGCGCCTTCGATACCGGCAACGGAAGCCGCCTCGACCCAGCGCGCATCGCCACCACCTGCCCGCTCCCGCCCCACACCTTCGCCGCGCTCGAAGTTCACATCGAGCAGGGCCCGGTCCTCGAAAAAGGTGACGCCTCGCTTGCCGTCGTCGAAACCATCGTCGGCCAGTCGCGCCTCGAACTCACCTTCGAAGGTCAGTCCAACCACGCCGGCACCACGCCCATGCCGCTGCGCCGCGACGCCCTGGCCGCCGCCGCGCAGTGGATCGTCGAGGTCGAGCGCTACGCCGCCAACTACATCCAACTGGTCGCAACCGTGGGCCGCATAACCACTCTGCCCGGAGCCATCAACGTCGTCCCCGGCACCGTTCACACCTCGCTGGACGTCCGCCACCCCAGGGACGAGTCGCGCCACGCCGCCGTCGCACATCTCCTGACCAAGGCCGAGGCCGCCGGTGCCCTGCGCGGAGTGCGCGTCCATGCCACCGTCAAGTCCGAGCAGCGCGCCGTCCCCATGGATCACGATCTCACGCTCAAACTCCACAAGGCAGCCGAGCGCGCCGGCTTCGACGCGCAACCGATCTTTTCCGGCGCCGGACACGACGCCATGATCCTCGCCGCCGCCGTTCCCACGACGATGCTCTTCATCCGCTCCCCCGGCGGCCTCTCGCACCATCCCGACGAAGACGTGCGTGAAGAGGATGTCGAGGCCGCGCTCGAGACGGTCCTTAACCTGCTCCTGCATCTCCACCCCAAACACTGAGCCCTACCCTCGTCGTCGCCGATTCTTGCATTTGCTCTCTCTACCCTCTACCCTCTACCCTCTACACTCTGTCTTATGCACAACCTCGGCCAAACCCGCAGCGCCAACCATCGCGACCACCTCCTGCTCACGCCGGACACCTTCATTCGCACGCCGCTTCCGGGACTCACCGGCGGCCTCGCAATCGTCCACGTCTCGCCCGCTGTCGGCGCCGCCTTCACCCAGATGACCATCGAGCTCGAACCGAAGGGCAGGCTCATTCAAGGCCCGACACAGCGCCTTATCTATGTGCTCGAAGGAGAGCTTAAGCTCGAAGAGCCCGGCAAATCCGTTCCCCACGCGCTCGCGCCCGGCGGCTACGCCTACCTGCCGACCGACTATCCCCACACCCTGACGGCGATCACCCAATCCCGCGTCGCCGTGATCGACAAGCCGTTTCTGCCACTCGATCCGCTGTACATGAAAGAACTCGGCGCTGAGCCCTACCCGTGGTTCCTCATCGGCCGCGAGCCGGAGGTCGCCGCCCTTCCCCTCAGAGGCGATCCAGACCTGCAGCTCCGCTCCCTGCTACCCGACTCCCTCGCCTTCGACTTCGCCTGCAGCACCCTGACCTATGCCCCGGGCGCATCGCTCTCGCAGGTCGAAATCCACTACATGGAACACGGCCTGCTCATGCTTGAAGGCGGCGGCATCTACCGCCTCGGCGACCACTGGTACCCGACCACAGCGGGCGACTTCATCTGGATGGCGCCCTTCTGCCCACAGTGGTTCGGCGCCATCGGCAAGCAGCCCGCAAAATATCTCATCTGCAAAGACTTCAACCGCCACCCGCTCGCTTAGTATTTCGCAGCCTTTGCTTTTCTTTCTGTCATTCCTGCGGGCCGCGAATCTGCTGTTGCCTTTGCACTTGCCTTCCTTTCTGTCATTCCCGCAGGGAATCTGCTTCTCCTCTGGATCTGGTAGGCATTCATGACCCTCACCATCAACGCCGACCGTCTCCTCCGCGAGCTCCACCACCTCGCCAGCCTCACCGACTGCCCGCCCACCGAGGACAAATCCCTCCCCGAGCCCACCCAGGCGGTCACGCGCATTGTCTTCACGCCGCACGATCTCGAAGCCCGCGCCTGGCTCATCTCTCTCGCGGAAGCCGCAGGCTTCCGCGTCCGTGCAGACGCCGTCGGCAACACCTTCCTGCGCTTCGCAGGCTCCGCCCCCACGCTCCCCGCCATCGGCACCGGCTCCCACACCGACGCCATCCCCCACGCCGGAATGTACGACGGCACGGTCGGCGTTCTCGGCGGCCTCGAGGCCATGCGCTCGCTCAAGGAGTCCGGCTTCGTGCCCAGGCGCTCCATCGAAACCCTGATCTTCACCAGCGAAGAGCCAACGCGCTTTGGCATCGGCTGCATTGGGTCGCGTCTGCTCGGCGGCGTCATCGACCCCGCCGCCGCCGACCAGCTCCACGACCGCCTCGCCGAAACCGACCCCACCGCCCCCGAAGGCCTCACCCTCCGCGACGTCCGCACCGCCGCCGGCTTCACCGGCTCACTCGCCACCGTCAAGCTCCCCGCGGACTACTACCACGCCTGGGTCGAGCTCCACATCGAGCAGGGCCCACTCCTCGAGCGCGACGGACGCGCTAGCCAAAATGAAGAAATCGTTCTCGGCATCGTCACCAATATCGCCGCGCCCGCCAGCTACCGATACATCATCGAAGGCTTTGGCGGCCACGCCGGAGCGCTGCTCATGCCCGACCGCAGCGACGCTTTGTGTGCAGCCGCAGAACTGATCTTGGCTGTCGAGCGCCACACCCTCGCCGCCAACGCCGCCTCCCACGGCGTCGATTCGGTCGCGACCGTCGGCACCGTCGCCGCGCACCCCGGCGCGGTCAACTCCGTGCCCTCGCGCGTCACCCTCATGCTCGACATCCGCGACACCAACGTCGCTCGCCGCGATGCCACCATGAACGCCCTCCACGCCGACATCCGCGAGATCGAAGCTCGCCGCCACGTCGCAATTACGGAAGACCCGATCAACGCCGACATCCCCGCCCGCAGCGACCAGCACATCCTCGACACCCTCGAGGATGTCTGCAAACAGGAGGCCGTCCCCTATAAGAAAATGGTCTCCCGCGCCTACCACGACTCCAACTTCATGGCCCGCGTCGCTCCCATCGCGATGCTCTTTATCCCCTGTCGCGCCGGGGTTTCGCACCGTCCGGACGAGTACGCCACCCCCGGCTCCATCGCTCTCGGAACCCGCATTCTCGCCCGCACGCTGGCCGTACTAGCCAACGAGTAGCCCCGTACGGCGCTACACTACACACACAATCTGAGCAGAACCCTGACTCTGGACACCTCCATGCCAATTCAATCCCTCAATCCGGCCACCGGAAAGCTGCTGCGCAGCTTCGAACCGCTCACGCCCGAAGCTCTCAACGCCAAGCTCGCCATCGCAGCGAGCGCTGCCAGAACCTACCCCGCCGAGACGCTCGACCAGCGCATCTTCTGGATGCGCCGGCTCGCCGCGCTGCTCGACGCCGACCGCGAAGAGCTCGCCGCGACGATGACCACCGAGATGGGCAAGACGCTCGCCTCCGCGCGCGCCGAGGTCTCCAAGTGCGCCGCTGCCTGCCGTTACTACGCCGAGAACGCCGCGCGCATACTCACGCCCGAGCCCATCGACACCGAGAGCGCGCAGAGCTATGTCCGCTATGACCCAATCGGCATCGTGCTCGCCGTCATGCCGTGGAACTTCCCTCTCTGGCAGGTCTTCCGCTTCGTCGCCCCCGCGCTGATGGCGGGCAACGTCGGCCTGCTCAAGCACGCCTCCAACGTGCCGCAGTGCGCGCTCGCCATCGAGGCCCTCGTACGCCGCGCCGGCTTCCCCCGCGGCAGCTTCCAGACCTTGCTCATTGAGGCCCGCCAGGTGGAGAGCCTCCTCTCCGACGACCGCGTCGCCGCCGTCACCGTCACCGGCTCCGAGGCCGCTGGCCGCGCCATCGCCGCGCAGGCCGGATGGCTCATCAAGAAGACCGTGCTCGAGCTCGGTGGCTCCGACCCCTTCATCGTCCTGCCCTCCGCCGACCTCGACGAAGCCGTACCCAGCGCGATCAAGGCCCGCTGCATCAATAATGGCCAGAGCTGCATCGCCGCCAAGCGCTTCATCGTCCACGAAGACATCTACGACGAGTTCGAGCAGCGCTTCGTCGCCGGCATGGCAGCGCTTCGCGTAGGCGATCCCACGCTCGGCACAACCGAGATCGGTCCGCTCGCCACCGCCCAGATCCTCGACGATCTGCTCGACCAGGTCAGCCGCGCCAAGGCCGCTGGCGGCCGCGTGCTCACCGGTGGGGAGCGCGCCCTGGACGTGAACGGCGGGGACGAAGGAAACTACTTCCAGCCGACGGTCATCGCAGGCGTTCTCCCCACCGCGCCCATCTGTCAGGAAGAGATCTTCGGCCCCGTCGCTCTGCTCTTCCGCATCGGCTCGCTCGACGAGGCCATCGAGCTCGCCAACCACACGCCCTTCGGCCTCGCCGCCAGTGCCTGGACCACCGACACCGCCGAGCAGCAGCGCCTCGCCGTCGAACTCCAGTCCGGTGCCGTCTTCTTCAACGCGATTGTCGCCAGCGACCCCCGCCTTCCCTTCGGCGGCGTCAAGCGCTCCGGCTACGGCCGCGAACTCTCTACCGCCGGCATGCGCGAGTTCCTCAACGCCAAAACCGTTGTCGTCGCTGGCCCTGCCCGCGAAGCCCAGCCCTCCCTCTTCGAGCAACCGAAGTCGGAGCCTCGCAACGAAAAACCGAGCGAGTTTCTGCAGATCGCCGACCACCTGCGCAAGTTCGAGCACCGTAAGGGGCCGCCGCCGGTTGATGAGCCGCTCGAACCAGAATCTGCGCCCAGAGACGGCAAAGACCGGCCACCCACACGCGGCTCCATCCTCGGCCTGCGCTAACCCCAGCACAACCGCACCTGCACTGTACGAGAAGAGGCGCAACCGCGTGGCTGCGCCTCTTCCCGTCTCGTCTGAAAGTTAGAACTGGAACGATGCCTGCAGCGAAATCCTACGCAGCGCACTGTTGGTCGTGAACGGACCACCAGTCACCTGCGTCGACTGCCCAAACTCCGGAGAGTTCAATTGGGCGATCGGCGTAGCCAGGTCTTCGTTGTTGAACAGGTTCTGCACCTGCAGCCCCACCGCGAAGTTGTAGCGCTTGCCTGTGCTGGGCCCGCCACCACCAAAACCCGGGCCACCCGAATGGCCACCACCTCCGTGACCCCCACCACCAGGACCACCGCCT
>Ga0224555_1002659_pt1 | contig 20282 bp, 17 predicted proteins | sample 714S23034metaG_FD_180687 | JGI IMG/M metagenome (GOLD analysis project Ga0224555, IMG submission 180687) | Peat soil microbial communities from Stordalen Mire, Sweden - 717 S2 30-34 | ecosystem: Environmental > Terrestrial > Soil > Wetlands > Peat | place: Sweden: Norrbotten County, Stordalen...
GTGTTGGTGGACCCATCCACCAAACTATACCCAAAGGCTTCGAAAATGTCCAGCGGTTCACCCCAAAAACTCAAAAAGCGCGCCACCCGGCAGCCAATACCGAAGCAAAGTAAGCGGCATTGGGTTGCCAACCTGCCCCACAGGAAATGGCCAATCTCCAGAGGCGGCTGAAGGCCGGCTGCAGGCAGGATTGCCCGGCAGGGTTGCCCGACCCACAAACATCCTCAAATCAACTACCGGACGTGTTTGGCCGGCGGGTTGCGATCCCCGGCGAATTTCTGCTGATGCCAGTACGGGTATCCGAGCGGCAGGGCGCTGACTTCGTCGAGACGTTCCACCTCGGCGTCGGTAAGGGTCCAGGTCGCCGCGGCGAGGTTGTCGCGGAGTTGCCCCTCGTTGCGGGCGCCGATGATGACGGTGTCCACGCCCGGCTTGCGCATGACCCAGTTCAGCGCGGCTTGGGAGATGGAAACCTCGCGCTGGCCGGCGATTTCGGCGAGGGCTTCGACGATTCGGTAAAGCCGCTCCTCATCGATGGTGCCAGACGCATCCAGAGTGTTAAGCCGCGATTCGGCAGGTCTCGCTTGCCCCCGGCGGAATTTGCCGGACAAAAGGCCGCCTTGCAGCGGGCTCCAGACCATGATCCCCGTCCGCTGGTCGAGGCCGGCGGGCACCAGTTCGTGTTCGGCATCGCGGGCCACGAGCGAGTAGTTGATCTGCTGCGAGATATAGCGCGGAATCCCTAGCCGGTCGGCCAGCGACAGGGCCTTCATGAGCTGCCAGCCAGAGTAGTTGGAGCAGCCGGCGTAGCGGATCTTGCCGGCGCGGATCAGGTCCTCGAAGGCGCGCAACGTTTCGTCGAGCGGCGTGAGGGAGTCGAAGTTGTGGGCCTGGTAGAGATCGATGTACTCGGTTCCAAGACGGCGAAGGCTCGCCTCGCACGCTTCCAGGATGTGGCGGCGTGAGAGGCCGGCCTTGTTCGTACCGGGTTCCAGCCGAACGAAGACTTTCGTCGCCAGGACGATGTCTTTGCGGCGCGCGCCCAGTGCCTGGCCGAGCACTTCCTCCGACTTGCCGAACGAGTAGATGTCGGCCGTGTCGAACAGGTTCACGCCCGCATCGATACAGATTTCAACCTGGCGCCGCGCCTCCTCCACCTGTACGTTGCCCATCGCGGCGAACCGTCCTTCGCCGCCCAGCGTCATGGTGCCAAAGCTCAGCGCCGAAACTTCCAGCCCGCTCGCGCCTAACAATCTGTATTCCATGCTTTCTCCTTAGACCAGCATATCTGAAGGCAGGCAGCCTCACTCGGCCGTCCCGGAAAGCGCCTTCACCAACTCGTATAAGAATGGCTGGCCTTCGAAGAACGATGTGACGCCCATGCGCTCATCACGCCCGTGAAAGCGGATGTCATCCCGGTCCATAAAGAAGCCCTGCACACCATAAGTCGGAATGCCGGCATCACGAAGGTACAGGCCGTCAGTCGCTCCCATGACCATGATCGGGACCGTGGGCACGCCGGGCCACAAGGTGTCGGTCAGACGGTTGACAGCTCTAAGAACGTCCTCCCGCATCGGCGACGCCGGACCCTTGCTGACCTCGCCGGCGATTCGGCTGGCGAGCCGCCCATAAATCGCCGATAAATCGAGTGAGTCCTGAACTTTTAATTGGCGTTGGTCAGGCTTAATCCGCGTCCTTCGCCACTGTTAGTGCGTTCCCTCCGAAGCCTATGTCTCGTTGTATGTCACTTTGTTTGCCGGCACTTGCGGGCGTTCTGGGCTGGTATTACGATCTATAGTGCAAACATTTATCACTGCCATTACAGAACTCCAACTTACTCGCCCAAGATTTTCCTTGACTCCCCGGGACAATTCGGCTTATACTCCTCGTACGGAGGCCTAACATGTTTTTGCGCGGGCCGCACACCGTTTCGCCACGAGCACTGATGTTTACCCTGTTCGTGGCTGTCCTTGGACTTGCAACCCTCGAAATCCCCCTGAACGCGCAGCTCTGCACCGGTACCAGCCCGCCGTGCGTCCTGACCGCCGGGTATGCCGGGCCCGCCACTGACGCCAACTTCAACAGCCGGCAGGCAGTCAACCCCTATGAAACCACCCTTTCACCCACCTTGCTGCTGAGCAGCAGGGCCGGTACGCTCTATGAGGTCGACGACAGTGCGTCAGCGCTGCCCCACGGAGCCACCTCAAACCCGATCATGGCCCAGCCGCTCTACGTCAAGGGAATCACGACGACGCTGGGGAGTTGCACCGGGTGCAATATGGTGATCGCCGTGACCCTCAACGGCACCGTCTTCGCCTGGATCGCCGATGGAACCGGGGCGGGCAACCTGCTGTGGAGTAGGCAGGGAACGCCGTCCTCCGGCCAGGGGAACGCCGGTAACGCTCTGTGGTACGACGACTGCGGCGGGACCGGCAGCGCCCCAGCCCAGCGTGTCTCGACGTTACAGTTTCAGGGCATTGTTTCAACGCCGGTAATCGACGCCAGCGGTTCGGCGCCGTTAATGTTTCTGACGTCGTATTGCACGAACAGCAGCAACCAGCCCGAATGGTGGTTTCACGAGATCAACCTCCAGAACGGTCACGACGTGGCATCGAGGAACATCCAGACCGATGTCCGAGGCCTCAGTTGTTCGGGCTGCTCGAACTTTTCGGCGGCCTGGCAGCAGCAGCGGCCTGCGCTGCTCGAGGTTAAGAACTCCGGCAACAGCAGCACACCCAACCTTTTCTATATTTTGTTCGGAACTGGCGTCCAGGAGAATACCTACGTGAAGGACTATACCGGTTGGGCGGTGGCCTACACGGTCAATTCGGGAGGCCCACAGCCGGCGTTCGCCTACTCAAACCAGCCCAGCAGTTGCGGCACCGGCGGCGGTCTGACTGCTACGGGCGCAGGAAACGGTCTGTGTACTGGCAACTCCGGGAGCCCATCCTGCGACTGCCTGGTCTATTTGACATGCCCAGTGTCCGGCGACACCTGTAACTACTCGACCGGCTACTGCACGGTAAACACTGGCACGGCGTGCACCAACCTGGGTGCACCAAACTGGGGCGGCCATGGCGGCGGATGCTGGATGTCCGGGAACGGAGCGGCAGCGACCGCCGTGAACGCCATTGACTCCGACCACGACGTACACGTCTTCTTTGGCTGCGGCAACGGGGGCTTCCAGGAATTCAACGGCAGCACGCCCGATGCCAACAACAACAATGGCCAGACACTGATGGACCTTCGGCTGACGCAGACGGGATACGATTCCACCACGCCCTTCCAGACATTCACGCCCAATAGCCCGGCCTATGGCGTCGCGCCGCCCCTGCCAACCCTCTGCGGGTGCAACGGCAGCGGCGGCAGTTGCCAGCCATGCACACTTACCCTTCAGACCATGGACGCGAACGACTATGATATGTCGGTGGGAGGCGTGGCGCTTTTCAACGACCTCGGCGGAACCCAACGGCTTGTAACCATCGACAAGGCCGGGTACGGCTACCTGTTGACGCAGGGAAACCTTTGCGGCGCCGGGACTGCGGACACAGCATGCATAGGTTTTGGTTCGGGCGATCCCGGAAGCGTGATGACCTTTGGCGCGTCCCAGGTCCTTTGCAGCACCACCCCGAACAATTGCGATCGGGTGGCACATCCCTCACCATCAACATGACCGTGTCAGCCGCGTTTGGATCGTGTACGGCTCCGCAGAGCTTCCAGTACAAAGGTTATTTCGTAAAGCCGGCGCATGACCACACGCCTACCGTAAGCAGCGGCGGTTATCCGGGCGCGTCGGTGACGATAAGCGCAAACTGCACCTCCCCGCCCTGTACTAACGGGTTAGTCTGGGCAGTGCTTCCTGGCAGCGGCTCTACTGCGGATGGTCTGAGCCGAGGCTTGGGAACTCTGTACGCTTATACAGCCCTGCCAAACGGGTACGACCTGCTTACAGAGGACTGGAGTAGCACGGATACCTGGTGCGCCTCCTCCTTCGCCCGGCCAACAATCGTGAACGCTGGGGCTTTCGTGCCGACCTACGCGGTCAGCACAAGCGGCCGTAGTTTCACGTCCTGCCCGACGACCACCACCTCGGGCATCCCATACCCATCCGGCATCCTTGTCTACCATTAGCAGCAAGCAGGGGCACGGCCGCGCGCCGCGTGCGCTCAGCACTTGCCTTATAGGGAGCATAAACAGATGAACGATTACTCCCGGAGCTTTTCTTTACTTGGGCTGTGCGTCATAGCGGGGACCGGGTCGCTGCCGGCCGCCGGCCCGACCTATAGTGCCGTTTACTACTTGACCGACCAGACCAGCGGGGCCGTCGGCATCATCGAGGGATCCTCAGGTGTCTTTTACTCCGCTACCGGGGCGACGATGAGCATCTTTTCCGTCAGTACGCTGGGAACGGAGACGACACTGGCGACATTCGAGGACCCCCCGTATACCCTCGGGTCCAATCCTGGTGTCATCGCCGCAAACGGCCTGCTCTATTCCTCGGTTTCGGAAGTCAAGGGCGTCGGCTCCGGCAATGTATTCTCAGTCTCACCGGCGCCGGGTAGCGAGCAGATTTACCCCCCCCAAAGGCTCGCGGTCGGACCGCTGTCGGGCAGCCTGCCTAATGGCGAGATGTTTGGCATCGCGTACAATCTCACCAACAGCATTGAAAGTCTCGTCACGGTTGACCTCGGCGGCAAGGTGACGTCCCTCTACGTGTTCGCCGCCGGGGACCGTCCCGCGAGGCCAATCTACGGCGCCGACGGGAGCTACTACGGCATTTCGTATAATTCCTCGGTCTCCGGTTCGACGTCCTACCTTTACCAAGTGACGCCATCGGGATCCTTCACCAAGGTCGCCTCGCTCCCCTTCGGCGGGGCCGGGCCGGGGGGAGGGGGCGGGTCCCCCTACGCGGGGAGCGGGCTCATACTGCAAGGCACAGACGGCAATTTCTATGGCATTCAGCCGACGACCGGGGGCTGCTCGGCCAGCAACCAGCACGGCGCGGTTTTCAAACTCACCCCGAGCGGCCAGTTCACGATCCTGCACGATTTCGGGGTGTGCGAGAACTCCGTCGTGAATTCCTTAATCGAGGGCAGCGACGGGAGGCTTTACGGCGCTACGGAGGGCAACAGCGTGATCTTCAGCCTAACTACATCCGGGACATATAAGGCCCTGTTTGCGCCGAACAACGGAGCCACGCAAGGCTTGTGTACATGCACGCTGGTGCAGGGCAGCGATGGCATCATTTACGGTACTGCCTTGGGCGGCGGCCCAACCGGCCTTGGCGTTATTTTCGCGCTGGACGCCGGCCTGCCCATCCCCAAGCCGCGCGCGGCGGAATTCTCGCCGCAATCGGGGGCTGCGGGCACCCAGGTGCGGATCTGGGGCAATAACCTGTTTGGCGCATCGGTCGAATTCAACGGAGTGCCAGCGACTGGGGTTTATAACGCTGGACCCAATTACGTTTGGGCCACTGTGCCCACGGGAGCCACCGCCGGGCCGATTACGATTACCACGCCGGGTGGGACCGTCACGACAAAAGAGAGCTTTACGGTCGAGTAAAGACTCGAGTAAGGAAAAGAAACGAGGTCTGCAATGAATAGCATAAGCGTTCTTCGCTTTTTTTCGGCGCTGACGCTGCAATCCGCTCTGCTGCTGTTGCACGCTCAGTCGCCGGTAATCTACAGTTTCGCCGGCAACCCTGACGGCGCCAACCCAAAGCGATCCGTGATCATCAACGGCAGTTCCCTCTACGGCGTGACACCGTTCGGCGGCTCCGGCGACGGCACGGTCTTTCGTCTGACATCGTCTTCGGGATCGTGGTCCGAGACGGTGTTATACAGCTTCGCCGGCGGTACCGGCGACGGGTCCGAGCCCGATGGAGACCTGCTGCTCAACGGCTCCGCGCTTTACGGCACCACCTCCGAAGGGGGGTGTCTCGGGCCTGGGCACGGTATTCAAGCTGAAGGACTCTTCCGGTACCTGGACCGAGAGCGTGATCTATAACTTCGCCGGCGGCACCGGCGATGGCAGCTATCCATATGCGGGCCTGGTGCTCACCGGCGGCGTTTACTACGGCACCACCTACTATGGCGGGACCTACGGCGGGGGCACGGTCTACTCGTTGACGCCTTCCGGCTCCTCCTGGACAGAGACGGTTCTATACAACTTTGGCGGCAGCGGCGACGGCGCTAATCCTCACTCCGCGCTCACATTATCGGGCAGCGGGGTGTTCTATGGCACCACCTATAACGGCGGCGCCCATGGCGACGGCACGGTCTTCTCACTGACGCCCTCCGGGGGATCGTGGACTGAGGCTGTCCTGTTCAGTTTCAACGGGACCGATGGGCAGAACCCCCACGGAAACCTTGTGATCGGCAGCGGCAGCGTGCTCTACGGCACCACCTTGCTCGGCGGAGCATCGAGCGATGGTGTAGCGTTCTCACTGACGCCGCCGGTGTCTCCCAGCACCACCTGGACTGAGGCGACCCTGCACACGTTCACCGGGGGCACCAGCGATGGCGCCGAGTTGCGCGCCGGCGTTGTGATCGGCAGCAGTGGGGTGCTTTACGGCGCTACCGTCGCGGGCGGATCTTCGAGCGCGGGAACGATTTATTCGTTGACCCCGCCCACGCCTCCCAGCACCACTTGGGCCGAGACCATTTTGTACAACTTCACCGGCAGCAGCGGCGATGGATCGCAGCCCTACGCCACGCCGCTGTACAGCGGTGGATGGCTCTACGGGACGACCTACAGCGGGGGCACTTCGAGCGATGGCGCGGCCTACGCGCTCCAGCCGTAGCGACTCGCGCGACCGGCCGGGGGCCATTCTGGATAGGCCCGCGGCACCCCGGCTCGCGTGGGCATCCGGCCGCGCAGACTAACGAGTTATGCGCGGCAGCCTTCCTCGGTCGAAAATCGCTCCTCGAACTCCTGGACCGTCCGGGTAATCCTCCACAGCCCAAATCTACAGGTTGGGGTCGGCTGAGGATACCCAGTTTGTGCGATACCGTGCCGCGTGCCATCGGAGCCGGCCTCGCGAACCCGTGTTTCCCGGCGAGCGCTGAAGAAAGCGTGGTTATCGGATTTGCACCAGGCGATCGCCGGTTTCGGGCATGCTGGCGGAGTCGATGGTCTGCGGCGCGCGCCAGAAATCGATGTACGAAATCTGGTGCACGCAGGCCACCGTGCAGCGCGGCGCGCAGGATTTCTCGGTCAGGAACTCGCGCCGGACGTCGGCGACGGTGTATTCGGCGAGCGGCTTGGCCGGATACCCGCGCTGCTGCGAGCAATAGTGCACCAATCCGTCTTCGCAGATGTATAAATAGCGCGCACCCGCGCGGCATCGCCAGCGATTCTCTTGGCCGTGCGCAATGTTGTCCTGGAAATAGTTGAACTGCGCATAGCTGCTTTTCTCCATGCCGCGCATGGCTGCGTACACCTCGCGCTCGGCGGGGGACAGCGGCTGCAACTGCCCGGTGCCGTCGTGAATGATACCCACCGTCGAAGTGAAACCCAACTCCACGGCGCGCTTGCCCACCACCAGCGCATCCTGCGGATTGCGAATGCCGCCGCCCACCACGGAATTGATATTCACGTGAAAATCGGCGTGTTCGGCCAGAAGCTGGAGTTTCTTGTCCAGCACTTTCAGGCTCTTCTTCGAGACGTCGTCGGGCGTGACGTTGTCGATGCTGATCTGGAGGTGATCCAGCCCCGCACGGTTCAGCCGTTTGATGCGCTCGGCGGTAAGCAGATAGCCGTTGGTGATCGTGCCCGCGATGGCGCGCCGGCGGCGGATGTGCGCCACGATCTGGTCCAGGTCCGGATGCAGCAGGGGTTCGCCGCCGCTGATGGTGACGATGGTGGTGCCCAGGCCGGCGAGTAAGTCGATACGTTGGCACACGGTTTCGAGCGGCACGGGCTTGGAGCGATCGTCGTATTCGTTGCAGTAGGTGCAGGCCAGGTTGCAGCGCCGCATCGGGATGATGTGGGCCAGGATGGGATGGTCCGTGGAAGCCAGACCCTTCGCGATCATGCGCAGCTCGCGCGCCCGCAGGTGCGCCGCCCGCCACGTTCTGCGCCCCGATTTGACCAGGTTTGCCATCTGAGAAATTCCTATTAAACCACACAAACGGGAGGGGTTCTGAGGCGCTGGGAGCGACTGGCCGCTTTTGCGGCCTAAATGGCAATATCGGGGCGCCGAGTGACGCCGGTCGAATTCCGGGGATAAAAACTGCACCGCCAAGTTAGCACCTAATGAAAGGCAGGAAAACTTATGAACAATCTCTTGACGTCGCTTCTGAATCCGCCCACGAAGGGTCCGGCGTCCACGCTGCTTCTGAGACTAATGGCGGGAGGAGTGTTCTTCTGGGAGGGGATCTTGAAGTTTGTTTACGCCAATCAAGGAGTCGGCCGCTTTACCAAATTGGGCATGCCGTTTCCTCATATGACCGCCAGTTTTATCGGCGGCCTGGAGATCGTCGGGGGGCTGTTGTTGCTATCGGGTCTCATGACCCGGCTGATTGCAATCCCGTTCATCATCGAGATGATCGTGGCCATACTTTCGACAAAAATCTCGTTGTATCTCGGGACATCGCCACTGCCATTGCCGCCTTCGCCGCCGCGCGTGGGGATGTGGGCCGTTCTGCATGAGGGACGATCCGATTACGCGCAACTGCTGACCACGGCCTTCCTATTAGTCAACGGTCCCGGAAAATGGTCCTTGGATACCCTTCTCCTGAGAAAGAAAGAACAGCCGGATAGTGAGTGGGGCAGTCCCCCGGGGGTGCCCTCTGGGCCCAGCGGCCTCTCAGGCCGCCTGCCCGGTGACGCCACCGCGTTACCATAGCGACTTGTGACAGACCGGCACGCCGATCCCGAGTCTTTCGAAAGCCAGGCGATGCCCATGTTCGCCTCGCTGTACAACTTCGCGCATTGGCTTACCGGAAGCCGGGAGGAGGCCGAAGACCTGGTGCAGGAGACGTACCTCAAGGCATTCAAGGGCTTCGCAGCATTCCAGCAGGGCACCAATCTTCGCGCCTGGATGTACCGCATTTTGCGCAACACCTTTCTAACGTCGCGCACCGGGTTGAGTGTGAAGATGGCGGAAGCGCTCGACCTCGAAGACGACCGAACGGCGCTGCCGGTAACGTCCGCTACACCGGAATCGTTGCTGCTGGCGCGAGCGGACCAGCAGGCCGTCCAGGATGCCCTCGAACGGTTGCCGGTACCCTTCCGCGAGGTGATCCTGTTGTGCGATATGGAGGAGATGAGTTACCAGGAAATCGCGGAAACGCTCGGAATCCCGATCGGCACGGTAATGTCGCGACTGTCGCGGGCGCGCAAAGCGATGCGCGAATTGCTTGCCGCGAAAGTGCATGGAGCTTCTCAATGTGCTGCGAATGGAGTGGGAAACTCGACCGCTATGTGGATGCCGAGCTTTCCGGCGGCGAGTTGGCGGATGTGGCAGCGCACCTGCGCGTGTGTCCGGCCTGCGCCGCGGATGCGCTCAGCCGCCTGCAATTGAAGCGCATGACGCAGGCTGTCGGGCGCCGCTTTAATCCGCGGCCGGAGTTTCGCCTGAAAGTCGCACAGAGCGTAAGCGCAGCGAAGCGTCCCTAATGGACGATACTATGGGTACCGGCTTGCGCCGCGACGGCCGCCCTCGCGCTAGTGCTGGTTTTCACGTCCGTCTGGCTGCGGCACTGGCGTAACGAGCAGGCCCTCGGTGAACTCGCGGACCTGCACATTTCCACGTTGGCCAGCGTGAATCCGGTCGACGTGATATCGACCGACCGGCATACGGTCAAACCCTGGTTTCAAGGCAAGCTCCCGTTCTCCTTCAACCTGCCGGAGTTGCAGAACTCCCCATTCAAGCTGGCCGGCGGACGCCTCGCCTACTTCCAGCAAAGCCCCGGCGCACAACTGTTGTTTGAATTCCGAAAACACCAGATTTCAGTTTTCATTTTCCAAAACCGCGCCGAGTTGAGCCGGCTCAACTCGGGATACTCGCTCCGCGGAAAGCTGGCCTTCAGCAGCGAGACGTGGACCGAAGGAGGCCTCCGCTACTTCGTCGTCGGCGACGCCAGCTCCGCCGATATTCAAGACCTTTCTGATCTGTTGAAGAGCGCCGCAAGATAGCTGAAAGCTGAAAGCTGATAGCTGAAAGCTGATAGCTGATAGCTTCTAGAACACGTACTCGATCTGCATGTAAGGATAGGTGTAAGCCACCCCCTGGGTAGCCTTCTTCAGAAACTCGCCGGGTATGATATGGCCTAAACCGAAATCGATCTGCGTCTGCCGTGTGGGAGTGTAAATCGCTTGAATGTCCAACTCTTCGCCCACATGGGTGCCGTCCACTCCCTTGACGCTCTGTGCAATGTTCGATCCGCGCGTGGGATACAAAGCGTCGTGCGCATTGGCCAGCCAGAAATCGTGGAAGCTGGTCGCCGCCGTCCATTTGCGGGCGATGTGCCAGTCTTGCCCGAACCGAAGATCCTTGATGTTCCGCCAGCCGATCTGGTCAGCCAGGCCGAGCTTGTCGTGCGTGCTGGGATAGATGGGATCGAACGTGTTGTCGTATCCGCCCTTGCTGTTCCCGCTCCCGGAGCCAAAGTCGTATTCGAAGAACAGCCGCGGCCTGACAGGCGCGTTCTGGAAGGTATAGCCGGCCACCCAGTGGCCCATCCAGGCGCGGATCTTATCCACCGAAAGCGTGCCGAGCTGATACGCCATCTCAGTACGGTAATCGAAACTATGCGGCAGCGCTCCGATCCAGCGGAAGCCGCTGGTCCACTCATCCAGCTTGCCGGTCTTGACCTGTTCCAGCGCGAAGCTGGGCCGCAGGTTCCAGAATTCGTAAACGTCCAGAGTGGCGTGCGGGATCACGTTCTTGGCGGTGGCATACGCGCCATACAGATTGTTCCCTTCCAGGTGATGATCGATCACGCCGTTGCGGATGATCACCACGGAGGTGGCGAAGACGTCCATCCGGAATCTGCCCGCCTGGTAGGCGGCGCGCACGCCGTCGAAAGTGCGCGACACATTGTTCCACCAGGAATCCCCGATCAGCCGGTTGTTGCCATAAGTCATATCGAAACGGCCGGTCTGCAACGAAAAACCGTTGCCTTCCGTAGGGCCGAACTGCACGTAAGCTTGGCGCAGATCGGCCGTGTTTTCGTACGGCGGCAGTGCCGGAGTGATGCCAAAAACGCGCGAATCCTGCATTTCGAAGTAGAATTGCACCCAGTTGGTGGGCTTGATCTCCATGCCCAGCCGCATGCGCTGCAGGTCGTAGTCGTTGGTGGAAGCGTGTTTGAAGCTACCTCCGCTGTAGCCTTCGAACCGCTCCCGAAGCTCGCCCGAGAACTGCAGCCACTTGGGCAGCAACTTGTTGAACTGCTCGGAAAGGGATGGCGATGGCGTTGTTCCGGCCCAAGTGCCAACGAGCCTGGGGTACAGCAGGGGAACCGTGCCAACAGGACTGGGCGGCTGGCCATTTTGGTCCACTGCGTAGCCGCCGCCGGCCGATTGGACGTCGGGCTTGGTGGCCACCGGGTTGCCGGCCGCAGCCGCTTGCTGCGCGTAAGCCCCCGTCGCCATTACGCTAATCCCCAGCAGGACCGCCAGCGTCCTGGTCCCGGGCTTCACAAAACTCGTCATTGCAATTTCCTCCATAGATGATCCGTGATTCGAGGCCCGGCTGGAACGCTTGCCACGCCGGCCCTTTGTGCAAAACCTGTTCAAAACTATCGGAAAACAGACATCCCCAAAACCTTAGGCGAACGTAACATACCATTTACAATCTGAATAGGTGACTGAAACGCAAAATCCAGTCCACCCGGGCTAGGGACAGGCTACCGCCCTAACCTCAAATGGGCTCTTTTCAAATCTATCGGCCGGCTTCAGAAACTCGCCCTAATTCAGATAGAATTACTCAACTAGGCACACCTTGTCAAGTTTTATCTAGCGATTCGATAGAAATTTTTCTAGATGAGTTCCGCATTTTGTACTAGCTGCCTGGTACTACCGCGCCACAGAGACCCAGAACGCGGGGAATCCCTTTCGATCCAACCACTTGGGCTTGGATCGCGCAGGATCGCGCAGGCAGCTCTCAGGCCTCCGGCAGGACTACAGTGAATCTCGACCCCTTATTCAACTGGCTCTCCACCGATACCGTGCCCTGCATCTGCTCGATGACGTGCTTGACGATCGAAAGGCCCAGACCCGTGCCGCCCACCTCGCGCGACCGCGCCTTATCCACGCGGTAGAAGCGCTCGAAGATCCGCGGCACATCTTCGGAAGGAATCCCGATGCCGCTGTCGGCGATGCTGATGGCCACCTTGCCTCCCGGCAGGCGGCTCGCCTCCACCCACACTTCCCCGCCCCCGCGGTTGAATTTGACCGCGTTATCCAGCAGGTTGACAAAAGCCTGCTCCAGCTTGATCTTGTTGCCCATCACCTGCAGGTCCTCTACGGTGCCCCAACCCAATTGAACCTTGCGCATGGCCGCCTCGGATTCGACCGTGCGCATGGCCGCCTCCAGCATCGCCAGCACGGACAGTTTGCCCGGCGCCAGCGGCGGACGGCCGGACTCCAGCTCCGACAGGGCCAGCAGGTCCGAGGCGATGTTGTTCAGCCGGATGGCATGCGATTGAATGATCTCGACGAACCGGCGGCGGTGGTCGGGATCGTCCAGCGCGCCGTCCAGCAGCGTTTCCGCGTATCCGCGGATGGCGGTCAGCGGCGTGCGCAGCTCGTGCGAAACATTGGCCACGAAGTCTTTGCGCACGCGCTCCAGCCGCTCCAGGTCCGTGATGTCGTGCAGAATGGCCATGGCGCCGCTACTGGAAGGGCCGGCCAGTGGGGCGGCCTGCACTTCGAAGGACCGGCCGTCCGCGCCGGTCAAATGCATGCGCCGCTTCACGGATTCCCCCGAGGCGACCACAATCCGCAGCATCTCCAGAAAATCCGGGTCGCGCACCAGCCGCAGCACCGGTAAACCCTCCGGCACCGGGCCGGAGACGCCGAACGCGGTGGCAAACGCCGCATTGCAGAAGGTCACGCGCAGTTCTTTATCCACCGCGAGCACGCCTTCCACCATGCCGGTCAGGATGGCATCGCGGCGCGCGCCCTCCAGCCGCACTTTGTCCACCAGTTCGTTGACCTGCGCCGCAACCCGGCCCAGCGACTCGGCCAGCGCGCCCAATTCATCTGGCGAGCCGGGCAGCGGGATTTGCGCTGGTCCGGCGACGAGGCCCTCCACGAAGACCCGCAGCCGTCCGATGCGCCGCCGCAGCGTGCGCGAAAACAGGAACGCGACGGCAATACCCGCCAGCGCCGTGGCCAGGGTCGCCAGAGCCATGCGCCAGCGCAACTCCGGCGCGGCGGTGCCCAAATTCAGCAGCGCCAGCTCGATCGCGGCCAGCAGCAGCACGCCCCACAAGAGTTTTTGAAATAGCGAGGTCCGCATGCGAAACCGTTACAATCGTAGCAGTGCATCCAGCCGAAACCCAAGACTTGCACGAAATCCTTCGCGAGCGTATCGCGCCGCACCTGCCGGCGCTGGCCGCCTGCCGCAACAGCGCCGAGCTGTGGGGCCTCGATCTGTACCGCGCGCTGGAGCCGGATATCCGTCGGGTGCTGGACACACCAGAATGTGGACCAGCCAGTGGGGCAGGCTCTCAGCCGGGGTGCCCTCTGGGCCCGGCCTCTCAGGCCGCCCGTCCCCACTACCGCTTCGTAGCCTGGAACGTGGAGCGAGGCGCACGGTTTGACGGTCTGCTGGAAGCCCTCCGCACACACCCGTTTCTGAGCGAAGCCGACGTCCTCTTGCTGACCGAAACCGACACCGGCATGGTCCGTTCCGGCAACCGCAACGTCGCGCGGGATCTGGCGCACGCGCTGGGCATGCACTACGCCTTCGTGCCCTGCTACCTGAACCTGACCAATGGCTCGGGCATCGAGCAGGATCTGCCCGGCTCCAACGATCTGGGCCTGCATGGCAACGCCCTGTTAAGCCGCTATCCGCTAGCCAACGTGCGGCCCGTGTTTCTGGAGAATGGCGTGGACATTATGGCGTCGCGCGAAAAGCGCATCGGCCGGCAGGCGGCGGTGGCGGCCGAAGTCTGCTTTCCCGATGTCACCGTGACCGCGGTCTCGGTGCATCTGGACGCGCAATCCACGCAACGCCATCGCTACCTGCAACTGCGCGACGTGCTCGATGCTGTCGGCGGCGCGCACGCGGTGGTCATCGGCGGCGACTGGAACACCAGCACTTACAATTCATCGCACGCCCTGCACGCCATTCTGGGCTTCTGGCTGCGCGTCCTGATGGGTGTGGACAATGTCATCCGCAACCACTATCTGCACCCCTACCGGCATTTCGAGCGCGACCTCTTCCGGCTGCTCGAAGAGCGCGGTTTCGACTATCGGGAGTGCAACCGTCTGGGCGAGCACACGGTTTCCTACGACGTGGAAGATCTGCGCGCCACCAAAGCCCTGCGCGACTGGGTGCCCGGCTGGTGTTTCCACTTCATTCGCTGGGCGCTGCGCAACCACGGCGGGCGCTGCCCGGTGAAGCTGGATTGGTTCGCCACGCGCGGGGTGCGCTGCCTGAATCCGGTGGTGATTCACGATGTGCGGGAAGGGCGCGCCGCACCGCTGTCCGACCACGACGCTATCGGAGTGGATGTGCTGGCGCCGTGCGAGCGGGGCGAGACCGCTCCCACTTACTGAACCGCGGGCACCTCATAAGTGTTGGTCTGCGAGACGGACGGCGCGCCGATTGCAAATGTCGCCGTCGTCTTCCCCGCCGGAAGAGCGTACTGCGGCAGTTGCAAATCGATCTGGTCAAGGCCCGGACACTGCGGCTGGGCCCCCGCGTACAAGATCGGGGCTGCGAGGCCCTGCACCAGAACTCCGGGCTGTTGGATTGCCGCGTCCGGCACGCCGGGAGCGGCGCCGTCTGGGCCTGTTTGAACCTTCGCGCCCAGCCCCGTGAGATATAACGTGACGATGTCGCCCGGTTTCACTGGCCGTCCCGCGCCGGCGAAACCGCCGTCTTGAAATTGGACCGCCAGAATCGTATCTCCGCCATCCGCTATTTCCACAAAGTCCATCGAAACCGGAGCGATCCGGATACTGAAGTTGTCGCCGATAGCCGCTAACACCGAGTCGCTGGAGTCCGTAAAGCGCTCGACCCAGAGGACATTCCCACCCACAGGGGCATTCTGCGGAAGGACAGCGTTGACCTGGCCGGGCGAGCTGTAATAAAGGGGAAGCTCCGTACCGTCTAACCATACCCTACAGCCGCCGAGCGAGTCCGCCAATGGAACGCTCGCCGGCTGTACCGCGTCGCACAGCGAGGAGCCATAGATGGAGATAATTTCACCCGGCGCATACGCGGCCGGCGCCGGCTGGATCGCGCTCGGAAAACCCGCGGTCAGGCCACCAATGGCCGGGTTCAACCATGCGGTGAAATCGATCGTTTGGTTGCCAAACGGCAGCACCTCGGCGGTCGCCATAGTGACACCGCCCTGGTCGGTCAGGAAGCTATAGCCGGGGAGGCCAGCTTCGAGCAAATACACCGTCCCGGCCGCCGGAAAGGCGATCGAGTAGTAGCCGTTGGCGTCAGTCTGCACAGTCTGGAACCGCCCGGTGGCTTGGATTCCGAGGCTCATGAACATCCCCTGCAGCGGTTGGCCGCCGAGCGTGACATGCCCCGAAACCGTATATGTGGCGCCAGCCTGAGTTACTGTGACGTCGTCCCCGGCTACCACGATGGTGGCCGTGCGGGGAGGGCCGGCGTTAGCCGCGACCACCAACGTAATGGTAGCCGGCCCGCTGCCAGCAGCCGGTCCCGAAACCGCGATCCAGTCCGGCAGCCCCGCCACCGACCAGGGACAGGAAGCGCCTATGACCACGCTGCCGGTGAGATTGCCTCCGGACGCGCCCACCTGGAACGAGCTCAAGTTCACGGCGGCGGGACAGCCCGTCGACGGAACCAGTACCCGGATGCGCTGGTTGGCGCTATCGGCGATGTACGCCCGGCCCGCGGAGTCCGTGACAACGGCCAAGGGCGCGTTGAGCAGCGCGCTGGTGGCCGGCCCTCCATCTCCGCCGAACTGCGGCATGCCCTCTGTAGCGGCGCCAAGCCGGCGCCTGCCACCATGGTAGTTACTCCCTCAATGACTTTGAGTATTTGGTCGTTGCCCGTGTCGGCGATCCAGGTCGCTCCGCTGGCGTCAACCCATATTCCATTGGCCGCCGCGAGGAGTTTGCCCGACGGGTCCACGGCCAGGCCGCCGATATAGCCGCTGAAAGTGCTGCTCAGGGCGATCAGGTCGTTACGGACTTTCCAAACCTGACCGACCGTTACCGTAACCGGCATGTTGAAGAACGGCGTCACCGTTTGGTACGTATAATTCGTCGCGACATAGATGCCGCCTGCGCCGTCTATGGCGACTGCGGATGGCGGGTACAGCAGCGTGCCGGTGGCCGGACCGCCAACCGTGGGACCAGCCGTTCCGTTCCCCGCCACGGTGGTAATGACGCCGCCCGAGACCTTGCGCACCACGTTATTGCCAGTATCGGCAATATACACATTGCCGGCGGCATCCACGGCAACACCCAGCGGGCTGTTCAACTGCGCGCTGGCCGCCTCGCCGCCGTCTCCGCTGTACCCGGCAGTGCCGTTGCCGGCCACCGTAGTGATCGAACCTTGGGAAACCATGCGGATGGCGTGATTGCCGGTGTCCGCAATGTACAGGTTGGCGCCTGAGTCGATGGCCACACCAGATGGATTGTCGAGCTGCGCGTTGCCGGCCGGACCGCCATCGCCCACAAAACCCCCGCTGCCGTGGCCGGCGGCTGTGGTGATGACACCAGCCGACACCTTGCGCACCCGCAGGTTGCCGGTGTCGGCGATATAGACGCTGCCTCCGAGACCGGCCGCCACACCCTCGGGTCCGTTTAACTGAGCCGCCCCCGCCGGTCCGCCGTCGCCATTGAAACCCTTCCCCCCGTCGCCGGCCAACGTCGAGACGATGCCATTCGCGACCATCCGCACACGCTGGTTGTAGGTGTCGGCAATATACAAATTTCCCGAGGGATCGATTGAGACGTTATAGGGAAGGTCTAGCGTCGCACTGGTGGCCGGACCGCCATCGCCGAGCGATCCCGGCGCGCCAGCACCCGCTATCGTCGTGATTGTGCCGCCAGAGACCTTTCGGATGGAGTTATTATAAGTGTCGGCTATGTAAAGGTTCCCAACAGTGTCCACCGCTACACCGAACGGCAGGAACAGGTGCGCACCGATAGCCGGACCATCGCCGACTGGCTGTGGGGAGCCATCCCCCGCTACCGTAGTGATGATTCCGGCGGACACCATGCGGATGCGCAGATTGCCGGTGTCCGCGATGAATAAATGGAACGCCGCATCCACCGCGATGCCATGCGGGTTGTTTAACTGGGCGGATGGGGCCGCCCCACTATCACCGCCGAACCCGCCCGTTCCATTCCCCGCGATTGTGGCGATCACGCCGCCGGATACTTTTCGGATTACGTTGGCGAGGCCATCGGCGATATAGATAGCGCCGGTGGAATCGACTGCGACTCCCGACGGATACTGTAACTGCGCGCTGGTGGCAGGGCCGCCATCGCCGCTGTAGCCGGAGGCGCCGTTCCCTGCCACGCGCGTCACCAGCCCGCTGGTGGAATCTATCATCGCCACCATGTGGTAGTCCGGAAGCGCCATGAGTACGTTGCCCGAGCTATCGACTGCGACCGCGCTCACGGTTCCTAGAGCCACGAGCGGCGCCGGTGCATTGTCGGGGAATCCGCCACCGGCAAAGGTGGAGATGGTGTAAGTCTGGCCAAAGGCGCAGACCGCCATCGCAAAGCCGAGGGCTGGCATTCCGGACGAGTAGTTCATTGTGCGCTCCAAACCGGCCGACCACAGGCGAACCGACAAAAGTGAAGTCCGAAGGCTCCACATTCAACCCTTTCCGCTGGCGTTGCGCGGCGCCACATGCGTGAGTCGGAAAGATACACGAGCCCAGGCAGAGCCAAGCCGTAGCAAGCCGGCAATCCACTCTTTCCCCCTTCATCTGAGCTGGGGGGATCGCTAAACGACAAGTTACAGCAACTGCACTGCCACGCAATTCTGTTCTGTCAAACCCCCGTAGTGCTCAAGTCTGCTCAACAGGAAGACTGTGCTAGACTCGTAATCCTGGGTCTCTTGCAAGTCAAAGAAAGATCGGAGGGATGATCGAAATGAAGAAGATGCCGGAAATAGCTACCTTGCAGCAGTCGTCAGCGGCATTGTTGGTGGGCGTGCTTCTATTTGCCGCCTCAGCCCAGGCGCAGCAGCGGTTGACCTTGACGCCGCATGTCCCCCCGGCGGTGGTCAACGGGCAAGCCTCGCTGGCCGGCGAGATGCCGAGCACCGAGCGCATGAGCCTGGCGGTTTCCCTGCCGCTGCGCCATGAGGCCGATCTCGACAATCTGTTGCAGCAGATCTACGATCCCCAGAGCCCCAACTATCACCGATACCTCAGCGTGGAAGAGTTTACCGAGCGCTTCGGCCCCAGCCTGGACGATCGCGACGCCATCGTTCGCTTCGCGGAAGCGCATGGCCTGACGGTGACGGAGGCCCATGCCAATCGCCTGGTAGTAGACGTCGAAGGGCCGGTGGCGAACGTCGAGAAAGCGTTCCACGTGACCATGGGAGTCTATCGGCACCCGGCGGGGAATCGCACATTCTACGCGCCCGACCGCGAACCCACGCTCGACCTGGAAGTTCCGGTATTGCACATCTCCGGTTTGGACAACTTCACTCTGCCCCATGCCAAGAACGTCAGGCCGTCGCAAGCGCCGGACCAAGCCGCCAAAGCCACCGGCTCGGGTCCCCACGGCCAGTTTATCGGAAGCGACATGCGAGCGGCCTACTATGGGTCTGGCCCGCTCACGGGCGCCGGCCAATCGGTCGGGTTGTTTGAATATGCCGGGTACGAAATCAGCGATGTCCAGCTCTTCTTCAAGAACGTAAACGAGCCGCTGAACGTACCCGTTGCCGGTGTAAGGTTGAACGGCGTGCCGCTACAGTGTCCACCCACGTCGTGCGACGACAGCGAACAGGCCTTGGATATCGAAATGGCTATCTCCATGGCCCCGGGCCTGAGCCAGGTGGTCGTTTACGTGGGCAGCAGCGACGTCTCGATTTTTAGCAAGATGGCGGCCGACAACACCTCCAAGCAGCTAAGCTGTTCCTGGGGGTGGACAGACGACGAGAGCAGCCTGGACCCCATCTTCAAAGAGTTTGCCGCACAGGGGCAGACTGTGTTCGTGGCGACCGGCGACAACGGCTCAGGCACTCCCGGCAACTCGGTTTGGCCGGCGGACGATCCCTACGTTACCGCCGTCGGCGGCACGGACTTGACCACCAATGGCCCGGGCGGCGCCTGGGAATCGGAGACCGGTTGGAGTGGCAGCGCGGGTGGGCCTTCCAAGAACAAAATCCCCATCCCCGCGTATCAGAAGCTCCCCGGCGTGATCGACTCGTCGAACGCCGGCTCGACGACCTTGCGCAACATTCCGGACGTCGCCGCGGAAGCCAACACCAACCAATATAGTTGTTACGACGGCTCATGCAGCGGCGGTAATGGCGGGACCAGCTACGCCGCGCCGCAATGGGCCGGCTTCATGGCGATGGTGAACCAGCAGGCCGTGGCCAACGGCGCAGCGACCTTTGGGTTTCTCAACCCGGCGATCTATGAGCTGGGCGTGCGGTCGAATTACGCCCAAGATTTCCATGACATCGTCAGTGGCAGCAACGGCAAGTACTCCGCAGTCGCCGGCTACGACCTAGTGACGGGATGGGGCAGTTTCGACGGCCCGACTCTGCTCGACGCTCTCGTCGCGTTGAAGTAATCGGGAGCCCGCTCACGCGGAATAGAGCGCCGCCACTTCGTAGTCTAAGACCCTGGGAATGGTGAATTCGATGGCGCCGGTACCTGCTGCAAACGGGATGTCCTTTTCCCCCCGCAGCAGTTCCACCCGAGTCACTCGCCGGCCCTGCGGGAGTGACATCCTCACCTTCTGGCCGCCGATGGGATAGAAATTCCGAATCCATCCGCGGTGCATGGCGGGTTGTGCTGGACTTGTGCGAGATTGTGCCATTAACCGGCCAATCCTGGCGGGTCACCCACCCGTGTAGCCATAGCGCCGAGGCTCTATTCTTTTCCAGTTGCCGGCTTTCTTTCCAAGGTGATGCGCCGACTGGG
>Ga0224555_1002660_pt1 | contig 20280 bp, 16 predicted proteins | sample 714S23034metaG_FD_180687 | JGI IMG/M metagenome (GOLD analysis project Ga0224555, IMG submission 180687) | Peat soil microbial communities from Stordalen Mire, Sweden - 717 S2 30-34 | ecosystem: Environmental > Terrestrial > Soil > Wetlands > Peat | place: Sweden: Norrbotten County, Stordalen...
TGGTTCTAGGCATGGCGTATGTAATCAAACATACGCGCAGTTTGCGGATTTCGTTCAGAAGCGCAACAAGAATACGTCATATTATTTATGCCACTGAGTACTAAGTGCTTCCTTTCTCTTCCGTCAGTGTGAAAATACGGGGAGAACATGCACCTTGGAACCCGTCTTTTGTTGTCCGGAGTGGCGCTGGTGGCGTCCACCCGGACCTTCGCGGCGGTCCCGCCGCCCGCGCCTTACGGCCCCGTCCCCACGGCGCGCCAGCTTCAATGGCAGGAAATGGAATTCATCGGCTTTGCCCATTTCACGGTGGATACTTTTACGGGCAAGGAGTGGGGTTATGGCGATGAGAGCGAAACGGTCTTCAATCCCACCGCCTTCGACGCCGGCCAGATCGCCCGCGTGGCCCGGCAGGCGGGCATGAAGGAATTGATCCTGACTTGCAAACATCACGACGGGTTTTGTCTCTGGCCGTCCAGCTTCACCGACCATTCCGTCAAAAACAGTCCGTGGCGGGAAGGCCACGGGGACGTGGTCAAGGAAATCTCGCGAGCCTGCCGCAAGGAGGGATTGAAATTCGGCATCTACCTCTCGCCTTGGGACCGCCATTCCGCCGTCTATGGAACGCCGGCCTATATCACCTATTACCGCCGGCAATTGACCGAATTGCTCACCGGCTACGGCCCCATCTCCGAAGTCTGGTTCGATGGCGCCAACGGCGGGGACGGCTTTTACGGCGGCGCCAGAGAGACCCGCGCCATTGATAACAAGACCTATTACGACTGGCCCAACACCATTGCACTGGTCCGCCGATGGCAGCCGATGGCCTGCATCTTCAGCGACGCCGGCCCGGACATCCGCTGGGTCGGCAACGAGCGGGGCGTGGCCGGCGATCCCTGCTGGCAAACTCTCAACCGCCGCGATTTCTCCCCCGGCAACGCCGACAGCGCCCGTCTCAATCGCGGCGACCGTCCCGGAACGGATTGGCTGCCGGCCGAGTGCGACGTCTCCATCCGCCCTGGCTGGTTTTATCACCCCAACGAAGACGGCGCGGTGAAAACGCCCGCGCAGTTGCTCGACCTTTATTTTCAATCCGTCGGGCGCGGCGCCACCCTGCTGCTGAACATCCCGCCCGATCAGCGCGGCCAAATCCACCCGCCTGACGCCGCCGCGCTCCTCGAATTCGCCCGCCGCCGCGAGGCCATCTTCTCGCGCGACCTTGCCCGGCGCGCCCGCGCCACCGCCTCCAATGTCCGCGGCCGCGCCCGCCGCTATCGCGCGGAAAATGTCATTGACGGCAGACGCGACACCTATTGGGCGACCGACGATGGCGTGACCAACGCGGACCTTATCCTGAAATTCCCCCGCCCGGTCACCTTCAACGTCGCGCGCCTTCGTGAATTCCCGCCCTTGGGCCAACGCGTGGAGGGCTTCGTCTTGCAGCAATGGCAGGACGGCCAATGGAAGGATTTCGCCGGGGGCGCCAGCATCGGCCACTGCCGCCTGGCGCGCGGGGCGGATGTGACCACCGACAAAGTCCGATTGCGCGTCACCCAGGCCCCCGTCTGCCCCGCCATTTCGGAAATCGGCTTGTTTTACGAGAAGAAAGACTGATCCAGACGCGCGCAATCCAACCTGGATATTTTTCCTTGTGGCAGTCCGCAACGCGATGAATTAGTCAGTAAGAAAGTCCGAATCCGTCGGGAAAGAGGGGCTTTTTCGAGCCGGCCCCGGCGGCGACTTGCCTCATGCTGCGCGGCCAGATGCGGGAGAGTTTGCCGGTGGGAGAATAATCTCCAAAGAGCACGTCCGCCACCCCCTGCCCTTCCGTGCCGGGCAGCCACGCGGCCACAAACGCATCGCTGTCCTCCAGCGCCCGTCCGAGAATCAAGGGACGCCCCGAAAGGAGAATCGTCAGCACGGGCGCACCCGACGATTTGGCCCGGTGGATCAGGGCGCGGTCCTCCGCCGACAGGTTCAGGTCTTTCCGGTCGCCTTTCATTTCCGCGTAAGGCTTTTCGCCGATGACCACGACGACGGCGTCCACGCCGGCCAGGCCGGAGCCATCGGGGGAAAAGGTGACGTTGGCGCCGGGCGCGACGGTCTGGCGGATGGCCTCCAGAATGGTCGTGCCGCGCGCGCTGATTTTGCCCGGCTTGCCCTGCCAATCAATGGTCCAACCGCCGCATTGGATGCCCAGATCGTCGGCGGCCCGGCCCGCCACCGCCAGATGCCCGGTCTTTTTTGACAACGGCAAAAGATGGTTCGAGTTCTTGAGCAGCACCAGCGAGGCGCGCACGCATTCCCGCGCGACGCCACGATGTTCCGCCGAGCCAACCTGGGCGGTCAACGCCGGATCGGTGAAAGGACGCTCGAAAAGCCCCATCTGGAATTTCACGCGCAAAATGCGGCGCACGGCGTCGTCCATGCGGGCCATCGGGACTTTTCCCTCGACCGCCAATTGCTTGAGAATGGCAATGAACTGGAGGTAGTTGTTCGACTGGCCGGCCCCGTAGGGAATCATGATCATGTCCAGGCCGGCGTTGATGGAGACTTGGACATCGTTGGTGTAGTCGGGGGAGATTTGATCAATGGCGGCCCAGTCGGAAATCAGAAAGCCCTGGAAGCCCAGTTCGCCTTTGAGCACGTCCGTCAATAATCGCTTGTTGGAGTGCATTTTTACGCCGTTCCAACTGCTATAGGAAGCCATAATGGAGCCAACCCCCGCTTTGACAGCCGCCGCGTAGCCGGGCAAAAAGATTTGCCGCAAGGTCGCTTCGTCGCAAACGGTATTGCCCTGGTCCTCGCCGCCGGTGGTGCCGCCGTCGCCCAGGAAATGCTTGGCGCAAGCCAGCACCGAAGCCGGGTCCGACAGGTTTTCCCCCTGAAATCCCCGCACGGCCGCCGCCCCCAGGGGCGCGACCACTTCGGGCGTTTCGCCAAAGCTTTCGTAGGTGCGTCCCCAGCGTTCATTGCGGGCCACGGCGATGCAGGGGGCAAAGGTCCAGCCAATGCCGGTGCCTTTGACTTCGAGCGCGGTCACGCGGGCGGCTTTCTCCACCAACTGCGGATCGTGGGTGGCGCCCAAGCCAATGTTGTGGGGGAAAATAACGGCGTCATCCAGATGGTTGTGGCCGTGGACGGCGTCAATGCCGTAAAGCAAAGGAATTTTCAGGCGGGTCTTGAGCGCGCAGGATTGATACTGGTCATAAGCTTTGGCCCAGCCTTTGGCCGTATTGTCAGCCGGGGCGGAATTGCCGCCACAGAGCATCGAGCCAAGGGCGTATTTCCGAACATCGTCCTTGTCCCGCAGCGCGTTCATATCCACCTGGGTCATCTGGCCGGCCTTTTCATCCAGGGACATTGCCGCGAGCAAGGCTTCGACCCGGTCATGGATTTCGGCTTCGCCTGGCGCGGGCGCGGCCATCAAGGAATTCCACGCCGGGAACACGGCCATTGTCAACAATAACGGCATAATCGCATATCTCATGGTATGAGTATGGAGCGCGCCTTTCAGTTTACAAATGAAAAAAGGGCGGCGGAAGAAAGCGCCGGTTGGTTGATTATTTAACGCCGTGCCGAGCCGAATCATGCTTCGGCGAAGATTTCATCGAGTTGGTTCAACTCGACAACTTCCTGGCGAAGCCGATTGATCTGGTCGGGGCCTTTGCCAAGCGCCATGCCCACTTGCTCCACGGCGATGGGAGCGCAACCGTTGGTCACCGGCACCCATTCCTGGCAATGGCGGTGGCACCAGTCCACCAACTGCCATTGGTCTCTGCTTCCGTGTTCTCCCCATATTTCATCCAGCAGCAAGACATCGGCATCGGACAGATGCTCGCGGGCGGGCATTTTCTCCAACTTCACCTCGTAATTGGTGCGGTTGCTGACGCATTGTTCCCACCGGCGATCAGATTCTCCAAACAACCTTCCGGCGTTGATAAGATCGAGCACCTCGCTGGTTACGGGGCCGTTGCGCATGGACAGATAATCGCCGCCGGAGATGGGCGAATTGCGCCGGTCAAGCGAAAGGCGGTCCAAGAGATACATGAGCTTCACCAGCTTCATGATGTGCATTTGCCCGCCCCCGTGCTCCAAGAAGAGGCACGCGGCTTCGGTAGCCTTGCTGAGATTGAAGCGAAAGTTCATATCAACCTGGATAATTTACGCGACAACCGGGCGCGATTCAACAAACAAACGGGACACAAATCCGGCGCGGCGTCGGTTGAAGCCATTTTATTCCGCTTGTTCATTTTCCGGCCGCGTTTGCCGGACAATATCCATCAGGCCGCGAAGCGTCAACAACAGGGCCGGGTCAACCTCGGACTCCTTCACGACATCGCGCGCAATCGCCGAGGCGATACTCCAGTGTTCATGGACACTAAAAATATCCGGGATACGGCAACCTTACTTTCACCAGCGTCCGCCATATTGCTCCATCAATCCTGCCCGTCCCTCGGCTCCTCATGGGGTTTGCGCCCCCGTTGGCAGGGGTTGATGGCTTCGCTGAGCTTTCGCATGAAATCCGCCATGCCCGCCTCGGCTTGTTGGGCGCGCTCCCTTTCCTCGGCCGCCGTCAACCGCCATTCCGGCGTGGAAATGGCCATCTCATAACTCGCGCTCTCGATGACCACCCGCCCATTGGCTTCGCTGAACCATTCCAGATAAAGGGAGTTGGCCACGTGCTCCGGCGGTTTTTCCTCCCGGCGGATCATGGTCAGGGCCTCCTCCAGCGGCACGTCGAACACACGAACTTTTCTTGACGCCGTCATGTCGCCGATGCTCCCCCGCTGCAAGCTGTTAAGGGATGCCAGACGCGGGTCCGCCAGGGGCTTGAAGGGGTTGGTAAAGGTAAGCCGGCACCCGGCCAGATCCGGCCACGCGTTGCCTTTGAGTTCAAGCACGATTGGCTCGGCCCGCCCCGCGACCCAAATTTGGCCGCGCACGACTCCTTTGACGCGATTGTCAATCTCGCCGCGCTGCACGCTGTCATGGATGCGAAAGGCCATGCGCAGATAATATGAAGGCATTCTGCCAATGCGGACAGCAAAAAAGCAAGATGTGAAATCAATATGAATCACGGCGAGGTGGTGACTTGTCTCAATTTGATCCAGTCCGGATTGCTGGCGGGGATGCCCAATGGGGTGAAGACAGAAAAGGCCGCCGCCTGGGCCTCGGGAATTTGCATGACAATGGTGCGCAAATGATAGACTTCCGCGTGGCCGTCGGCAAAGCTCAACCCGTAGGCGTTTTGATGGCGGCTGGCGGCCAGTTTGATGAAGGGCGTCGCGTCGTCCATCGTCACCTCGAACCAGCCGTCATTCAAACTGGCGGGGTGTTCATCAATGTGGACCCATACGGAGGAAGGCACGGCGGCGGCAAGGTCGCTCTCTTTGAGAAAAGTCCGGAACGGATTGAGCGTCTGCAGCGCGTCCATCTCCCGGCTGCCGATCCAGGAATTCATCGAGTAGCTGCGGACTCGCGGCATCCCGCCGGCCAGGATGGTGTCCGCCGGACAATGGTAGGCCCCGGTCTGGGGAGTGTAAGGAAAGAGTTCCCCGATTTTAATCAGGAGCGCGTTGGTCGCGTCGCTGGCGTTTTTCATATTGCCGTAAACCCAGGCGTTGGTGCCGACAGGCCAAAGTTCTTCGGCCAGCGGGACGTTTTGCGCCAGCCAGCCGCCGTTGTCGGCCGCGTACATTTGGAAGGCGACCTCCAACTGGCGGAGGTTGCTGGCGCAGGCCACTTCAACGCGGGAGCATCCGGGCGGCGACGGATCGCGCCGTGTTGGTTTATCATCCGGAGGCCGACTCCGACCCGCCCCGCACCTTCATCACGCCCATGAGCAAGGAGGAAAGGAACATTCCAGAGGACGGGGTGATCGTCATCAAGTTCGGAGGGTGCGACAAATGGAACGGCACTTCGCCCCGCCGTTTGCTTTATTCCTATCGCCTGGACACGGGCGAATGGTCGCCTTTTGCCGACGCGGACAAGGTGTCGTTCAGCGACTTGCCGGCGGGCCGGCACTACTTCCAGGTTCGCGCCATGGACCGCGCCGGGAACGTGAATCCCGACCCGGCTCAATTGGATTTCGCCTTGGTGCCGCCGTGGTACAAGGAAAGCCGGCTGGTGCTGATCGCCTCGGCGGGGGCGGCGGCGGCGGGGTTTTTCGCCGTGCTGGCCTGGCGGCGGCATCGGGCGCTGGTCTTGAGCTACGCCCTGGTTGAGCGGCAGGTGGCCGAGCGCACGCGGGAACTGGAACTGGCCCACCTGGAATTGCTGCAAAGCCAGAAAAGGCGCGCCTTGGGCACGCTGGCCGCCGGCATCGCCCATGACTTCAACAACATTCTTTCCATCGTCAAAGGCTCCGCCCACATCATCGAGGACAATCTGGATAACCCCGGCAAAATCCGCACGCGCGCCGACCGCATCAAGACCGTGGTCAACCAAGGCTCGGCCGTGGTGCAGGCGCTGCTGGGATTCAGCCGCGGCTCCGACGAAATCCTGGAAGCTTGCGAGATCAATCCCGTGCTGGACAACACGCTCAAACTGCTGGGGGACCGTTTCCTGCGCGAGGTGGAATTGAACTTCGAACGCGCCCCCGCCCTGCCTCCGGTGCGCGCCTCTCAAAGTTTGATCCAACAAATCCTGCTTAACTTCATCTTCAACGCCGCCGAATCCATGAACGGACGCAAGCGGGTCGTCATTACCACCGCCCAGGCCGGAGTGTTGCCGACGCGGATGGCCCTGTCCCCAGGCCCGGCGGCAGCCTACGTCACCGTGTCGGTGCGGGATTTTGGATGCGGGATTGCGCCCGAGCACGTGGCGCGCGTCTTCGAGCCATTTTTCACCACCAAAGCCCTGTCCACCCGGCGCGGCAATTCCGCGTGGCGCGCCGCACCATCATCCGCGACCTTCAGGAAATGATCCGTCGAGGCCAACTCAACGCCGAAGTCTATCCCGAATGGGAAAGTCCAGAAGACAAGGAAGAAGGATGAAGGAAGAAGGATGAAATGGAATCCTGATTTTATCCGTGCAATCCGTGCCATCCGTGGTTGTATTTCAATTGTTGCGGGTTGACCCGCCGCGGCGTTACGTCTCCGCGTTAGCGCGTTGAATCCCAAATCATGAACTCACGGTTAAAGTGCATTGTCACGGCGGGGCCGACGTTTGAGGAACTGGACGAAGTCCGGCGGCTGACCAATTTTTCCACCGGCGCGCTGGGCACGGAACTGGCCAACTTTTTGACGGACCAGGGACATGAGGTTGTCTTGTTGCGCGGCCAGGGCGCCACCTGCCGCCTGGAACCCAGAGCGCGCCAGTTGCAGGCGTTCACCACCACGGCCGACTTGCGCCGGCGGCTCCAGGAACTGCGCGGCAGCGGCGCGGGGGCGGTGTTTCACGCGGCGGCGGTCAGCGATTTCACGTTTGGCAAAATCTGGGAACGCGCGGCGGATGGAGAGTTGAAGGAAATTCACGCCGCGAAAATCTCCACGCGCGGCGGCAACATCCTGGCCGAATTGACGCCCACGCCCAAGATTCTTGCCGAGTTGCGCGACTGGTTTCCGACGGCGTTTCTGGCCGGCTGGAAATATGAGATGGAAGGCGCCCGCGCCCAAGCCATCGTGCGCGCCATCGGGCAATTGAAGGAAAATCGAACCAATGCTTGCGTGGTCAACGGCCGCGCTTACGGCGAAGGTTTCGGACTCGTGACCCCGCCCGGCCAGTGCCAGCATTTGGCTGACCGAAAACTTCTATTTGACGCGCTGGAGATTATGTCCTTCCCAAATGAGAGAATTTCCAGTTGAGGCCAGGGGAAAGGCAACGGAATGATTGGCAGAGGAATAAGAGGCAGAGGAATGGGCAAAAGACAACATTTTGAAGTTATTCTGCCAATTCTTTTCGGTAATGTGTGATTCTGCCGGATTGCAGCGCAAAACGTCCTGTCCCTTTACTTTTTGGCGGCTATTCCGTCCGTGGCGTTTGACCGGCAAAACTTGCCGGTCTGGCCCCCCAGATGGGACTGAATTTATTTTTTGAAGGCGTTATTTGGCGTTAGCGAAGTTTGGGGCCTTCGCCGGGACGCCGACGGCGGCGGGCGCGGACTCCCGCGCTCCCCAACGCTTCTGCCATATTTCAAAGAACACGGCGCCACCTGGTTCCGCCTCACGTATTACACACTATCATGTAATACACTCAATGCACGTAGGCAAATTCACATCGTTTTTGGGGGTGAGACATAATTCCTCCAGCCGTCCGAACCTGCCGGGAAAAAACCTGCTGGCGGCGGAAAAAATAAAAAAATCCGGTCATATTTGGTTTAATTTAGTCAAATTTAGTCAAATTTGGTCAAATTTATTCAGAAGCCGCGTCACTTGATTCCGAGGCCTTTTATTTTTTGTGTCATAGGTCGGATTAGCTTGGATTAGCTTGGATTGGGTTGGATTAAGGCCGGATTGAGGTTGGATTGGACGCGGGTTGAGGCCGAATCGCCGGAGGGCCAGCCCGGACCTGCGCGACATCCACGACATCGTAGCGCCGATTTCCAAATCTGCCGTGTCGCCGGCTTCCAAGCCGGCAGCGCGTGCGAAATTTCGACGACTGCGGATTGGAAATCCGCGACACAGTCCCGATTCAGAATCGGGAGAAACCTGCGCCACGAGAACCGTCTCGCGCTGAACTTTTTCAATGTTCATGCGGTCATATTACCAGAACCCGCAAAAACCCAAAAACCTACCATAGGTTTTTAGGCACGATTTTTTTTGGAGGGGTCGAATCGGCGGAAAATCCTCAGGTTCAACCGCTTGCGGGGCACAAAATCCCTAAAAATCGAAAAAACACGAAAAAAAGTGTCATTTTTTTGGAGCGGCCCCCCCCGTTTTTCTGCCAAATCGCCCCAAAAAAGGCCCCTTTTTGCTGTCAGTACGTTTTTTGGCGCGGGGCCGGTGCCGTCTTTAGCCTTGACTAAGAAGAACTTGCGTTGATTTTTCAGGCCCCGCGTTTCTTGGACTTGTTCACCAAAAACACCGTGCAGGCCCAAGCGGCCCTCTATCGCAAGGACCTCGCCGGAAAACCGCGGCCCCCGCTGCGTTGTTGAACAGTTCGGCCCCAAAACGCCCTGCTGGGACACAAGCTAAACTGTTGCGACGTGACACCTGCACGTGCATGTCTGTCCATGACGCCCTGCTGGCGCGCGCGCTGGCGGAGAGCGGCTACATAAGCTTTCTGACCGTCGGCGGCAAGGAAAACCGCGCCTGGCCCATCCGACACGGGACAGGCAACTTCGGGGTTAATTTCAAGGGTATGCTCACGTTGTAAGACTAATCTTACCTCACGCGCTTGTCAATCCCCTCTTTCCTTGAATCGCTGCGCTGAGGCCTCGGGAGGGGCGCACGACTGGATTCTTCTTGAAGCGGAACTGCACGAGGTGACGACTTATGGAGGCATAAGATAAAGCCATATAGTTTGCAGCGTCTTTTCCCACTTTGTTGCCTTCGTTGCCTTCTGTTTGGCGCTCAAAGGCTTACAGAAGCAAACGAAGGCAACGAAGAAGAAATCCCCGCGCCGAGGAATTTTGTCCTGCGCCCGGCATCCTCCCATTGCTAACTTAATGCTTCCCTTCTCTTCCGTCAGTGTGAAAATCGCCGCCGGCCAGATCGCCCGCCTGGCCCGGCTGGCGGCCATGAAGGAATTGATCCTGACGCACACTCAACGTCGCGCGCGTTCGTGAATTCACGCCTTTGGGCCAGCGCGTGGAGGGCTTCGTTTTGCAGTCCGGGCTACGCCATCACCGACTCCGCTTCTTGCAGCATAAGCGCCCCGGCCTCCGCCCCGTAAATGAAACGCAAACCGTGGCGGGCGGCAATCCTGCGCAACGTCCGCACCATGCGGCGGACAGGCTGGCCCGCGAGGGCGCCCATGGGCAGGAACCCCAGCGCCGAATCCTGGCCCGCGTGCTGCTCCGCCCAATCCTCCAGCCAGCGCAACAGGCTGGCGCCGGGCGCGCCTTCCTTGCCACACGCCACCATGACCAAATCCGCCGCGCCCGCCCCCGCCGAGGCCCACTTGAAAGGGTCCATGCGTTCCAGCAGGCCGAACTTGAAAGCATTCACATTGAATAACTTCTGGTCGCACAAGCGGGTTGAAATCCGCTCGAACATGCTGAGAATCGCGCCGCAAGTTGGGGCGCTGTCATACGCCAGAAGAACATTGATCTGATAAGCACCCGCCGTCTCCACAGTATTTTCGCCTGCCGTTTTCATTTTTTATCTCCTACACAGCCTACACAGTTAATCCGACAACTCCCAAGTCCACTCTGTTCAACGAAATCAAACCCTGCTTTATTCAAATAGTTTCGGCTGGCAGCAGCAGCGCCTCCTGCTCCAGGCAGGCGTTGTTGCTGTCAATAAGCGCGACGACGCGGCGGACTTCCGGCAGTTTGGATTTTCTCAGGGCCGCCAGCATGGCTCGGTTGTTGCCTTTGCCCAAGATGCCGCGGCTGGAAAAACGCGCAAACAGCGCGGCCATATTCTCCGGCAGATACAGCCTCGCGCGCTCGCCGAGACGGGCGCGCAAACGCGTAAATTCCGTCATGCCCACCGGATCGTAATCCGGCAGGTGAAGCAGTGAAAAATCCGGCCCCCCCTGCCCCGCCAGCCAGTCCAACAAGCGTTGGGAAACGTAGCCGCCGCCGGAGCGGATGACCAGGCCGGCGGGCAAACGCAGCCGCTCGAATTGGGCAAACACCTTGGGATTCTCCACCAACGCGCACAACCCGCGCAGCGCGTAATTGCGGCTCATCACAAACGAGAAGACGCCGTGTTCCAACGAGGCGCGCGCGGCCCCGGCGGGCTGGCCGTCCTTGAGCAGCGCCTCTTCCGTCCAGGCCCTCACGCAAATAATTTCCGGCGTGTCGCTGGCAAAAGTTTTTGAATCGCGGAAACGGGCGACGCCTCCCGCGCGGCCCGTCCCCTGCCCGGCCATGGGCGTGTTGGGAAAATCGCGCTCCATGAATTGCCGCAGCGCCGCCGCGTCGCGCACCACCAGGCGCCGTCCCGCGCCGGAGCGTTCTGCGGCCACCACGCCCGCGTCCAGCAGCGGCTGGAGCGTTCGCAGCAAGGCCGCGCCGCCCCCGGACCTGGCCATGCCGCCGTCCGCCAGCAGACGCGTCAGCCCCGCCAGAATGTTTTCCTTCGCCGTCACGGCCCGGCTGGCTGCAGCTTGATGCCAAGGCGGTGGCGCTGCCGCAGAACAATCCGCCCGTTGCGCGGCTGGAGAAAATAGAGCGTGTCCACCTCGCTGACCGCCTCGGGCGCGGCCGTGATGGCGATGAAACCGAGTTGGCGGGCCATCTGCAAAATGGCGCGCCGATTGGCCGGGTCCAGCGTCTGAATCTCATCCAGAAAAAACGGCACGGCGCAATCATCGCGGCGCAATTGGTCTTTCAACAACAGCAGATTAAACAAAACTTTGATGGTGATGGTGGTGCCGTGGGACTCAATTTGCCGGAAGTCGTGGTAAGTGTGGCGCTGGTCGTCCGCGCCGGTGACCGAAAAGCCGAGGGTGAACAGGTCGGTGAAGCGGATGACCGGGTTGTCCTGGATTTTTCGGCGGAAATTGGCAATGGCGGATTCCTGCTGCGGATCGGCCTCGAAAAGGCCGCCCGGTTCAAAGGCGGCCAGACGCTTGATCCAACTCACCAAATCGCTTTGCTCCAGGACTTCCAGCTTCAAGCTTTTCAAATTCGAAATCTGAACTTTGGCAAAGGCCCGGTTGAGGCCGGCAGCCGCCGCGCGAACGTGCTCCAGGTTCTGCAGAACCTGGTCAAAGGTCGCTTTCAACCCGTGAATGTGCGCGTTCCAGTCCCGCGCCAGCGCGTCTTCCTTTTCGGCCAGCGCCTCCAATTCCCCCCGCAACGCGCCCACGGTTTCGTATTCATCCTGGCCGCGGAATTCATCGCCGCACCACTGCTCGGTCTGAAAAAGCAAATTGGCGATTTCGTCGCACAACTTGCCTTGCTTCTCCTGCTGCTTGAGAAAAAGCGCGATGGCGTGATCGAAATCGTCCGGGATGCCCTCCACCGCGCACGGCTTGGTGGGGAATTCGGGAAAGAGGCACTGGTCGAAACGGCCCATGACGGCGTTGAATTCATTCTCCGCGTTGACGCCGGCCGTTTCGGACGCGCGCTTTGCCTCTTTGACGCCGTCCAGTTGCGCCGCCAGTTTGTCCACGCGTTCCTGGGCGGCGGCGACGGCCGCCGCGGCCGCTTTCAATTGCGCGCGGAGGCGCGGTTCGTCGGCTTTGGCCTTCTGGTATTCCTCAAACTGGAAAAGCCGTTTCCGCTTGGCTTCGATTTCGGTCCGCGTGGCGGCGGCCTGCTCCTTCATTTTCTCGCGCTGTTCGATGGCGGCGAGGATGGCCCGCCAGCGTTGGAGGGTGGATTGGTACTCGGCCAGTTTCTCCCGCGCGGTCTCGAGATTCTCCAGGCCGGCCAGCGGCTCGATGCCTTTGGGAATGGGAAACGACACGTTGGCGTCCCGATAATCCCCCGCTTGCGCGCGGGCCAGCAAACCGCGCAAGCCGGCCAGCAATTCCTCCTGGCGCGACACCACGGCGCCGTCCTTGCCCAGGGGCATTTCCAGCAGGTCGCGGTTCAGCAGGCGAAAAAGGGTGTTGAGTTCGCCGTCCGAAAAATGCCGGCGGAGAGCGGTGACGGCGAGGCGGTCAAAACGAGCGATGACTTGCTCCTTCTTCCTGACCTCCTCGGCGAAGAAATCGAGGCTGCGTTTGGCCTTTTCGTGCGATTCTCCCTCCGCGTTGGCCAGGCGCGTTTCCAGCGAGCGCAGTTCCTGGGTGAGATTGGCCAGGGCGGCCCTTTCCAGATCGTCTGAAAAACCGGCATATTCCTTGTCCTGCAGTTCGATGTTTTTGAGCGGCGCGGCCAACTGGCCTTTTTGCTCGGAAAACACCGTCACGTCATGCCGCCGGTCCGTCAATTCCGCCTCAACCTCCTGTATTTGTTTTTCCGCCGCCGATTTTTCCTCGCGCAGCCGGGCCAGCTTTTCCTGGTGTTCTTTCTCAAACTTCTCCCGTTTGGCGCGCAGGTCCGTCCAGCGCCAGACCAGTTCGGCGCGGGCGGCTTCCCGCTGGGCAAATTGGTTCACCAGCCGTTCCACCAGGGGCTGGTTCTTCTTGAATTTGGCCAGTTGCTCCCGCCGCGCGCGGATGCGGTCGTAGTCCTCGCCAAAAAGCGCGCGGGCGTCGAAGGCCGTGCGATCGGGCGGAATGTCGGCCAGCATCAACAGGCGGTCGCGCATTTGTTCCTGGCTGATCGCGCTCAACATGAGCAGGTTTTTGAGCGTCTCGCGGAAGTGGTGATATTTGTCGCCGTCGCGCAGGGAGACGATGCCCAGGCCGCGGCCCTCGCCGCCGGCGTCCGGCAAGAGCAATTCCCTCTGTTCCTGCGCGCTCTTGATGACGCGAAATTGTTTGAGCGACAGCCGCGCGTTGACCTCGCGCGGTTCGCGCACGTGGTTGGCCGCGTCCAGAAAGTCGGCCGCCTCAAACGGCCCGGCGTGGAAAAACCGCTCCAGGTCCCCGCCGCTGGTCCGGCTCTGGCCGCGCCACCCGATGACGCATTGGCCGGCCGCGCCAAGACATTCAAACAGGATGTAGCTGTACTGGTTTGGAAAGTAGAACTCGCGCGTCTGCTCCGGCGTGTAGGAACCGAAATCCATGTGCCGCCGGTCGTCCAGGTAGAGAAACTGCAGCGTATTGATGAGCGTGGTCTTGCCGGTGTTGTTCGGCCCGACGATTTGCAGCGCCCCCGCAAGTTCGATTTCGGCGTATTCGTAACGCCCGGATTGAATGAGGATGAGTCGTTGAGGTCCGGTTGGCATGGCGGTGGGAATCAGGGTTCGGCGGGCGGGGCCGTCGGCGGCGCGGTTTGCGCCGGTTGCGCGATGGCAAGGCATTGGGAGAACACACGGTAAAATGGGCGGAGAAAACGAAACTCATCCTCCCCCGCCCATTTGACCCAGCCAATGCGTTCCATGTGGTTGAGCAGCGTCGCCAGGTCGTTCATATCGTACATGTCCACCTGCCGCATCAGCGCGGCGTAGCGGTCCAGCGCGAAATGCGGCAGCGCCGTCAATAAAAAATTTTGCCCGAAGATGAACTCCTCCAGCGACCGTCCTTGATTGGCCGCGTGATCCACCATGATGTAGGAAAACACCGCGATGCGAGGCAGCGTGTCAGCCACCGTCTCCGGATTGTCCGGTTCGAAATAAAAAAAGTCCCGCTCGTGGCGCACCAGCGTCAGGCCCAGCGGCTCGAAATAGGCGGCGTACTCGGCGTGCCGCGCGCACAGGGCGGAAAACTCCGGTTCGTCGTCCGGGCCGAGATGGCAGCCGCGCTTGAGGCGGTCGAAAATGCTGGAAAGATGAGGAAGAGCGCTCATGGGGCGGCAAGGGTGAGTGGAAAGGCCGTGATCTCGCCGTCACGGGTCAGGTACGCGCGCGGCGTTTGCCCGGCGAAGGCGGCTTGAAATGCCCCGTCAAACACCAGGGCGCTGAACCCGGCCAGCACGTCCGAGGTGTCCTTTTCGGGATATTTCTCCACCAGCCAGCCCAGCAAATCTTCCAGCGGCAGTCCCCCGCGCGCGGTTTCCGGCAGCGCCTCCAGCCACCGCAGGCGGGCCAGGGCGCGCGGATTCTCCTGCTCCGCCGCGAATTCCAGCAGCGGCGGCGGCTCCGGCGGATGCTCGATGACCCGCCGCAACGCCAGCGCGATGGCGGCGTCGCCCGGCACATTCTGATACCGCCAGACGGCCACGCCAATGAGATGCTCGCGGCCCCATTTGGCCAGCCCCTCCGCCTGCAACTTCTCCAGCGCGCGGGCCGCCCCTTCGGCGATGAAACTCGAACGCCGCAACGATTCGTAGAGCGGCTGAATCTCCTTGCGGCACTGCGTAAAAACGCGCAGCGCGTGCGCCCCCACCAAGCGCAGGAAGCGCCGATTGCGCGCCAGGGCCGGATGGTCGTTGAACAGGGCCTCCTCGCGGGCGCGCTCAAGCAGCCGCTCCGTTTCGTCGAAGGCCGCGCGCAACGGCCCGTCGGCGCGGACGATGTCAATCATCGGCTCCACGTAACGCTCCATCCAGTGGACGATGCGCCTGAATTTGTCCCGCACGGAAACGCGGGAACATTCCGTTTTGTAGCGCGCCACCTCGGCCAGGATCGCCTGCTGCGTCTCGTTCAAATCGGCGTAAACCCGGCGCAAGGTCAGGCTGATCTCCTCGAAGGCAAGTTTGACCGCCTGAAGATCGTCCTGGTCCAGCGCGCGGGCCAGGCGGCGGCCCGTGGTTTCCAGAGAGAAAACATAACCGCGAATCATTTCCGGCGTGGCGGGATTGGCCTCGTTGAACAGATAATTGAGCAGCCGCGCCACGGGTTCGGCCATGAAGAAAAGTTCGCCTCCCGGCTCGGTTGGCACGAGAATCTGCGTGTCTTCCGTCAAGCGCCGCCAAGCCGTTTGCGGCAATTCCTCCCCCGCCCCCGGATGGGCGCGAATCAGCCGCATGGCCTCGGCCTCGGAGATTTCCCCGCCGCGCTCCGCCAGGGCGCGCAACAACGGCGCGTGGCTGGCGCAGAAGTTAAAGAAGCTTTGCGGGTTGATCTTCATCGCCGGTTACGCCGGGCCAAATTGTTCGCGCTCACAAGTCATGGAGGCATACTGCCCATGTCCTGGTCATTTGGAAAGCCTGCGAATTAGGTTCTTCCCCTCATCGCTCCAGGGTCACGGCCATCAATCCGAGGACGACCTCGTTCGCCAGCGCGCGGACCGTGAGCGATTTTAATTCCTTGGCCGCGTCCAGCGGCATCTCCAACACCGTGGCCGCGCCGCCGGGCACCTTGCCGCCCTTGCCCTTGAAATCATTGCTGTCAAGAATGCGGACCAGGCCCGTCCGCAAATCCACCCGCGGCGGAATCGGCCCGTCGCGGCGGAAGGCGTAATCATCCGTCAAATAATCCTGGTCAATCGGCCACCAATTCGACGGGTTGCGCAAGGGCATTTTTTGCGTTGAATCATCGGCGTACGTCACCACGATTTCGCCGTTGTCAAACTGGCTTTGCATCGGGCCGGTCGAACCGGCCATCAACAAAAAGGCGCGCGAAGCCTTGCCCGCCAGCGGGGCCGACGCTGCCCGCGGATAATTGTCCCATTGCGAGGTGAACAGGACGTTGTTCGCGCCGGCGCCGCCCGGAGTGGCAAAGGGAATTCCATCCGGCAAAACAATCTTGCCGCCATGCTTCGCCGCCGCCGCCCGCAGGCCGGAATCGTCCACGTCAAAACTGGCGTTCGGTTCGCACCAGCCGCCGAGGCCCTGCTTGGGCGCCGCCAGCGAGGCGAACGGCGAGCGCGGCGAGCGGTACTGATTGCGAAAAATCCGCGTGACCCGGTCGTTGAAAAATGGCGCCAGATTCACCGTCTCAAGTCTTTGCGCCGCGGCGATTTTCGCGTTCCAGTCGCGGGCCTGGATTTTTTCCGGCGGCGCGGGCGCGGGTTCCGGCGCGATTTTTTGGGGCGGAACTTCGCCATGCCAGCGCGCCACCACTTCAAATCTGTCCGCCGCCGGACTTTCGATCTCCACGCGCCGAACGCCAAAACAATCTTCCACCCATTTCCAGTTCACCGGATTTCCATTCACAGTGATTTCCGCCGCCGCGCGCAACGCGCGCATCCGCAGGACCAATCGCATCGGCCTGGGAAATTTTGGCTGGACGAGATAGGTTTCTGTCAAGTCATCGCGCCGGAATTCAACAAGAAAATCAGGATGGCGCATGGCCGCGAAACGCCAGCCGCCCGGAAATCCCGGAGCGATGGTCAATTCGCCCGCGAGCGCGTCGGGTCGGACGCCGAACAGCCCCTCCACCAGGGCGCGGGCATTGGCGCCGATGGCGTCGGCAAAATCGCGTTGCGCTTCGCGGCGCGCCATGTCATGCGAGGTCATCGCGCCGAGATTGCCGGGACACAGGCCGAGAAACATCGAGTCCAGCAATTCGCCTTTGAAAAGGCGGAAGGCGTCGTCGGGGCGGTTGGCCTGCCAGAAGCCGAGGGAAGTGTGCGCGGCCTCGGCCATGACCACGTTGTTGAGCGACCATTGGTAGGGCATCCAACCGGTTTCCGGCAGCGTGAAAAGATTTTCCTCCGGCACGCCCGGGCCGCGAATGGGAATGGGCGCGATATGCGAATCAATCCAGCGCGACATTTGCCAGGCTTGCAGCGGGGCGGGCACGGCGGAATCCATCGTGTGATAAAAAGTCCAGAGACCGGAGTTGGGATGAGCCAGTTGCAGGCCGAGCCAATCCTTCCACTCGGCGAAGTTTCCCTCCTCCGGCAGCCAGAGGTAGCGGTTCATGGCGCGCAAGATCAAGTCGGCTTCGTCTTGATAGACGCCCGGATTGTCCCCCAGCATGGCCGCGACGCGCGCGGCCATCTTGTTGGCAAAATAATTGCAGGCGCTGGCGTGCGCCGCGCCGCCGCCGTTGTAATTCAAATTGTCACTCGCCCAAATCGCGGCGTAAGCCTCGTAAAGGGGCAGTTTGTCCGGGCCGAACGGGCGGCGGAAAAGCCGGCGCTCCCAGGCCAGATGCCGTTCGATCACGGGCCACATTTGGCGCGCGTAATTGGTGTCTCCCGTCCACAGCAAGTGGCGGAAAAACGCATCCACCGCCAGCAGATTCATGTCGTAATGGTTCCTGGACATGTCGCCGTTGGAGTGAAGGGCGGCTTCGCAGCGCGCGAGATTGAACTTCTCGTCGGCGGCGGGAATGGTTTCGGGAATCGGATTGGTGTTTTGTTGTCTGGCAAAGCCCGCGAAGTGCGCCGCCGTGCGTTCATGCCAGCCCAGTTCATCGCCCGCGTACGGCCCGCGCCAGCCCAGCAAACGAGTCCGCCACGCGACCGCGCCGTGCATGAAGGACTGCTGTTTCGCGTCCCAAACCGCGTCCGCCGCGATGTTCAACGCGGCGGCGGCGGCGTTGATGAACGGATCGGGCGTTTCGACCACCACGCGCTCCGCAATGGCGCGGCGATGTTCCTCCGCCGCGGCAAAAAGAACCGGCAGGCCGGACTCCCGGCTCATGGCGCCATCCGTGTCTTCCGGCCCGTCGGACGACAATTGCCGGAGGGCCAGATAAACCGGCCGGCCCGGCGGCAGGGCGACTTGGCCGAGAACCGCCGGCAAGGCCGCCGCCGCCCCGGCGGAAGCCAGCAACGCTTCAGGCGAATTCCATGCCGTCGCGTCGGCCACGGATAATTTGGACCCGGACGGCATGACGCCGGCGATGATGGTTTTGCGGTGGCGAAGCGTGAACGTGTTGGACGCGACGGAAAAAGAATTGTCGCGGCATTGCTCCGGTTGCATCTGGAAAAACTCCGCCACCGGCAGGCGCTCGCAGCCGATGTCGCCATCGCGCGCGCCGCGCGCGCCGCTGACGCCGCCATAAGCCCAGACCAAATCCACCCCCGCCCCGCCCGTTTGCGCGCGCACGATAAGACCTTTGGCGGCGGCCAGGGGCAGCGCGGTCAATTCCAGTTCGCCGCCGCCGAGCAACGGGTCGCGCGCTTGATAGAGCAGCGAGCCGGGGCGGTAGCGCGCCACGATCTGCCGGGCGTCGTTGAGCCATTTGACGCCGCCGGAAGTCTTGAGTCCAAATCGCAGATTGCCGCCGCGTCCCGGCAGGTAGAGCGAAAACTCCGGCTTGTCGCCGCCATCCACGCGGAAGCCGGAATTCGCGCAGTAAAGCGGACGGTTGAAAAATTCCGCGCCGTTGGTGATGACGAAATCGCGGCCGTCGGGATAGTAGCGCAACGGCCGCGCGACCTGATCCGTGAAATTGCCACGCCCGCGCGAAAACTGTTCTTGCGGGCCGGGCGCGCCGGCCAAGGAGCGCAGGCTTAGGCACAGTAATAGCAACCAGAGCAGAATAGGCATTTTTCCAGGAACCCTGCTGACTCAGCGTGGGGGTTCGACCAGGCGGAAAAACGCCTGGGGATGATTCTCCGGCAAGGTCAGTGAGTTGGATGATCCTACCAAGACCGGCGCATTAGTGACATTATTCCAACAATTCGTCATGGCTAGCTGATGGGAGACTTGCAGTGTGTAATTTGTGGCTTGGGATGGCCAGGTCAGAGTCACACATCCGTTGCCCGCTTGGGAGATTTGCAAGACCAGCGGCATTGTCACTAAGGTGGCATCTGTGATGTCATCGTAGCCAACGATGACGCTCACGGTTGAGCCGTCCTCATTGGTCACGCTGGGCGTCACCCGGTTGCTGAAAAACAGTTCGAGAATGTAAGTGCGCCCATAATCCAGGGTTCCAGCCGGGATGGTGGTTGAAGTGACATCCGGCGTGCCACTGTAGTTAAAAACAAACTCGAACGTTTGGCTGTCGTAAGCGGCGACAAAAGAATAGGCATAATCCGCGCCGGGCATTGGAGTATAATTGTTCCAGGAAACATTGAAATCAGCAGAAGCATCCACGTTCTGCATCGCCGTCCAGCAATCGGGAGAGTAAGCAGGAAGGTTGGTGGAAAAGAGGTCGTCGGTTGGCGTTTGGACCAGGACGTTATCCGACTCAGGTGTCCCGCCGCTCGCATCTGAATACGTCGTGACATAGTTGTATAATCCATTTGGGTAATCGGCATCAAAGTTCGTCTTGCACGAATAGTAAGGGCTGTTAAAGCTGAAGTAGTACGTGCCGCCTTCGATCATGATAAATTCGCCGTTCGTCGGTGATTCTGAAGGGGTAAAAACCATGAACGGCGAATATTCCAGGGCCTTGGCCGGATCGGCATCCAGCGAACTGGCAAAATAGTAAATATATGGATACCTTGGCGTGACCAGCGGCGATGGGCTTGTCTGGGTATAAACCGTGCCCTTGTATTGGCCCAAATCGAGGACTTGGGCGGAAAGGCGGTTATCCACGGCCAGCAGTAAAAGGGCAAAACAAATGCTCCACAGATGCGTTTTCATGGCACATGTCTGACAAAAAAGTCGTTCAACTGGATTATGGCTTCTGGCAACGAAACTCTCGTCCCAGCGCCCCTCATCCTGCTCTCCTGCCGCCCAAATGTCAATCGCTTTTGTCGTTTCCCAAATCCTCGCCTAACGATGGAATGGCGCGGTCTGGGGGAGAACACGCGCCCTCGCGTGTCGTGGTCGGCGCCCTCGCCGACCACATCTTTGCATCTTCTCCACTCCCTATGGGATGAGGGGAT
>Ga0224555_1002661_pt1 | contig 20278 bp, 14 predicted proteins | sample 714S23034metaG_FD_180687 | JGI IMG/M metagenome (GOLD analysis project Ga0224555, IMG submission 180687) | Peat soil microbial communities from Stordalen Mire, Sweden - 717 S2 30-34 | ecosystem: Environmental > Terrestrial > Soil > Wetlands > Peat | place: Sweden: Norrbotten County, Stordalen...
TTTGCTTTTGTTCTTGCTTTTGCTTCGGACGGTTGCGAAAAGGCCCCTTTGAGGGGCCAGCAACCGTAAAGCCACCGGCTCTGCCGGTGGATACTTACAGCCATCGGAGTTTCTGTTAGCTTTATGCGGGGGTTGAAACCCCCGCCTCCCTCCGGATTGAGTTTTTCCGCAGCTTGTGAAGCCTCTACCCTGCAATTTTCGATGAAATTGATATGCGCCGGCGCTGACCAGAGCAATCGCATGAAGGGCGATCCTGCTCTTGAGCCGGTTTCGATCCGCCCTTCCGGGGCGGGATCATTCAGCCGAAACACATTCCCAGGGCTTCGCCCTGGGAATGTGTCGCCGCCTCCCGCTGGGAGGCACGCAGAAACCTGCCAGCTCGAATGGCTTACTGAACCCGATTCTGCAACAAAGAATGTTCATGCGATTGTCCGTGCGGCGCTGACCATAACGCGGGGTCACTTGCCGATTGTGTGCTTGTCTCGGTAGAGTGTCTCCCACGCGGGGTCTCTGGGGGAGGGTGTGCCGCAGCGCGCCGCGAGCCGTGCCGATTCTTCTTTTCCAAAAGGATGCTTCCATGTCTTCCTTGCCCGTTTCCGCCGCCGCCAACCGGGATATCGACTCGACACTGCGCGAGAACCGCGTCTTTCCGCCGCCGGCGGAGTTCAGCGAGAAGGCGCACATCAAGAGCCTGGAGCAGTATGAGGCGCTCTACAAGCAGTCCATCGACGACCCGGAGAGCTTTTGGGCCGAAGTAGCCAAGGATCTGCACTGGTTCAAGCCGTGGGACAAGGTGCTGGAGTGGAATTTGCCCTGGGCCAAATGGTTTGTGGGCGGCAAGCTGAACTTGAGCTACAACTGCGTGGATCGGCACGCGCTGGGGGCGCGGCGGGACAAGACCGCCATCATATGGGAGGGTGAGCCGGGCGAGGTGCGCAGGCTGAGTTACGCCGAGTTGCACACCGAGGTGCAGAAGTTCGCCAATGCGCTCAAGGCCCTAGGCATCCGAAAAGGCGACCGCGTGGCCGTTTACATGGGCATGACACCGGAGTTGGCAATTGCCCTGCTGGCCTGCGCGAGGATCGGAGCCGTGCATTCGGTGATTTTTGGGGGATTTGCCGCCAACGCCATTGCCGATCGCGTCAACGACTCAGAATGCGTGGCCATTCTCACCCAGGACTCAAGCTACCGCAGAGGCAACGAAATCCAACTCAAGCGAACCGTGGATGAGGCCATGGCTGCCTGCCACACCGTGAAGCACGTTATTGTCTACCGCCGCAGCGGAAGCCCGGTGAAGATGGTGGAGGGGCGCGACCACTGGTGGCATGACCTGGTGGCCAACGCCCCAACCGAGTGCCCAGCCGAAGAGCTGGATTCCGAAGACCCGCTCTACATTCTCTATACCTCGGGAACCACGGGCAAGCCCAAGGGGCTGGTTCACACCACGGGCGGGTATGCCGTGCAGACTTATCTGACCGCGAAGTATGTCTTCGACTTGCGCGACGAGGATGTTTACTGGTGCACGGCCGACATCGGCTGGGTTACCGGGCACTCGTATGTGGTGTATGGGCCGCTGCAGAATGGGGCTACCGTGCTGATGTATGAAGGCGCGCCCAACTGGCCCGATTTTTCGCGCTTCTGGAAGATTATCGACGACCACCGGGTGACGATCTTCTATACCGCGCCCACGGCCATTCGTGCGTTTATCAAGTGGGGCGACCAGCACGTGGAAAAGTACAAGCTGGATTCACTGCGGCTGCTGGGGACGGTGGGCGAGCCGATCAACCCGGAGGCCTGGATGTGGTATCGGGAGAAGATCGGCCACAACCGCTGCCCGATTGTGGATACCTGGTGGCAGACCGAGACGGGAGCGATTTTGATTGCGCCGATTCCCGGCGCGGTGCCCACCAAGCCGGGGTCGGCCACGCGGCCTTTCTTTGGCATTGAGCCGGAGGTGGTGACGAAAGAGGGTGAGCCGGTGCCTGCCGGGCACGGCGGCCTGCTGGTGGTGCGCAAGCCGTGGCCCTCGATGGCGCGTACCGTGTATGGCGATCCGGAACGCTACAAGAAGACCTACTGGAGCGACGTGGAGGGCAGCTACTTTACCGGCGACGGCGCCCGCAAGGACGCGGACGGCTACTTCTGGCTGATGGGGCGGGTGGACGACGTGATCAACGTGAGCGGCCACCGGCTGGGCACCATGGAGGTGGAGTCGGCGCTGGTGGCGCATCCCAAGGTGGCCGAGGCCGCGGTGGTGGGCCGGCCGGACGAGTTGAAGGGACAGGCCATCTCGGCGTTTGTATCGCTCGAAAGTGGCAACTATCCCAGCGACGAGTTGAAGGACGAGTTGAGGAAGTGGGTTTCAAAGGAGATCGGATCGCTGGCGCGGCCCGACGATATCCGCTTTACCGAGGCGCTGCCCAAGACGCGGTCAGGCAAGATCATGCGGCGGCTGCTGAGGGAACTGGCCACCCACGGCGAGATCAAGGGAGACATCACCACGCTGGAGGACTTTACCGTGATCGCCAAGCTGAGAGAGGCGGAGGAGGGGTAGAGCAAACTATTGTTTTCGGCGCAGGCGGATTGATTTTCGGCACAACAGAAGAGGCGGATGGTTGAGCATCCGCCTCTTCTGCGTGAATCGGGTTGAATTTGGCTTTATGCGGTCAGAATCTATAGACGAGGCCGAAGGCGGCGCGGGAGCTCCAGGTTCTGTGCGGCGAGTAGGAGAGAGCCGAGGTGTTTCCGGTGACGGAAAACGAGGAGAAAACATCGTCGCCGGCGGCGCGCAGGGCAAGGCGCGGACTCAGTTGGTACTCGAGTCCGCCGCCGGCCCCCGCCGCAAAGGAGACTTTGGGGGTAACGTCTTCGCCCGCGAGGTGTTCGCCACCCAGCAGCACATGGCCAAACCCGCTGAAGCGCCCGGCGATGGGCGTGTGAATCACAGGTCCGAAGAGAACCGCCTGGACCGACGGGGTTCCAGGGTTGCCCGATTCGTAAGCGTATTTGTAATAGGCTCCGTCCGCGGTGATTGCGAAGTATTTGCCCCAATTGCGGGTAACGATGACGTCGGGGCCCTGCAATCCGCTGCGCGACTGGTTCACCTGGTTGAGGCTGGTGTAGCCGTAGCCGGCAAAGACCTCGTACTTGTAGGAGGGTTCGGCCTTGTCGGGCTTGGAGTCACGATCTGGGGCAACCTGGCCAATGGCCGCCAGGGGCATGAGCGCGGCCGGAACCACGGCCAAAATCGAAAGCAATAACGTCCTCTTCAACTTGAGACTCTCCTCAATACCGTGCATTGGCTTTCCGCTGAGGCGGGCGCCGCGACTGGGATGCAGTACCCTCATAGACTATCCTCTCGACCCCGGTTCGATGAAGTCCAGCTAACGGGTTTGCAACGGAACCGGCTCGGACAGGCGAAGAAGTTTGCCGGACCCGTCCGTTACTGTGACGGAGATTCCCCTGGGAAGATAGCGGGCGAGAACCTCGGGGCGCGCCCTGGTTGACGGTTACCACGAGAGAGAGCGGGCGATAGCGCCAACCCCACGCTGAAGCGCGGGGCGACTGGCTGCTGTCGGTCGGCACGGCGCACTCTGGCACAGGCCCCTTTGAGGGGCCACCAACCATAAAGCCTCCGGCTCTGCCGGAGGATACTTACTGTGTTTTGGGCGCGGCCATGGGCAGGGTGAAGAGGAAGCGGCTGCCCTTGCCGGGCGTGCTCTCGGCCCAGATGCGGCCTCCGTGCTGTTCGACGATGCTGCGGCAGAGCGCCAGGCCCAGGCCGGTGCCGCCGAGCGCGCGTGAGTCAGAAGCGTCGCCCTGCTGGAAGCGGTCGAAGATGCGTTCGAGCTTTTCGGGGGCGATGCCGCGGCCCTGATCTTCGACAATGAAGCAGACTTCGCCGGAGCCGGCCGGAGTTGCGCCGGTGGGTTGAGCGGCCAGGCGGATTGTCGTCTCAGGCGGCGAGAACTTGATGGCGTTGGCGACCAGTTCGTTGAGCACCTGCAGGATGCGGTCCTGATCGGCGAAGACCAATGCCTTCGGCGCATCGATGCGGAAGCCGATGTGGACGCTGCCGGCTGCCGCGTAGGCCACGTCGGCTGCGCGGCGCAACAGGTAAACGGCCTCCACTGGCAGGCGATGGAGCGGCAGCTTTCCCTTTTCAAGGCTGTCGAAGTCGAGGATATCGTTGACCAGACGTACCAGACGGTCGCAGTTGCCAATGGCCATCTCTGCCATCTGGCGCTGTTTTTCGGGCCGTTTGTCCAGCGTTCCCGAGGAGATGAGCCCCAGCGAGGCGCGCAGGGAGGTAAGCGGAGTGCGCAGCTCGTGGCTGACCGTGGAGATGAACTCGTCTTTCATTTTCTCAAGGCGGCGGCGCTCGGAAACATCGCGGAAGGCAACGACCATGCCGGAGATCTGCCCGTCCTCGATGAGCGGGCTGGCGCTATACTCGACGGGGATCGCCGTGCCGTCCTGGCGCCAGAAGGTTTCATCTCTCATGCGGGTCGTTTCGCGGCGGCGCATGGACTGGAAGATTGGGCAGGTGGCCTTGGAGTAGGGCGTGCCGTCGGCGTGGCTGTGGTGGATGACCTCATGCATGTCGCGGCCGGTCAACTGGTCGGGGGTATAGCCCAGGGCGCGCGCGGCGGTCTGGTTGATGAAGGTGAGGCGGCCGTCGAGGTCAGTGCCGTAGATGCCGTCGCCCACCGACTCGAGGATCAACTCGCGCTGGCGCATGGCCATGTGCAGCGCCTGCTCGGCTTCGTGCTGCTCGGTCACGTCCATGCCGTGGTTGAGCACAAAAGGCCGCTCGCCGAGCAGTTCCATGCGGCGGCTGCGGAAGGCGATGCGGCGATAGACGCCGTCACTGCGCCGCAGCGGCAACGCGCCCTGCCACTCATCTTCAGTTTGGAGGGTTCGCAGGCAGTCATGGAAGGCTGCCGAGCCGCTTGAATCCAGCAGTTCGGAGACGAAGCGGCCAGTCAAGGCATCGGCGCGATAACCGAGGGTCTCGGCAGTGAAGGAATTGAGCGAGGTAAGCTGACCATCCATGGAGCAGGTGAAGACAAAGCCCAAGCTGTTTTCAACCATCTCGCGGTAGCGGGTTTCGCTGGAGAGCAGCGCCAACTCGGCCTCGCGCTGGTCGGTCACGTCCTGGCCGGAGACGATCAGATACTGGATCTCGCCGTTCGGTCCCTTGAGGGGGCGCAGGGTCCAACTGATGTGCCGGGCCAGATGGGCTGGAGCCGGGCCGGTTGAGCCGGGCCGGGCTGGAGCGCCGGTGACTCGCCAGACTGTCTCGTGCGGGCCGGAGACCTGCCCGGCAGCGGCCTCGCGCAACTTGTCCGTGGCCCAGGGGCGGTCATCGGGTTCCAGAATTTCTTCGACAAAATGCCGGCCCACAGCGTCGGCCAGGCTCAGCCCGGTCAATTGCGCGCAGGAGTTGTTCATCCGCACCATGCGGCCGGCGGTGTCAAGCACGACCACCAGCGCGGGAATCGAATCCAGCGTGGTGGCCACAAAGCATCGTTCGATGGCCAGCGCGCGCTCGGTCCGCTGCCGGGCACGCTGCGCCTGCTCCTGGGCTATGGTGCGGGCGTAGAGTTCCAGCCGCGTAACCGCCTGGCGGGCCAGAATCTCCAAAAGCGTGATGTGTTCCTGGCTGAACCGGTGGGGTTCCCGAGCCAGGATCGCCATTGTGCCTACAATCTGCTTGTCGCTGCCGATGAGCGGTGTGCCGGCATAGGAGCGGCAAGGACTTGCGGCGGCCAATGCTATCCCTTGCGGCGGAAAGCGCGGATCCTGGCTTGCATCGCGGATCAGCAAGGATGTGGACTTCTCCAGCATCCAGTGGCAGGCAGTGGAGGAACGCGGCTGCTCGGGAGCCTGGAATCCAAAGCGCGATTTGAACCAGAGGCGGTTGAAGTCCATCCAGCCCGTGTAGGCGTAGTCGGCAACGCTCAATACGGCGGCCAGCTCAGTCAATTCATCCAGGGCAGGGTCCGGGTTATGGTCGAAAATGTCGGACCCGGATCGCGATAGCATTCGATTGAATTCCCCGAACTGCTGACTCTGGATCGCGCTCATAGTGGACACACACCCGTGCTTAGTATCAGGTATTTTCAGAAAACTGACTCTGACACAAATGGGGGATATTGAAACTAACGAATTACAACTCAAGTAACTCGACGATTGGGGGCGATGGGTCAAAAGAGGATTACCAAAGAAACATGCTTTGGGGAATCTCGGAGCAAGCTCTTGTTGTCAGGCAGGCATTTCTCAGGGGCTAACAGGCTGCGGAAAAATTCGATCCGGAGGGATGCGGGGGTTTTAACCCTCGCATAAAGCCAACAGAATCAACGATGGCTTTAGCCGCGGAGGAGCGTTTTACGCCAATTCCACCAGAAATCCGAGTTTTTCCGCAGCCTGTAAAGCTCACGCCCATTCCAGGGCGTTTGCAGCACGACTAAAGTCGTGCCCTGTCACAATCCGGACTTGTGCAGAGGTTGCCTAGCTTCCGGCGGGCAAGCGGCAGCAGTCGCCTCCGGATGCCGGCTCGTTGCTGCCCGCGTCGAGGACTATCTTCCAATTGCCGTCGGGTTGCTTGCGCCAGATGGTGATATAGCGGCCGGAGGTGGTGACGGGATTTCCGTTGACGTCCTTGCTGTGCCCCTCGAAGTGGCCCCAGGTGTAGCCGATGTCGCCGGACGGTCCCATGGTGGCGTCGGTGGGGGTCCAGGTGAGCTGGTAGTCCTTGGGAGACCAGTTGACGGATTTTTCAATAGCTGCCCGGCCCACCAGCGGCGCCGCTCCGTTGCCCAGCACCGCGCCGTCTTCGGCAAACCACTGCGCAAAGGCCGCTCCGCCGCGTTCGAGCACGTCTTTGGCAAAGCGGGCCTCGAGATCGAAGAGGAGAATCTTGCCCGGCTTGACCGTGGTGTCAACGAGCGGATTGGGAGCGGGCGCGGCTGCGGCAGCATCAGGAAAAGCCAGTTGGGCCAATGCCGCTCTGGGGGCAAACGACGCTATTGTCCCCGCCAGCAGAACTCCCAGCAGGATTCCTCTCACGCTACAAGTCACGATTCAAATCCCTCCCAAGAAGAGAAAAAATCCACTCGCCCATCGTACAACGAAGGAGGGAGGGAGACGACGATGCGCCCGGCGTTTGTCTGACGGTTCAGCGCCGGAATCCGCCGCGTTGGTATACTATCGGTTGGCAAAGCTGGTTCGATGGCCCCGGCGGAAGGGGGCTTTTTTCTTGGGGCGCCCGGCGTTTTTCCGGGGGAAGGAAGTACATGGGAACACTGCTGGAGACCATCCACTCGCCGGCCGATCTGAAGCGTCTGAATTTTGCGCAGATGGCGGAGTTGGCGGAGGAGATCCGCGAATTCCTGATTCAAACGCTGTCAAAAACCGGCGGTCACCTGGGCCCGAACCTGGGCGTGGTGGAGTTGACGCTGGCCCTGCACATGGTCTTCGACACTCCCCAGGACAAGATACTTTTCGACGTCAGCCACCAGTCCTACATCCACAAAATTCTGACCGGGCGGCTGGACCGCTTTGAGACCATCCGGCAGCCGGGCGGCCTGAACGGATTCATGCTGCGCACCGAGAGCGAGCACGATGCTTACGGGGCAGGGCACGCGGGCACCGCGCTCTCAGCCGCGCTGGGAATGGCTGTGGCTCGCGACCTGGCGGGCGGCAGCGAACACGTGATCGCCGTGGCCGGCGACGCGGCCTTCACCAACGGCATCACGTTTGAAGCGATGAACAACATCGCCGCGCAGACCAAGCGGATGATCGTGGTGCTGAACGACAACGAGTGGTCCATCGACCGCAACGTGGGCGCCATCGCCCGCTATTTTCACAAGATCGTGACCAACGAGCACTACCAGAACCTGCACGCATCGGCCAAGCGCATTGTGGAGAAGATCGGCGGCAAGACGGCAGTGACACTGGCCCGCCGCGCCGAAGAGGCCGCCAAGAGCATGTTGTGGCCCTCGATTTTGTTTGAGGAATTCGGCCTGGAGTACTTTGGCCCCATCGACGGCCACAATCTGCCGCTGCTGGTGGAGAGCTTCAAGTTTCTGAAAAGCGCAAACCGCCCCGTGCTGCTGCACGTGCTGACGCAAAAGGGACGCGGCTTTCAGCCGGCGCTGGACAAGCAGAAGAAGTTTCACGGACTGGGGCCCTACGATCCCGAGACCGGCCATACCGAGCCGGCCGGCCGGCCCAGCTATTCCGAGGTTTTTGCCAATACCCTGGCCGCACTGGCCCGCGAGGATGAGCGCATTGTGGCCATCACGGCGGCCATGCCCAGCGGGACCGGGCTCGATTTGTTCAGGCCCCAATTTCCCAAACGCTACTTCGACGTGGGCATCGCCGAGGAACACGCGGTGGTATTCGCAGCCGGCATGGCTACCAGGGGATTCCGTCCGGTTTGCGCCATTTACTCGACATTTTTGCAGAGGGGCTTCGATCCCATTGTGCATGACGTTTGCCTGCAGAAGCTGCCGGTGCTGTTTTGCATGGATCGCGCCGGGCTCTCGGGCGACGACGGCCCCACGCATCATGGACTGTTTGACATCAGCTACCTGCGCGGGATTCCTGAGATCGTGCTGATGGCTCCCAAGGACGAGGATGAACTGGCCGACATGATGAAGACCGCCTTCGAGCTGCCGGGACCGAGCGCGATTCGCTATCCGCGGGGTGCGGTGGTCGGAGTGGCCCGCAAGGCCGCTGCGCAGGCGATTCCCTTGGGCAAGGCAGAGGTGCTGCAGGATGGCTCCGACGTGGCGATTCTGGGCCTGGGGACGATGATGCCTCTGGCGCGGGAATTGGCCGCGCGCCTGGAGAACGAAGGCTACTCCGCGGCGGTCGTCAATCCCCGCTTTGTGAAGCCGCTGGACCTGGAAATGCTCGAGAAGTACTCGAAGCGCGTGGCTGCCTTCGTCACCTTCGAGGATCATGCGAAGATGGGCGGCTTTGGCTCGGCGGTCATCGAGGCCTTGCAGGAGATGGGCAGCGTGGTACCAGTGGTGCGGATCGGCTGGCCCGACCAGTTTATCGAGCACGGCAAGGTGGACGACCTGCGCGCCAAGCACGGCGTAACCGTGGATGAGGCGCAGGCCCAGGTGCGGCCCTTGCTGGCGCGGCGGCAACGGCCTGTGCTGGTGGCCAGCCAAGGTCTCGAGTCAGGAGTTCTTTGAAGAAATCAGCGACGAAAACGCAGGTCCTTCGACTGCGCTCAAGAACAACCGCAGATCCTTCGACTCGCAGCGCTCGCTCAGGATGACGGCCGTTTATTGATGCTCAGGATGACAAAATATGTTGAACGAATTAACGACTCAGGACACTAGTGTCCTGTCCCCAAAGTTCGTATCAAAAATAGGCTGTCATCCTGAGCGAAGATTGGCGCGTATTTTGCGCCAATCGCAGTCGAAGAACCTGCGGTTGCGTCCCCAAATTATGCGATGAACTTCTGGGACACCACACATAGGGTCTGGCGGCACGATTTTGTGCGTTGGGATGGAATGTTGTGGCATCCCACCCTAGGCGCAAAACAAAGGCGCACCGAGGGTGGGCACCCGGCCTGGTTTCCGCTTTAACGTGACCTTTGGCAGCTACTACAGAGTGATTCGTTTGATCGTTGATCCGGCGTCGCTGTGCGACAATCCACAACAGACCGGCTTTTTTATGCGACTTTTTCGTAATCTACTTACGGGTATGGGCGGAGTGGCCCTGGCAGGCGTCCTGGCCTGGCCGCAGCCGGTATCTTCGCTACTTCCCAAAGGCTCAGGCTCGACGCCGCTGGTTCTGACCGGCGGCACGGTTGTGGACGTGACCGACTGGGGCCACTCGGCAAAAGACTTGCCGGATGCGGTGGTTGTGGTGCGCGACGGACGGATCGCGGAAGTCGGCTCGCGCATGGCTGTGACCATCCCCAAGGGCGCCCGGGTGATCGATTGCACCGGCAAGTACATTATTCCAGGGCTGGTGGACGGCTATGCCGGGATGAACTCGCAGGGACAGGCCAATGCCGATCTCTACATGGGCGTGACCACAGTGGTGGCCAGAAGCGACCAGCAGCGCGGAGTGATCGATTTTGCCGCTCATCCCAGTCCGCACCTCTATCTAGCGGATTCAATCGGCACGACCGACAACTGGAGCCTGCTGGCCAAGCGCCCGGAGTGGGCATTGAAGCTGAGGGAAGGCGCCCGCCCGGTGGAATTGAGCCCTGAGGATACGGCTCGGCAACTGGCCGAGAGCGCCCGGCTGGGAACTCGCGTACTTTTTCTGGGCCACGACCTGACCGCGGCCAATACCCAGTGGATTGTTGCCCATGCCCACCAGATGGGACTGGTCACCTATGGGGAGTTTGTTTCAACGCCCTACAAAGTCGGCATCGAGGCCGGCGTGGATGTGCTGCTGCACATGGGCCGCTATGAACTGGGCCTGATTCCCGACGAGCTGCAACGGCCCTTGGTGGAAGACTCCGAGGGAATGGCGGCAAACACGGCCTACGACTACTCCGAGCGGCTGCCGCCTACCGATCTGCACTTGCGGGGCTATGCCCGCCTTCTGGCCGCGCACCATGCCGCTCTGATGCCCACCTTCAGCCTCCACTTCCTGGAATTGCCGGAGCATCGCAACCTGTGGAAGGAGCCTGCCGCGGCGCTGCTTGACCCAGCCCACCTGTCCAGGCCGCCGGACCGGACGAGCGGTGAACTGGTGTATCCGCTGCCGCCGTGGACGCATCGGCTGCCCGCGATGGGACAACGGTACGTGGAAGAAAGCTTGCGCAAGAAGGCCAGCCAGTCGGCCATGCGGCTTTGGCATATCAATCAGACGATCTTTTCAGCCTATCCGCACTACCTGGCGGCGTCGGGTGCACCGGCGCAGGGCACAATGCCCGGCATCTCAATGCACACCGAACTCGAGATGCTGGTGCGGCTGGGACTCAGTCCGCGCGAGGCGCTGGCCGCGGCTACCAACAACTACGCGATTCAGTTCGGCTGGAACGAGTTGGGCCAGATTGCCGCAGGCCGCCGCGCAGACATTCTGGTTGTGGATGGGGATCCCACGGAGAATATCTGGAATGCGCGCCGCATCTCAGGGCTCATCATGGACGGGAATGTGATGGATCGGGATGCGCTGCTGAAATTGAAGCGGTAAGAGCCGCGCATTACCCTCGCTTTGCCGCCTGGCGGGTTGCAACCGCCAGAATCTCCGGCAGCCGCTTTTGCCGGTAGGCGAAGGACTCGGCCAGCTTGCGGCGCACCAGCGCGGCGCCCAAGCGGCCAGGGCTGCCGGCCCGGTTGACGGCAAGCAGAACCGCCGCGCATCGGTTAACGTAAGAACAGGCAGGCGGTTCGCCCAGCTTTTCCCCGAGACCATGACCGATTCCCCACTGAAGCACTCGACCAGACCCAAGCGCCACAATCGATGGCTTATTCTCATCGCGGCCTTCAAGCTGGCGCAAGCGCTGCTGTTTGTTCTGATCGGCGTGGGCGCGCTGCAACTGCTGCATAAGGATATCGGCGATGTGCTGGCCCGGCTGGCCGATCACCTGCGCTTCAATCCCGAGTCGCGCTTCGTCAACTTCATTCTGGACCGGGCTTCGCTTCTCGACGACCGGCTGCTGCGGCGGATCGGTGAGGTGGGCTTCATCTATGCCGGGCTCGATTTGATTGAGGGAATCGGGCTTTATCTCGAAAAAGCGTGGGCCGAGTATCTGACGCTGGCCATTACCGCCTCGTTTTTGCCTTGGGAGATATTCGAGGTAATACGCAGGTTGACATGGGTGCGGTCCGGCTTGCTGGTGGTGAACGCGCTGGTCTTCTTTTATCTTGTAAAGCTGGTGGCGGAGCGGGGAAGGCAGCGGAAGGGCTACGAGGGGGAGTAAACAGGCCATATACTTGGTGCTGTTGGCGAGGCAAATGGGCAGGTGGCGCGGTGTTCGCTTTTTGTTCCCCTAACACCCTTTTCAGTTCCTGTCCAGTACCAGAACCAAAGCAGTAAACACTATATCTTGTGGCAGATCGAGTTTCTTAATCTATTAGGCGAAGATCCGGTAGAGGCCTCATCATTTTAGGCGAAGATCCAACAGCGGCCTCATCATTTTTCTACTTTCCAGTGATTTTCCACTTGCCGAGAGCATGGAACGGCGGTACTCTCGACCTTGTAGTGGGAAATTTTGGAGTCAAGTGGAGCAGTTCGACTGACTTTCAAAGCAAGTTTACCCGGAATTCCTTCTTGCGGCGCGGAAATCGGGCGCCAAGGCGGCTGGGGAACCAGCTTGGGAAACCGGAAGAGGGCAACAAGGGCAGGGAACCGGCCGCGGCAAGGAATAGGGAATTGGCCGCGAGAGGCAGACAGGCATGGCAGCGTTTCGCGGCAACCATCCGGCGAAGGTCGATGAGAAAGGGAGACTGAAGCTCCCGGCTGCGTTCAAGCTGCTGCTGGATGAGGCCAAGGTGACCCAGTTCTACATCACCTCGACGGACGGCGAAAGCGCGGAAGTGTGGCCGCTGCCGGAGTGGGAAAAGCAGGAAGTGCTTTTGGCTGAGTCGAGCACGATGGACGAGGCCGTGGATAAGTACCTGAACCTGACCAGCTACTACGGCCAGCAGGTGGAGATGGACTCGCAGGCGCGGGTTCTGCTGCCACAGATATTGCGGGGAACCGCGAAGTTGGATGCGGAAGTTGCAGTTCGCGGAAAGATCGGTTTTCTGGAAGTGAAGAACCTGCAGAAGCTGGAAGAGAGTTTGCCGGAGAACGCATTGACGGCAGAGAACCGCCAGTCGTTGGCAACGATTCTCAAACGGCGGAGTTGACCGCCAACACCCCCGAGGGGGAGCGCATGACGAATTCGACTGAACGCCATGTGCCGGTTCTTTTAAAAGAAGCGATCGATTTTCTCAGGGTGCGCGCAGGCGGAACGTATGTGGACTGCACGCTAGGGCTGGCGGGGCACGCCGAAGAGGTAGTTCGGCTGCTGGGGCCGCAAGGACGCCTGATCGGATTCGATCGGGATCCCGAGGCGCTGGCGCTTGCCAAGGCACGGCTGGACCGGGTTTGCGAGGAACTGGGCAGCCAGGCTCCGAAAGTGACGCTGGTGGGCGAGGCGTTCAGCTCGATTGGCGAGCATGTGCAGCCGGCATCGGTGGATGGTTTGCTGGCCGACTTTGGGGTGAGCAGCCTGCAGTTTGACGAGGCGCACAGGGGATTCAGTTTTCAGGCGGATGGGCCGTTGGATATGCGCATGGATACGCGCCAGGGGCCAACCGCCGCACAAGTGGTAAACGAGGCTGACGAGCGAGAGCTTGCAGACCTCATTTACGAGTACGGAGAGGAAAGGAGGTCGCGGAGAATCGCCAGAGCCATTGTGCGCGGGCGGCCGGTTACAACCACGGGGGAATTGGCCCGGATTGCAGCCTCAGCCGCTCCGCCAATGAAACAAGGGCACATTCATCCAGCGACCAGGACTTTTCAGGCTCTTCGTATCTACGTAAACCGTGAGTTGGACGAAATCAAGGCGCTGCTGGAGGCCGCACCCAGGTTGCTCAAGCCCTCCGCAAGACTTGTCGTCATCAGTTTTCATTCACTTGAAGATCGAATTGCAAAAGACAGCCTGCGCGAAGGCGCGCGGCAGGGAATCTGGGAGATTTTGACCAGGAAGCCGGCGATCGCCGGCGAAGAAGAGATGGATCGCAACCCCCGCTCAAGGAGCGCGAAGCTGAGAGCGGCGGAGAGGCAGTAGGCAGTAGGCAGTTGACAGTTGACAGTTAGCAGTTAGCTTGGGAGGTAATTATGGCGGCATGCACGACAGCTTATTTCGATGCGGGCCGCGGCTGGGGTGCGAGGGTGGCCGCGCGGAACGCCGAGTTGATGGCCCAGCAGCCGTTGCGCCGCCGGGGTGTGCGCACGCCTGAATTTCACTTTCCCAAGCACATTGACAACTCGCGGCTGGTGAAGGCGCCTGACCCGGTGCGGGTGCGCGAGATGCGCTTGTTTTCAGCGGCGGTCGCCGTTCTGTTTTCACTGGTGATGATCTATGGCTTGCAGCACTTCAGCGCCATCGAGGGCGGCTACCGGGTGGAGTCAGAGAAGCAGACAGTGGACCAGTTGCGCGAAGAGAACCGCCAGTTGCGACTGGCCGAGGCACAGCTTACCCAGCCGGGGCGCATCGACATGATGGCACGCCAGTTGGGTCTTGCCGAGCCGCAGCCGGGCCAGGTGATTCATCCCACCGCCGGTCCCGATGCCGGGGCTCCGTCGATTGCGCAAGCGATTCCTCCGGCGCCTCCCACACAGTAAGCGACGGGATAACTTCCAGGTCTGTGACCGCACCGTTTCGTATGTCGTAATGGACCGCTCATCTTTCCCAGGTCTCAAAATCGAGACCTGGGGCACCCAGCGTTGGTGCAACTTCAAACGGACGGAGACCTGGGAGCTAGAAACTGGAAGCTGAGCAGTTCAAGTCCCCGGAGCGATTCGTCATGCAGACAGCCATTCGAGTGAACCGGAACCGCACCAATGCGGCGCGCGTCATGCCTCTGAAGCGCGCGCGTTTCTGGCTGATCTGTCTGTTTTTTCTGGTGTGGGCGCTGGTGATTGCCGGCCGCCTGTTCTGGCTTCAGGTGGTGCGGCACCAGGAGTTTGTTGAGCGCGCAGCGAAGCAGCAGCAGCGCACGTTTGAGGTCGCTCCGCGGCGCGGCGTGCTGTATGACCGCAACCTGCGCGAACTGGCCATGACGGTGCAGGTGGACTCGATCTACGCCGTGCCCACCGAAATTGACGACAAGCAGACCGCGGCACATGCCCTGGCCGCACTGGTGCATACCGATCCCGAGGACGCGCAGTCCACCGAGGAGCAGATTGCCGCACGGCTCACCTCTGGCCACAGCTTTGCCTGGGTGGCTCGGAGGGTGACGCCGGAGGTGGCGGCGCGCGTGCGTGCGCTGATCGGCTCCGGGGCGGGCAGCGTCAAGGGAATCTACTTTCAGAAAGAGTTTCAGCGGTTCTATCCCGACAACGAGATTGCCGCGCAGGTGCTGGGCTATGTGGGCGTGGACGACAACGGCCTGGGTGGTCTGGAGCAGAAATTCGAGCCGCAACTGCACGGCGTTTCAGGCCGGATGTACACGGCGATGGATGCGCGCCGCAAGGTGCTGGGATCGAGCGAGCACGAGCCGGAGCCGGGGCAGAACCTGGTTTTGACCATCGACGAGAACATCCAGTTTTTGGCCGAGCAGGCGCTGGATCACGCCATGGAGAAGACGCAGGCGGCCAACGGCACGGTGGTGGTGCAGGATGTGCATACGGGGCAGATTCTGGCGCTGGCCATTCGCCCCACCTTCAACCCCAACCAGTTTCGCCACACCACGCCGGAGCTGCTGCGCAACCACGCGGTGAGCGACGTGTATGAGCCGGGCTCGGTGTTCAAGCTGGTGACTTATTCGGCGGCGCTGGAGCAGCATGTGGCCGCTCCGGACGACATGATCGACTGCCAGGGCGGTGCGATCACGCTGGCCGGCGGCCGCGTGATTCACGATGACAAGGGCGACCACTTCGGGGTCATCACGGTGCATGAGGCGCTGGAGCACTCCAGCGACGTGGCCGCCGTGAAGCTGGCATTGAAGGTGGGCCCGGATCACTTTTATCAGTACATACGCGACTTTGGATTTGGCTCGCGTTCGGGCGCTGAACTGCCCGGCGAGACCCGCGGCCTGCTGCGGCCGGTGAGCAGGTGGGGTTCATCGTCGATCGGCTCGATCGCCATTGGGCAGGAGGTTGGCGTTACGCCGCTGCAACTGGTTTCGATGGTCTCGACCATCGCCAATGGCGGAGTTTACCTGCCGCCGCACGTTCTGATGCCGGGGCAGGTGGATGCGAACGGCCAAAAGTCCGTCACACCGCAGGCGTCGCCCTTCAAGCCCGGCGGCGAGTTGCCCAATCCGCTGCCAGCGGGCGCGCATCGCGTGCTCTCGACCATGACCGCCGCGCAGATGCGCAAGATGATGGAGGGCGTGGTGCTCTACGGCACCGGCAAGCAGGCGCAACTGAACGGCTACTCGTCTGGCGGCAAGACCGGCACCGCGCAAAAGATCGATCCGGCCACGCATCTCTATTCCAAGACGATGCACATCGCCTCGTTTGCAGGCATTGCGCCGGTAAACAATCCGGTGATCTCGGTGGCTGTGATCATGGATTCTCCCAAGGGCGCGTCCTATTACGGAGCGGCGGTTTCCGCGCCGGTTTTTGCGGAGGTTGCGCAGCAGGTGCTGGAGTACCTGGGCGTGCCGCACGACATCGATGTGCGCGCGGTCCGCGCTGGGGCCAAGGCCAATGTGGCCGTGGCCGAGGACGCACAGGAGCACACCGGGGACATTGGCGCGCTGTATGCCGCGGCCAACGATCTGCCCAGCGACGATCCGCTGCGCGGGGCTCCGAGCCAGCCGCAGACCGCCAACTCGCCCTCGACGCCAGCGGCGAAGCCAGCCGTGGATGCCAGGGCAAAGCCGGGCGGCACGCAAGCCGCACAGAATGCGCCGCAACCGCCCGCTCAGCAGGGAAGAGCGCCCGCGCAGCAGAGCATGGCAGTCATGGTTGCCGATCCCAAGCGCCTTCGGGTTCCATCGCTGATCGGACTGCCGGTGCGCAAGGTGATTGAGCAGGCCGCCGCGGCTGGCCTTGAGGTGCAAGTGACGGGAAACGGCACAGTCAGGGAACAGGCTCCCGCTGCCGGCACAATGGTCGCGCCGGGTACGCAGATTGTGGTGCGCTGCGGGCGGTGAAGCAGTATGCCGAACAGCACCTCAGATCATTGGGGGGAGACGCCGCAGAGAAAGCCTGAACCGCCTGCTATGAAGCGTGAGCCCCTTCAGGCTCTTGGCCCACCCTTTCCGAGCCGATAAAGTTGGGGTGCCCCATCCTTGCGACGTTTTTCTGTCGCAAGGGTGGGAAACCCGAATCCAATCCCTGCATACCGGGAATTCTCTACATTCCCTCCGGCCAGCGCCGCGTTGCCTCCAGCGATTCGCCTGTTTCAAGCAGGCTTTTGAGGCTGGCGAGGATTTGCGGCCATCCGCTGGATACGGCCTTGATGAACTTCGAGTCGCTCTTCTCCATAAGATGCGTGACGGTGAGCTTGACTGAATCGCCCTGCTCCGCAAGCGTGTAGGTCAGGCGCGAATAGCCCTCCGCGGTCATCTCGGGAAACATCTGATTCTGCCACTTCAGCACCAGCCGCTTGTGCGGCTCAATCTCGATCACTTCGCCGCTGTCGGCGGTGCTTCCGTCCGGTTTTACGATGCGCCACGAGGCGCCCGGCTTCCATTCGCACTTCTGAATGGTTTCCATCCAGAATTGGCGAGTGAATTCGGGCTCCGTCAATGCCCGCCACAGCTTCTCGGCAGTGGTGCAGATGTAAGTTACATAAACAAACTGAGATTCAGCCATCGATTTCTTCCTCCAGTTTTGACTTGAGCTCGGCCAGGGCGCGCAGACGGCCTCGCTCATATTTGCCGATCCAGCGCTCGGCGATCTGGTGAATGGGCATCGGATTCAGATAGTGCAGCTTCTCGCGGCCACGCCGGAGGGGGACGACTAGGGTTGCCTCTTCGAGCAGCTTGAGGTGCTTGGTTACTGCCTGGCGGGAGATGTCCAGATACCGGCAAAGCTGCCCCAGGGTTTGGCCGTTCTCCGCGCGCAGCCGATCGAGCAAGAGCCGGCGCTCAGGGGCTGCGAGCGCCTTGAACACCTTGTCCATCTCGGTGCTCATTGCCGGCATATTACGCAACCATTTGGTTGCATGCCAAGGGCAATTCCTCTCCGGAGGCGCCGTTCATCTCCGAGTGAAATCAAACGCCGCCGGGCAAACTACAATTGAACACGATATGAATTGGAAAGAATTGGTTGAAGAAGTGACGGCGGTGGGCGCTGGCGGCGGCTCAGGAGACGATTTTGCGCAGCCGGTGACGGGCGTGGAGTACGACTCGCGCAAGGTGCGGGCGGGCTCGGTTTTTGTGGCCATGAAGGGCGGCTCGACCGACGGCAACCGCTACGTGGAGAAGGCCATTGCGGCGGGCGCGCTGGGCATCGTCACCGACTCGGCGCAGAAGTTTGACCATCTGCTGGTTTTTGAGGCGGGGCTGCCGGTGCTGGAGGTCGAGCACGGCCGGCGCGCGCTGGCCGAGGCTTCGGCTGCCTTCTTCGGCCATCCCGAGCGGCGGCTCGCCGCTACCGGAATCACCGGGACGAACGGAAAGACCACCACGGCGTTCCTGCTGGAAGAGCTGCTCAACGCGGCCGCGCGGAAGACCGTGCTGGTGGGGACGATTGAGTATCATGTGGCCGGCGAGGCGCGCCCCAGTGTGCACACCACGCCCGAATCAAGAGATTTGTTTGAGCTGATGGCCGAGGGCGTTGCGCTGGGAGCCACCGAGCTGGTGACCGAGGTTTCAAGCCACGCGCTGGACCAGGGACGCGCCGCCGGAGTGAGCTTCGATGTGGCCGTCTTTACGAACCTGACGCGCGACCATCTCGACTATCACCAGACGATGGAGAAATACTTCGCGGCCAAGCGGCTGCTCTTTGACGGCACGGTCTATCCCCCTCCGAGGGTGGCGGTGATCAACGCGCACGACGAGCGCAGCGAGCGGCTGGTCACGGTGGCGCTGAGGGCTGGCGCGGAGGTTCGCACGTATGGGATCGGAAAGGGCGACTGGCGCGCGGCGAGCTACACGCTCACTCCCGGCGGAGCCGTGCTGGAGCTGGAAACGCCGGCGGGCTCGGCCACGGTGACTTCGCGGCTGGCCGGCGAGGTGAACATTCTCAACCTGCTGGCCGCCTTCACGGCTGCTCATGCGCGGGGCGTTCCGTTTGCCGATCTGGTTGAATTCGTTCCACAGCTCAAGCCGGTTCCCGGCCGCTTCCAAAGCGTGGATGCTGGCCAGCCTTTCACGGTGATTGTGGACTATGCCCACACCGACGATGCGCTGCGCAACTTGACGGCTTTGGCCCGGCAGATGACGGCGCCCGCGGCCAAGCGGGTGATTACTCTGTTTGGCTGCGGCGGCGACCGCGACCGCACCAAGCGGCCCAGGATGGGCCAGGCCGCGGGCGACGGCAGTGACTTTGTGGTGGCAACGAGCGACAATCCCCGCTCTGAGGAGCCGCTGGCAATATTGGCCGAGATTGAGCCGGGGCTGAAGGCCAGCGGCGTTCACTACGTCGTGGAGCCGGATCGGGCGACGGCAATTGGAGTGGCGCTGAAGGCAGCAGCGGCGGGCGACGTGGTTCTGATCGCCGGCAAAGGCCACGAGAAAGAGCAGATTCTGGGCGGCCGCACGATTCCTTTCGACGATGCGCAGATTGCCCTTTCGGCGTTGGCCGATTTGGGTTATTGTGGTGAGCAATGAATCTGACACTGGCAGAAGCGGCAGTTGGTGCGGGTGCGCTGCTGGAGGCTCCGGCGAGCGCGGCAAACGCCGGTGCGCTAGTGGTCTGCGGCTACTCCATTGACTCGCGCACTGTAGTTGCGGGCGACCTGTTTTTTGCGGTACGCGGCGACCGGCTGGACGGGCACGACTTTGTGACCGCGGCGCTGGAGCGCGGGGCCGTTGCGGCGGTGGTGTCGCGGGAGCGGGTGGCTACGCTGCCCGATGCGGCGTTGGGTATGCCGCTGCTGATTACCGAAGACCCTCTTATTGCGTTGCAGGCCCTGGCCGCGCATGTGCGCCGCCAATGGGGACGGCGTGTGGTGGCCATTACCGGTTCGGCCGGCAAAACCACCACCAAGGAAGCGGTGGCCGCGGCTTTGGGCGCAAAGTTCAATGTACTGAAGTCGCAAGGCAATCTGAACAACGGCTTCGGTTTGCCGCTGCAACTGCTGCGCTTGAAACCGGAGCACGAGTATGCGGTCGTTGAGATGGGCATGAACCATCCCGGCGAAATTGCCTCGCTGGCCCGCATCGCCGCGCCCGATTGGGGCCTGGTGACCAACGTGGGCATGGCGCACATTGAGAACTTTGCCGAGGGGCAAGCCGGAATTGCCCGCGCCAAGTTTGAGCTGGTGGCCGCATTGCCGGCCAACGGCGTGGTCTTTCTCAACTGCGACGATCCTTACGTTTCGCAGTTTGGCCGCGACTTTCAGGGCCGAGCCGTTTATTTTGGCTCCGGCCCCTGCGCCGATCCGCGATTTATTGAAGTGACCGAAGACCTGGCGGGGCTGCATGTGAAGTATCGCGCCGGAGAGCGTAAGGGCACATTC
>Ga0224555_1002662_pt1 | contig 20270 bp, 17 predicted proteins | sample 714S23034metaG_FD_180687 | JGI IMG/M metagenome (GOLD analysis project Ga0224555, IMG submission 180687) | Peat soil microbial communities from Stordalen Mire, Sweden - 717 S2 30-34 | ecosystem: Environmental > Terrestrial > Soil > Wetlands > Peat | place: Sweden: Norrbotten County, Stordalen...
TGAACATCATCACAACCTGCAACGACCGCATCAGGGATTGAACAACGTCGTCCCGTTGGGCTTTGAGTATCCTGGCCGGCCAGTACCTGCAGAAACGGTGCGCTCTGATACGGCCCTGGGCGGACTGCTGAATCATTTCTACGCGGAAAGCGTCGCCACCTGATGCGGGCTAATTGTTACATAGTACAGGGCGCTGCAACATTGTCTTTCGGCGGCCTTCACCGCTGGAAAAAACATTTACATGATCGCCTCCTGAAAGGCAACGCATTCTGCGGCATGCCGTCTACTCGGGAAGCTGCTTGACTTTTTTGACCATGCGGGCTTGCCCGTTCAGACCAGAATCAGTCCGGGGTTCTTGCCCGTGAGGCTCCTACCCCCTTGGGCCGTGACCACGTAGGTGTTCTCGGTGCCCACCATGCCCACGCCCGGCACGCCTTTCTTTGGTTCGAGCGCCAGCGCCATTCCTTCGGCCAGCGGTTCGTCGAAACCCTCCGCGAGCACTGGCGGTTCATCAATCTGCAAACCCACCCCGTGCCCGAGGAAATTCGCCCGGCGACTGCCGAAGCCCATGAAGTTCTTCAAGAATTCTGCTTCGAGACCTTCCAAGGTCTTTGAATAAATCTCCGACGGAATCGCGCCGGGTTTCAACAGCGACGCCATCCGGCGTTCGATCTCTACGCAGCGCCGTTGGAGCGCGATCACCTCATCCGGCAGCGGCCGGCCGAACATGTATGTCATCGTCTTGTCGGTCTGGTAACCGTCAACGCCGCAGCCGATGTCCACGAAGACGAGATCGCCCTTTTGAAGTTTCCGGTCGCGGCTGCCCAGAACCGGCGCCGCGGGGCTGATACCCACGCACCCGCCCGGCCCGTCGAAGCTGGTGGGATAAATGGAGTTCACCCCAAAACCCAACTGCGCCACGGCGATGTCCACGTTGAACGTGCCAAAGCGGACGGTTCCCTGATGCCCCTCCCGCACGAGCAAGGAATAAAGTTCGCAGGCGAACTCCGCCTCGTTCATTCCCTCGCGCAACAACGCCGGCACGCTGTCTTCCATGATGCGCCGGTGGAGCGCGCCGCACCGTTCCATGATGGCCAGCTCATACGGACTCTTCACCGCCCGCACCCGGGCGATCTGCGTGTCCAGCGAGGCCACTTCTTTGCAGGGGAAATGTTTTCGGAAACGCTGGACCAACGCGAGCGGCACCAGCTCGGTTTCGATGTGGATGACTTCCCGCGCCGCCGGCACCGTAGGCACGGCGTCGCGAAAGCTTTTCATCAGGCGAATGTCGGGAAAGAGCGACTCGGCGCACGCCCGCTCGAAGCTCCGGCGCACGCAGAACACGGTCTCGCCGTCGCGGGAAACCAGCAGCACGCCGTCCTGCATCGTGCCGGTGAAATAGTATTGGTTGACCCGGCCGAAGAACGCGGCCAGTTCCCAATTCGGGCTCTCCGCATCCATCCGTGCCCGGAAACGCTTCATCCGGTCCGTCAGCTCTGAGAGAGGAACTTTCGTCATCATGTCGTCGCGGTGCCATTATGCAGCGCGCTTGCCGGTGTGAAAGAAAAAGAACATGGCGTATTACCAGGGCTGAAAGCCCGTCAGAGAATGGGTTGACCCCTTTTTCGGGGGTACCAAAGTATTGAGACATGATCGGGAAAGCCGGAAAATCAAATCTCGTTCCTTTGGTTTGGGCAACCGCATGAACTCAGCCGGGGCTACCCGTAGTGTCTTGGCGCGCACATGCCCGCTGGTCACCCCCTTCGTCAAGGTGGAATTCTGCGACTTTCACCCTGCCTGCGGTGTTCTCTGCTGTGACGGGGATGGCCGGGACACCGCAGCACTGACGCCGCGATGAACCGGCGCGCCCGGCGCGAGGCGCGCCCGGCGGGACCTTGCCAGGTCTGAACGGTTACCCGGACCACGGTGATGACACAAACTACCCATAGGGTGGTCGGTGAGAGGAGTGGGAGCCTTGGCCCCTCCGGTTGTCCGCCACAGGCTCGGCAACCGGGTCGGCTAGAATGGAGTCTTGACCGGGAACGCAACGAATTCGCCGCGAAGTACTGCAGGCTCTGGAACGAGAGCTGTGGCGACTCGCCCGCGCCGCCGGACCCCGTAACTGCGCGCGAGCGCCGGCGTTGCGAGCGGGAAGCGGACGAGTTGATCGCTTGGCTGCAGGACCGGGTGAAACATTACCCAGAGGCTCAATCCGCGCGTGCGGCTTGGAGGGAACCCCTGCTCGATCGCCTTCGTGGTTTCAGCGAAAGCGTCCTGGGATTCTCCGAGCGTTGCGTCGCCGTGCTTTTCTCGGGTCCGTATCGTCGGGCTACCGCGGATTTCATTCACCAAGCCCGAGCTTTCAATCCGACGTTGAAGGCGGAGGACCTGTTTCAGGCGGTGCGCAATGTTTGGATCGCGAACTCCATTCAGCTCTTTCTGGATCGGCCGGTCACCCTGACGCCACCGGTCTTCGCCTATAGCATGCTCTATCCCTATACGGACAACCTGCTGGACGATCCCGAGGTGCCGGCAGCCATGAAGCAGGGGATGTCCTGCTGGCTGACCGGCCGGTTGCGCGGTTCGCCCGCGCCTCCGCAAACGCCACGCGGGAGGGACATCGGCCGGTTGCTGGACACCATCGATCGAACCTATCCGGTCCCCGACTTTCCCGAAGTTCACTGGAGCCTGCACGCGATACACCAGGCGCAAACCGACAGCCTGCGGCAGCATTCGCCCGTGCCGTTCAGCGATGCGGCAGAGTTGGGTTCGCTTAGCGTGGCGAAGGGCGGGGCCTCCGTGCTGGCGGACGGCTACTTGGTGGCAGGGAAATTGACCAGGCCGCAAGCGGACTTCCTCTTCGGGTACGGAGTGGTTCTCCAGTTTCTCGACGACCTGCAGGATGTGGGACGGGACCTGGAGTCCAGGCATCACACCGTCTTCACCAGCGGCTCGGCTCGGGGCCCGCTGGATGGACTGACGAATCGCCTGCAAGGCTTTATCGCGTGGGTCTTTCAGTCGGCTGATGGGCTGGCTGAGGAGAGCCGGGTCGCGCTTCAGGAGTTGATCACGACCAGTTGCGGCTTGATGATCCTGCACGCGGTTGCCTCGCACCCACAATTCTTTACGCGCGAATACTCGGCACGCCTGGAAGCCGGCTCGCGTTTCAGCTTTCGCTACATCCGAGAACGGCGCGGCACCATCGAACGTGCCGGCCAGAGAGTCAGGCACGCGCTGGAGAGCCGCCACGAATTGGACTCGGTGCTGTGTGTGCTGGACTGACCGGAGGCGGATTTGCTCATCGTTACGCGCCTGAATTGCAAGTTTCCACATATTCAGATGATGCCGCTCCTGACGGAGCTTGTGTCACAACCGGATTTGGAGCTACAAATATGCCACGCCGCTGGCGCTCTAAACATTCCTCAAAATGAAACGAGTGTGAGACAAAATTCTTCATTTATGCTGCTAGCGGTAGGGCATCGTTGTGAGCAGCCTGTTCATTTAGCCTATATTTCCAAAAGTCTTCGAGGCGACGGCTGCTGTGAATGCAGCGCAGGGCGAGGATGTTTTCGGCTCCGGACTCCGACCAGAACATGCCCGATTGTTTGCAGCGACCACCAATGACGGTCTTGCAGCCGGCTTCAACCACACCTGAACCGATGAAGTAGCCCGCTGCTCGGAAGGTTCCATATTGCATCCGGCTCACGTTGCGAACGAAGTAACCCAATGCCTGCTCCACGGCCGCTGACTGCGGTTTGCCGGCGCATTGTTGTCGCACCTCTCCGATCAATGCCTGGACTTTGTCTTTGAGCAGCCGCTTGGCCCATCGGCGAATCTGCGCCGCGAGTCGTTGGTGGACAAACGTGTGACGGATCGCGTCACCGTCCTGCGCACGGTCATTGCGGGAAGCGCGCGCTGGCGCCCCCGCGGATGCACGATCCTTCTGGTTACGCAGGGAGAATGCGTCCTGGCAGCGGGAGGTGAGCAGGTTTCGCTGCGCGAATTCGACCGCATTATCGTTCCACATGGGATTGGTGATATTCAGATCACGACGAAAAACACGGTGGTTCTTCTTGAATGCCGGTCTCCGCAAGCCGGGGCTGACTCGTGATTGTGATCGCCAGGCATGCTGTTTTGGCTTTGTTTCCTGCTCTCATTCAGGTTCGCTGGTGCCCGAAGGAACATTTAAAGATGAAACAAAATAGGAATCACAATGTTTTCCGAAATGACGATACGTTCGCGACAACGGCCAGTTCAAAATTCAATGGATCTTTTTGGCCGGCAATCGGCGGAGCGGCCATGACCGGACTCATGTTCCTGTTGTCACCTTCCGGCATCAAAGCCGCGCCGGCGGAAAGCACAGCCGCGCCTGCTCCGCTAAGCTATAAGACCGATTGGCGCTGGGTTAAAGGCGCGGTTTTTGTGCCGACAAAATATGTGAATGAAGCCCAGCAATGGGACGAATACGATCCGATCATCAATGACCGGGAACTTCATTACGCCTCCGTCTATGGGTTCAATTGCGTCCGTGTTTATCTCCATTATGGCATCTACCTGAAAAATAAGGTTACGTTGCTCAAGGACATCGAGGATTTTCTGGCGCGGGCCGACAAGTATGGCATCAAGACGGAATTTGTCTTTTTTGATGATTGCTGGAACCAGCCCGATAAAGAGATGCTTTCGCCAGATTACAAATATCCCGCACCCATTTTTGGCGTGCACAACAGCCGCTGGCTCGTTTCTTCCGGAGAAGATGTGCGCCAGCATTACGCCGAAAACAAGGATCGCCTCAAAGCTTATGTTCAGGACATTGTCAACGCACACAAAGAGGACAAACGGATCGCCTTCTGGGAGACCTATAATGAACCCAATGGTTCGGCAGAAACCAAACAATTGTTGAAGGACTCCTATGATTGGGTTCATGAAACGGGCACAAGGATTCCGGTAACGGCGACCGGCGGCGAATCTGCCGGTGAACTTTATTCTGATTTCAAGTCATGGCATGAATATGGGAATTATAATCACACCGGCACGCCGGATTCACTTTGCACCGAATGCATGAACCGTACTGGACAAACGGTTCCAGGCATTGTCGAACACTTCAAAGACAAGACAGGATTCATTGTCTGGGAATTCGGAATCGGGCGGGATAACTGCCGTTTCACCTGGGATGAAAACCGCGAGCATCCGCGCAAAGATGAAACGCCCAAACCGTTCCATGGAGTTGTGTATCCTGACGGCCACCCCTGGTCCGTGGATGACGTCAAAGCATTGCTCGGAGCGGAAGGCTTCGCGAGCGCGCCACTGTTTGCCGTGGAATATTACAAGGATGCAAACTTTGCCGAACTCGCCAAAAAATCCGTCACGCCCATGATTGACTTTGATTTGGGCACGGAACGAGGAACCGGTTCGCCCGACGCTTCGGCGGATGTTCCTCAGGAACATTTTTCCGTGCGCTGGACGGGCACCATTCTTCCCCGAACCAAGGGAGCTTATACCTTCTATGTCGATGGCGATAATCAGGTAAGGTTGTTTGTGAATGCCAAATTGGTGATGAACAAGAAAACATCTGTACGTAAGGAAATCTCCAAGCAAATCAAGCTGGCCGGCGGTCAATCCACCGAAGTCAAAATTGAATACGTCCATGCCACCGGCGATCCGAGCCTTCATGTGGCTTGGAGCGGCCCAGGCTTTGATAAACAAATCCTGACATCAATCAAAGCCGCGAACACCCCGTGATTCATGACTTGGCCAAAATGAATTCCCGAATCGAATGAGAACAGCTCGCTCAAGATCTGCCATTGTTTCACATCGGGCGTGCGAGTGCCGCTCTCCCAAACCAAAAGGAGTGCCGTTTCAACCCCCATCGTACCCGCTGCTTGCTCAGTATCCAAAAGTGGCAATAGGACGGTTATGCAAAACACATTAATTGACAGATCAAAAACGGCGCTGGTAGTCATCGATCTCCAGAAAGGCATAGTAGGACGGAAAACCGTTCCCCCATGCGTCAGACATCGTGGTAAAAAACACGGCGGCTCTCGCCGAAGCGTTCAGGAAAAATGGAATGCCGGTTTTTTTAGTGAGGGTTGCTTCATCTGCGGACGGAAAAGACGCACTGCATCCCATCGTTGACGCGCCAATGCCGGCTCAAGTCCCTCCGCCGGACTGGGCGGACATGGTTCCGGAAGTGGGTCCGAAACAGGGCGATTTCGTGATAACCAAGCACCAGTGGGGCGCTTTCTACGGGACGGAACTTGATTTGGAATTCAGGAGGCGCGGCTTGGCAACCATTGTCCTGTGCGGCATATCGACAAATATCGGCATCGAGAGCACCGCACGATTCGCTTATGAATATGGGTACAATCAGATCTTTGCTGAAGATGCCATGTCTGCCATGTCGATAGAAGAGCACATGTTCACAGTTACCAGGATATTTCCCCGCATTGGCTTGGTGAGAAAAACCAAGGAAATACTAGCCGATCTATTGCACGATTGATTCTCACCAAGTCGGGCAGGCCATCATAGTCCTGGGCAAGTTCCCAGATCATCACGCCTCCGAGGCCGTGGTTGCGAGCGTAGCTGACTTTGGATTGGTAATTATTTGAAGGTATGGAAATTATCATTCGACCTGACGCCGCTGCCGCTGCCGATTTTGTGGCTCGGATCATTGCCAAAGAATTGCGGGCCCGTGCTCGCCCGGTCTAAATGGGAATTGTTTCGCGCGAGCCAAAACTCCATGGTTATTTGAGATGAGCGAGAGTTGCATTGCGGCTGCGGTAACGACCCGGACCGCCTATAATCGTTTCCTTTTGCTCGTAGCGGGATTGGGCGGCCTGCTTTATGGCGTGGACGTCGGCATTATCGCGGGCGCTCTGCCCTATTTGGAGGCCACTTCCGGTCTGAACGCGGGCCAGCTTTCTTTCATCGTCGCAGCGGTGCTTCTTGGCAGTGTCATTTCTACGCTGTTTGCAGGCATGTTGGCCGATTGGATGGGGCGCAAAAAACTGATGGCTTGCAGCGGAATGTTGTTTGTCATCAGCATTCCGATCATTGCTCTCGCGCACGGTTATGGGCCGCTGGTGTTCGGCCGGCTGCTGCAAGGGATCAGCGCCGGTTTGATTGGCGTCGTAGTGCCGCTTTATCTCGCCGAATGTCTCGGCGCATCGTCTCGCGGCAAGGGCACGGGGATTTTTCAATGGTTGCTGACGCTCGGCATTCTCGCGGCGGCCATCATCGGGCTCTATTTCAGCCATCGTGTTGACGAAGTCGCCAAACTCGGCGACGCCGATAAATTATATGCCTTCAAAGACACGGCCTGGCGCAGCATTTTCTGGTTCTCTTTGCCTTCCGGAATTCTGTTTGTCATCGGCAGCTTCATGGTGGCCGAGTCGCCACGCTGGCTGTTCCGTCGCGGTCGTAAAGAGGCCGCTCTTGCGGCACTGCTCCGCTCGCGCATGGATGACCAGGCGCAAATTGAGTTGGAGGAAATGGAAGAAACCGCCGCTGCTGAAAAGGCCAGGACCCCGGCGACGGGAAGAATAACCAAGGAATCCCTGCTGCACCGAAAATACGTCGTTCCGTTTGTGCTGGCCTGCGTCATTCTCGCCTGCAATCAGGCCACCGGTGTCAATTCCATCATCGCTTACAACGCCACCATCCTGATTCAGGCCGGGCTGAATGACAGGCAGGCCCATTTGGGCTACGTGATTTTTACCCTGGTGAATTTCCTGATGACCATTGGCGGCGTCATGCTGGTGGACCGCAAAGGCCGCAAGTTCCTGCTCTCGCTTGGCAGTGCGGGAATTATTCTTTCACTCGTCTGTGTCGGCGGCTTGTTTCACCAAACCGAAAAACTCCGCGTGGATGTCAAGGACGCCGTCCAGGCGATGGTCACGACAAACCAGACCCTCGCACTCACCTTCAATGAAGCAACGGCCGGCAATCTGTTGGCGGCCAAACCGATTAACGGGCAAAAAATGTCGTTGATCATTATTTATTCTTACGGCGATTTTCGGGCGGCAACCGCAGTGGCGCGCTCCGATGAAACTGCAGCGAAGCCCGTGGAAATCGCGCGCGACAATTGCGTTCCGCCGAACAAAGTCGTCGCATTTTTCTCGAACCCGTTTGCCAATCTCGCCGAGGCGCGCACCGCGCCGTTGAAAATTGAAAATGCGCTCATCACGCCCGTGCCCGGCGAACACAGCGGTTGGCTGGTGGCCATTTGCCTTCTCATGTTCATGGCATTCTTCGCCGTCGGTCCGGGGGTGTGCGTCTGGCTGGCGCTGTCGGAACTGATGCCGACGCGCATCCGCTCCAACGGCATGAGCATCGCGCTGCTCATCAATCAGGCCGTTTCGACCAGCATCGCCGCCACCTTCCTGCCCACTGTCGGCAAATACGGTTACTCGACCCTGTTCTTCGTGTTGGCTGGCTTCACCGTGATTTATTTCGTCACTGCCGCGTTCTTTTTGCCGGAGACCAAGGGAAAAACCCTGGAAGAAATCGAGGAACATTTTGAAGGCGGAAAGAGAATCTGAGACTCCAGTGCGCCATCACTAAATCGGATATGAAAATAAAAGCTTCACTCGCCGGATTTGTTCTTTGCACAGGGGTGGCAACGGCCTCTGTCGCCGACACCAACGGCCCGGCCATCATTCCGTTGCCGCAGAAAATGGAACTTCGCGCCGGCACATTCACATTGACGCCGGACACGCCTATCTATGTGGATCCCGCGTCGCGCGAAACTGAGAACGTTTTGACGGATCGGCTTCGCAGGTCCACCGGTTATCCGCTAAAGACCCGCACAAAATTCTTTTCCAGGGCGGCCATCAAGGGCGGCATTCTGTTGACGACCAAGGATGCCAGGACGAATTTGGGCGCGGAAGGTTACGATCTGACCGTTGCGCCGGATTCAGTCGTCATTCGCGCCCCGACGCAGACGGGTTTGTTCTACGGCGTGCAGACTTTGCTCCAATTGCTGCCGCCGGAAATATTTTCCACGAATCGGGTGACGAACGTGGACTAGCAAATGCCGTGCGTTCAAATTGAAGACTGGCCGCGATTCAAGTGGCGTGGATTGATGCTGGACGTGAGCCGCCATTTTTTCAGCAAGAACGAAGTCGAAACCATCCTCGACGCAATGGCGATGCACAAATTGAACAGGTTTCATTGGCATTTGACAGATGATCAAGGCTGGCGGATTGAAATCAAACAATATCCCAAGCTCACGCAGATCGGCGCGTGGCGCTCGGGCGTTGGGTTCGGTCTCGATCCAAAATCCACGACCGCTTACGGCCCGGATGGACGTTACGGTGGTTTTTATACCCAGGATGACATTCGCGAAGTCCTGGCCTACGCGACAGCGCGGCACATCATCATCGTTCCCGAAATCGAAATGCCCGGCCACGCGACGGCGGCGCTGGCGGCGTATCCGCAATTCAGTTGCAGCGGCGGCCCCTTCACAATTCCACTCGAAGGCGGGGTCTTCACCGGGATCTATAACCCGGCCAATGACGCAACATTCACATTTCTGGACGACGTGCTGACCGCGGTGTTTCAACTTTTTCCCGGCAAATACGTCCACATTGGCGGTGATGAGGTGCCGAAAGATACTTGGAAAAACAGTCCGGAGTGCCAGGCGCTCATGAAGCGGGAAGGGTTGAAGAATGAAGAAGAATTGCAAAGCTGGTTCATTCGGCGCATCGAAAAAGTTGTCAGCGCTCACGGGCGCACGATGATTGGCTGGAGCGAAATTCTGCAAGGTGGACTCGCACAAAACGCAACGGTCATGGATTGGATTGGCGGCGCGACGGAAGCCGCGCGCGCAGGTCACGACGTGGTGATGACGCCCACAGCCTATTGCTACTTTGACTTTTACCAGTCGGACAATCATGCCACCGAGCCGAAGGCCGCCGCCTGGGGTGGTCCGCTGACGTTGAGCAAGGTTTATTCCTTTGACCCAATGCCCACCAATTTGCCACCGCAACTGGAATCACACATTCTCGGCACGCAGGGCAACTTATGGACCGAAAGGGTTCCCTCGCTCAAACACGCGGAATACATGATCTTCCCGCGTGAATGCGCGCTCGCCGAAGTCGCATGGTCATCCGAGGCTTGGCGCAATTGGGACAATTTCATGCGCCGGCTGCATATTCACGAGCAGCGGCTCGAGGAAATCGGAGTCAATTATCGCCACGCTTCCGTCGAAATGCCGGAGCCAAATTCATCCAAGTGAACATTTATCCAGCGCTCTATATCGTGGCTGAGGCCAGTCGTTCCGCCAGAAAGTCGCGGAAACCGTCGAGGCTTTGCCATGAAACAGCCACGTTGAGCGGCTTCGCTTGAGGATCGATCAGGGTAAAGCCGTCGTCCGTGACGCGAATGCCGAGGCGCTCCATCTTGCAGAAGTCCTGTCTGGACGCCAGGTAAACCGCCACGGTGTCGAAGAGCACACTGGAATGATCTTCCGCCGCTCCTGCCTGGCCGCCGTTGCCCTTGTTCCAGATGCGATAGTTCTCAATGACCGCAGAGGCAATGGGATCGCGGGAATCCCGAACCTTCCGGTAGCGTTCACCTTCAAGTCTGACCAGCCCGCACGTGTCAAGCGGGGTGATGGTCACGTCCCAGGGCGCGGCGAATACTTCCCGGCAGGCCTGGGGAGCGGCCTTTACGTTCCATTCCGCCGAGCGATTCCTGGACCCATCGTAACCCAGCCGGACACTGCCATGCATGCCGACAAACCGCGCCCGTTTCGCAATGCGTGGCTCGCGAGTCAAGGCCGCGGCAACGTTTGGCATCGGGCTGATGCCGATGAGCGTGACCGGCTCCGGGGATTGCATGATGGTGTCGATGATGGCCTGCACGCCGTCCGCATGGATCCGTCCACGATAGGAACTCAGATCGTAGTCCTTGACCCAGGCGGCCTGGGGACCATCGCCGTGCGGCTCGATATCCAGCCCAATACCGACCGGGACTTCGTCATGTCCGACGGCATGGAGGAATTTTGCCAGGAGCTTCGCGCGATATTGCGGCTTGCCGTAGTCGCCTACGACCAGCTTCAGATCCAGCTCGGGACATTTCAGCAAGAACCCCAGGGCCCAGGTATCATCGATGTCGTCGCCGATATCGGTTGCCAGAATAACGGGGAGGCGTTTGGAGGGCGACCGGTTGGATTGCCCGGGAGCCGAAAAAGTGGAAGAGATCCCGAACAAGGGCAGTGCGGCGATTGTCGCGGAGGCTGCGGTGGCTTTGTGCAGGAACTGTCGGCGGTTGATGGATGCGGAGTCGCTCATTGTGGAGCCAAATTAATTGTGTAATTGTGAGACCAATATAAAAGGGTATCCTTTGCTCCCGTGGGATGCAATCGCGCACGGTCTCTGGTAGCGGCCTAATTTCAAGGGCAGGGGCGACCTGCGGTCGTCAGGCCGCGCGCAACGCGGCCCTGCCGTCGAACGCATCCAAAGGAATTTCAACTGAAGACACTGCCCGGTCTCTGCGGAGCGCGTGCGGGGCCGATGAGACATCGGTGTGGTTGTGTTCATGGGTGGGACAACTTCGTCGATGATCCGCAGCGCGTTGAGCGTGCGGGGATATCCTATGTATGGCAGCAATTGGGTGACAACATCGATCAAGCGCGTGCGGTCGTTGCCGACCTTGAGATTTCCAGTCACATGGCCCTTGACCTGCGGCTCGCAGCCGCCGAGCGAGATAAGCATTGCAAACGTCAGCAACTCCCTCGTTTTGAGATCCAACCCATTGCGGGTGTAGTAGTCGCCGAAGCAGTTGGCCGCGAGAAAGTCCTGAATGTGCATCTGATCCTTGGGCGCCTGCTGCCGCATCTTGTCGATCGCCTCGCCGAAGATCGCCTTCTGCGCCGCGACTCCCTTCGCAAAGCGTGTTTCGGGCGTGGTAGTGGACTGACCTTCCAAGGGCAGGTCTATGCCCTTGTTCTGTAGGACCTCGTCGGTTGCGTGCAGAAAATCGAAAACCTTCGCAATGCCGACGTAAGGGACGGCTTGATACAATATCTCTTTGATCTCAACCGGCGTCAGACCGACATTGAGCGCCGCGCCCACCATGACCTTGTATTCGCCGAGCGCCTGGGAGGCGATCGTTGACGCCAGGATCAACATCACCCTGGTTTTGGAGTCCAATTTGCTTTGGCGGATGACTTCGTCGAAGGCCCAGTTGTCGAAAAGCTCGATGAACTCCGTATCCGACTTTTGCAGTTTGGATTCGTGATTCGGGAAAAGCTCCTCGTGGTTCTTAACGGCGTTCTTGGTGAGGTGAATTTTTTTCATGATTTGGCCGGGCCCTCAGGCACCGTATTGTTCGTCGCTGACTTTTTCCATCCAGTCGGCGCTCTTACCATCGAGCACTTCCACAATGGCGATGTGCGTCATCGCTGTCGTCGGTCCAGCGCCATGCCAGTGTTTCTCGCCCGGTGGAAACCAGACCACGTCGCCCGGCCGAATTTCTTCAATTGGGCCGCCCCAACGCTGCACGCGCCCGCAGCCGGCGGTCACAATCAGCGTTTGACCTAATGGATGCGTGTGCCATGCCGTGCGAGCGCCCGGCTCAAACGTGACACTGGCACCAAACAAGCGTGCCGGAGCGGGAGCTTGTAACAGCGGGTCAATACGCACCGTGCCGGTAAAATACTCGGCCGGGCCTTTGCTTGAAGGTTGCGAACCACTTCGTTTAATTTCCATAATGTAGTCTTGGTTTTGCGGTGAATTTACTCCCGTGCCGCTCGGCTGATTGCCTCAAGCCGTCTTGTGGACCCCCAAACTGCTCCGGGTTTCGAGCCCGGATGTCATCGCCAGTTTGACGACGAGATCCGCCACACTCTTGCGCGAGACCACTTCGGAGCAGTTTTTGAAAAGCTCGCCTTTTCGCGTCGTCCCGTATTCGATTTCGTCCCGGTTGTTCAGCCAAGCGGGCCGCAGGATGGTGTAGTCGAGCCGGGATGCCTCGATGACGCTGGCAGCCTTGCAGTAGGGTTCAAGAATGCTGCCATGACGTTCACCCGGAATCTCGTCATAGATTCCCATCGAGCTGATGAAGATCAGGCGTTTGAGGCCGGTCTTCTCCATGACCTTCACGATACACCGGGCCTGTTGCTCCAACTGGCCGGCAAGGTTGGCATAGACGACATCCTGGCCGGCCATGGCCGCCTCCAGCGTTTTCGTGTCCAAAACATCGCCTTCCACCACGCGTACGCGGTCGGCGTGGCCGGATAACTTGAGCCGCCGGGCATTGCGCAGGTAAAGCGTCAGCCGCGCGTCGGTGTGCTTCAAGAACAGGTCGGTGGCCACACGGGCAATCTGGCCGTGGGCGCCGAGAATCAAGATGTTGGTCATGGCAGCAAAGCGGGTTCGGTCTCACCGTCCGACCAATTTCTGCAGATTTTCCGGGTAGCGCGCCCCTTGAACCGTGATCTTGGAGGCCACGCTTCCAAGTTCACGCAGGTCTTCCGGCGAAAGTTGAACCGAGGCCGCCCTGGCATTTTCGCGCAAGCGATGCAGCTTCGTGGTGCCGGGGATGGGAACAATCCACGGCTTTTGGGCCAGCAGCCAAGCCAGCGCGACCTGGGCGGGGGTCACCTTTTTCTGTTCCGCAAATATCGCAAGCACCTCAACGAGGGCCTGATTCGTTTTGCGATTTTCCGCGCTAAAGCGAGGGACCTTGTTGCGGAAATCGGTGCTGTCAAACTTCGTATTCTCGTTGATTGCACCCGTGAGGAAGCCCTTGCCCAAGGGACTGAACGGAACAAATCCGATTCCCAATTCTTCCAAGGCCGGCAACACTTCCGCTTCCGGCTCTCGCCACCACAGCGAGTATTCGCTCTGGAGCGCAGTCACCGGCAGGACGGCGTGCGCGCGGCGGATGGTTTGTACCCCGGCTTCAGACAGGCCGAAGTGCTTGACCTTGCCTTGCTGAATCAAATCTTTCACCGTCCCGGCCACATCTTCGATGGGCACGTTGGGATCAACCCGATGCTGGTAGAGCAAGTCAATCGTCTGCACTTTGAGCCGTTTGAGCGAGGCTTCCACAACCTGTTTGATATGCTCGGGCTGGCTGTTTAAGCTGCCCTGCTTGCCACCGTCACAATCGAATCCGAACTTGGTGGCGATGACCACCTTTCCCCGGAACGGCGCGAGGGCTTCGCCGACGAGTTCCTCGTTGGTGAAGGGGCCATAGACTTCGGCGGTATCGAAGAACGTAACGCCTTGTTCGACAGCCGACCGAATCAGGGAAATCATCTCCTGCTTGTCGGCAGCCGGACCGTAGCCGAAGCTCATGCTCATGCAGCCGAGTCCGAGAGCCGAGACCTCCAGATTACTTTTTCCAAGTTTGCGCTTTTGCATATTTGAACCCCTTTGTTTTATTTTTTCTTCGTCAAGTGTCACGCCGGTTACTCATGCTTTGAGCGAAGCCATATCAATGCAGAAACGGTATTTTACATCGGATTTTACCAGTCGCTCGTAGGCTTCGTTGACTTTCTGGGTCGGGATGATTTCGACATCGGCGGTGATGTTATGTTTGCCGCAAAAGTCGAGCATCTCCTGGGTCTCGGCGATGCCGCCGATGATGGAGCCGGCAAGATTGCGGCGGCCCATCAACAGGCTGAAGGCAGAGACAGACATCGGTTTCTCCGGCGCGCCGACAATGACGAGCGTGCTGTCGTGGGCGAGCAGGTTAAGGTAGGCATTGACGTCGTGACCCGCGGCGATGGTATCAAGGATGAAGTCGAAGCTGCCGGCGTGCTTCTTCATCTCATCGGAGTTGCGGGAGATGACGACCTCGTCGGCGCCGAGGCGAAGCGCGTCCTCCTTCTTCTTCGACGAAGTCGTGAAGACGACGGTGTGCGCCCCCAACGCGTGCGAAATTTTCACGCCCATGTGGCCCAAGCCGCCAAGGCCGGCGATGCCGACCTTCTTGCCCTTGGTGACGCCCCAGCGGCGCAGGGGCGAATAGGTCGTGATGCCCGCGCACAAAAGCGGTGCGACGCCGGCAAGATTAAGGTTGGTCGGGACACGCAGGACGAAGTGTTCGTCCACAACGATGCTATTGGAATAGCCGCCGTAGGTGACCGGGGCGGTCTTGTGCTTGTCCGGCGAATTGAAGGTGAGCGTCTGGTTCGGGCACAAGTTTTCGCGGTTGGCCTGGCAGTGCGGGCAGGTATGGTCAGAATCAACCAGACAACCCACCCCGACAAGGTCGCCGGGCTTATGTTTTGTGACGGCAGAGCCGACTTTGGTGACGCGGCCGACGATCTCGTGGCCCGGCACAATCGGGTAAACCGTGGGCATGATGGTGCTCCACTCGTTGCGCACCTGGTGCAGGTCGGAGTGGCAGATGCCGCAGAACAGGATTTCAATCTGCACGTCGCGTTCGGTCGGATCGCGGCGCGGGATGGTGGTGGAAGCTAGCAGCGAGGTCGCACTGGCAGCGGAATATGCTTTCGTGTGATTCATAAATGATGTTTTTTTATTTCAAAGTCTGAAACGACTTTACTTCACATGGGCGCGGCTGTCGGACACGGGGTTGCTCCACCTGTTCTGATATTGCTCAAAACCGCAGGTCAGGGCACAGGCCGAAAACCGTGGTGATTCATGCCCCGGATGATATCAGCCGGGTTGTGAGAAGATATTCGGTGTTTCCCCCAAGTCCCGAAATGGCGCTTCCAAACTGTTTCACTACCGAATCACCGTGCGGCGGCGTCAACGCTGCTGGCGATAATCGCTAGGAGAAAGGCCGGTTTCCCGGCGGAAAAATCGTGCGAAATGGCTGGGGTTGGCGTAGCCGACATCAAGGGCAACGTCCACCACGCTCCTTTTCGTTTCGCGGAGCAGTCGTCTGGCTTCGTCCATCCGCAACTTCAGCAGGTAGCGCGACGGCGACACCCCCATGGCATTCTTAAACAGGCGAATGAAGTAAAACTTGCTCACTCCCGCTTGGACCGCCAGTTGATCCAGATTGAAGTCTTCGGCCATGTGTTCCGCCATCCAGTTGGATATTTGCCGGAGCTTGAAACCCGGCAGGGACGGGCTACCGCTATGCGACTCCTTGACCGTTTCGGCATAGTTTCGCGCCAGATGGATGGCGATGGCCTGCGCGATGCCTTGCAGAAAAAGCGGGCTGGCGTGCCGGCGCATCAATTCCTCATGCACTCGCTCCATCAACGAATTCAACGCCACGTCGGTGAAGGCTGAAATACTCCGCAGTTGGGCATGGACCGCATCGTCCCCGAAAACTTCTTCCATGGCGCGTTGAAGCAGCGGCAGCGCGATGAATACCGCCATGGATTCAAACGGTTCGGGAGTCACCGCTTTCCAGCGGCAATCGTAGGGCGCGCCTCCCGACGTGAGAAAGAAAGAACCCTTCGTAAGCCGCTGCGTGATCCAAGGCCCTTTGCTTTCCCGCTCCTGAAACTCGACCTCACCCGAAATGGTCCAAGCGAGGAACGGTTCGCTGACGGAGGGAAGATGCAAGACATCGACGATGCGCGGCAGGGCGATGGTCCACGCCTTGATGTCCCGCCATGCTTCGCCGCTACCAACCCGCAAACATTTCCCGCCGACGTAACGCTCGAAGGCCTCGGCAGACGTTGTCTGAGGAACCGGCACGAGGAAAGAATCACTGATGCCACGCAATAGGGCGAGACGGTTTTTGAGTTGTTGAACTGGTGAGGCCCACGGCGATATTCCGAGATTGTTCGGAAAGTATGCTTTTCATTTCACGTATTGCATCAGGTTCAATCTCACGGCGCAGAGATTCGGATTTGTTCGGCTGAAGGCGACGGTCGGTTTTCAACTAACGCCGGATCGGGAAAACAGAGGGAATCTACGCTGCGCTTGCATCGCAAGTTGCTGATTACACACGACTTGGAGGCGGGGGTTGGAATCGAATCGTCGTCAATCCGCCTTTTCCGCCGGCGGGTTCAACTGATCAGTTCCTTGCAGCCCGGGCAATCCTGTCCGCTGAACCGCGCAAAAAGAAAAGGCCGGCATGGCGCCGGCCTTTTCCTGTCCGTTTGGGTTTGGTTCAAGTATTGAGCGAGATCAATCCTTTGGAAATGGCGAATTTGGTCAGGCCGGCGACGCTGTGGATGTTCAGTTTTCGCATGATGCGTTCGCGGTGGGTTTCCACGGTGCGGACGCCGACGCCGAGTTTGTTGGCGATTTCCTTGTTGCTCAGGCCTTCGGCGATCTGGACGAGAACTTCGCGCTCACGATTGGTCAGTTGTGCCGCCGGGTCGTCCGCTCCGCCGCGGACGTATTTGTTCAGCGCGGCGCGGGCGACTTCGGGGCTGAAGAAGGCTTCTCCCGTGTTGATGATATCGATGGCGCGCACGAGTTCCTCGGTCGGCGCTTCCTTCAGGATGTAGCCGGAGGCGCCGGATTGGATGATACGCATGACGTATTCGGTGTTGCTGTGCATGGAGAGGATGAGCACCTTGATCTTGGGGAGCTCCTTGCGAAGCAATTCGGTCACTTCCAAGCCGTCCTTCTGCGGCATATCAATGTCCATCAGGACGATGTCAGGCATTAATTCGCGGGCTTTCTTTAGCGCCTCCACGCCGTCGGCCGCTTCGCCGACGATTTGCAGGTGCTCGTGCCGTGCCAGGCAGGAGTTGATTCCCTTTCGCACGACCGGATGATCGTCCACCAGCAATAGTTTAATGCGCTTTTTCATTTTGTTTTCGTGCGTTGTCTGACCGGCGCGGCTGTTCGCCGACGCAGATTGTATGTGTCCGGCCAATCCGGTTGTCGCAGATGAAAGATTTGCCGGCACAGTGGCCGGTATCGGAGCCGATGCGAATGTTGCTGTTTTCACATTAAAAAGAATAGGATATGCCGAGTGTTACGAAGACCGACTTGCTCAAATCAAGGACGGCATCCCTGCCATTCACGCTCTGAACGTATTGGCCGAGATCCTGAAATTGCACGCCGGCAAACACTCCCGTCGAATGATTCAGCGCGCAGGAAATATTGCCTTCGACGTAACCGCCCACCAGCAAATCGTTATGCGATCCGGAGCCCTGGGTGGACGGCAGGGTAACCGAGCCGGCATGGATCGTTTCGGTGAACTGGAAATCGCTGTTGATTTCCGCCAGGGAAAGGCCGCCGCTGAAACCGACCGAGAACCGGCTGCTCAGCGGGATTTCCAGATACGGACCGAGCCGCAACCCATAGATGTCCGCGTCCAATTTGCGTGATCCGCCGACGATTTCCGGAATCGCGGATTCGGTGGAAGACTGCGGCGTGACGCCGATGACGACGCCCGGGCTGTTTTTTCTGCCCTGATAGCCGGCGGGAGGCATCAGGCCTTCGGACACGAGCAGGGGAAACGCATCCGTCAGGAGACTCGCGTTGCCCGTGATGGGATGGCTGTCCGCGAGGTTCACGTTCATGAAATTGAAACCGGCCTCCAGTCCCCAGCGGAAGGTGTTGTTGCGTCCCAACTCCCGGTTGTAGGTCAGTTCCACGCCTGATTGGGGATCATCCTCGCTCGTTCCTGAACTGAGTCCGGGCGAGGAGGCGCGCTGCATGAGAATGGTTCCGTTGCCGGACAACTGGCTTCCGCCGTTGTAGGTGGACCCGGTGTATCCCCAGTAGTGGGTTGTGCCGGAGTTCGGAGTGCCGGCATCCGGATAGACGTAGCCGTTGTCGAAATTGTAGGCGGCGCCATCCAGGTTGTGTCTCGGGTTCGGCATCGAAAACCTGCCGAAGTTCCTGAAGCTGACGGGAACATTGAAACCCATCCGGTAACTCAGTCCAAACCGGTTCAGCGCCTCGGCGGGAGGCGGGTTTTTCGCCAGCTTGACTGCCATGGGAATCCCCGTCTCCTCCTCGCCAACAACGTGGAAGATGGCGATCGTGGAGAGCGAAACCACGCAGGATAAAAGCACTCGGTTGTTCATGTTCGCCCTCGTTTATTGCAACAGAATCACCTTGTAAAACCGCATGCTGGTCCCGGCAGGCGAGCTTTCAGTCTTCGGCTGGCCGTTGTCAATCCACTGTATCCAGGTGCCGTCTCCCGCGATCGAAGGCACAGCCGATTGCCAGTTCTTCAAATCCGAGCTGTATTCGATCGAATAGAGATGATTGGAGGCGCTGAGAAACTCGACCATGAACGTCTTGTTCGACAGCATCGCCAGCCGGGTGACGTGCTGCGGCACGCCAAAGAGCGCCGCACTGCCCCCGCTGTTGGTCTGAACCAGCTCGGCCGACAAAACCGGATTCGGCGCGACGCGCAGCGGCGAATAATACTCGATCACCAGATCTACAAAACTGCCAGGCATCACCGCGCTCTGGCTCTGGACATACGGAATCCCGTTGGTGCTGCCGGAAGGATTCCATACAACCGTGCCGTTCTGCAGATTCGTGATGTGGACGCGCACGGCCTGATAGGTGGAATACGTCGGATTGCTGACTCTCACCGTCTCCTCGAACAGGTCCGTCAGCGGATCGTAGGTCATGCTGGAAACAATGGTGAGCGGCGGAGCGGACAGAATCGTGATGCTCACAGGAGCCGACGTGCCGGTGGCGCCGTTGTTGTCCGTCGCAATGGCCGTGAAGATGTTGGTGCCCGCGGGAAGATTGGTAAGGCCCAGCGCGTAAGCCGTGATGTTCGTCGAGTAAAACACGACGTTGGTCGTCTCACCGATCTTGTTCGTCGCGGAATAAAAATCCACTTTACTGATCGTCCCGTCCGGGTCCTGCGCATTCGCGAACAACGTGAAGGACGCCGGCGCAACAAACACCGTGCCGTTGGTCGGGCTGAAGATGGTGACTGTGGGCGGCAGATTGATGTGCAACGAGGCGCTCTGAGTCGCGGTGTTGCACGCGCCCGTCACATCCACCTCGTAGGTGCCCTCATCTCCATACCCGAGGTTGGACAGCACGAGGATGTTGCTGGTCTGAACGCTGATGATAACCCCATTCTTCTTCCACACATACGTGAACGGCCCCGTGCCGGAAGGCGTTGTCGTGAAGAGCGCGGTGTCACCCACGTTGCGAACGAGAGATTCCAGCGGCGACGTCGTCGTGCTCGCGTTCACCGACAGGATCGCGCTGTTGGTCTGGACGGTGCCGCAACCGCCGCTGACGACCACATTGTAAGTTGCGGCGTCACCGGTTGCGACATTGGCCAGAACGAGACTGTTGGTGGTCTGGCCCGTGAGAAGGGCTGAGCCTTTATACCATTGGTAGCTTACCGGCGAACCGGTCACGCCGACGGTGAAAGTTGCGGTGCCCCCGACG
>Ga0224555_1002663_pt1 | contig 20258 bp, 17 predicted proteins | sample 714S23034metaG_FD_180687 | JGI IMG/M metagenome (GOLD analysis project Ga0224555, IMG submission 180687) | Peat soil microbial communities from Stordalen Mire, Sweden - 717 S2 30-34 | ecosystem: Environmental > Terrestrial > Soil > Wetlands > Peat | place: Sweden: Norrbotten County, Stordalen...
GTGCCATCGCCCGCGATCTCGGGATGGTGTCGTCGGCGGTGTATCGGTACGTATCCAGCCGCGACGCGTTGCTGACGTTGTTGCTCGTCGACGCCTACTCCGATCTCGCCGACGCGGTGGATCGCGCTCGCGACGACGTGCCGGATGTGTGGAGCGACGACGTTGTCGCGATCGCGCACGCGGCCCGCAATTGGGCCGTCGCCCACCCGGCCGGGTGGGCGCTGCTGTACGGCAGCCCGGTGCCCGGCTACCACGCACCGGCCGAACGAACGGTCGGCCCCGGGACGCGGGTGGTCGGCGCTTTGTTCGACGCCGTCGCAGCCGGCATCGAGACAGGCGACATCATGTTGACTAATTACCCTGCGCCACAACCGATATCGTCAGACTTCGAACGACTTCGGCAAGAGTTCGGTTTTCCCGGCGACGATCCCGTCATCATCAAGTGTTTCGCGATCTGGGCCGGCGTGGTGGGCGCGATCAGCCTGGAAGTGTTCGGCCAATACGGCACCGACACGCTGAGCGACCCCCGGGCGGTGTTCGACACCCAGGTTCGACTGTTGGTCAGTGTGCTGACCCAGCCCGATATCGCCGTGCCGCCATTCCGGGCGTCACCGCCGAATTAGAACGTGTTCAGCCAGCCGCTGCGGTGCCGTAGACATCTGGTGGTGGCAACATCATTTCCGGTGGTTTCTGTCGGGCGGGCGCTGGGCTATCCTGCGAGGCGATGAGCCTCTCCTTCGGGTCGCCGGTCCAGGTCGCCTGGGTGACCCCCGACTTGGACGCCACGGAAACGGCTCTCACCGGCCTGTTAGGTGTCAAGAAGTGGATACGGCTGCCCGACGTGCACTTCGCACCGGACACCTGCAGCTACCTCGGCAGACCCGCCGACTTCGTCGCCAGCATTTCACTGAGCTATCTCGGCGACATGCAGCTCGAGCTGATCGAACCGGTCCGCGGCCCTAATATCTATAGTGATTTTCTGCGGGACAGCGGGCCGGGTCTGCATCACATCTGCGTCGAGACCGACAGCCTCGAGCACTTCGATGCCACGCTGAGATCAGCGGCCGAACACGGTGCGGCCGTAGCTCAGCAGGGCGTGATGCCCGGTGGCTTGCGGTTCGCCTATCTGTCCGCCCCGCAATCCGGGGTTCCGTTCGTGGAGATCGCGCACTTCTCAGCCGAGATGCGACAGTTCTTCGACTACATCAAGCAGGAGCAGCGGTGAGCCGCGCCGGCGACGATGCAGAGCACGAGAGCGATGTGGGGGTACCTCCCGCTTGCGGGGGAGAGGAGTGGCGCCAATGAGCACCGACATACCAGCAACTTTCAGCGCTGACGCCGTGTCGTCGTGGTCGGACGACGTGGACATCGTGGTGATCGGCTTCGGCATCGGGGGCGGCTGCGCGGCAGTCAGCGCGGCGGCCGACGGCGCGCGGGTACTCGTGTTGGAGCGCGCAGCTGCGGCCGGCGGCACGACCGCGCTTGCCGGTGGGCACTTCTATCTCGGCGGCGGCACCGCGGTCCAGCTGGCGACCGGGCATCCCGACTCGCCCGAGGAGATGTACAAGTATCTGGTCGCGGTGTCACGTCAACCCGATCACGAGAAGATCCGCACCTACTGCGACGGCAGCGTCGAGCACTTCAACTGGCTGGAGGACTTGGGTTTTCAGTTCGAGCGCAGCTACTTCCCGGGCAAGGTGGTCGTTCCGCCGGGTACCGAGGGCTTGAGCTACACCGGCAACGAAAAGGTCTGGCCCTTCTGCGAGCAGGCCAAACCCGCGCCGCGCGGCCACTCGGTGCCGGTGCCCGGCGAACTCGGTGGCGCGGCCATGGTGATCGACCTGCTGGTCAAGCGCGCCGACGACCTGGGAGTGCAGATCCGGTACGAGACCGGGGCGACCAATCTGGTCTTGGACGACGACGGCGCGGTGATCGGTGTCGCCTGGAAACACTTCACCGAAACCGGTGTGGTCAAAGCGAAAGCGGTCATCATCGCCGCGGGGGGTTTCGCGATGAATCCAGAGATGGTCGCCGAGCACACGCCCGCGCTGGGCCAGCCGCGTCGCACCAAACACCATGGCCTGGTGGCGCCCTACATCCTGGGTAACCCCAACGACGACGGACTCGGCGTGCGGATGGGTGTTTCGGCGGGCGGCGGGGTTGAAAACATGGACGAAATGTTCATCACCGCGGCGGCCTACCCACCGGAAGTGCTGCTGACGGGTGTGATCGTCAACAAGGAGGGCAAGCGTTTCGTCGCCGAGGACTCCTACCACTCGCGCACGTCGGCGTTCGTTTTGGAGCAGCCAGACCAGACCGCCTACCTGATCGTCGACGAAGCACACACCGAGATGCCGGCGATGCCATTGATCCGGTTCCTCGATGGCTACGAGACGATCGCCGAATTGGAGACCGCGCTGGACATCCCTGCGGGCAGCGTCTCGGAAACCTTGAAGCGCTACAACGAGTTCGCCGCCAATGGTGAGGATCCGGACTTCCACAAGCAGCCGGAATTCCTTGCGCCGCAAGATAATGGGCCGTGGGCGGTGTTTGATTTGTCACTCGGGCGGGCTATGTACTCCGGATTCACCATGGGCGGCCTGACGGTTACCGTCGACGGCGAGGTGCAACGCGCCGACGATAGCGTCATCGCGGGGCTGTATGCGGTGGGTGCGTGTGCATCCAACATCGCTCAGGACGGCAAGGGGTACGCCAGCGGCACACAGCTCGGCGAGGGGTCGTTCTTCGGCCGCCGCGCCGGAGCGCACGCGGCCGCCAAGGCCGTGGGCGCACAGGCGCGTTAAGACCCAGCCGGAGCGCACGCGGCCGGCACCGCCCGCTAGACCGGCGCCGGCTCCCTGATCACCGGGCTCAGCCGCCACGGGCCGCCGCCGAGCAGCCTGAGCTGCTGGTCGTGGTACAGCTCGACGGCGGGTCGATGGCTGACGCTGACCACGACGCAATCCGGCAATTCGTTGCGCAGCAGCTGGTACAGCGCGTGTTCCAGCCCTTCGTCGAGCGCTGACGTGCTTTCGTCGAGGAAGACGGCCTTGGGTTTGGTGAGCAGGATGCGCGCGAACGCCACGCGTTGCTGCTCGCCAGGGGAGAGCACCTTAGCCCAGTCACGCACTTCGTCGAGCTTGCCGCTCAGCGGTGCCAGCGCGACCTTTGTCAGGGTGTCGTGCAACGTGGCGTCCGAGATGTCGGCCGGCGAGTTCGGGTAGCACACCACGGTCCGCAGCGTGCCCAGTGGCACATAAGGCAACTGCGACAGGAACATCGTCGCGTTGTCCCCGTCCGGGCACCGCAGCGTCCCCGACGCGTACGGCCACAATTCAGCCAAGCTGCGCAGCAACGTGGTCTTACCGGAGCCCGACTGCCCAGTGATCACCAGCGACTGACCGGATTCGAGGCGCACGTCCAGCGGGTCGACCAGCGAGTCACCGTCGGGTGTCCGCACCTCGACACCGTCGAATTCGACTGATCCATCGTCGGTGGGCCAGGTAAGCACCGCAGGCAGCTCACGGCCCTTGGCGTTGGCGTCGACCAATCCGTGCAACCGGATGATGGCGGCGCGGAAGGCGGCGAAGGCGTCGTAGTTATTGCGGAAGAACGACAGCGAGTCGTGGATCTCGCCGAACGCGGTGGCCGTCTGCGTGACGTCACCGAAGGCAATCTGGCCGGCAAACAGCCGTGGCGCCTGAATGATCCACGGCAGCGGGACAATTGCCTGCGACATCGACCAGTTCCAGCCGTTGAACACGATCGTTCGGCGGACGAACCTTCGGTAGTTACCGATGATCGGGGTGAAACGTCCCCACAGCTGCGTTCGCTCGACCTCTTCGCCCCGATAAAAGCCGACCGCCTCGGCCGCATCGCGTAGCCGGACCAGCGCGTAGCGGAAAGCGGCGTTGAGTTTTTCGTTGTTGAAGTTGAGCCAGATCAGCGGACGGCCGAGCCAGAACGCGACGCCCGTCGCGATCAGCACAAAGATCAGCACGATCCAGAACATCGCGTGGCGGAACTGGAAGCCGAAGACATCCAGGCGCCCCGACAGGTGCCACAAGATCGCGGCGAACGACACCACCGACACCACTGCGCGCACCGCACCGAACAACAAGGTGTTCGCAGTCTCGTTGGACGGAATGTTGGGGGTGCCACCGGCACCGGCGGTGAAGATATCGATGTCCTGCTGGATACGCTGGTCGGGGTTGTCGATGGTCTCGTCGATGAACAGGTCCCGGTAGTAGGCCCTGCCGTCCAGCCAGTCGTCGGTCAGGCGGCCGGTCAGCCACATGCGCCATGCGATGATGAACCGCTGCGTCACGTAGATGTCGACCAGTACCCGGATGATGAACAGCGACGCGAGCACGCTGAAGTGCACCAGCGATATCCAAAAGCCATGGATTCCAGAGTGTTTGATTTTCTCGCTGCCGATTGCGGTGCCCTCGAACGCCGTTTGCAGCGAGCTGAACATGTCATTGCTCTGATAACTGATCAGGACCGTCAGGCGCACCGACAGCAGGACGAGCGCCAACAAAGCAGCCAGCATCAGCCACACCGGTACCGCTTGTCGTCCGATGAAGTAGCCGCCGGTGATCCGCCAGTATTGGCGGCCCCACCCGGTGAGGTATCGCAGCAGGACCAAGACGACCACGACGCACACCGCGGCGATCACCCAGCCTTTGGCGAGCCACCAGACAGAATCCACGGTTGCAGCGGACCAGTCGATGGACGGCTTGAATAACTTAGGTTCCAAGGTCACGTCTCCTTGCTGACGAGGCTGTCAGAGCAACGTCACAATGGATGCTTTCCCGCGAAAGTACCGCAGGCTGGCCGATAGGCTGCGCGCATGGGCAACGACGCCGAGAACACCTTCCACGCCGGCCGACTGATCGCCCGGCGGCTGAAAGCCAGCGGGATCGACACCGTTTTCACGTTGTCCGGCGGTCATTTGTTTTCGATCTACGACGGTTGCCGCAGTGAGGGTATCCGGCTGATCGACACCCGCCACGAGCAGACCGCGGCGTTCGCGGCCGAAGGCTGGTCGAAAGTGACACGCCAGCCGGGCGTGGCCGCGCTGACCGCGGGCCCGGGCGTGACGAACGGGATGAGCGCAATGGCTGCCGCCCAGCAGAACTCGTCGCCGCTGCTGATTCTCGGCGGGCGGGCGCCTGCGGGGCGATGGGGGATGGGATCGCTGCAGGAGATCGACCATGTGCCGTTCGTGGCACCGCTCACCCGATTCGCCGCCACCGCGCCGTCGGGTGACGCGGTCGCCGGGCTGATCGACCAGGCGCTGCGGGCCACGGTCGGTGCGCCGTCGGGTGTTGCGTTCGTCGACTTCCCCATGGATCACGTCTTTTCCGTCGCCGCCGACAGCGGGGCGCCCGGGGCGCTGACCGCTGCGCCGGCTCCGTCGCTGCCCGACGGCGACGCGCTCGACCGCGCGGTCAGTCTGCTTGCCGCCGCTCGGCGTCCGGTGATCATGGCGGGCACCAACGTCTGGTGGGGTCATGCCGAAGCGGCGCTGTTGCGGCTGGCCGAGCAACGGCGGATACCGGTACTGATGAACGGCATGGCCCGCGGCGGCGTGCCCGCAGACCATCCGCTGGCGTTTTCGCGTGCGCGCTCAAAAGCATTGGGCCAGGCCGATGTTGCGGTCTTGGTCGGCGTGCCGATGGATTTCCGGCTCGGCTTCGGCGCGGTATTCGGGCAGGAAACCCAGCTGATCGTGGCCGATCGCACCCAACCCGACCGCGAACATCCTCGGCCGATCGCCGCCGGGCTCTACGGCGACCTCTCGACGATCCTGACCGTGCTGAGCGAAACGCCACGGGCTGATGCCGGCCACGAAGAGTGGGTTGCCGATCTGCGGGCGACCGAAACGGCGGCACGCGAACGGGAACACGGCGAGCTGGCCGACGATCGGAGCCCGCTGCACCCGATGCGGGTCTACGCCGAACTGGCGCCGCTGCTGGACCGCGACGCGATCATCGTCGTCGACGCCGGCGACTTCGGCTCCTACGCGGGCCGGGTGATCGACAGCTATGTCCCGGGTGCGTGGCTCGACAGCGGCCCGTTCGGATGCCTCGGTTCGGGTCCCGGCTATGCGCTGGCCGCCAAACTGGCCCGGCCAGACCGTCAGGTCGTCTTGCTACAAGGCGACGGCGCCTTCGGGTTCAGCGGCATGGAATGGGACACGCTGGTCCGGCACCAGGTTCCCGTCGTCTCGGTGATCGGCAACAACGGAATCTGGGCGCTTGAAAAACACCCGATGGAAGCGATTTACGGCTATTCGGTGGTGGCCGAACTGCGGCCCGGCACCCGCTATGACGAGGTAGTGCGCGCGCTCGGTGGGCACGGCGAGCTGGTCTCGACGCCCGCCGAACTCCGGCCGGCGTTGACGCGTGCCCTGGGCAGCGGCCTGCCCGCCGTCGTCAACGTGCTCACCGACCCTGCAGTGGCCTATCCGCGCCGCTCGAACCTGGCCTGAGGTAGCGGCGGGGATGTGACCGACCGCGTCGCGCGCCCGCGTACCGTTGACCTGTGCCGAAGACCACCAGCACTGTGTCGACCCGTCTGAGTAGCCGCTTCTGGCGGCTGCTCGGCGCCAGCACGGAGAAGAATCAAAGCCGCTCACTGGCCCAGGTCAGCTCCGCAGCAGAGTTCCACGAGAAGGCCGCCGACCTCGACGACGAACAGTTACGCAAAGCCGCCGGCCTGCTCGACCTCGACGACCTTGCCGAATCCGACGACATCCCGCAGTTCCTCGCCATCGCCCGGGAAGCCGCCGAACGATCTACTGGGCTAAGGCCGTTCGACGTGCAGTTGCTGGGCGCGCTGCGCATGCTGGCCGGCGACGTGATCGAAATGGCAACCGGCGAGGGCAAAACCCTGGCCGGGGCGATCGCCGCCGCCGGCTATGCGTTGGCCGGTCGGCACGTTCACGTCGTGACCATCAACGACTATCTGGCCCGCCGCGACGCCGAATGGATGGGTCCGCTGCTCGAGGCGCTGGACCTCACGGTCGGCTGGGTGACCAGCGAATCAACCGCCGACGAGCGTCGCGCGGCATACAAGTGCAACGTCACCTACGCGTCGGTCAACGAGATCGGCTTCGACGTGTTGCGCGATCAGCTGGTGACCGACATCGCCGACCTGGTCTCACCCAATCCGGACGTGGCCCTGATCGACGAGGCCGACTCGGTGCTCGTCGACGAAGCATTGGTGCCGCTGGTGCTGGCCGGAACCAGCTACCGCGAGAAGCCGCGGCTGGAAATCATCCGACTCGTCGGTGAGTTGCAAGCCGGCGAGGATTACGACACCGACTCCGACAGCCGCAACGTCCATCTGACCGAGGCCGGGGCGCACAAACTCGAAAAAGCGCTCGGCGGAATCGATCTCTATTCCGAGGAGAACGTCGGCACCACACTCACCGAAGTTAACGTCGCACTGCACGCGCACATCCTGCTGCACCGCGACGTGCACTACATCGTGCGCGACGGCGCCGTGCACCTCATCAACGCCTCCCGCGGTCGCATCGCCCAGCTGCAGCGCTGGCCGGACGGCCTGCAGGCGGCGGTCGAGGCCAAAGAAGGCATCGAGGCCACCGAAACCGGTGAGGTGCTGGACACCATCACCGTGCAGGCGTTGATCAACCGGTATCCGACGGTGTGCGGCATGACCGGAACCGCACTGGCCGCAGGCGAGCAGCTGCGCCAGTTCTACAAGCTCGGTGTTTCGCCGATCCCACCGAACACCCCCAACATCCGCGAGGACGAAACCGACCGGGTCTATATCACCGCCGCGGCGAAAACCGACGCGATCATCGCGCACATCATCGACAAGCATGAAACCGGCCAACCCGTCTTGGTCGGTACCCACGACGTCGCCGAATCCGAAGAGCTGCACGAACGGCTGCAGCGCCGCGGTGTCCCGGCGGTGGTGCTCAACGCCAAGAACGACGCCGAAGAGGCCGGGGTGATCGCCGAAGCCGGCAAGCTCGGGGCCGTCACGGTGTCGACGCAGATGGCCGGCCGCGGCACCGACATCCGGCTCGGCGGCTCCGACGAGGCCGATCACGAGAAGGTGGTCGAACTTGGGGGTCTGCACGTGGTCGGCACCGGCCGGCATCACACCGAGCGCCTGGACAACCAACTGCGCGGCCGTGCCGGCCGTCAGGGCGATCCGGGTTCATCGGTGTTCTTCTCCAGCTGGGAAGACAGCGTTGCCGCTTCCAACCTCGAACCCAACAAGCTGCCGACGCAAACCGACGAGGACGGCCGCATCGTCAGCTCGAAGGTCGCAGGACTGCTGGAGCATGCCCAGCGGGTCGCCGAGGGCCGGCTGTTGGACGTGCACGCGAACACCTGGCGCTACAACCAGTTGATCGCTCAGCAGCGCGCCATCCTGGTCGAGCGTCGCAACGCTCTGCTGAGCACCGCCGCAGCCCGCGAAGAGCTCGCCGAACTGGCGCCTGACAGGTACGCGCAGCTCGCTGAAGATCCAGTGGATCTCTCGGAAGACCGCCTGGAAAAGATCTGCCGGCTGATCATGCTGTATCACCTCGACCGGGGCTGGGCCGATCATCTCGCTTACCTGGCCGATATCCGGGAAAGCATTCATCTGCGTGCCCTTGGACGGCAGAACCCGCTCGACGAATTTCACCGGATGGCGGTGGATGCGTTCGCATCGCTGGCCGCCGATGCGATCGAAGCGGCCCAGCAGACATTCGAAACCTCGCCGGCGATCGAGGACGAGCCCGGTGTGGATCTGTCCAAGTTGGCCCGTCCAACGTCGACGTGGACGTACATGGTCCACGACAACCCGTTGGCGGACGACTCGCTGTCGGCGCTGAGCCTGCCCGGCATCTTCCGCTGATGAACCAGAGGTCCGCACACGACCGGCTCCTGACGGTGCCCAACGTGCTCAGCGGAATCCGTCTGGCGCTGATCCCGGTCTTCATTTACCTGCTGCTGGTCGCCCATGCTGATGCCTGGGCAGTGGCCATTCTGATATTCACCGGCGCCTCCGACTGGGCGGACGGCAAGATCGCCCGGCTGCTGAATCAATCGTCGCGGCTCGGGGAGTATCTGGATCCGGCGGTCGACCGGCTCTACATGGTGACGATTCCGATCGTGTTCGGACTGCGCGGCATCGTGCCGTGGTGGATCATCGCCGTCCTGCTGGCGCGCGACGTGCTGCTGGCCGCCGAGCTGCCACTCTTGCGTACCCGTGGCATCACCGCATTGCCGGTGGTTTACGTCGGCAAGGCCGCGACGTTCTCCCTGATGTCGGCCTTTCCGCTGATCCTGCTGGGTCAGTGGGATGCGCTGTGGAGTCGTGTCGTATTGGCTTGCGGCTGGGCGTTTTTGATCTGGGGCCTGTACATGTACCTGTGGTCGTTCGTGGTGTACGCGGTGCAGGTGGCATTGGTGCTACGCCGGATGCCGCCGGTGAAAGCCCGCGAAAACCGCTCGCCGACAAGGGCGGACGCCGATGGCTGACCAGGCGCTCGGCGGGTACGACCCCTACGCGGGCCTCAGCGCACACAACGCGGGGCGACCGCAGTTGATCCCGGTGCCGTCGCTGCTGCGCGCCTTGCTCTCCGAGCACCTCGATCCGGGTTATGCGGCCGCCGCCGCCAAACGGGACGGCACCGGCGAGCCGCCGAGCGGTCGGGCCCGTGTTCGGGGCTGGGTCTGGCAAGCGTTGGCCGCGTTGCTGGTGGCCACGGTGTTCGCCGCGGCTGTTGCCCAGGCCCGGCTGGTCGCGCCGGGAGTCAGTGCGGCGCAACGGGTCCTGACTGCCGGCGTGCGCTCGGAGGAGGCGGCTACGGGCGAGCTCACTGCACGCCGCAACGCGCTCACGGCGCAGCGCGACGACGTTCAGCGGCGGGCCTTGGCCGATGACGCTGCGGGCCAGCTGCTGCTCGCCAACCTCGACCGGCTCAGTTTGGCCGCCGCGAGCACCCCGGTCACCGGCCCCGGTCTCAGCGTGACGGTAACCGACCCCGGCGTGGGACCGAATCTTTCCGATGTGTCCAAGCAGCGGCTCCCCGGCAGCCAGCAGATCATCCTCGACAGGGACTTGCAGCTCGTGGTCAATTCGTTGTGGGCCAGCGGCGCTGAAGCGATCTCTGTCGGCGGGGTCCGAATCGGCCCGAACGTGACCATCCGGCAGGCCGGCGGCGCGATTCTGGTCGACAATAATCCGATCAGCAGCCCGTATGCGGTTCTTGCGGTCGGACCGCCGCATTCCATGCAGGATGTGTTCGACAACAGCCCCGGCCTGCGCCGGCTGCGGCTTTTGGAGGCGTCGTACGGCGTCGGCGTCAGCGTCAGCGCCCGGGACGACCTCACGCTGCCCGCCGGGGCGGTCCGAGATGTCAAGTTCGCCAAACAGATTGGGTCCTAGTGCGAAAAGTCCGAGCTAAAGGAGCAGAGCACCGATGATCGGTATCGCAGCGCTGGTCATCGGCATCGTACTGGGTCTGGCTTTTCATCCCAGCGTGCCGGAGGTCGTCCAGCCGTATTTGCCGATCGCGGTGGTCGCCGCACTTGACGCGGTGTTCGGTGGATCGCGAGCCTACCTGGAACGGATTTTCGACCCGAAAGTCTTCGTGGTGTCGTTTGTGTTCAACGTGCTGATCGCGTCGGTGATCGTCTACGTCGGTGACCAATTGGGCGTCGGCACCCAGCTGTCGACCGCGATCATCGTCGTGCTGGGTATCCGCATCTTCGGCAACGCCGCCGCACTGCGGCGTCGACTATTTGGGGCTTGACGGGCACGAGACCGACATGAGCGAGCCCGATCCCACAGCCGACGAGAACACCGCGCAGCAGCACGAGCACGGTGCCGACGAGGTTGCCCAGCATGGCCGGCATGAACTGGCGCCGCACCAGCCGCAACCCGCGATCGGCGAGTTGCAGCCCCGCGGGTTTCTCGGCATGCTGCGGCGCGGCCGCACGGTCTTCGGCACGCTGGCCGTGATGTTGTGTCTGCTGCTGGGTGTGGCCATCGCAACCCAGGTCCGTCAGACCACTTCCGGCGACTCGCTGGATACGGCCCGCCCCGCGGACCTGCTGGTGCTGCTGGACTCCCTGCGTCAACGCGAAGCCACGCTGAGCACCGAGGTCGCCGAACTGCAGCGTTCGTTGAACGCCCTGCGGGCCTCGGGCAGCAGAGACCAGGCGGCCATCCAAAATGCCGAGGCCCGGCTGGCGGCGTTGTCGATCCTGATCGGCACCGTCGGGGCCACCGGCCCCGGCGTCACCGTGCGGATCGAAGACCCCGGCCCGGGCGTGGCGCCGCAGGCGATGCTCGATGTGCTCGACGAGTTACGGGCCGCGGGGGCCGAGGCGATCCAGATCAGCGACGCGCACCAGGCGGTGCGAGCCGGCGTCGACACCTGGATCGTCGGCGCCCCCGGCGCGCTGACCGTCGACGGCAAAACCCTCATGCCGCCGTATGTGGTTGTGGCCATTGGTGATCCACCGACCCTTGCAGCGGCGATGAACATTCCCGGCGGCGCGGTGGACAGCGTCAAACGTGTCGGCGGCACCATGTCGGTGCAACAGGGCGACAAGGTGGACGTCACCGCCTTGCGGCAACCAAAACCGCGCCAATACGCTCAGCCAGTCAAGTAGTAATCGACCAGAACAGGAATACCGTGAGCGAAATCCCGCCTGATTTGCACTACACCGCCGAACACGAGTGGGTTCGGCGAACCGGAGCCGACACCGTCCGGGTAGGGATCACGGACTTCGCCCAGTCGGCCCTTGGCGACGTCGTGTTTGTCCGGCTGCCCGACGCGGGTACCGACCTGACCGCGGGGGAGGCCTTCGGCGAGGTGGAGTCGACCAAGTCGGTCTCGGATTTGTATGCACCGGTTTCGGCGAAAGTCCTTGCCGTCAACGAAGATCTGGACGCCAGCCCCGAGCTGGTCAACTCCGATCCCTACGGTGGCGGCTGGCTGCTTGACCTCCAGGTCGAGGCCGCCGCGCTCGAGAAGGGCTTTGCGGAGCTGCTGGACGCCGAGGCCTACCGCAGCACGCTGGCCGAATGACCCTTGTTATCGTTCCCTGCGCCCGGCGACAATGCATGCCGGACCGGACGGCGATCAGATGTCGCCGCCGATCCGGCGGGGGACGGCACATTGGGCTCCTGTGCGCGGTACGGTCGACACATCGACGGTCACAGCGGGTGGGAAGCCGGTCGAGCAGACCCAACCAGACGACGCAGCAGCGGCCAGTGAGGAGCAGCGGGTGACGGACAAGGACAACGACCAGACCTCTGACGAAGTCACCGTGGAGACGACATCTGTCTTCCGCGCCGACTTCCTTAATGAACTGGACGCTCCTGCGCACACGGGCAGCGAAACCTCGGTGTCCGGCGTCGAAGGGCTGCCAGTCGGTTCGGCGCTGCTGGTCGTCAAGCGGGGGCCGAACGCCGGTTCTCGCTTCCTGCTCGACCAGCCGACCACTTCGGCGGGCCGCCATCCCGACAGCGACATCTTCCTCGATGACGTCACCGTCAGCCGGCGGCACGCTGAATTCCGATTGGAAACAGACGAGTTCCATGTCGTGGACGTCGGCAGCCTCAACGGCACCTACGTCAACCGGGAGCCGGTCGATTCGGCCGTGCTGGCAAACGGCGACGAGGTTCAGATCGGCAAATTCCGCCTGGTGTTTCTGACCGGGCCCAAGGTCGGCGGCGACAACGGAGGGCCCGGAAGCTAGTGACCGCGCCCGAGACCCCCGCACTGAGCGGGATGTCGATCGGAGCGGTTCTCGACCTGCTACGGCCGGACTTCCCGGATGTGACGATCTCCAAGATCCGGTTCTTGGAGGCCGAGGGTCTCGTCACGCCGCAGCGCGCGGCTTCCGGCTATCGCCGGTTCACCGCATATGACTGCGCTCGCCTGCGCTTCATCCTGACTGCCCAGCGTGACCAGTACCTGCCGTTGAAGGTGATCAAAGCGCAGCTGGATGCCCAGCCTGACGGCGAGCTACCACTGGCCGGATCGCCCTACGGCGTACCGCGATTGGTGTCGGTCGGCGACAGGGCGCGGGCGGAACTGGCCGCTGACCCGACCGCGGTGGCGGCGACCCGCATCCGGCTGAGCCGGGAGGACCTGCTGGAGCGCTCGGGGGTGGACGCCGAGCTGTTGACGGCGCTGCTCAAAGCGGGAGTGATCACTACCGGGCCGGGCGGCTTTTTCGACGAGCACGCGGTGGTGATCCTGCAGTGCGCACGGGCACTCGCCGAGTACGGGGTCGAACCGCGTCACCTGCGGGCGTTCCGCTCGGCCGCCGACCGGCAGTCCGACCTGATCGCGCAGATCGCCGGGCCTCTCGTCAAGGCCGGCAAGACCGGTGCCCGTGACCGCGCAGACGACCTTGCGCGCGAAGTCGCCGCACTGGCGATCACGCTGCACACCTCGTTGATCAAGTCAGCAGTGCGCGACGTTCTGCACCGCTGAAGGACTAGACTTCGGACCACAGCTTGCGTTCGGCGGCTTGGTGTTCCAACGCTCCGCCGGCGCAGGTCTGATTTCGGACACGGCAGCACGTGCGGAGGGCAGACACAGATGGGTGAAGTTCGCGTCGTCGGCATTCGCGTCGAGCAGCCGCAGAACCAGCCGGTGCTGTTGCTGCGCGAGGCCAACGGTGACCGGTACCTGCCGATCTGGATCGGCCAATCCGAAGCTGCGGCGATCGCCCTCGAGCAGCAGGGCGTCGAGCCGCCGCGTCCGTTGACGCATGACCTGATTCGGGATCTCATTGCCGCACTTGGCCATTCACTCAAAGAGGTGCGAATCGTCGACCTGCAGGAAGGCACCTTCTACGCCGACTTGATCTTCGACCGAAACATCACGGTCTCGGCGCGGCCATCGGACTCGGTGGCCATTGCTTTGCGGGTGGGCGTGCCGATCTACGTCGAGGAAGCGGTACTCGCGGAGGCAGGCTTGCTGATTCCCGACGAGAACGACGACGAGCCCTCCACCGCCGTCCGTGAGGACGAGGTGGAGAAGTTCAAGGAGTTTCTGGACAGCGTCTCACCCGACGATTTCAAGGCCACCTAGCCCGCCGACGAGGCGCGCCGCAACGGCGCGCTGAGAAGCCGGCCCGCAGGCAGCGCGGTACGGGTTTGTCCAGCAATGGGCATCACTTAGCCGGCAATATCACGGATGCGTCTCATCTGCGAGTTCGACCTCGACACGCCCATTGGATAGCGTGGAGTCACCGCCACGACCGCCATACTTTGATTTCGACTGATTAGTTCTACGAACACCACAGCGTGTCGAAAAGCGTATGCTCACAAACACTCGATTGAGCAAACGCGGAAACCGGCAGCCCGTAACGAGCGCGATCGGCGAGAGGAAGCACCGTGGGAGACAAACCACGTCAAGATCAACTGGATCTCGAGTCCGTGACCGCGCTCGACGACAATTCAGCAGCCCGCCCCGATCAGGCGATCCGCGTCTCCAGCGAACCCGTGCAGGGCGGTTTGTTCCCCGACGATTCAGTGCCCGACGAACTGGTCGGCTACCGCGGTCCGAGCGCATGCCAAATCGCCGGCATCACCTACCGCCAATTGGACTACTGGGCCCGCACGTCACTGGTCGTGCCGTCGATCCGCAGCGCAGCCGGCTCCGGCAGCCAGCGGTTGTACTCGTTCAAAGACATCCTGGTCCTCAAGATCGTCAAGCGGTTGCTTGACACCGGAATCTCGTTGCACAACATCCGCGTCGCGGTCGATCATCTGCGCCAGCGTGGTGTGAAGGACCTGGCCAACATCACGCTGTTCTCCGACGGGACCACGGTCTACGAGTGCACCTCGGCCGAAGAGGTCGTCGACCTGCTGCAGGGCGGGCAGGGCGTGTTCGGTATCGCCGTCTCCGGGGCGATGCGCGAGCTGACCGGCGCCATCGCTGATTTCCCGGGCGAGCGGGCCGACGGCGGCGAGTCGATCTCCACACCGGAGGACGAGTTGGCCTCCCGTCGCAAGCACCGCGACCGCAAAATCGGCTGACCCCGGCCCTTCCTCTTCTGCGCCGCTGGCTGTGTAGGCGGCAGTGACTCGGTAGACTCGACGCTGCATCGTTCTCGCGCGGGAGAGTTCCGTGGCCGCCAGCCACGGACGCCGAAGGAGCAATACCTCTCCGTCAACCTCTCAGGCACCCGGACCGCGCCAGACCCCGATGCCTCTGGAAAGCGGTGACCTTCGACTCGGGTCACCCGCCCATGGGGAAAGACATGTCGATGTCGAATCTCTCAGGCGCCCGGTTCGGGTAGACGACAGAGGGGGAGGACCTGTGTTCCTCTGCCTTTGTCAGGAGTTCGCCAATGTCCGACTACACCGATCCGCTTTTCGCCGACCGGCACATCGGCCCGGACAGCGATGCCGTCGCAGCAATGCTCGAAGTCATCGGGGTCGGCTCCCTGGAAGAGTTGGCGCGTCGCGCCGTGCCTGCGGGGATCCTCGACGAACTAACCGATGCCGGCTCCGCGCCCGGTCTGGATCGGCTGCCGCCGCCGGCCACTGAAGCCGAAGCGCTGGCTGAGCTGCGAGCGCTGGCCGACGCGAACACCGTCGCGGTGTCGATGGTTGGGCAGGGTTACTACGACACGTACACGCCGCCGGTGCTGCTACGCAATATCTTGGAGAACCCCGCCTGGTATACCGCCTACACGCCGTACCAGCCGGAGATCAGTCAGGGTCGGCTGGAGGCGCTGCTGAACTTCCAGACGATGGTGGCTGACCTGACCGGTCTCGAGGTGGCCAACGCATCGATGCTGGACGAGGGCACCGCGGCCGCCGAGGCGATGACACTCATGCGCCGCGCGGCGCCGCGGGCGGCAAAGGACACTGCGAACAGGTTGGCCGTCGACGTGGACGCATTCGCTCAGACCGCCGCGGTGCTCGCCACCCGCGCCGAGCCGCTGGGCATCGAGATCGTCACCGCTGACCTCCGTGAGGGCCTACCGGACGGCGATTTCTTCGGTGTCATCGCTCAGCTGCCCGGCGCCAGCGGCCGGATCACCGACTGGTCGGCCCTGGTCTCAGAAGCGCACGACCGCGGCGCGTTGGTAGCCATCGGCGCCGATCTGCTGGCGCTGACGTTGATCACGCCACCGGGCGAGATCGGCGCCGACGTGGCATTCGGTAACACTCAACGTTTCGGTGTGCCAATGGGATTCGGCGGCCCGCACGCCGGTTACCTGGTGGTGCACGCTCAGCATGCCCGCCAGTTGCCAGGCCGGTTGGTCGGCGTTTCCCGTGATGCGGATGACTCGCCGGCCTTTCGCTTGGCGCTGCAGACGCGCGAGCAGCACATCCGCCGGGACAAGGCGACCAGCAATATCTGCACCGCCCAGGTGCTGTTGGCGGTGATGGCCGCGATGTATGCGAGCTACCACGGCGCCGACGGGCTGGTCGGCATCGCCCGGCGCGTGCACGGCCACGCCGAGACGATCGCCGCCGCACTCGGCGATGCGTTGGTGCACGACAAGTACTTTGACACCGTCTTGGCCCGGGTGCCCGGCCGTGCTGACGAGGTGATCGCCGCGGCCAAGGCCAACAACATCAACCTGTGGCGGGTGGACGACGACCACGTGTCGGTGACGTGCGACGAAGTGACGACCGACGCCCATGTGGCGGGGGTGTTGGACGCGTTCGGAGTTGCCTCCGCCGAGCCGGTCTGCGCTGGGATCGTCACCCGCACCTCGGAGTTCCTGACCCACCCGGCGTTCGTTCGCTACCGCACCGAAACGTCGATGATGCGGTACCTGCGCTCGCTGGCCGATAAGGATCTTGCGTTGGACCGCAGCATGATTCCGCTCGGCTCGTGCACGATGAAGCTCAACGCCGCGGCCGAGATGGAACCGATCACCTGGCCGGAGTTCGCGCGCCAGCACCCGTTCGCCCCGGCGTCGGACAGTCAGGGTCTGCGGCGGCTGATCGCCGATCTGGAAACCTGGCTGGTGCAGATGACCGGCTACGACGCGGTGTCGCTGCAGCCCAACGCCGGGTCGCAGGGTGAGTACGCCGGCCTGCTGGCGATCCACGCCTACCACGCCAGCCGCGGCGAACCGCAGCGCGACGTCTGCCTGATCCCGTCCAGCGCCCACGGCACCAACGCCGCGTCCGCCGCGTTGGCCGGTATGCGGGTCGTAGTGGTGGCCTGCCGATCCAACGGCGATGTCGACCTCGACGACCTGCGCGCCAAGGTAAGCGAGCACGCCGAGAGGCTGTCGACGCTGATGATCACGTATCCGTCGACGCACGGTGTGTACGAGCAGGACATCACCGACATCTGCGCGGCCGTGCATGACGCGGGTGGCCAGGTCTACATCGATGGCGCCAACCTCAACGCCCTGATCGGACTGGCACGGCCAGGGAAGTTCGGCGGCGACGTCAGCCACCTGAATCTGCACAAGACGTTCTGCATTCCGCATGGCGGCGGCGGTCCGGGTGTCGGGCCGGTGGCGGCGCGTTCGCATCTGGCGCAGTTCTTGCCCGGCCATCCGCTGGCGCCCGAGCTGCCCGCTGGTCGGCCGGTGTCGTCGGCGCCCTACGGGTCGGCGTCCATTCTGCCGATCAGCTGGGCCTACATCCGGATGATGGGCGCACCCGGTCTGCGGGCCGCGTCGTTGACGGCGATCGCCTCGGCCAACTACATCGCCCGCCGGCTCGATGAGTATTACCCGGTGCTGTACACCGGCGAGAACGGCATGGTCGCCCACGAGTGCATCCTCGACCTGCGCACGATCACCAAATCGACCGGCGTGACCGTCGACGATGTCGCAAAACGCTTGGCGGACTACAGCTTCCACGCGCCGACCATGAGCTTCCCCGTCGCAGGCACGCTGATGGTCGAGCCCACCGAGAGCGAGAGCCTGGCCGAAATCGACGCGTTCTGCGACGCCATGATCGCTATCCGCGGCGAGATCGACCGGGTGGGCGCCGGCGAGTGGCCGGTGGATGACAACCCGCTGCGGGGCGCCCCGCACACCGCCGAGTGCCTGCTCGTCGACAAGTGGGAGCACCCGTACACCCGCGAAGTCGCCGCATACCCACTCGGGAAGGGCTTCCGGCCCAAGGTGTGGCCGCCGGTGCGCCGCATCGACGGCGCCTACGGCGACCGCAACCTGGTCTGCTCGTGCCCGCCGGTGGAGTCCTACGCCTGACGGCCCGAACCTGCCGGAGTCCGCGAACTACAGCGCCGCCAGGATCTGTTGCGGGACGACGTCCGCCAGCTCGGTTATCAGGCCGCCGAACGGGTCCACGCTGACGGTGGCCAGATCGCCCAGGCCGAGATCGCCGAGCAGACCGCTCAGGGTCAGGTTGGAAAGGTCGCCCAAGTCGAGGATCGATGGCAGGCCGGTCAACAGCGTGTTGGAAAGGCCCAAGTCGTTAAGCAGATCGCCCAGGTTCACAGTGTCCAGCAAGCTGCCAACGTTCGGGTCGATATTCAGGTCGCCCAGCAGGTCGCTCAGCGTCAGGTCACCGGTCGAGCTGGCGAAGCCCAGGTCTCCCAGGATCCCACCAATGGTCAGGTTGCCCGGAACGGCGACACCCAGGTCTCCCAGCAGGGTGCTGACGTCTTTATCGATGCTCTGACCACCCAGCAAATCGCCCACGGTGACATTGTTCAATGCAGTTTCAAGGTTACTGACGGTAAGGAGATTGTCGAGGTTAAGGCCAAGACTGGTGAGAAGGGTGTCCACGCCGGGGACGGCGGTAAGCGGGCTGAGGAGCGTATCGAGGACGCCGTTGAGGCTGCTGAGAATCGGTGTTAGGAGAGCACTTGGCAGCGACCCCACCACCGTGCCCAGCGATTCGTCGACGAAGCTGCCAAAGCCCAAATCGCTCAGCAAGGAGCTCAGACCCAGGTCGATGGTCGGGTTGATGCCGAACGCTCCCAGCACGGTGTTCAGGCTCAGGCTGTTCAGATCGACACTGCCGTCGAGCCCCAGACCGCTCAGAATGCTGGTCAGGCTCAAGCTGCCCAAGTCGAGGTTGCCCAGCCCAAGGTCGCTGAGGAGGGTGCTCAGGGTGGGGTCGCCCAGCAGTGTGCCCAGCCCGTCGCCGCTCAGCCCCAGGTCGCTGAACAACGACCCCAGGGTCAGGTCACCCAGCCCGATTTGGTTTAACAAGCTACCCAGGTCCAAGTTGCTCAGGCCGAGGTTGCCCAGTCCCAGAGCGTCTATCAGGTTGGTCAGGTTGAGGTCCACGCTCATCGACTGCAGGGGGGCGAGGATGCCGTTGAAGGCCGGGATGTTGATGATGCCGTCCAGCAGGCTGACGTTGTCCTGGCCGTTGAGGAGGGCGTTCAGGATGGTGGCCGGGGCTTCGAAGAGCGTGGTGAGCGCGTTCGACGGGTCGCTCGTCAACTGTCCGACGACGTCGTTGATCGCACCGAGCGTGGCGCCCTCCGCCCCGAGTTGGGCGATCCCGAGTTCGAGCCCCGGCGGTAACTCCACCCCGACCGTTATGGGAAGCGAGGAGGTGTCCGTGGTGACGGTCGGGTCGAGGTTCGTGAACGCACTGATGACGCCGAGCGGGTTGGTAAGGAGCGCACTAAAGACGCCCGAGATCGCTGACGAGTCGGCCCCGTTGAGGATGTTTTACAGGTTGGCAGCCGTGTCGGTGAAGAGGTCCGACCACGCATCGACCAGTTGGACCGGCCGCACCTGCACACCGGGAGGCGGCGCCGCCACCGGAGTCACAGCAATGATGCTGGCGCCGACCAAGGCGATACCAGCGGTGGCGTAAGGGCGTAGGGCGTGTTGCATCGCGGGCATCTCCTTTTTGAACACGAGCTGTGATGCATGTCACAGACTGGCCGGGACTTTACCTGAGAATTTGCATAAAAACAGCAAAACATTCCCCGTGTGCCCAATAAAACCGCTGGTGTCCGCTTTGCTGGATGAACCTTCCGGAAATACGGATTGGGCGGTATCGAGGCTCGAATGCGCGGAATGCGTCCGCCTTGCCGAGGCACCGAATCGCGACCCGTCGATGCACGGGGGTGGTAAGGGAGAGCTATGGCGATGCCGCTGAGTGTGTGCGAGTGGCGCGATGGCGGCCGCTGGTTACCGACGGCCGGTGGAAGCGTCTTCGTCCGATCCGGCGTCGGCGATAGGCCGACAGTGCTTCTGCTGCACGGGTTTCCGTCAAGCTCCTACGATTTCCGATCGGTGATCGACCGCCTGGGCCCGCGTTCCTCGCTGACGCTAAGGGGTTTC
>Ga0224555_1002665_pt1 | contig 20251 bp, 15 predicted proteins | sample 714S23034metaG_FD_180687 | JGI IMG/M metagenome (GOLD analysis project Ga0224555, IMG submission 180687) | Peat soil microbial communities from Stordalen Mire, Sweden - 717 S2 30-34 | ecosystem: Environmental > Terrestrial > Soil > Wetlands > Peat | place: Sweden: Norrbotten County, Stordalen...
TGCTCCACCTCTTCCAGGTTCACCCGGTTGCCGAACAGCTTCACAAAGCGGCTCTTGCGCCCAACAATGGAGTATGCGCCGTCAGCATCGCGCTGGGCCAGATCTCCGGTCGCCAGCACACCGCCGCGCTCGTCGCCCAGCGCCAGATCCTCGCGCCGCCGCGCGTAGCCCAGCGAGACATTCGGGCCCCGATAGAAGAGCTCCCCAGCCACGCCGGACCTCGTGATCGCGATGCCGCTCTCGTCCTCGATCCACAACTCTCCGCCCGGAATCGGCACGCCGATGCTTCCCGGCTTTTCCAGTGCCAGTTGCGACGGCAGGTAGGCCATGCGCGCCGTCGCCTCGGCCGCGCCATACATCACATAGAAGCGCATCCCCTTCTGCCTGCAGTGGCCGGCAAACTCGGACACCAGCGCCGCGCTCAGCTTGCCTCCGGCCTGGGTCATCACCCTCAGGTCGGGCAGCTCCATGCGCTCCCAGCGCAGCCGCTTCAGTAACTCGTAGGTATACGGCACACCGGAGAGCGAGGTGGACCGCTGCGCCTTCACCTGCTCCCAGAACCGCTTCTCCATCAGGCTCGCATCGGTCAGCGCAATGCGCGCCCCGGCCTGCAGATGCGAGTTGATGACCGACAGGCCGAAGACGTAGTGCATGGGCAGCGTGGTGATCGCCCGGTCCTCGCTCGCGATCTTGAGATACGCTGCAATCGAGGCCGCGTTCGCCGCCACGTTGCCGTAGGAGAGGCGGACAAACTTCGCGCTGCCCGTGCTCCCCGAAGTGGTCATCAGCAGAGCCAGGTCACTATGCGCCCGCAATGGCTCGGCACCCGTGCTCAAGAGCACATAGCCGCCCTGCGCGTAGACCTCCACTGCACCCGGCACCTCCGCAGCCCGCGCCCTGGGCAGCCAGAGATAGTTCGGGCGGTAGGCGGCCAGCAGACTAGCCAACTGATCGGAGGGAATGCCGCCGGCCAGCAGCGCCGCCGGCACCCGCGCCCGCAAGCATCCGATATAGCCTGTCGCTGCTGCCAGGCTGTTGTCTGCCAGCAGAAACACAAGCCCGCGATCCGCCACAGTCGAGCCGAAGGCATCCGCCGCCTCGACCGCCTGCGCATAGCTGTGCACCGCTCCGTCTTCCTCAACGAAGGCGACCGCCGAGCCGTACCGTTCCATCTCGTCGTAGAAGTTCATTGTGCGCCTAGAATTGGACTTCGTATTTGCTCAGAATCTCCATCCCCTTGGCATAGGAGCTGAAGTCGATGATGTCGTCGGTCTCCATCATGATGTCGAACTCAGTTTCCAGCGCGGCCATCAGTGACATATGGCCAACTGAATCCCAGGCTGCCACCGAGTTGTAGATCAAGTTCTCGCCCAGTTCCTCTGCCGGCACGTTCAGTGCTTCCATGAAGACCTTGTCGTATCGCTGCTTGTTGGTTTCCGCCGTCGCTGTTGTCATGGTTTGCTGCTCCCTATTTGAAGATTCGTTTGCTCGTGTTGGGGCGCATCGGGCGGCACGGGTTTCCCAGCGCAATCACTTCATCGGGAATATCGGCGAAGACCACCGACCCCATCCCGACAATCGTACCTTGACCGATGCGCGTGCCTTCCTTCACCTGCGCGCCCATGCCGATATAACTCTCGCTGCCGATGCTGCACTGGCCGCCGATATTCACTTGCCCTGAAACCACGCAGTTGTCGCTGAAGACCGTATCGTGGCCGATCGTCGAGCCGGCGATGATTGCCACATTCCTGCCCAGCGCCGCCATGCTGGAGACAAAGCAGCCGGGAAAGACGATAGCGCCAGCCCCAATCGTGGCCGTCTCCGAAATCACCGCGCTGGGGTCCGCCAGCAAGGCCATCCCGATCCCTGCTTCATCCAGCTTCTCCAGCAGAGCCTTGCGCACAAACGGCTCACCAGTTGCGATGACCGCCTCAACCGCGTTTACGCCAAACCGCTCCCGCGCTGCTTCAAACCGGTATACCTCCGCGCCATAGTACGAGGGATCTTCGCGCATGTCGTCGATAAAGCCAATCGCCTCCCAACGTGCATGGACGCGATTGATGCGGCGCGCAATGTCCATCACTTCCCGGCCGAAGCCGCCAGCGCAATAGATCAGCAGATTCATCTCGACTCCCTGGCCGAATCGTACGCGTGCAATTCGGCCGCCCCTAGAAACTCCGGCATAGTAACGTGGCCGTTCTGGCTGACCCCCTCGCGCTTGAGCACTCGCAGCAAGGTTGTCAGCAAGATGCGCGCATCCAGCATCAGACTCCAGTGATCTACATACCAGTTATCCAGTTCGAACTTCTCTTCCCAGCTCAATGCGTTGCGCCCGTTGATCTGCGCCCACCCGGTAATGCCAGGCATCACATCATGTCTACGCGCCTGCTCAGCCGAGTAGCGAGGCAGATATTGCATAAGCAAGGGACGCGGCCCCACCAAGCTGATGTCCCCGCAAAGCACGTTCCACAACTGCGGCAACTCGTCGAGACTTGTCGCGCGCAGCAATCGTCCAATTCGAGTCAGCCGATCCGCATCGGGCAGCGGCTTCCCGTTCGCATCGCGCCTGTCCGACATGGTGCGAAACTTGAGCAACATGAACGGCCTTGCAAACCGTCCGGGCCGCTGCTGCCGGAACAGGATAGGGCGCCCCATGGACAACCAGACCATCACGCCTACGGCTATGAATACAGGCGAAAGAAGGATGAGTCCGCAAAGTGCGACACCGCGATCAAAAGCTGTCTTGATCCAGAACCGCCATCCGCTCTGCAATTGGCGCAACCCCAGCGAAGGATCGGCTGCCGCCTTGAAAACACGGTCAAACTTTTCAACACCTATGGAGAAGGACAGGGCGTTCTCATAGAATGCCCTGCCGCTACGGCCCATCGCGGCAAGACGCTCAGTGCCTGTGTCAGCGAGTTCCTTTACCGCATCAGCAATGCTTTGGGGATTACCCGGTTCGCAGAGGATGCCGGACTGTGACTGCTTCACAAGATCGGCAGCATCGCCGCGAACCCCCATCAGGATGGGCTTTCCCGCGGCGAGGTAGGCCTGCGTCTTTGATGGGATGGTAATGCGGAACAAGAGATCGTCTTTCAAGTGCACCAGTAAAACGTCTGCGCCGGCAAGGATGCTGCCCATGGCGTGCATCGGCTGTCGAGGCATGAATCTGACATTGTCAAGTTTCATTTCCTCGGCCATTTTCTCCAGCTTAGCCCGATCCACGCCGCCGCCCACAAACACAAACTCCACGGCTGGTGCTGTACTCAGGCAGATTTGCGCTGCCTGAAGCACACTCTCGAGACCCTGGGCTGTACCCATCGTTCCGGCAAAGAGGATGCTGAACTTATCTGCGCTACTAGCCAGGCGTGCTCCACGCTCATAATCAACATTGAATACCGTCTCGTCACACCAGTTGTAAATCACGTCGATCTTGTCCAGTGGAACTCCGCGTCTGGCCAATGTCTCCTTGAAGCCGGGGGAGAGCACCGTGATATGGCTGGCGCAGCGATAGACGAACTTGCACAGACTTCCCAACAAGCCAAGAGCCGCTGGATTTGACATCATCCCTGAAGCGGCGACCGTGTCGGGCCAGAGATCCTGAATATCGTAGACGAAGGGCGTCCGGCGAAGGAATCCAATCACTGCTGCGGCAAAGCCAACGGTGATGGGCGGATGGTAAACATACATCACATCCGGCTTCCTGATCAGTGTCGTGCCGATCACCGCCGCCGAAAGTGCGAAACTCGCGTAGTTGAAGACTCTATGGAGGCCGGAGTTGTTATGGCTCGGATAGAGCGCTACCCGTAATACATTGATCCCGTCTATTTGTTCACGTACCCAAGGGCGTATCTGGTAGCCAGGATAGACCTTTCCACCGGGATAGTTGGGAAAGCCAGTTAGCACTTCTACCTCATGGCCTCGTGCAGCCAGCTCTCGGGCGAACAGCAAACCCTTGAAGGTCGGTTCCGGATCAAACCACTGCGTCAATAGTAGAATTCTCATACGTTGTGATGAAATTCGAATGTTACAACACCGGGTTCGCGCACTTCGTGCAATTTCACGATTCTTGCACCTTACGCCATACGACCTGGTTCACGTAGTTTGTATAGCTAAGAATTATCCGCGCCACTTTTTCTGACACGTTTGGAATGCTGTAATCCGCCACGATTCGCAGTGCGCGTTGTTCGCCGGTTGGTTGTGCTTCCAGCACCTTCAGCGCATCCAGAACGCACTCCGGGTCGAGGCCGGTCATCATCACCGCTCCTTCTTCCATTCCTTCAGGGCGTTCGTGAGCCTCGCGGATGTTCAGGGCACGGAAGTTGAGGATCGACGATTCTTCTGTGATCGTGCCGCTGTCCGAGAGCGTTGCTCGGGCCTTCATCATCAGATGGACGTAGTCGGACAGGCCCATCGCCTTCACCAGACGTATGTTCTCAGAAAACTTCACGCCTTCTGTGTCAATGCGCTTCTGCGTGCGTGGATGTACGGACACAATCACAGGAAGTTGATATTTCGAAGCTACGCTTTCCAGGACTCTCACTAGGTTCCGAAACTGTCTCGCGGAGTCGATGTTCTCTTCACGATGTGCACTCACCATGAAGTAGCCATCTTCGGTCAAGCCGAGCCGCGCTAAGGCGTCGGAACGGTCGATCTTCTGGCGGTAGTGCGTTAGCACCTCGTACATGGGACTGCCGGTCTTGATCACCCGGTCGGGCGCAAGCCCCTCACGCAGCAGATACTCGCGGGAGATGTCGCTGTAGGTCAGATTGATGTCACTGATATGGTCGACAATCTTCCTGTTTATCTCCTCGGGAACGCGCTCATCGAAGCATCGGTTTCCGGCTTCCATGTGGAAGACAGGAATCTTCAGCCGTTTTGCCGAGAGCGCGGCAAGGCAACTGTTCGTGTCGCCCAGAATCAGCACCGCATCCGGTTTCACTTCGGCGAGCACATCGCTGGACTTGGAGATTACCAGCCCGATCGTCTCGGCTGCATTCTTTCCCGCAGCTTCAAGAAAGTAATCGGGCCGCCGGATCTCCAGATCCTCGAAGAAGACCTGATTCAGCTCATAATCGTAATTCTGGCCGGTGTGAATCAGCACGTGATCGGTATAACGGTCCAATGCCGCGATCACCCGCGATAATCTGATAATCTCCGGCCGTGTGCCCAAAATGGTTGCAACCTTCATACGTTCTCCATTGAGATGAACTTGTTTTACGCCGAAAAATCGACAGGAAGATAGTATGTGTCAGGGCGATTCGGATCGAACATTTCGCTCGACCAGAACAGGGTCACCATTTCCCCCAGGCCCACGTTGGAGATCGAGTGTGTAAACCCGGGCGGAATGTCGATAACCTGGTATGCGCTGCCGGTCACAGCATACTCCACGACCGGACCGCCCTCAATGGCTCTCATCCGGATCAAGCCGTGGCCTTCCACTACGAAGAACTTCTCCGTCTTGGTGTGGTGATAGTGGTTCCCACGCGTCACTCCAGGCTTTGTTCTGGAGACAAATATCTGCCCCAGATGTTTCTGTTTGATGAACTCCGCCAAGCTGCCGCGGGCGTCGGATTTGATATCCAGGCTGTGCTGCCGCGCCTCCGGCGGGACACAAGAGAGATACGTCGCATAGAGCGCCCGATTGAACCAGTCAGCAAAGTCCGGCAGCTTCAGCGTGGTTCTCATCTCATGAAAAGCCTGGATTCTCCCTGCCAGATCGCCAAGCCGAATGCGATAGCTTTGGATGTCCGTGCCAGCCTCGCCTGCCGTCTCCCGTCCATCGATCTCCGCCAAAAATGCTGCTATTACATCGTCCACATAGCTCAGTTCCACCTCACGCGCCGGATCGGAGACGCTAATTGGTAAATCGTTGGCTATGTTGTGACAGAAAGTTGCCGTGACCGAGTTGTAGTTGGGGCGACACCACTTCCCAAATAGGTTTTTCAGACGATATATCCGAACACAGGCTCCGGTATCCGAGAAGAACTGGCGCAGAACACTCTCAGCCTTCGCCTTGCTTGCCCCGTATGGATTATCCAATTCGGCCTGGATTGACGAGCTGAAGACGATCTTCGGAGAGCGCCGGTTTTCCCTCAGAAATTGGCAGACCTGTTCCGTCAGCCCTGCATTACCCCTCTCGAAGTCAATCGGATCTTGCGGCCGGTTGACGCCGGCCAGATGAAAGATGACATCGGCGTCGAGCACCCAGTTCCTCAGGTTCTCGACCGAATTATCTTGATCGAAAATCCTTGTTTCGCAATCCTTGCGTTCAAGCAGATGAACTGCCAAGTTACGACCTAGGAAACCCCGTCCGCCGGTAATGAGAATCCTCGTCACGCCAGCACTGCCTTGCCGCTCATGGCATCCTGCACGCACTGTAGCTTCAGCAGTAAGTCCATCATCCCATCCACGTCCAGCAACTTCGTGTTGTGCGAATTGTAGTCAACAGCTTCGGAAACCTCGGCTTTTCCGCTGCTGAAAAAGCTGGAGTAGTTCAGATCACGAACGTCGGCCGGTACCCGGTAGTAATCGCCAAGGTCCTCGGTCTGCGCCATCTCTTCGCGGTTCAAGAGTGTTTCATAGAGCTTCTCGCCGTGCCTCGTACCGATGATCCGAATCTCATTCCGCGCATTCAGGAGCTTCAAAAGGGCCTTGGCCAGAGTACCGATGGTCGCGGACGGAGCCTTTTGTACAAAGATATCTCCCGGCACACCATGCGCAAAGGCATAAAGCACAAGGTCCACTGCCCCCTCGATCGTCATCATGAATCGGGTCATGTTTGGGTCGGTCAGGGTCAGCGGTTTCCCGGCTAGAATCTGATTCAGAAACAGCGGAATCACCGACCCTCGAGATGCCATCACGTTCCCATACCGCGTTCCGCAAAATATCGTGGAGCTGTCTCCGTACATTCGCGCCTTGGCCACCATGCACTTCTCCATCAGCGCCTTCGACATTCCCATCGCGTTCACGGGGTATACTGCCTTGTCCGTACTCAGCACGATCACCTTGCTAACATCGAAAGCAAGCGCCGCCTTCATAACGTTCTCAGCGCCGAGCGTGTTCGTCTGCACTGCTTCTATGGGAAAAAACTCGCACGACGGAACCTGCTTCAGAGCCGCGGCATGAAACACAAAATCCACGCCGCGCATCGCCTGCAAGACGCTATCGTAATTCCGCACATCGCCCAGATAGAAACTGACCGCGCTGTTTTTCAGCCGGTTCCGCATGTCGTCCTGTTTCTTCTCATCCCGGCTGAAAATCCGGATCTCGCCGAAGCCAACTGTGCCGGCCTTATCCAGCACAGCATTGCCAAAAGTGCCCGTGCCGCCGGTGATCAGAAGAGTCTTTCCCGCAAAGATACTTAAGTCCATTTCCTCCGCCACGCTTTCTCCAGGTCAAACCATTTGTCGTGAGCAATGCTCAAAACTGCGTTGCTCGATCATATTCCAGAAGTCATCTTAGAGAAGTCACTCGAGGGCTGCGAAATCCCCGAAGGAATCCAACCGCTCGCTCAGCATCATCAGATACAAGGCAAAGACAAATCGGCATGTGTTGCTCGATCAACACCGAAAGATGCTAACTTGGTCATGGCGTTTCGACAAAGCCTGGCCGCTAAACATCCCGTAAGATGGTTCGCTGCCTTCCACGTTTGGGAGCACGATCAAGCCAAATTGGAATGCAATGCAGTTCCAATAGTCCTTACGAAACGAAAGCAACTGGCTCCAATTCTCATTGTCCACACTTCCGTAGAGGCTTGCGCAGCGACCTTTGTTTACCTGGCTGGGTTCGACGCACGTTGAGATGACCGCCCTTCCACGAAAGTCCGCCGCATAGAGTGAACTCCCATCGATCGGAAGGACTCGCTCGTATCGCCCCGTCTTCTTGTCCAAGCGAATGATGTAGTTGGCTTCCAGCTCCGAATCAGAGCCGTAAATCAAGCAATCTGGGCGCACCAACACGGACACGGCCCTAACCATTTGGCTACCTCGTTCAACCCACTCCAGGTGCCTGAAGTCCTTAGACAGAGTTGCGATGCCCGGTGTTCGGCCATGATCCCCGGCTAACAGCCAGTAATGATTTGCATAGCGGTCCACAACGACGTTATGAAGATGATGAATGTCGCCATTTGGAAACTCGTAGACTGGCTCGAAATGCAGCCCGCTATCGTCCGAACAGTAGACCCGGACTTCAACCATATCCAAGCCGCCATATTCGCCGAATAGAACACGATTGCCATCCACCGATAGGTTGATAGGGCGAGATCCACGTGTTACACGCCATGACAGACGCATTTCAAGCTCACCGGCTTCAGCCCGGTAGACGCCATCGCGGGCTACGGCCACTCGTGTGCCATCCAGAAGTACCTGCATTGCCTCGATGTTGTACCTCAACAACCTTGCGCCTAGCTCGAACTGCGATGCCAATGACCTCCACCCCTGCGCGGGTATTCGGCAGTCCAACACCCACGTCAGGCCGGCGTCCTCAGATCTATAGATTGAATAGCCGCGAGAGACATAGAGTTTGCCATTTTTATCAACAAAAAGTGCACGCCCTTTGGTCCCTCGACAGCTCTCTAAATTCAACTGCACTTGTGCCATGGCTTCCTCATCATCCATAGGGCATAATACGGATATGGATTATTCTTTGTCTTCCGCCAGAAAAAGTCGAATACCTCCCCGGCTCTCGCCCAATCCACACGCACGGTTCCGACATGCCCTTCATGAATCACGCCCTCGGCAACCATATCTCGTCCCATTTTCCTTCTGCAGTACGCAAACTTTGCATAGTCATCCCGCCGCAAGCGCACTGTCCATTCTTTGGCGATTCCATCCTCAAACACCCGGTAATTTCGCTCCGTGAAGAAGTCCTTGATTGGCCAGTCCTCGCGCACTTCCTCGACCACATGGGCAATTGTAATGTACTCCCGAAGCCGCACTCCTATGCTCACAACCAATCCATTTCGCTGGCAGATCCGGTAATAGCCGGAATCCGTTCCATGCGGCGAAGGATGCCTCTCGTTCAAATTATCACGGAGCAACTCGTCGGCGAGGGGGCCGCACGCCGCCAGCATGTTGAACGGAAACAGGCTTCGTTTGACACTTTTGCTTCGCCAAAACAACTCATTCACCAAACCTACCCCACAAGGCGATCGTCGCGGGTCGTAGGTGGTCATTTCAGCTGTCATTGTTCCAACTGGCAGTTCCTCGGCTTGATACAGGGCGTGTGTGGGCATTACCAATGTTCCGTCTGGGGCTGTGAGTCGCACCATGTCCAGCATGAGTGTCTGCGCCTGAACGATGGCATTGTACGGGCCTGGGCGGCTTTCATCCACAATCTCCACACTGTCAGTCCCCGTATGAACCATGACCAGGGCGCCGTCTTTGACGCCGATTTCGTCAAGGTATCGCAGCAACTCGTCTCGCCTGCATTGCTGCCGAATAGAGTTTGAGTACTTTCTCGCGCTCGACCTCCAACGCCTCAATCTTGGCCAACTCCAATAGAGTTGCCGCGACACACGCTCAACGAACAAAAGCATAAGGTCAGAAAGCATGGGGTTTCACCTAAAAGAGACTCAGACCGCACAGGGTCATGGATACTGAATCCATAACGGGTGGTAGATAAGATTCAATAGGTCAATCACAGACGCTTGTAAGTCATGCCGCCATCCTTTGCAAGTGCATATCACCAATGTATTATGGAACCGCCCCATGAGTATCCCACTCCAAACCCCAAGAGCATAAGGCATTGCCCCTTCTTAAGTTTACCGGCCGTCTCAAGGTCCTTCAATAAAATAGGGATGGTGGAAGAAACTGTATTTCCGGAATGAGCCATCATAATAGGGAGTTTTTCGTCTGGAATGTCCAGCTTACGTTTTAAATGCTCCAACATATACCGGTTCGCTTGGTGAAACAAGAATAAGTCAATATCCTCCATTCTCTCTCCCGCTCTGGCGAGTAGCTTGGAGACCATTTCTGGAACAACCCGTAGCGTGAATGTGAAGATTTCTGCCCCATTCATATAGAGGTTGTTAATGGTGCGTTTGTTGCCGCTTGCATCCTCTATGAGTTCAGCATTCTCTGCGTGGGCCCTGCGGAGGCCACCGGTGGGAACAATCAGGTTATTCCATCCCCGTCCATCGGTTCCATAGACGAATGGCCCAATCTTATCGTGATCGGAACTGACAGCTTGCACAAGCGTCGCAGAGGCCGCGTCCCCAAAGATCGTACGTACACTCTTGTCCCCGGGATGTATGTGCTTGCTGTACGTTTCTGCCGTAATCAGCAGTATGTTCGTGGCTTGTTCAGTTTCAATCAACCCTTTGGCCAGTCCAAGGCCGTATACATATCCGGAACATCCCAGGTTGAAGTCCATAGCTCCGCAACTCGTGCTCAGCCCCAATCGCTCCTGAACTAAACAGGCGGTGGTCGGAAGGAAATAGTCTGGACTTTGAGTGCATAGCAGTACGTAATCAATGTCCTCTGGAGCACAAAGACCATCCTTGAACAATTTCTGTGCCGCCGCCGTCGCCAGATCGGATGCGCACTCCGTCTCGCCAGCAATGTGTCGCTCCTGAATTCCGGTTTTTTCCAGAATCTTAAGCGCACTCCACCCCGAATACTCCGATGCCAGTTGTTCGTTCGTCAAGACTTGTTCCGGCAGATAGGAGGCAATACCGCAAATCGCTGCTTTTATCATGCGGTCCTCATCACAATGCGCAACCCGCGGCGATCCAATCTATGCATTTGAACCAGCAGGCGCGGCGTAACTTAGACAATCTCAACCTCACACAATCTCGCCAAGTCCCCTACTGTCTCACAAGAAGACAGCACCTTGATATCCAGTGTGGCATTGAGCTTCTCGTCTGCCATGGCGATAAACATGATGATGGCCATGGAATCCCATCCTTTTAGCGATGAAAGCTGGTCGCTTATTGCAGTCGAGCCGGGATCAGCCTGAACAATCATGTCGATTTCATTTAGGAACTCCGATTCTGTCATATTCCTCAGATTGTTCGCCATGTTTCCCTCGCGCTCCCAAACATCACCCTTATGCAGCGTACATAACCCGACACCTGTATGGAACTATCTATCATCGCGCATCCTTTAAATCATCGAAAACTCGACTGCAGCAGACCAATGGTATTTATCACGCGAGACCTCATAATATACCAAAGGCCTCCACGCCGCAAAGGCGATTTATTGTTCCCATGCAGTCGATGCATTAAGGTCTTCTCTTCCAGGTGCACCACCTTGCCATGAACAGAGGCACAAAGCACCGTAAACAGATCGTGTGAAATAATATAGGACGGGATCGGCAGAACATAGCGCGTTAACTCACGACGAAAGAGAAACGCGCAACCACAATATTTCGACCTGCCCAGATAAATGTAAAGCATCTGTAAGTATTTGTTGGCTGGAGTAGGTCCAAGCGGTCTCTGATTGGCCCGAACTCCGTTGCTGTCGAATTCTACAATATCACCGACTACGAGAGAATGCGGTCGCAGTCCCTGCAACAAAGCGACCATCCGGTCTAGTCGCTTTTCTACCCAAATATCGTCCTGGTCGCTGAGCGCGATGAATTCGCCGGTCGCGTGAGCCATCGCATTACTGAAGTTCCCCACGTGTCCGGTTTTTCCGGTATTCATAATCATCTTAATCCTTGGATCCTTATAGCTTGCGATGATGGACCGTGTGTCATCGGTCGAATGGTCATCGCTGATGATCAACTCGTCCTCTGGATGAAGTTGAACCAGGATGGATTCCAATTGCTCACGTAGGTATAGCGCGCCGTTGTATGTAGCCATACAGACGCTCACACGAGTCACAGCTCGCCTGATTTCAGAGAAGGTTTAACCGTACCTGACGGCACGTATGCCGATCTTACTTTCGTCAACGATTCTGTTCTCATCGGGATACGTAGCGACTGTAGCTCCGGCGACGAGAGGACGACTGCCATCAGCACAAATGGCATATAAAGATAGCGCGTTGCGTTCTCAGGCGCCGCAAGGGTAATCAGACAATACACGAGGACAAAATAGACAACAGGACTCTCCTTCACCCACAGACTTTGCCGCCAAGACGCGAGAACTACGAAGCACATGCATATCTGATCAACGAGAACAAATAGACCAGTTGGGAGATCGTGCAGACGTGCTTTGTCAATGAAAGGTATCCAGAATTGAACGACTTGAGACAACAGAGCGATCATCAGCTTGGGTACTAGAAGGGCAAAATAAAGGCCGTAACTTTGCAGCACATTGATCTGTGCAAAGAGTACGGATGTGCTAATCACTTTTGGGTCAACTCCTACATCAACCGAAGCCATGGCAAAGGGATATGCTGCGCTGATCCCAACGATCAACATGACAGCTGCGCGTTTCGGAGACACCTTCATCTTGAGAAGGATAAGGAAACAGAGAATTGCAAACGCCTGCTCCCAGCGTAGTACCATGCTGAGCGAGACCAAGAGGATCATCAGCATCGTCGATCTCGTCTTAAACCATCGCGCAATGACCACAACGCATAAGAATACAAATATCTCCTTGTTCAAGGTCAGCAAAGCCTCGTAGGTAGTTGGAGATGCAAGGATGATCGGCAGAAAAATGTACCACTTGAAGGAAGAAAATGTCCGCGCCAGCAAGCCCAGGCAGCCAAAAAACACGAGCACATTGAAAGCAAAAATGTTTACGGCCGTCTTCAGTGACAACGCAACATATGCTGGGAGAAGCAGGTTTCTGGCAAATGACATCAACTCTACGGCTGCCACACCCTCTTCCTGGCTTCGGATGTAATCCGCGATATTCATGTACACATCGGAATCCGCATATACACGCCACCCGTTTTCGCCATTCAGTGATGGCTGCACAAAGGTGAAGAACGAGACGCAGGCCAGCACAAGATACACCGCAAGTCCGCTGAAAGCGATCGCGTTCAGTGCATCTCTTCTCGCCGAAATTGGTATCATAACTCCGTCCCAAGAACTCTGTGCATCACCCACAAACCGCCAGCTACGATGGCGATGGCAGAGAGCAGAAGGGCGATTCCCGCACCGATCATGCCATACCGAGGAACCAGGATCGCAGACCCGACCGCTCCAATAAGCATTGCCACGAAGTACACTGGAACCTGTATCCGAAACGAGCGTGCCGCGCATGCGCCGCAGAAGAGAAACGATCCAATCGTGCTGAGGCCGGCGATGCCTATAAGGAGCGCCAGCAGACCAACGTGATCCGCATACTCGCGCCGGTAAAGCAAGGTGAGCAGCGGCCGCCCAACAAGGAACGTCAAGGGCACTCCAGCCGCCGCGATCGACACGCCGAGCATGGACAACTTTGTCAGCAGGCGCACAAACTGCCTGTGATCGCCATCCGCAAACAGGTGGGCGAGGCGCGTGGTGACCGATACGCTCAGCGCGGCCACCACCAGGTTGATGGCGACGACCAGGTACGCGAGCGATGCGTAGATGCCCTGATCCGCCAGCCCCAGGTAATGCTGGAGGAAGTACCGGGGAATATTCACGCTTAGCGTTGCGAAAGTGGCGACCCAGCCCAGCGGAAGGCCCAGCATTGCCAGTCGCCGGAGCTCGCGGCGGTCGAAGCGAAAGAATGGGTCCTGGCGGCCGATCAACGCCCTCACGTTCCTCACATCGTAAAACAGCAGCACCGCCAGCCAGACTCCACTCATGGCGGCAACCGAGAGGGCCAGGTTGCGGAAGTAAGCAAAGGTGAGGGAAAAGACAAGGACGGAGGCGATGCCGCGCATCATCAGGCTGATGGCGACCCGCTTCAACTGCTCTTCCCGCTGCAAGAGGCCGGCCGTCACGTCACTCATGCACTCGACGCATTTGGAGACCGAAACCAGGAGAATGACGACACACACGGCGGATGATGCCCCGGCAAATGGCAACAGCGCAACGATCACCATCAGCCCGAGTAGCGTTGCGAGCAGCCGCAAAGTGAAATATTTCGCGAAACCGTGCTCCACGTTCACATCTGTAGCCTGCACAGCGCGAAGCTGCAGATTGGTGAACATGAACACCGGCGCGGAAACAGCTAGACCCAGGGTAAACTGGCCAACGATCGATGCATTTCCCAACTTCGCTAGCACCGACAGCATGCCCCATTGGCATGCGCCGTAGAGAACGTTGCCCGCAAACGTCCAGGCGAAGTTGGCGCGCAGCGAGGGGACTGCGTTTCGAGCCGCGGTCAATGGTGGTTCGACCTCGAAAACCGAAGGGCTGTTGCGATTATTCAAAGGTTAGGAGACTGCGCTCTTTTGCCCCAGAGTGCGTTGCTGAGTTCTTGAAGCCGTTTACCGGCAATCGGATCAATCTCACCAAGCTTTTTCCACCACAGCAACAGCACCAAAATGCATCCAGCTAAAAAGCCCAAAAACGCGGAGATCAGTAGGATCATGGCGCGCCGTGGGGACGATTTCCGGTCCGGCTCGATGGCCGGTTCCACGACCTGAATGATAGCCGCGTCCTTGGATTCATCCATTTTGGCTGCGTCGTATTGCTTCATCAGCATGTCGAACAGGGCCTGTTGATATTGCAGCTCGTGTGCGGCGCGAAGATATTCCAGCCCCGCGGCAGGAACGTTCTCAAGTCCAAGCCCTGCAATTCCCGGCACGTGATTGCGCTGCTCCAGGCTCGCTTCCTCTGCTTGCAGAGAGGTCAGTTCCCTCTCCGCCAATTGCACGTCGGGGTTTTGCTCCGTCGAATAGGAGCGCAGCGCCTGCACCTCAACCTGTTTGGCTGCGACCTGCGCGCGCAGGGCGGCAATGCCTTCGATCATCGCCTTAGCCTGTGCGTCCAACTCGACAAGGCCCTTCTGCTGTTGAACCTGTTGAAAGGCAAGTTCGGCCGCGACCAGCGCCTCCTTGACCTGCTTCAACTGCTCTTCATAGAAAAGCCGCCGCTGCGAGGCCTCCGTTACCGCAAGGGTCTTGGTCAGAATGCGGAGTTCGTCGGTGTAAGCGTTCGCCATCTCGGCAACGCGCTTCTTGTCCTTATCCGTGACAGACACGGCGATAAATCCGTTTTTTTCAGAGGTAACCTCGGTATAATCCGCCAGTTTCTTGCGGGCTATCGTCATATCTTTGGCGTGGTACTCCTTTGCCAGGCTGAACTTCTGGATGATCGCATCCGCTATGGGCCGTGAAGTCAGCAGGCCAATGTAGATGTCGTTGGGATTCTTGAGCAGTCCCCCGCCGGCGAGCGCGGCAAGGGAGCCTCCACCGACGCCTGTCAGCTGGTTCATCATCAACATAGAAGCCGTCGATTGAGTTTGTTGTGGAGGCATGATTCTGGTAGTTGCCGTATACCGGACGGGAAGTACCAGGCAGAGAATCAGGCCGACAAGAACGGCAATGCCCGTGACTGTCGCGATCAACCGCTTTCGATAGGCTAACTGTGTTAGAACATCGATCAGGCTGGTTTCATCGCCATCGCTGGGCGCCTCCGATAAGGAGGCCCTGTCGATTGCCTCTACCGTATCTTCGTTGGAAAAGTCCTGCTCTGTCATCGGTGGCGCCTTTACTTGATTATGCTGAGCGCTGCGGCGGTCAGGGCTGTCTGGGAAGCAAGCTGGCTTGCTTCAAGGAAATTGTTCATCGGGGACGAAACCCGGATCTTCTCTGGGACAACAACCGCGTCTCCGGGCAACAACTTCAGGTTGTCATAGCTTCCATGAGAGTGACTGTTGCGGGATTGGCGGCTGACGACTGTTCCATCCGCGCGGATCACATAAATGCGCTTTTGATCCGCCTCGCGGGTGGCGCCACCGGCATCGTTCAGATAGGCAATGAGCCGCTTTCCAGGCTCATAACGGAAGGCATTGGCGTTGTACACCGCTCCCACCACCTGGACCGTGCCGAGCCGCGGCGAGATATAGAAGGCATCTCCATCTTCGAGCGGGAAAACCGGAATGTCCTCAATGGTCGCGGCGTTAGGATTCATGTTCAGAACAACCCGGCCCGTGGGCGCGATTGATGTGAGCTTGGCCAACGTGGCTTGCTGCAAGACCAGCTGGGCCTGCTGGTCGGCCCCGGTTTGACCGGCTTGTGTGGTCGCATTGGCATACTTCGCGATCAGTTCCTTTTGCATCTGGTCAGCGGCCTGACGTAACTGCGCTTCCTGGGCCACGCGCGTGGAAACGCGGGTGAATACGGAAGCGTAAAGGTAAGAGTGCTGCGTAAGTCCACCGGCCTCTTGAACAACACCTCTCAAGGTATCGCCTGGATTGACGCGATACAAGCCCGGCGCGTTGACCTCTCCACTCACAGAGACAAAGGTTGCATGTTGTTCCATGGGTAGAGCAATATCCGCCCGCGAAAAAATAGTAACTATATCCCCAGCTCTCAATAACTGGTTATCAATGGATGCAGGGTTGTCGATTGCATTGCCCAGGTGAAATGGAATCAGGCGGGTACTCAGATCGTGCTCGTCCAACCTTTCGATCACTGCATGGTCCCAATCGATCTCCGCGTTGTTCGCGGTAATTCCGCCACTGCCCAGGGAAACATGGTTTTGCCGGTTCCAGTAGCCGCTGGTAATCAGAGATTCACGGGATGGGATCAGGTCCGAGATCCGCATTCCCTCTTTCCAAACATAACGCCCGGGAGCCGCGACATTCCCGCGAAGCGTCACCGCGTTCTCAAATTTCGGCGAAAGTGGAAAGATTCGCAGCAGATCCCCGTCCTTGAGCGGTCTTTGGAGACTCGACGCATCGAGGGCGAACTCCTCAACCCGGCGGTTGCTGTGGTTCTCAATCCGCTCCAGAACGGCACGCCCGACCCCGGCTATGTTGGTCAGGCCGCCGGCGCCTTGCAGCGCCGAAGCAATCGTGGTTTCGCCTTTGAGCTCATAAATGCCAGGTTCGTTCACATTCCCGCTTATAGCCACCTGTGCTCCTATGGTAGGAATGTAGATCACATCTCCGGGAAGTAGCTGGACATCGTGAGACTTGTCGCCCCTTTGCACGAGGTCATAAATATCGAACTCGGTCAGCACTCTGTTGCCGCGCCGTAGCTGAATGTGCCGCATTGTGCCGGTTGCTGATGGACCTCCAGAGGCAAAGAGCGCATCAACCAGGGTACTCAACGAACTGATCGTATAGACGCCGGGCTGGCGGCCTTCGCCCAGGACAAAAATCTGGATGGAGCGAAGCTGCCCCAAAGTAACATTCAACTCAAAGCCTGTGAACAGGGCGCCGATGGCTGAGCGCAGATATCCTTCAACTTGTGCATAGCGCAAGCCGGCTACGGTCAAGGTTCCCACCTTGGGCAGATTGATCTGCCCGTTCCTGTCTACAGTTACTCGATAGTCAAGATCGATTTTCCCCCAAGCCCGGATCAGGAGCTGATCCCCCGGTCCCAGCACGTAATCTGCTGGTACTGGCACATTTTCCACGGGTGCAAAGGTCGTTGGCACGCCGTTGAATAATTGACGGCCGTACACCGGAAGTGTAAGTCCGGTTGCATCTTCGGCGAACTGCTCAAAGTCGGACTTTGCTGTCAGCGGCCCGACAACCGTGTTGGGGTTGGATGCCTGGGGGCGCTCCTCAGGTGGAGGAGCAGCCGGCGTCTCTGGGGCCATTGCACCGGAAGTTGGATTGCCGCCAACCTGAGCCGGCCCCTGAAGGGGGGCTTGCGCATTGCTGGCCGCAGGTGCCGGCGAGTTCGCAGGAGCTGACTGGGATCCCACATTCGGCGTGGTCAATACGGATTGGCCAACACAAATCGTGCCGAACAAAAAAACGAGCAGAAATGCTTTTGATTTCATAAGAAGGAATTCGTCCGATTTAAATGGAAACTTCACAACAGGAGAGACAATCCATGCTGGGATATCTTCTCCTGTCTCGCATGAAGCGAGAGGCCGCGTCTCAAATTGCGGCCGTTCTATCGCACGCTCTAATTCAACAGTGCCGTCTGAGTTGGTTTTGCCGCGGCCGGTGTCTCGGACTGCACAGAATGAACCGGAATTTTGACCCGGACAGCGTGATCTGTCTTGTAAGAAAAGGCAGCTTTCAAAAGCTCAGCGCCGGGATTATAGTCGGGAACCAATTCCTTGAGCAGCAGCACGAGGTTGGCGACGTCTTGTTTTTCAACAATTGCTTGCAGGCGACTCAAAGACGCTTTGATTTGCATTGCATCGGGATTCCGATGGCAGACATAGCTTCTAATCTTGGCGTGCGAAGTTGGGATCAGATGCTCATCCTGCAGGTTCAATTCTTCATACAGTTTCTCGCCTGGGCGAAGCCCGGTATATTGAATCTCGATGTCTCGTTCAGGCTGGAGCCCCGAGAGAAGAATTAAATTCTTGGCTAAGTCCGCAATCCGGACGGGCTCGCCCATATCGAGGACGAACACCTCTCCGCCCTTCCCGATAGAGAAGGCTTGCAAGACAAGTTGTGCTGACTCGGGAATGGTCATGAAATAGCGGCTCATCTCCGGATGGGTGACGGTCACGGGACCGCCCGCGGCAATCTGCTCCTTAAAAATGGGAACCACACTTCCGTTGCTTCCCAGCACATTGCCAAAACGCACAGCAACAAACTTTGTGCCTGTCTTCTTCTGGAGTGAGCGAATCACCAGCTCCGCCACGCGCTTCGTAGCGCCCATCATACTGGTTGGCCGAACTGCTTTATCGGTGGAAATCATGACAAAGTCTTCGACGCCATGGTTGATTGCCGCCTGGGCTACGTGCCATGTGCCGAAGATGTTGTTTTCGACGGCCGCAAAGACATGTTTTTCCATCATGGGAACATGTTTGTAGGCGGCGGCGTGATAGAGGCTGGACGGCCGATAGCGCTCCATTACCCGCCACAGAGCGTCAGGGTGCGTGATGCTGCCGATCTCAGCGTGAAACTGCAAATGGGGAAAGGTTCTTCGCAGTTCCCTGTCAATCTGGAAGAGCGGCGTTTCCGCCTCATCGAAACCGACCAGGGCAAGGGGATCGAAGCGGGCGATCTGCCGGCAGATCTCCGACCCGATTGAGCCCGCTGCGCCGGTTACCATCACAACCTTTCCCTGAATGCGCCCCCGGATGCTGTCCTGGTCGAGATGTACTGGCTTTCTGCCCAACAAATCTTCAACCGCGACATCCTTGAGTTGCTTGTCAAGGCCGGCATGTTCAATAACATCTCCCAGCCCAGGCACCATCTTGTAATCCACCCCGGCATCGAGGGCGAACTTCAAAATTCGTACCATTTGCGCACCCGTTGCAGACGGGATCGCAATCAGCACTCTCTCGATGGCGTGTTTCCGCACCAAGGCCGCGAGATCGTCTCCCGTTCCCAACACCCGATTCCCGTTCAAGATCAGTCGAGCCTTTGAAGGATCGTCATCGATTAGTCCTACGACATCGCACATCAGAGAATCGTTCTGTTGAAGTTCCCAAAGGAGTGTCAAACCCGCTGAACCCGCGCCGTAGATGAGTGTCCTGGCCCGGTCGCTTTCTGTTCCCCGCGGGTATCTGTGAGTAGTGAAGAGTACGCGAACCACGAGCCTGCCTCCGAGAGTCAATAGGCAGGAAAGAAGCCAGTCAAGGATGAAAACAGACCGCGGGATGCCCCATGGCCCGAACAGAAGAAGTATGACCAATCCGCTTATGAATGATCCCGCTGAATTTGCCAGGACAATCCGGACGGCATCTTGCGCGGAGGTATACCGCCACCCCCCGCGGTCCGCCTTGCCGGCGATGAAGGCGGCCGATTTTGCGGCGACCCAGATGCACAGAGCCACCTCCATTGGCCGGAGGTAGTTCGCAGGCAGCACGAAATCAAATCGCAGCTCAAATGCGAGGACTCCGGCAAGGGCAAACGCAGCCCCATCCAGAAAATATCCAATCAGTCTGCGCCAAATGAGTTTCAAGTTAAGCAGTTTCGCGGAAAGTGATATGTCGAACATATACTTTTCCTCAGTTAGGATCCGAAGGTTGGTGGTGCGCTGGTTTGACTCTGGCAAAGTCTGTTTTCGTCCAGCATCGATGGGGGCCGGGCAACTGAGTGACATTCATCTTGCGCCTATTAAATTCCCATCCGATATTGATTCAGGATGTGAACCAATCACAACAGCCAGGGCGTCGATCGAGAGGCACGTACGACAGCACGGCCTGAGGACCTCATAGCACCGCTGGAGTCAATTTGAGTAGAAGTTCGAGCAAATCTCGAACATCTCGTCTGGGTCTAGTCCTTCAGCCGAAAATACCCGCTGGATTGAGTTGTAGCTCGCGACAATTGCGATGAAAG
>Ga0224555_1002666_pt1 | contig 20238 bp, 15 predicted proteins | sample 714S23034metaG_FD_180687 | JGI IMG/M metagenome (GOLD analysis project Ga0224555, IMG submission 180687) | Peat soil microbial communities from Stordalen Mire, Sweden - 717 S2 30-34 | ecosystem: Environmental > Terrestrial > Soil > Wetlands > Peat | place: Sweden: Norrbotten County, Stordalen...
TCGTCAAGACCACTTCCAAAGCCCTGCGCAGCATCCAGAAACAACCTGCCAGAGTTGAACGCTATTTCCACCACCCGGACGTGAGCTATGCCGCATAATCGCAATCCTTTCTGGCCGGATCAATAGGCTGGATTGCCCGTTTGCTGGAGCTTCGAACAAGCAAGCATTCCGCATACTCGGCCACATGCGCTTCAAGCACCGGAACAAACAGGTTCCAGTCCAGGCCCTCCCCTCCATGCTAGCCTCGCGTCAGGAAAACCGGCAGGCCCAGCTTAAGGTTATAAGTCGGCCGGTAGCGCTCCGTGTTGTACATGGTGGCGATCTCCACTTTGCGCGGCCCGAGTTTGGGATCGGGGATCGGCACCATCGCGTAGCAGCCGCTGCTGATCGCTGTCATCAGGCCGGTCTTTCCCTCTTCCACGGCATCCATCGCCATTCCGGCGAAGGTGATGGCCACCATGCGGTCAACGAAATCCGGACTGCCGGAGCGCAAATCGTATGTCAGGTCACTGACAACGGTCTCTTCGCCGGTGGTAGCAATGATCTCGTTGCTCAGGTCCTCCGCCACGCTCATCTTCTTGCGGTGGCCGAAGGCATCGGCGGGGCCATATTCCTTTACCGTGTAGCCTTCCCACTCTGCACCCTCGGAAAGAATCACCAACGAATAGTTGCTGGGATTGTTGCGCTTGTCGGCGACCAGGATTTCGATCAGGTGCTTCAAGCTCACTTTGTACTCGGGGATGCAGCAGCGCAAGGATGTGACGTACGCGGTGTAGAGAGCGGTGTAGCCGGCGTCGCGGCCGAACATCCGGAAGATCCCGATGCGCTCGTGCGAGCCGACCGTCGTTCGCTGCCGCTCGATGGCGTCCATGGCACGCGTGATGGCGGTTGAAAACCCTATGCAATACTCGGTGTTGCGAACGTCGTTATCCATGGTCTTCGGCACCGCGATCACCTTCGCGCCGTGCCGGTCAAGTTCCGCGGCATAGCTGAGGGTGTCATCGCCGCCGATCGCCACCACGTAATCGAGCCCCAGCGTCTCGATGTTCTTAAGCACTGCCGGTGTCACGTCGAACAGCGTGCTCGTTACGCCATTTTTGGTGGATTGCTTACTTGAAAACTGTTGCCCCTCAAGCGCCGGCGGCAGCTTTTGCATCTTGGTGGGATTGGTACGCGAGCTGTGCAGATACGTGCCGCCCGTGCGATCGATAGTGCGAGTGTTTTCGCGGTTGAGCGGCTGGATATACCGTGACCGGCTGGCTGGATCTTTCAGATCGACGTGCGTCAATCCTTCCCAGCCGCGGCGGATGCCAAGGACCTCGCATCCAATTTCGGCCCCCCTGTAGACGACCGACTTGATGACCGAATTCAGGCCCGGTACGTCGCCACCTCCCGTGAGGATACCAATTCGCTTTGCTGACATGAAAAGTAATCCTTTCCTTGCAGGAATCTCCTTCTCCAGCTCTGAGCATGTAAGGATAAGCCCCTCTTGAGCAGTTCGCAAGACCAAACCTACCTCTGCAGCCGAAGAGCGAAGCAATTCTGAGCGTTCATCCGAATCGCTCAACAACGGGCTCACCGAGACGAACAGGGTTCAGAGCTTCCTGGAGCACGATGTTCAACTCGCGGACTCCGATCGTTCCCCGGTTCATCGGGCACAGCACCTGAATGTCGCGGATGGGGTCGAGGTGGTGTTCTTTTGGGATTCGGTCCTGAACAAGTCGCACGAGGGTGGCGGAAATTTCCTCAGGCGTCTCCCTTTCAACGAAATGGAAGTCGGAGCCCGCCTCCGCCGTGTGAAGCTCCGGCATCCTCCCCTGGCGGATGAGGTGTGCGCTGGTGATGATGTTGCTGCTGGCCGCCTGCCTAAACACTTCGGTCAAGCGAACGACGGGGACCACACCGCTGTCGATCAAGTCTCGCAGGGCATTCCCCGGCCCGACCGAGGGAAGCTGGTCAACGTCGCCGACCATAATCAGTGCAGAGGTCTTGGGAAGGGCGCGAAGCAGGGCGTACATCAGGAGCACGTCCACCATCGAGGTCTCATCGACAATGAGAAGGTCGCAGTCCAGTGGCCTGTCCTCGTTGCGCTGAAACCTTCCTGTAGCCGGATCAACCTCCAGCAGCCGATGAATGGTCTTCGCTTCGAGCCCGGTGGTCTCTGTGAGCCGCTTCGCTGCCCTCCCGGTGGGTGCACACAGCAGGCACTTCACCTTCTTGGCTCTCAGGATGAGGAGGATTGAGTTCACCAGGGTCGTCTTGCCCACGCCTGGGCCGCCAGTGATAATGGCGGCGCGACTGGTCAGAACGGTCTTCAACGCCTCCCGCTGGCTTGGGGCGAGCGTCTTCCCGGTCTGCTTCTCAACCCAAGTCGCGGCCTTTTCAAAGTTGATCTTCGGGTAGGTGACGCCGGCTTTGGCCAGGCGTCTGATCTTCGTCGCAATGCCGTCCTCCGCCTTCCGCAGGTGGGGGAGGAATACCAGCGGTTCGCCGTCGATCTCTTCCAGCAGGAGGAAGCCGCCGGTCAACATGTGCGCCAGCGCCTGCTCGATGGTCTCCACCGGCACTTCCAGCAGCTTCACAGCCGCCGCCTTCAGCTTCCCCAGCGGCAGGGCGCAGTGCCCCTCGGAGGTAGCTCCAAGCAGAACGTGGTCGATCCCTGCCCGAGCCCGATTCTGCGAGTCCTTGGGAATCCCGACGCTCTGGGCGATCTGATCCGCGGTGGCGAAGCCGATGCCATGGATTTCCTTAGCCAGGGTGTAGGGGTTCTCCTGGACCGTCTGGATTGCCAGATTGCCGTACGTCTTGAAGATGCGGACCGCCCGCCCAGTGCTGACCCCGTGGCTATGGAGAAAGAGCATGATCTCCCGGATTTGCATCCCCTCTTGCCAGGCAGTGGCGATCCGTTCACGGCGCTTTGGGCCGATGCCGTCTACGGACTCCAAGTCGGCAGGGTTGTCGCTGATGACGCCCAGCACCTCTGCGCCGAAGTGTCCGACCAGCTTCTTCGCCAGGACCGGTCCAACACCCTTCACGAAGCCCCCAGCCAAGTACCGCTCAACACCCTCGCTCGTGGTTGGCGGAGTGGCTTTCAGAACCTGGGCTTTGAACTGGAGGCCATGCTCCTTGTCCCGGACCCACCAGCCTTTGGCGGTCAACCACTCGCCGGCGCTGACTGCTGGCAATGAGCCGAGGACAGTCACCAGTTCCCGATGCCCCCGGACATTCACCCGCAGCACGGCGAACCCACTCTCCTCGTTGAAGAAGGTGACCCGCTCCACGAGTCCGGCGATCTCTTCTGAGGCGGTACGGGGTTCTGGGGAAGAATCGCTCATCCTGATTGCAGTCTATGCGGTTGGAGCTGGCATTCGCATCGGATCTGCCTTTTTCATAATTCCCGGTATTGGTCCAATTCTGGCGGCTGGCCATGTGGTCGCATGGATCGTGGGTGCGTTGGAGGGGGCGGTGGTGGTAGGAGGGGTCAGCGCATTGGGGGCTGGTCTCTACAGCATGGGAATTCCAAAAGACAGCATTGTGAAATACGAGTCGGCACTCAAGACAGATCAGTTCCTGCTGATCGTCCACGGAACGGCTGCTGAGGTGGCAAAGGCAAGAGACATCATCGAAACTACGCATCCCGCAGAATTGGATTTGCACTCAGGTGAACTGGTAGCAGTGGATTGACTTTCCTGGGAGTTGTATGAGCAACCAGTCTTGTCCTACCTTGCCTGCTCAAGCGTGTCTTGTCCGAATCTTGCCAGCAACATTCAATCCGTCTCACCGTCAAAGGAATAGTACGAGCAACTATCGAGCAGGTATGTGCAGGGTTAAGAGAGTCGGTTACCATGGCCTTCGGCCCGGAGGAGGAATATGCTTCATGATCTGAAAACCTTGACAGGATCGTCCGTGATAGCAACAGATGGCGAGATAGGCAATGTCCGCAACTTTCTTTTCGACGGCATTTCATGGACGATTCAGTATTTGGTAGTTGACGTGGGAACCTGGTTCAAACGGCGAGATGTGGTTCTGCCGATTGCAGCAGTTGACCCGCCCGACTGGGCTCAGAAGACCTTCCACGTCCATTTGACGAAAGAGCAGGTGGGCAATAGCCCGGATATGGATACCGAAAAGCCGGTTTCCCGCCAGCAAGCGATTGCGATGGAGGAATACTGGGGGAAGATGGCCTCTTGGGTGCATACTGCGATGGACGTGGGGGCTCAAATCCCGACTGGAAGGAAATACCCTGTTCACACCCAAGAGGATCCGCATCTCCGCAGCGCCTGGGACTTACTTGATTACGAGGTTTGGGCCACGGACTGATCTTGCCCTCAGAATGCGTACCTCATATGCGCCGGGGTTGAGGGGATAATCCCGTCGTCGTAGTCGTGGCTGTGGGAGAGTGGGAATCGCGCGGTTTGCGATTTCCACTCTTCCATAGCCAGGGTCATTCAGGCCGCAGCTTTCAGTTGCTTCTGCTGCCAGGCCTTTTCAAACTCAACCGGACTCTGATAGCCGATCGTTGAGTGCATTCGCTTCTGGTTATACCAGAGATTCCAGTTCATCACCGCATCTTTGGCCGCCCGCGCAGAGATAAACGTCTCGCCATGCAGGCGCTCAACCTTGAGCGATCCGAACAGCGTCTCCGTCACCGCGTTGTCCCAGCAGTTCGCCTTGCGGCTCATGGAGGGCGTCAGGCCATACATCTCCATCACTTTGCGAAAATCATCTGAAGCATACTGGCTGCCGCGATCACTATGAAAGATCGCCTTGCCAGCTGCGGGCCGTCGTCCGAGACTGGCCATCTCCAGTGCATCGATCACCAGGCTGCGGTCGATCGTTGTCTTCATCGACCAGCCCACGATACGGCGACTGAACAGGTCAATCACCACGGCCAGGTAAAGCCAACCTTCTTCGGTGGCGATATAAGTCACGTCGCCAGTCCACGCCACGTTGGGCCTGTCGACAGTAAAGTTGCGGTTGAGCAGGTTGGGTGCAATCGGCATCGAGTGCTTACTGTCGGTCGTGGTAACGCGAAATCTCCGCTTGCCACGCGCTTGAATGCCATCCTGCTGCATCAGTAGCCGGACCCGCTCCTTGCCCACGCACAGGCCCCGGCGACGCAACTCGCGCCACATCCGCGGCCAGCTGTAAGCGCCACGAAGCTCCCGATGAATGGCGCGAATATGGACCAGCAAGGCCGCTTCCGTCATGTGCCGGCGAGAGGCAATCCGCTGACGACGCAACTGATGCTGGTGATAGCCCGTAAAGCTGACCTTCAGGACTTCACACTGCAGGCGAACTGGCCAGAGATGACGATTGCGATAAATATGGGCGTATTTCACTTCTGGCCCCGCGAGAAGTACGCCGCTGCTTTTCCCAGGATGTCGCGCTCCATCTTGACCCGCGCCAACTCGGCTCGTAGCTGTCGGATCTCGATCTGCTCGGCCGTCAACTTCGACCCGCGACCGTTAGCGGTCAGTTTGCCAGCATTGTGCGCCCTGATCCAGTTGGACAGGGTCTGTTCGACCACACCCAGTGACCGTGCCGCCTCTGCGATGCTCTGACCGGACTCGACCAGACGCACCGCTTCCATCTTGAACTCGTAGGTGTAAACCTTCCTCGGTAAACGCTCCATATTCGCCGCCCTTTCGCCATTATCCCAGAGCTATATGGAGTACGTTTTTCGGGGGCAAGGTCAGACGGAGAGATTGGACGCCTGGAAGGTCTCATCATGGACGAGGCTTCCTGGCATCTCGGCTACGTGGATGTGAAAGCCGGGGACTGGCTGCTCAGCCGCTCAGTGCTGATCCCCACTCACTGGGTGAAGTCCATTTCATGGGCCAATCTCAGAATAAATCTGCATCACAGCAGAGATGGGATTTAGGGCCAATTCGAAGCGCGAAGTCTTGTCCGCGCGGTCGAAACTCTACGTACTCGCCCCAACGGACCTCAGCTTCGCGAACGGTCCTCTGCACAACCCTCCAGCTGAGTGGCCGCTCGGCCATTCTTGAGCAAAACAGTACAGCGTCCGCGTCTACGTGAGCTGATACTTCTTGCAGGCGCCGGTCTGGAATACATGGACGGCTTAGTGGGTTAGTGCACCCACTTTCTTGGAGTCCAAAAGGCTCCAATGAGCCTTCTTCTTCAATGCCTGTGCAGCGAGTTCCCGCGCCTTTCCGGAATAGGCGCCTGGCGGATGGAGCAAGAACAGGAGAACAACCATCGTGGTATCGAATTCAGATAAGCCCGAGTCGAAGCCTGAATCGAAGCCGACGCCCAATGAAGATATGCCTGCGTCGAAGTCGGAGTCGAAGCACGAGCCCAAGGATGATAAGGATTCCTTGAAGACGCTCGCCATGCCTGAGCTCTTGAAGAAGCTCGCGTCATCGGCAGACGGACTAACTCAGGCCGAGGCCGAGAAGCGCCTGGCGCAATACGGTCCGAATGAGATCGCGGAAAAGAAGACCAATGAATTCCTCAAGTTCCTTACCTATTTTTGGGGTCCCATCCCTTGGCTGATTGAAGCGGCGGTCATTCTATCGGCAGCTGTGCAACACTGGCTGGACTTTTTTATCATTCTCCTTCTGCTTTGTTCCAACGCCGTGGTCGGATTCTGGGAAGAACATCAGGCCGGTAACGCCATCGCCGCTCTGAAAGCCCGTTTGGCAATCTTGGCGAAAGTCAAGCGAGACGGCAAGTGGGAGAATCCCAAGGCGAGTGAACTGGTACCGGGAGACGTCATCCGTCTGCGGCTCGGCGACATTGTTCCGGCAGATGCGCGCCTGCTGGATGGCGATTCGATCGAAGTGGACCAGTCGGCATTGACCGGTGAGTCCTTGCCTGTCACCGCTAAACCTGGCGGAGCGGTGTTTTCCGGGGCAATCGTTCGTCAGGGCGAAATCGACGCCATGGTGTATGCCACCGGGACAAACACCTACTTCGGCAAGACCGCGCAAATGGTGCAGGAGGCCAATACCGTCAGCCACTTCCAGCGCGCCGTATTGAAGATTGGCGACTACCTGATCATCCTCGCCGTAGGTCTGGTCGCGTTGATCCTGACGGTCGCGCTCTTCCGTGGCGACAAGGTCCTCACGACGCTGGAATTCTGCCTGGTGCTTCTGGTGGCCGCAATTCCTGTCGCGATGCCCACTGTGCTATCGGTGACGATGGCGGTCGGCGCGCGTCTGCTGGCGAAGAAGGAAGCAATTGTGACCCGCCTGTCAGCCATTGAGGAACTGGCTGGCGTGGACGTTCTCTGCTTGGATAAGACCTGTACGCTTATCCAGAACAAGCTCACATTGGGAGACCCGCAGTGATCAGTTGGCCGGGAAGAAGATTGCGTAGTTGCTCTCGTAACACCGAAGGGACAAAATGACCATCGATTCGAAAGCCTACCGTGTACCGCCAGACAAGAAAGTCGACCTCGGCGAGTGGCCGACAGTTGTGGCCCCTATACGAAGTCGAAGCAGGAGTATAAGGAACTTCTGCAACAACACATGGAGAAGCTGAGTTCGCTGCAGCGGTTGCACTACGCATCGAACCACTACGCACTGTTGGTGATCTTTCAGGGAATGGACAGCGCCGGCAAGGACGGCGCGATCAGTCACGTCATGTCCGGCATCAATCCGCAAGGCTGCGAGGTCTTCAGTTTCAAGCAGCCCAGCGCCGAGGAACTCCAACATGATTTTCTCTGGCGCACCACGTGCCGCCTTCCCGAACGCGGCAGGATTGGCATCTTCAACCGTTCCTATTACGAGGAGGTGCTCGTCGTTCGAGTGCATCCGGAGCTGCTTCGCAGCCAGGGGCTTCCCGAGGAATTGTGCGACGAGAAGGACATTTGGGAGCAGAGGTATGGCTCCATCGTGGACCTGGAGAAGCACCTTCATCGTAACGGCACACAAACCGTCAAGATCTTTCTGCACATGTCTTACGAGGAACAGCGAAAACGATTCCTTGAGCGCATCGACGAGCCAGACAAGAACTGGAAGTTCAGTACCGCCGACATTCACGAGAGGAAATACTGGAAGCAATACATGAAGGCCTATGAGGATTGCTTTCGCGCGACAAGCACTCATCATGCGCCGTGGTACGTCGTCCCTGCCGATGACAAGGAGAATGCGCGACTAATCGTCTCCCAAATCGTTCTGGATGCGCTGGGAGACCTCAAGATTGACTGCCCCAAAACCACCGCAAAGCGGCGTCTCGAACTGCAAGCGATCAAAAAGCTGCTGGCGAAATGACGCCGGAGACCCATCGTCCCCCAACAAACCGATGTCTCAAAGCTTCACCGCGCTGTTAGCTGTTGCGGAAAAATAGAGAGGAACCTTCAAGATGGCTACCAAGGAACGCCCAATCAACACCGGTCAAGATGGCATCCCGCAATCATTCAGCAAGAACGTTGATCAGACTGGCAACTCCTCCGGATTCATCTTTGATGTAACTTTGTCAACCGCGATTGCGGCGGATGGCAAAGTTGAGGCACAAGCTCCGATCCCCCAAGGGCCGCTTTCGCCGGAGATGCTTGACAAGATGAATCGCTACTGGCGCGCAGCGAACTATCTGTGCATCGGCCAGATCTACCTCTTTGAAAACCCCTTGTTGCGAGAACCGCTCAAGGCGGAACAAATCAAACCGCGACTACTCGGACACTGGGGAACTTCGCCAGGACAAAACCTCATTTATATCCATCTGAATCGCCTCATCAAAGAGCATGATGCGGACATCATTTACATCTCCGGCCCTGGACACGGTGGTCCCTCCCTGAATGCCTGCTCTTATCTGGAAGGCTCGTACACCGAAGTCCACCCTGAGATCACGCACGATGAAGACGGCCTGCGGCTTTTGTTCCGCAAGTTCTCGACCCCGGGTGGCGTGCCCAGCCACTGCGGCCCGCACGTTCCGAACTCGATGCACGAAGGCGGTGAGCTTGGCTACTCGCTGGTTCACGCTTTCGGCGCTGCATTCGACAATCTTGACCTGATAGTCGCCTGTGTCATCGGGGACGGCGAATCCGAGACCTGCCCGCTGGAAGGCAGCTGGAAGTCGGTCAACTTCCTCAACCCGGTGCGGGACGGTGCGGTCCTTCCCATTCTTCACCTCAACGGCTACAAAATTTCGGGGCCAACGGCCCAGGGACGCACCAGCGACGCGGACCTGAGGGCTCTTTATGCAGGACGGGGTTACAAGCCCTACTTTGTCGAGGGCGACGATCCAGAAGTCGTACATCAACTTCTGGCTGGGACGCTGGACGACTGCTATGCCGAGATTCGGTCGATTCAAAATGATGCGCGCGGCAATGGATTCAAGAAGCAGCCTATCTGGCCCATGATCATCCTGCGTACACCGAAGGGATGGACCTGTCCGAAGGAAGTGGATGGAATCCCGATCGAAGGCACCTTCCGCGCTCACCAGGTCCCTCTCGCTACGGTGCGTGAAAACCCCGAGCATCTCAAGATTCTTGAAGCCTGGATGAGGAGCTACAAGCCGGAGGAGCTCTTCGATGCTGACGGCTCATTCATTGCCGAACTTGCGGCGCTTGCGCCTGTCGGTAACCGGCGCATGGGCGGCAATCCCCATGTGAATGGCGGGCGGGAGCTGATCACGCTCGCTCTGCCTGACTTCACGGATTATGCACTGGAGATCCCCGGACCGGGTCAAGTTCTTGCCGAGGCACCGCGTAAACTGGGAGATTTCTTCCGGGACATCTTCAAAATGAATCCGAAGAACTTCCGCATGTTCTGTCCCGATGAATCGAATTCCAATCGCCTTAACTCCATCTTCGAGGCCACCAAACGCTGCTCGATGGCTGAGATTGTCTCGATCGATGACGAACTCGGCCCGGATGGCCGCGTGATGGAGGTACTGAGCGAGCATCTCTGCGAGGGATGGCTTGAAGGCTATCTGCTTACGGGCCGCCACGGCATGTGGTCCTCTTATGAGGCTTTTGCGCAGGTTGTCGATTCCATGTTGACACAACATGCCAAGTGGCTGGAACAATGCCTCGATTATTCCTGGCGCAGGCCCATCGCATCCCTGAATGTTCTGCTCACAAGCCACGCATGGCGAAACGATCACAATGGATTCAGTCACCAGGCCACCGGGTTTGTGGACAACGCACTGGCACGCAGAAGCGACACCATTCGCGTGTACTATCCGCCGGACAGTAACTGCCTTCTGAGCGTCTTCGACCATTGCCTGCGTAGCCGCAATTACGTCAACATCGTCACCTGCGGTAAGCAGCCGCAGCTCCAATGGCTGAACATGGATGAGGCCCTTGAGCATTGCTCGCGCGGCGCGTCCACATGGAAGTTTGCAACCAACGATGAAGGCGGAGAGCCGGATGTCGTACTGGCGTGCGCCGGCGATGTTCCGACCATTGAGATCTGCGCTACATCGTGGCTCTTGCAGAAGCATGTGCCTGGCATCAAGGTGCGGGTTGTCAATGTTGTGGACTTGATGGCTCTGATGTATCCAGACAAGCATCCGCACGGGATGGACGAGATGTCCTTCAACGCGCTCTTCACCAAAAGTGCGCCCGTGATCTTCGCCTTCCACAACAATCGCTGGCTCATCCACACGCTGGTGCATGGGCGCTCCAATGAGGGGCGCTTCCATGTGCATGGATATATGGACCGAGGCACGACCACCACACCGTTTGACATGGTCGTGCTGAACGAAATGAGCCGCTTTCATCTTGCGCTGGATGCACTGAAGCACATTCCGCGGCTTCGTTTGCAGGCTGCCGATGCAATCGAGATGTTCGGCAAAAAGCTGGATGAACATCACGACTACATCCGCCAGCACCTTGAGGATATGCCCGAGATCAGGAACTGGCAGTGGACGGCGGACTTCAGCGATTCGGCTGCGCCTGCTCCGCTGGCCAAGGGACATCCCCAGAAGGCCATGTTCACCGACAGCTAAACGACAAGCTGCGGAAGCTGAAGCGGAGCCGGGCAATCGCTAGCAAGGTATTTGCGATTGCGGCCTCCGCTTCCTGGATTCCGGCAGGCGGGAGAGTACATTGAATGATCCGAAGTCACCTACCGATTGGTTAAAGATTGATGGAATCGATGCCCTGGTTGAGTTGGCGCTCAATCTGCACTGGTCCTGGAACCACGCAGCGGACGGACTGTGGGAAGATCTCGATAAGGAACTCTGGGCCTCGACACAAAATCCGTAAGTCATCTTGCGGACGGTTTCCGAAGAGAAGATCAAAGCTGCATTGGGTGCCCCGGAGTTTCGGATGCGTCTCGACAATCTGCTTCGCAAAAATCGGGAATCCTACAATGCGGACGCATGGTTCCAGAACAAGCATCGAGGCGCCGCGCTGACTTCGGTCGCCTACTTCAGCATGGAGTTCATGTTGAGCGAGGCGCTGCCCATCTACTCCGGTGGTCTGGGCAACGTGGCAGGCGACCAGATGAAGGCGGCAAGCGACCTGGGGGTGCCGGTAATTGGAGTCGGCTTGCTCTATGGTCAGGGATACTTTCGCCAGGACTTCGATTCGGAAGGCCGGCAACAGGCACTCTATCCGGTCAACGATCCGGGCCAGTTGCCTATCCGGCCGCTGCGGCAGCCAAATGGAGAATGGTTGCGGCTACAGATTCAGTTTCCCGGCTCGAAGATCTGGCTTCGCTGTTGGGAAGTCTCGGTTGGAAGGGTGAAGCTGTACCTGCTGGATACCAACGATTTTGCCAATACTGCGGCTCACCGGGGTATTACCAGTGAACTCTATGGCGGCGACGCAGAGATGCGGCTGAAGCAGGAGATCGTTCTTGGGATCGGCGGATGGCGTTTGCTGCGAGCATTGGGACTCCGGCCTGACGTATGTCATCTCAACGAAGGTCATGCGGCGTTCGCCATACTCGAGCGGGCCCGCTCCTACATGGAGGATCACGAGAAGCCATTCGATCTCGCCATGAGCATCACGCGAGCTGGAAATGTCTTTACTACGCATACCGCGGTCAGTGCCGGATTTGATCGCTTCGATCCCAATCTCATACGTCAATATCTCAGCCATTTTGCGCATGATGAACTCGCCATTTCGGTTGAGGATTTGCTCGCGATGGGAAGACAGCACGCGGGAGACAGTTCGGAACCCTTCAACATGGCCTATCTTGCGGTCCGTGGCAGCGGGCGGGTGAATGGCGTCAGCAAAGTGCACGGACAGGTGAGCCGGCATATCTTCCAGCCACTTTTTCCGCGATGGCCACAGGACGAAATTCCGGTCGGCTCAGTCACCAATGGAATTCATGTGCCCACCTGGGACTCAGAAGCTGCAGATGCTCTCTGGACCACGGCTTGTGGCAAGAAACGCTGGCGTGGGGATCGTCCGGTCGAAGATGACATCCGCCAACTCACCGATGAACAGTTGTGGCAAATGCGTACAGCAGGACGAAAAGCGCTGATCGGTCAGATGCGCAAGCGCTACGCGTGTCAGCTCGCCGCAGAAGGTGGCAGACCGTCGGATGCCAGCGGCATCTTTGAAGAAAATGTGCTGACGCTCGGTTTCGCGCGCCGCTTTGCCATCTACAAGCGCCCCAATCTTCTCTTGCATGATACTGAGCGGCTCGTGCGTCTGCTTTCCAATCCGCAGCGCCCTGTTCAGTTGATTCTCGCTGGGAAGGCTCATCCTCAGGATCTGCCTGGACAGGCGCTGATCAAGCAATGGAAGGACTTCATCAAACGTCCGGAAGTGCAAGGCCGTGCCGTCTTCCTCAGCGATTACGACATGATGCTGGCTCAGGAATTAGTCCAGGGCATCGATCTATGGATCAACACGCCGCGGCGCCCCTGGGAGGCCTGCGGGACGAGTGGTATGAAGGTCCTCGTCAACGGCGGCCTGAATCTTTCCGAGTTGGACGGCTGGTGGGCGGAAGCCTATTCCTCCGAAGTTGGCTGGGCTATCGGTGATGGCCAGGAATATGGCGAAGATCCGGCATGGGATGCAACAGAGGCTGAAGCTTTGTATGCCTTGCTGGAACATGAGGTAATCCCTGAGTTCTATGAGCGAAATGAAAAGGGCATCTCATCCAAGTGGCTGGGACGCATCCGCGAGAGTATGGCGCGGCTCACCCCGGAATTCTCTGCTTCCCGTGCCATCCGCGAATATACTGAGAATCACTATCTGCCTGCCGCTTCTGGTTACCGCGAGCGTGCAGCGGAGGACAGCAAGCTTGGCGTGAGTTTGCTTGACTGGCGACAGGACGTCAACCGGCATTGGAACGCGGTGCGCTTTGGTGCGGTGGAAATCGAGACGCGCGACGGCCGGCATTACTTCCAGGTACAGGTTTCTCTGGGCAAACTGAATCCAGATCAACTAAAAGTCGAACTCTACGCAGACTCAATCCAGGGAGGCGAACCTGTTCTCGAAGTTATGATTGCGCCTGATCCCCGCGTGGATTTTACGGGCATGCTAACCTATTCGGCGCAGGTATCCGCAACTCGTCCCGCGAGCGACTACACCGCACGCATCATTCCCCACCATCCCAACGCATCTGTGCCGCTCGAAGCTGAGCAGATCCTGTGGCAATGTTGACGGCGGTGAATCAATCACTTTAAATTTGCAATTATCTGTTCTCGGAGCAAAAGATGTACCCACATCGGAAGTCCGCCGACTCTCGTGATCCCGCCGTCCAGGACAAATGCGCCAGCTATTCGTATCCGCTGGGTCCCACGCTGACCCCTCTCGGTGTAAACTTCAGCATCTTCTCAGCCCATGCCACGGATGTTGAGATCGTGTTCTTTGATAACGCCGACGCCAAGCAACCGGCCCGAGTCATAAAGCTCAGTCCAACAATCAATCGCACTTCTCATTACTGGCACATCTTTGTACCAGGAATCGTGGCCGGGCAACTCTACGGATACCGCGTCGATGGTCCTGGCGAGGCGTCCGGCGGAAATCGGTTTGACCGCCAGAAAGTTTTGATTGACCCCTATGGCAAGAGCGTTTCCGTTGGCCAGCACTATGATCGCTCCGCTGCGTGTCACCCCGGAGACAACGCAGGGACCTCGATGAAGAGCGTTGTGGATGATTTAAGTACCTTCGACTGGGAAGGAGATCGGCCGCTCAAGCATTCGTTTCGCAGAACAATAATATACGAAATGCACGTGGCCGGATTCACTCGACACCCGAATTCGGGCGTTACTGAAGCCAGAAGGGGCACTTATCTTGGACTCATCGAAAAGATACCCTATCTCCATGAGCTGGGAATCACCGCCGTAGAACTTTTGCCGGTGTTTCAGTTTGACCCTCAGGACGCACCTTTCGGACTCGACAATTACTGGGGGTATGGGCCAGTGTCTTTCTTTGCTCCTCATCTGGGTTACAGCACCGGCAACGATCCACTGGCCTGCCTGGATGAGTTTCGAACCATGGTAAAAGAGTTGCACCGCGCTGGCATTGAGGTAATCCTCGATGTTGTGTACAACCACACCGGCGAGGGGAACGAGAATGGGCCGACACTTTGTTTTCGTGGACTGGAAAACATCTTCTACTACATCTTGGGTAGCGATAAGAGCACATATGCGAACTATACTGGCGCTGGCAACACTCTCAAGGCGAATCACTCCATCGTGAAGCGCCTGATTCTCGACAGTCTTAGGTACTGGGCTTCAGAGATGCACGTCGACGGCTTCCGCTTTGATCTCGCATCGATCTTTTCGCGTGACGAATCGGGTAAACCCATGCTGAACCCTCCGATCATTTGGGAAATCGACTCTGATCCCGTCCTTGCGGGCACAAAACTGATTGCTGAAGCATGGGACTCAGGCGGATTGTATCAGGTAGGCAGCTTTGGTCAAGATAAATGGAAGGAATGGAATGGGCAATTTCGCGATGACATTCGCAGGTTTGCCAGGGGTGACCAGAATACTGTCGTAAAACTCAGAGAACGCATCGCAGGGAGCATCGATTTATATCAAGAGCGGGATCGGCCTGCCGGACAGAGCATTAACTTCGTAACTTGCCACGACGGATTTACGCTCAACGACCTCGTTTCATGCAATGTCAAGCACAACGAGGCTAACGGTGAGTCGAATGCCGATGGAAGTAACGAAAACTTCAGTTGGAACTGCGGTGTGGAAGGTCCGTCCACCAACGCAGACGTCGAACATTTACGAGCGCAGCAATGCAAGAATCTTCTCGCACTCACACTGCTCTCCGTCGGAACGCCGATGCTGCTCATGGGAGACGAGATTCGGCGCACGCAATTGGGAAACAATAACGCATATTGCCAGGACAATGAAACCAGTTGGTTTGATTGGAGCCTTTGCGTCGCCAATGCAGACCTTTTGCGATTTGTGCGGCTTTTGATTCGGACTCACCTCCATTTCGATCAGGGAACCGATGGTGGCCAGATCACGCTTGGGGACTACCTCAGCAAAGCTCGTATCGAGTGGCATGGCGTTGAGATTGGGAAGCCCGACTGGGGGGAAAGCTCACACAGTCTCGCGTTGTCCCTGCATAATTTAGCGGCCACCCAGATGCACTATATCGCGATCAACGCCTATTGGAATCCATTGGAGTTTGAGCTTCCGCCTGTCGCTGAGGGACCAAAAGGAGGCTGGCTTCGCCTGATCGACACCTCTCTCCCTTCGCCGAATGACATTGTTGAAGTAGCGATGGGATTTCGCGTGAGTGGTTTAAAGTACCGTGTGAATCCCCGGTCTATCGTTATGCTGAATTATGAACAGGAGACAGGATCTCTGGCTGCGAATGGCGGGCGGTTAAAGTCCTGACACGATGATGCGCACCCGCGATTGCAGGATGACCGGGGTGGCCGCCGGTGATTGGATCGGACATAAAACATGACTGCGTCAGACTCATCATCCGGATGAAGCTGCGCTGCTGGGATTATGCCAGCCGCCGTCCGCGGCGATGATCGCGTCAGCCTCTTTCGGCCCCCAACTGCCGCGCTCGTAAGGGAGAACCCGGTGATGGGTCTTGAGGACCGGATCGACCGCCGCCCACGCGGCTTCAACCGCGTCTTCACGCGTGAAGAGCGCGCCCCGGCCTGCCATGGCGTCGCCCAAAAGCCTCTCGTAAGGCATTTCCTCTCCCGGCCGTTCTTCCGACAGATAAAGCTCTCGCTGCTCTCCAACGAAATCCCGCCCTGCAAGTTTGACGCGGGCAGCGAGGGCAACGGCCGAGTTGGGGGAGAGCCGGAAGCGAACGTAGTTGGACCGGCCGGCCGCCGCCGCGGCGTCGGCAAAAAGCCTCTGAGGTGGCGGCTTCAGTTCCACAAGTATCTCGGTCGCGGTGTCGGGCAGGAATTTGCCGGAGCGAAGATACCACGGCACCCCATCCCAGCGCCATGAATCGATGAATAGCCGCAGGGCGCAAAAGGTCTCGACGTCGGAACGCTTCGCCACCTCTGGCTCCAGGCGGTAGCCGGCGTACTGCCCGCGCACCACATCCTCGGGCTTCAGCGGGCGCATGGCCTTGAAGACCTTGGCCTTCTCAATGTGTACGGCGCCGAAGTCCCGGCCTGCGGGCGGCTCCATGGCCAGCAGTGCGACGATCTGAAAGAGGTGGTTTTGGATCACGTCGCGCAGACAGCCGGCGGTTTCGTAAAACGCGCCGCGCTCCCCCACGCCGAAATTCTCCGATAGAGTTATCTGCACGCTGGCCACGTAGTTGCGGTTCCAGATCGGTTCGAGGAACGAGTTGGCAAAGCGGAAATAGAGGATATTCATGATCGCTTCCTTGCCCAGGAAGTGATCGATGCGGAAGATCGAGTCTTCAGGAAACACCGCGCGCGCAACCTGGTTAAGCTCGCGCGCTGAGGCCAGGTCGCGTCCGAAGGGCTTTTCGACAATGACGCGCGCATCCTCAGCCAACTTCGCGGCGCCGAGTCCATGGATCACCGTCTTGAAGAGCGAGGGCGGAATAGCCAGATAGTGCGCCGGCCGCCGCGCTCGGCCCAGTTCCGCTTTGATCGCCGTAAAGGTGCCCTGGTCTTTATAGTCCCCACTCACATACCTGAGCAGGGCCAGAAGATGTTGAAACGCGCGTTTGTTATCGATTCCGCCCGCCTGCTCGATGCTGTCGGTGACGCGCTGGTGCAGATGCTCCAGGCTCCACTTCGGGAAGGCGACACCGATGACCGGAACTTTGAGGGCGCCGCGCTTTACCATCGCATAGAGTGCGGGGAATATCTTCTTGTGGGCCAGATCGCCTGTCACGCCGAAGATCACCAATGCATCTGACTGAGATTTGTCCATTACTCACCCGCCCTGTCGGCTTCGGCCTTTTCCTCATGACCGCCGAACTGGTAACGCAGCGCTGATAACACCTTTTCGGCAAAGTCATCTTCGCCGCGCGAGCTGAAACGCGCGTAGAGCGCGGCGCTGAGGACGGGAGCCGGAACCGATTCGTCAATGGCGGCGGCGATGGTCCAGCGCCCTTCCCCCGAATCCGACACGCGGCCGGCGTACTTCGCCAGGTCCAGGCTATCAAGGAGAGAGATAGCAGCCAGGTCCAGAAGCCACGAAGAGATGACGCTGCCACGGCGCCAGACCTCGGCGATGTCGGCAATGTTCAGCTCGTACAGGTAGTGCTCGGGGTTACGCAACGGCGTTGTTTCAGCATCCGTGGTGCGCTTCTGCCTGCCCACGTTGGCATGGCGCAGGATATTCAACCCCTCAGCATAAGAGGCCATGATGCCATACTCGATGCCGTTGTGGACCATCTTGACGAAGTGGCCAGCACCGATTGGGCCGCAGTGGAGATAGCCGTGTTCGGCTGTGCCACCGGCCTTCTCCCGGCCGGGCGTGCGGGGCGCCGAATCAATGCTTGGTGCCAGAGCGGAAAAAATGGGGTCGATGCGCTGAACGACGGCATCATCGCCGCCGATCATCAGGCAGTAGCCGCGCTCCGAACCCCACACGCCACCGCTGGTCCCCGCATCCACATAGTGGATGCCCTTCGGCTTCAGCTCGGTCGCGCGGCGGATGTCATCGTGGTAGTGCGAGTTACCGCCATCGATGATCGCGTCGTCGGCTGCGAGGAAGGGAATGAGGGTCTTCAGCGTCGGATCGACCACGGCAGCCGGCACCATCATCCAGATGGCACGGGGCACTTTCAGCTTGCTCGCAAGATCTTCAAGCGAATTCGCCCCCAGTGCGCCCTCTTTGACGAGTGCCTGCACGGCTTCCGAATTAAGGTCATAGACGACGCATTGGTGGCCAGCCCGCAGAAGGCGCCGCACCATGCTGGTCCCCATTCGGCCCAGTCCGATCATGCCCAATTCCATGTGGCTTTCCTCTTTGCATAAAAAGCGCCGAAACGGTTGAAACTCCGCTTCATAAACATTATGCACTCATAACCCTATGCCGACTCATAGACAACATAGCCGCGCGGCGGTGCGTGGAACTCACTCCTATACGACGCACTTGTGATCAGCGGGCAGAAGACGACTCATCATGCTGGCTTGCGTCCTTCCGGACTCAACTGGCGGCGATGATCCAGGCATGTGCCTGCGCGGTCTCCGAAGGCGGAAACAACTTCACCGGGCAGGGCATGAGGAAGCTGAATATCCTCATCATTCGTATGATCCAGTCCACGTCTGTGACCACCGCGACACGCTCCCAGCGCTTGGGATGTTCCACCCCAATCTTCAGGTCTTCCCAGATAGCACCTGGGTCGTAGCCGGTGAAATTCGCAGAGGTCTGGTAGAGAAGCCGGATCTTGTCGTGCCGCTTGAGCGCTTCGAGAATGGCCGGAACAAGAATCCCGTCATAATCCTCTTTTGTGACCTGTCCCTTGCAGGAGAGCGCTATAACATTGTCGGGAAAGTTCCTTAGAATCTCGATCATGGAATGTCCTCCATCGCGCTTAATATGCACCAATTCTAGGCCCCTACTCAATGGAACCGGCTCAGTTGCCATAGATTTTTAATTGGTGACCGGACTGCCTGCTGTTCACATTTGACCTGATTCAACGGAGAAGTGCCCCTGATAGTATTCATAGCGCCCCCGCGTCAGATGGTCCTGGCCGCGGCAATCGAGAATCCTCCGACGAATAGAACACGGTAGATTCTGGTTTTACAGAGCTGAATCAGGAGAGCAGGCCCAAATGAATTCTCAAATGTTGAGAGACACCGCAAAGTTGCTTTTCGCCGATAACAAGGGCCTGCTCGCGATGGATGAGAGCAACGGAACCTGTAACAAGCGCTTCGCAAAGCTTGGAATTCCGCAGACTGTCGAAGCTCGAAGAGCTTATCGCGAATTGATTGTGACCACTCCAGGGCTAGGTGAGTGCATCGGCGGAGCAATCCTCTACGATGAAACCATCCGGCAGCAGAAGAGCGACGGTACGACCTTTGTCAAAGTCCTCATTGAGGCGGGCATTATTCCCGGCATCAAAGTGGATACAGGGGCCAAGGAGTTGGCCGGGCATCCTGGTGAAAAGGTCACAGAAGGCCTGGATGGATTGCGCGACCGACTTGCTGAATACGTTCGCATGGGCGCGCGCTTTGCCAAGTGGCGCGCGGTGATTGCGATCGGCGATGGGCTTCCGAGTTGGGGCTGCGTTGAAGCCAATGCCCATGCACTGGCTCGTTATGCGGCGCTGTGTCAGGAGGCAGGTCTCGTTCCGGTTGTCGAACCTGAGGTCATCATGGATGGCGAGCATACGCTGGAGCAGTGTCGCGAGGTCACAGACGAAGTGCTGCGAACAGTGTTCAGCGAGCTGTTTGCGCAACGGGTCATGCTGGAAGGGATAATCCTGAAGCCCAATATGGTTCTTCCTGGATCGACCTGCCCCAAACAAGAAGCTGTGGAGGAAGTGGCCGACGCGACGGTGAATTGTCTCTTGCAGGCTGTCCCCGCTGCCGTTCCGGCGATTGCGTTCTTGTCAGGCGGCCAATCCGCGGAACTGGCTTCGGCCCGTTTGAATGCGATGAACGTGAGATTCAAGTCGCGGTTGCCTTGGGCGTTGGCATTTTCGTTTGCCCGCGCTATCCAGCAGCCGGCCCTGGAGCTTTGGAAGGGCCAGGAGGCCAACGTATTGGCCGCACAGCAGGCTTTGTATCACCGTGCGCGCTGCAATCAGGCTGCGCGCCGCGGCGCATACTCTGCGGAAATGGAGAAGAGATGACTGGAAGCAAGCACAACCCCGAAGGAAACAGCAGCGACAGAGGTGAGCCCGATCCAGGCCCTTACTGGAGGCGAATGCATCGTGACTGGCGCTTCTGGGCAGGCGCAATCTTCATGGCTGCCGCGCTCGCTATCTACGTT
>Ga0224555_1002670_pt1 | contig 20223 bp, 14 predicted proteins | sample 714S23034metaG_FD_180687 | JGI IMG/M metagenome (GOLD analysis project Ga0224555, IMG submission 180687) | Peat soil microbial communities from Stordalen Mire, Sweden - 717 S2 30-34 | ecosystem: Environmental > Terrestrial > Soil > Wetlands > Peat | place: Sweden: Norrbotten County, Stordalen...
GCGAGGAAAACGGCCATCGGCCGCCGGTTCTCAGTCACATGCTGCGCCGGAGAGGATCTCAGCGCGGGATTCGCCTCATCAGCGTGGACAGCCTTCGCCAGCACATCAAAGCGCGCGAAGAACCCGCAACCAAGCCGCCAACCGCTCCGGCGTCCGAGCCATCCGTGTTCGAGATTTAGCTGCCCAGGTCCCGCGCAATCTGCCGCAGCACGCGCATCGCCAGCAGGCGGACCTGGTCACGGTGGTGGCGGTCTTTCCGAACCGGCACTTGGGTTGCCCAAAAGAAGGTTTTCTCCCACTCCGCGATGGTGGGCAACAGCCGGACGGGCGCAATCTCGCGCAGCCTGGAGAACAACTCCTGCTTCAGGTCCACCATGGCAGGATCGGTGTCCGGGCTGGGAAGGGCTGCCGGGACGATCACCCGCTCGTGCGACTCGGGGTCCATTTGGCGATCGATGGTTTCATGGATGAAGCGCAGTTCCCGCGGGCGTCTTGTCGCCTCCACGACGGAGTTGATCGCGGACCGGACGTAGTGCAAAAACGCGTCCTTGTTCCGCACCGCCTCCCGCGGCGGCCGGCGCCCTTGGCCGCCTTTGCCGGTCCCGCGAAGGATGGCCAGGAGCGCCTTTTGCACGACGTCTTCGGCTGCGACGCGGGCGCGCGGCAGCCCGCCCATCCGGCGTTCGGCGAACTCTGCCAGCTTGTTCAGATCGGTCTCAGTCAGTTGATTTAATAGGTGGGCGGTCAGCGCCCGGACTTGGCCATGGCGCCGTGGGAACGGCATTTTCATGGCCCTTTGTGTGACAGCAGGTCGGGCCGTCAAACAAAGCCGCTCCGGCGGTGGGCGGAAGTGCCGCGCGCGAGGGCGCGCCGGGCGTCAGATGGCAGGGGCGGCCGGCGGGGCGCCGGCTTCGCCCAGGGCGGCTTGGAGACGCTGACCCTCGGCGTCCACGTCCCGGGGGAACAGAATGACTTTTCCGCAACGGCAGGCCTTCTCGTAATCTTCCAATGGAGGCGTGATCACCTTTGCCTTCTTCGCATAGGCCCGGGCAAACGCTTTGGAGCCGTGGCCCAGATTGGACTGCGCGTGCCGTTCAGGGTAACCCGCTTTCGCGGCGCGTTCCGCCCAGGCGTAGCGGTAGGAATGCAGCGTGATGCCGTTAATCCCCAAACCATTGCAGCGCTGCTTGAACTCCGTGGCCCGGTCAGCCTCGCGGACCGTGATCAGGTAGGGAAAGAGGGGGCCTAAACTGGGACGCCGCTTGAGCATGGCGGCGGCCTCGTCGCCGAAGCGGGGCATCGCGTGCTCCTTGTTTTTCTTCCGGCGGTAAAAGATGATTCGCTCCGTCCAGTCAATGTCCTCCGCATGGATGGAGGCGACGTCGGTCTGGGAGCCGCCCGTGTGCCACAGCAGTTCGTAGTAGTCGCGCCGTTCCTGGTTTGTCTCGCGCGCGACAATCCGCCGGTGCTCTTCCTCCGTGATTGCGCGCTTGTCTCCGTAAACGATCCTCGGCCACTTTTTTTTGGGGAGAATGGAGGCGGGCAGCCACCCCATGTCCAATGCGAAATTATAAACGCGGCGGAGAAAGACATTGGTCGAGACCGTGCCTTGGCGCAGTGTTGTGAGTAGTTGGTCGGGCCGCATTTCCACGACCCGCATTGTCCAGAGGGACGCCAGCGCCTTGTCTTTTGCGGCGGTGATCAACCGGTCGCGAGTGGACCCGCCATTGTGCGTGTCGCACATAAAATCGATGACTTCCTTCCAGGTCCGCTCCGGCATGCGCGGGTCCGCCGCCACCATGTAGGCGCGCGCGATCGCCAGATTCAGGCCTGCCATCCGTGAGGCTTCGTTCCTGGCGTTGAGCAGCCGCGCGGCCTCGCCGGCGTCGGACGTGCGCAGGCTCTCCTGCCGGCCAGTCTGGTTGTGCTGGCAGTAGTAGACTCCGCCGCGGCGGTAAAGACGAAACGCCAATTTCATTGCGCGCCTCCGATTTTAGCGGGACCGCGCCGGCGGAAATAAGCAGTTCGAGGGCAGTTCGAGGGGAGTACAAGCCAGTACGAGCCGCCGGGGTCGTTTTGCTGGCATTTTTGCTGGCAGTGGGGGTTTTGAAAACTCCCAAGTCTCTGATGAAGAATGAGTTGAAGATGGAGGCGAGGGTCGGAATTGAACCGACGCATACAGCTTTTGCAGAGCCGTGCCTTACCACTTGGCTACCCCGCCCATCCGAAAAAAGTATCCTTAATTCTTCCCCGCGCAAGTTTCGTTTTTTGGCGCCGGACGGCTCCATCCCAAGCGCTTCCGGCGCGTCCACAGTTCATCGGGCCGGAAGATTCCTTCCGGGGTGACGATCCCGGTGATTAATTCCGCGGGCGTCACGTCGAAACCGGGATTCAGAGCGCCGCTGCCTGGATTGGCGATCCGCACGTAAACGCCCGGCGATTTGCCTCTGGCACCCCAAGCGCCCAGCACTTCGTCCTCGCTGCGTTCTTCGATCGGGATGTCCCGGCCTGAAGGCAGGTTCCAGTCAATTGTAGAAAGAGGGATGGCCACGTAAAATGGAATGCCGTGGCGCCGCGCCAAAACCGCCTTGGTGTAGGTGCCGATTTTGTTGGCGACCTCTCCCGTCCGCCCAAGCACGCGGTCGCTTCCGACAATGACCAAATCAATCTGGCCCCGTTGCATCAAATGGCCGGCGGCGTTGTCGGCAATGATTTGATGGGAAATTTTTTGCTGGGCCAATTCCCAGGCGGTCAGGGTCGCGCCCTGGCAGCGGGGACGGGTTTCATCGCAAAAAACGTGAAAATTCCTGCCGGCTTTTTGCGCGGCATAAAGGGGCGCGGTGGCTGTTCCGATGTCAACAAACGCCAGCCAGCCGGCGTTGCAGTGGGTCAGGATGCGGCTGTTGGGGCGGATTAATTTTGCCCCGTGCCGGCCGATGGCTTCGCAGTGCCGCACATCCTCGTTGGCAAATTCCTCGGCGGCGGCCACGGCCAGCGCCTGCTGTTCCCCGACGGTTTGGCCGGCTTGCATGGCGGCGCGCACGGCGTTCATGGCGTTCACAGGGTCCACCGCGGTGGGCCGGGCGGCTTTGAGGGTTTGTTGGACGACCTCGAGATGCGCGGAGAATTTATGGGGATTGTTGCCGCGAAAAGCGCGCGCGCCCTGGGCCAGCCCGTAGGCGGCGGTGGCGCCGATGGCCCCTGCCCCCCGCACGACCATGTCCCGGATGGCCAGCGCCGTCGCCCGGAAATCGGGCGTGGCCACGATTTTGAATTGATGCGGCAGAAGCCGTTGCTCGATGAGCAGGACGGCATTGGCCCGCGTGTCGAAGGCCACGGTGCGATAGTGCCGGGTGCGCCCTTTCACGGTCACATTCATAAAAATGGCGGTCGTCCTAGCGCGCCTTGACTTGGATCTGCTGCACTTTGGCCTGGATTCTCTTGTAATCGGGATGCTCGCGCAAGTTCTCCAAATCGGGATCCTGGGCCATCCATTTGAAATCCCGATAGCCGAGGTTAATGGCAACCTCCAACGCCGCGATGGAAGATTCGAGCCGGCGCGTCAACGAAAAACTGCAAGCCAGGTTGTAGTGGACCAGCGCATCGTCCGGGCGCAATTTGGAAAGCCGCTCGTCTATTTTCAAGCCTTCCAAATAGCGGCCGCGGCGTGTGTAATCATCGCCCAGGATCTGTAACGCCTCGACGTAATCCCCGTCGCGGCGAATCACGCCCTCCAGGAACAGAATCTCCAGGTCAAGATCCCGCAATTGTTGCGCGGTGGCTTTTTTGCGCGAAGCCTGCAATTTTTTCGCCATAGCAAATTATCGTTATTTATCCATCAACCATTGGAGGAAGTCGATTCTTTTCTCCAAAATTCCGCCTGGCCGATTCCCCCGCCGCGCGCACCGGGGAGGAGATCTGAAGAGGGGCGGGTGGATTTATCACAAGCGGGGTGGATGCTTTGTTTGAGGCAGGCGAATCGTAAACACCGCGCCGCCTTCCGAACGGTTGGCGGCGATAATCTGTCCGCCTTGCGCCTCGATAAAGCCTTTGACAATCGCGAGGCCGAGACCGCTGCCTCCAGCGGGCGCGGATGGCTCCCGAAAGAATTTTTCAAAAACTTTCGGCAGAAGTTCCGGCGGGAGGCCGGGCCCGTTGTCGGCCACGCTCAATTCAAGGAATTTGTCCTTATGGCGCGCTTCGATTTCAATCACTGCGCCGGCTGGAGTGTGAGCCGCCGCATTCAAAAGAAGATTGGAAAGCGCTTGTTGCGTCAAAGTAAAATCAAGCCGCGCCAACGGCAAATCTTCCGCGAGTTGCACATTGATGGCGCGGCCATCCAGTTCCCGCCCCAACACGCGAACCGTGTCGTCAATCAAGCCGGCAACATCGTTCCAATCGAGTTTGGCCCGGACGTGATCGAATTCGAGCCGGGTTGCATCCAGCAGATTTTCCACCAGGCGATTGAGGAGCGCGGTGGCTTCTTGAATCTTCGCAAGCTTCGCATCGTCCAGATCGCCCGGTCCATGCGTGGCCCCGGCGAGATTGCCGGTGGCGCTTGTGATGACGGCGAGCGGCGTCCGCAGTTCATGTGAGATGGAGTTCAACAGCGCCTTGCCAAGGCGTGCCGATTCAGCGGCCATCTTGCTCTGCTCCGCCTCAGCCCGCAGCACCACGCGATCCAGCACCAAAGCGGCCTGCTGCGCAAATGCTTCAAGCAAATTCCTCTGCGCGAGCATCAATGCCTTCTCGGGCAACTTCACCACGAGCACGCCCAAGGCAGTGCTCTTGGTCGTGAGCGGCAAATGCATGGTTTCCGAGCCGGGCAGATTAACTGTGAACCGGCCGGCAACCTCTTGGTGGTGAAACGCCCATTGGGCGACATGCAGATCATTGTCAGTGAGTTCAAGCAGACTGTCGGGGTGTGCCGACAGTGCTTGTCCAATGGGCAGCACAACCGCGGCCCGGGCATGAAGAGCACGGAACACTTCAGTCGTAAGCTGCCACACAACCTCGTCACGCGTTCCGGCTTGTGCGAGTTCGCGTGTGAGGCGGTAGAGGGCCATGGCGCGCTGTTCCCGGCGGCGCTCTGCCTCCGCCTGTGTTCTAATCCGCGCCACCAGTTGCCCGGGCAACACCACAATCACGAAATACGCGCCGAACAACACAGCGTCGTTTGGGCCGGAGATAATAAAGGAGAAGTGCGGCGGCAGGAAAAAACAACCCCACATCAACGCGCCCAGAGTGCCGGCAAAGAAAACCGGCCCGCCCCCGAGGAATAATGCGAGAAGAACAACCGCCAGCACGAAAACCAGACCGGGAATCTGCGGACTTGTGAACCGGCTCAACCCCGCGTCAACCAGGGCTGCCCCGGCCATGACGGATGTGGCAACCGCGTATTGTTTCCAGCCGGACTCGATGACCAAACACCAGCCCGGCTTGGCGCCGATAATCTCGGCTTTCTCCACCCGGACGATCTGAACATCAATGTTCCCGCTGGCGCGCGCCAGCCGGCGCAAAAAGCGGCCGGCACGATACCACTCCACAAACCCATCGGTTGCCGGTTTGCCGACCATGACCAGGGTCACGTTGTGGTCTTGGGCGATTCGCATCAGGCCGATGACGAGATCTTCATCCGCCGTTGCCATGACCTCTGCCCCCAGATGGCGCGCCAAAGCCAGGTTCTTTTCAAGGCAGGCTTGAGCCGGTTCGCTGAGGGGCTTCGAGTTTTCGACATACGCCGCGACCCAGGGACATTTCAGGCTGTCGGCCATTCGACAAGCCCGGCGAATGAGCGCTTCGGAAAAGGGGCTGGGGCTGACGGCGACCAAAAGTTGACCCCCCTTTTGCAACGGCCCGCGCGCAGTTTCACCAGAATGGTCCTCAATGAGACGCAGGGCCAGCTCGCGCAGTGCGGTCAGATTTGTTTCGCGAAAGAAATTGCCGGCGGCGGCGGTGGCGCTGTCTGGAACATAAACTTTCCCCTCCCCCAGCCGTTCCAAAAGTTTTGCGGGGGGAAGATCCACCAATTCCAGTTCGGCGGAATTAAGCAGGTCCTCGGGGACAGTCTCGCGAATTTCCGCGCCCGTAATCTGTCGCACGGCATCGGCTCGATTGTCGAAATGTTGAACATTGATGGTCGTGAACACATTAATTCCCGCATCCATCAATTCCTTGACATCCTGCCAGCGTTTGGAGTGCTGCGATCCGGGGGCATTGCTGTGCGCCAGTTCATCCACAATGGCGAGTTGCGGCCGGCGAGCCAGGAGCGCATCAAGATCCATTTCCATGAGCATAATGCCGCGGTGCTCCAGCGTTTTTCGCGGAATGCTTGGCAACCCTTCTGTCAAAGCGTCGGTTTCGTTGCGCCCGTGCGTCTCCACGTAACCAATGACAACATCGGTTCCCGCCGCCAGCTCGCGACGGGCGGCCTGCAGCATGGCGTAGGTTTTACCCACCCCTGGCGACATACCCAAAAAAACTTTGAGTTTGCCGCGGCTTTGGCCAGCCGCTTCATTCTTAAGCGCATTGGACAAAATGCGCGGCTCAGGGCAGGTATCGGCCATAAAAATCCACCTTCCCGCCAAAGGGCGCCGCAGCAGGAAAAACGGCGGCCTTTGAACAGCGATGAAGCCTGGGGACAGTATGGTGGGCGTCGCAACAGCCCCCCACTTTTTCTGCGGGAGGGCGGTCGCTCTTGTTCATCAGCCCAATGTCACGCAAGCCGGAATATGCGGGTAATTAAAAATGGTGGCGTGAGCATTAAAAAAATGTAGCGTGCAAACCCGGTTTTGACGGGGCGGCAAATCTGTGTCCATCTGTTTATCTGCGGCCTGCTTTCGGCTTCATCGAGGAGGTCAGGGTTTGACCTGAATTTACAATTGGAGATTGGAGATTTCACATCTTACCTTGGAACTTGGCGCGGAGGTTGGCTTTGTGTCTAATCTGGCTTCAATGAATTGTTTCGTTACAGGGGCTTCGGGGTTTATTGGCGGCAATCTGGTGCATGAGTTGGTTGGGCGCGGGCATCGGGTCAGGGCGCTGCTGCGGCCAGGGGGGGATTTGCGCGGCCTTGCCGGGGCTTCATGCGAGCAGATTCAAGGGGACATTTCGAATCGCGGCTGGCTGGAGAAGGCGATGCAGGGGTGCGAATGGTGTTTTCATGTGGCGGCCAGTTATCATCTCTGGTTGCGCGATTACAAGCCGATGTACGCCGCCAATGTCGAGGGGACGCGCCATGTGCTGGAGGCGGCGGGGGCGGTGGGTTGCGAGCGGATTGTTTATACGAGCACGGTGGGGTGCATTGCGCTGCCTGTCCAGAGGGATGGAAAAATCGTGCCGACGGACGAGGCGACGCCGGTCAGCGGATCGCAGATGAGCAATCATTACAAGCGTTCGAAATGGCAGGCGGAAATGGTGGCCCGCGAACTGGCGGGCAAAGGGTTGCCGGTGGTAATTGTGAATCCGAGCGCGCCCATCGGGCCGCGGGATGTGAAGCCCACGCCGACCGGCCAGATCATAGTGGATTTTTTGAACCGGCGGATGCCGGCGTATTTGGATACAGGATTAAACTGGGTGCATGTGCGGGACGTTGCGGCGGGGGAGATTCTGGCGGCGGAGAAAGGACGGGTCGGGGAGCGTTATATTTTGGGCAATGCCGGGGGCAATTGGACGATGGCCGAGACGCTGGCGGTGCTGGAAGAGTTGAGCGGCGTGCCCGCGCCGAAGCTGCGTGTGCCTCATTTTGTGGCACTGATGGCGGCGTATGTCAACGAAACGACCGCGGCGATTTCCGGGAAAGCACCCAAAGCACCCCTGGCCGGGGTGCGCATGGCGAAGTACAAGATGTTTTTTAATCCGGCCAAGGCCGTCAGGGAATTGGGTCTGCCGCAAACGCCGCCGCGCCAGGCTTTCGCGGAGGCCATCGAATGGTTCAGGGAAAATGGGTATTGCGGGAAAACCCCATCTTGACGCCGCCAAAACCAGCAGGCGAGGACACCCGCGCTACGTGGGGCAGGCCCACGCCGGCTTTCGGAAGACACAAGGGACGGACTCAGGAGGCGGGGAACGCTTTCCCAAATTACGCCGTCTCCGGGAATCTCTCAGGGAGACAACAGCACAGTGACTGGCAGTGCGCTGACTTTATTGGCGGATCTGACTATGCTTCCAACTCGCCGCCCCAGTCGCCCAAGCGCAGGAGCTCGCGGATTTTGCGTCGTTCGTATCGATTCTTTTTTGACTTGGCAGGTCTGTTTTCCGTTTGACGGAAGGGATGTTTGGCGTTCTGAAGTGTATCCTGAATCAAGAGCCACGTTTTAGTCATACTCTATTCTTTCATTCCTTCGCGGCGCAACTGCCCTCGACGGACGGCTGCGCCGTCACTCGCATGGCCTTCAAAACGGCGGCGTTCTCCCAGCGCCGTTCCGGTCATGCACACTATTAGACGAACTGCCCTGACTTCCAGTACCTATCGTTCATCGAATGCTGCAATGTCAAATTAAATCTGCGCAACTTTTTTACGACTTCAGCGAACTCCCGCCGCAAGATGCCGGCCACAATCAACTGTCCGCCTGGATTCAATTTGCCGCATATTTTCGAGGCTTCAGAAGTGAGCAAATTGCAGGCCAAATTGGCGCAAATAACGTCGTAGCCACGAGGGTTTTTTTGGGGGTTGTCTTTCAGCGTGGTCAAATCTCGCCGTTGTGGCCAAACACGATGCTGGACATGGTTCTTTTTGGCGTTTTGTCGGCTGACGCGAACGGCGGCCGGGTCGTTGTCGAACGCTTCGATGGGGGAATAGCCCAGTTTGGCGGCGGCGATGGCCAGGATGCCCGATCCGGTTCCGATGTCCAAAAAGGACTGGCTTTGGCCGGGCCGGCGGCAGCGGGCCAGTTGTTGCAGGCAAAAGAAGGTGGTGTGGTGGTGGCCGGTGCCGAAGCTCAGCCCCGGGTCCAAAATGACCACCCGTTGACCCTGGCGCGCGCGGCGCCGGCTCCATGCGGGCTTGATGAGGAGGAAGGGGCCGACTTCGACCGGTTTGAAATGCCGCTTCCAGGATTCGGCCCAATTCTGGCGCGGCAACGGTTTGATGCTGATTCTTCCCGCGCCAAAATCCAACCCGCAGTCCTTGAACCGGCCCAAAGCATCGCGCAAACGCGCGCGCACGGTTTGGGGCGGCCCGGACAGCCGTTGCGGGTAGATGGAAACCGCCCTTGCGCCTGTCGCCTCTTCACAATAGGTCGAAGCCGGCTGTTGGAAATGCCGCTCCAACAGACACGCCACGGCCTCTTCAGCTTGGGCCGTGGTGAAAATGGTTACCTGCCACACAGGGCGGTGAAGGCTGGTGAACGACGCAGCCTCAGCCGAGCCTGGCCAGGGCCTTCTTCACGGCGGCGAAGTCGGGCAAATCTTTTGGAGTCGGCGTTTGTTCGGCGTATTGCACGACGCCCTGCTTGTCGATGACGAAGGCGGCGCGGGCCGCAGTGGCGCCAATGCCGGCCAGGTTGGGGAAGACAACATCGTAGTCCTTGATGACTTTTTTGTCCAAATCACTGGCCAAAGTGATGTTGATTTTCTCCTGTTTGGCCCACGCTTCCTGGGCGAAGGGGGTGTCCACGCTCAGTCCGATGACGGCGGCGTTGAGGGTGGAATATTCGCCCATGCCGCCGGAGATCTCGCACATTTCCTTCGTGCAAACGCCGGTGAAGGCGGCGGGGAAGAAGAGCAATACGGTGTTTTTCTTGCCGAAATTGTCGCTCAATTTAACGTCCGCCAAACCGGCGGCATTCTTGGATTTGAGGGTGAAATCCGGCGCTTTTGAACCAACTTTGATAGGCATAGTTTTAGTCTGTTTTTATTAGCGGTTTCAGTTAATCGGCCATCCACCTTATAGAGGGCCAAGGCGGCGTTGTCAAATGCCTTAAGGCCATGCGCCGTTCTGACGATAATGGATCAGCAGCAGTTGTACAAAATAAATAGTGGAATGAACTGGTTGAAACCGTGGTTAGGGAGAACCGCGCTCGCCTGGGCCGCGCTCCTCTCCGTTGGATCCTTGTTTGCCCTGGATCCCGCAAGATCTGTCTATCAGTATAATTGCCGGAACTGGACCCGCCAGAACGGCTTGCCGGCCGACCTCATCACCGGCGTCACCCAGACCAAGGACGGCTACATCTGGCTCGGCACCCAGAAAGGAATGGTCCGCTTCGACGGAGTGGACTTCAAGCTGCACACCATGGCGCTGCCCGAGGGCCAGAGCCAGGAAATCAGGAGTGTGAGCAGGGCCAGGGGCGGCGGCATGTGGTTGTGCGTCAGCCGCGGGATTTTTGGCTTCTTTGACGGTCGAAAATTCTTCCCGATAGACGACGCAAGATGGGCGGGGACTAGCGCCAATTCCGACCCGGTTTTGGAAACCTCGGATGGCGCCGTCTGGACGGGGTCGGATCAAGGGCTGGGCCGGTGGGTCAAGCAAAAACCGCAGGAAACCTTTTTTGACACGAACTATGACAACGCTGTCTTGTGCTTCTGGGAAGGGGGCGGCGGCCGCGTCTGGATGGGAACAGCCGAACGGGGATTGTCATATTGGCAGAACGACAGGACGTTTCCTTTCCCGGATGAGTCACTGAAGAAGGATAATGTTTTCTCGGTGGCGGAGGGAACAGACGGCCGGATTTGGGTTGGCACCGGGAATAACGTGCATTGCTACGATTCCAAATTCCAGCCCGTCCAAATTCCCGACTTATACAACGAGGTCCATTCCATCCTGTTGGATAGTCATGGCGTCTTATGGGTCGGAACCCTCGGATCAGGCCTGGCACGCTTCGAGAACGGCCAGTACACCTGGCTGAGGAAAACGGATGGATTGGCGAGCGATGCTATCACGAGCCTTTATGAAGACACCGAAGGCAGCCTGTGGGTCGGCACACAGAATGGCTTGAGCCAGATCACGGACGTGAAATTCCCCATTTACTCGGAGCGCGAAGGGCTTCCGTCCAGTTCGGTCGTCTCCGTTAACGCCGCGCGCAAGGGAGGGCTTTGGATTACAACCGAAAAGGGCATGGCCTGTTTTGACGGCCAGAGGGCCACGGATTTCGCCAATAATGCATCGTTGCGCCAAACCTGGTTTAAGCGGGTATTCGAGGCGGGTAACGGCGATCTATACCTGACGGATGACCAAAAACGATTATTGGTGGTTTCCGGCGGAAACATTGTAAAGACTTACACCAACCAACTTTGGCCCACCGCGATAGTGGAGGACGCCAAGGGCGTGATTGTAGCCGTGGGCAACAAGCTCTGCCGCATCCAGAACGGCAGAATGATCCCGTTCGCTTACGCGGGCGGCATGGAGCCGACTTACTATTGGATTTTCAATTTATGCCTGGCGCACGATGGAGCCATCTGGGTGGCCAGCAACAACGGCATATTTCGCATTAAAAATGGAATTGTGCGGCAGTGGTCCACTGCGGATGGCCTGGCCGACAAAGGCATCTCGTTCATTTTCGAAGACGTGGATGGCGCGATTTGGGCCGGATTGGATAGCGGAATCGCGCGCATCAAGAACGACCAGATTGCGAACCTCACCTCCAAGCAGGGCCTGGGCGATGATAATGTCTTTGAGATTGTCCCCGACAACCAGGGGAGCTTTTGGATGGATTCCATCGCCGGCATCATGCGGGCCAGCCGCCAGAGCTTGAATGACTTCGCGGACGGCAAAACGAACCGCATCGAATGCCAGATGTTCGACGGGTTGGAATCGATGAAATTTACCGGCCATGCCAAACGGGAGCCAGTGGCAGGCAAGACGGCGGACGGCCGCATCTGGTTCCCCAATCCCCAGGGCTTGGCCATGATTGACCCGGAACACTTCTTTCGCAACAGCGTCGTTCCGCCGGTGTACATCCAACAAATCCGCATCAACGGCGTCGAAGTACGGAACCGGGAAGCCCTTGCCCTCCCCGTAGGCGGAGGGCAGATGGAGTTCCAATTCGCGGTCTTGAGTTATATTGCGCCACAGAAAGCCAGGCTGCGCTACCAGTTGGAAGGCTTCGACAGCGACTGGGTTGATGCCGAAGGGCGGCGCTCAGTGCTCTACAACAACTTGAAACCCGGCAAGTATTCCTTCCGCGTCCAGGGCTGCAACGCCGACGGAGTGTGGAACACCGCCGGGGACGCCTTTTCCGTGGAATTGCCGCCGGCCTTTTATCAAACCGCGTGGTTCTTGGTCCTGTGCGTCCTGTTGGCGCTGGGGGGGCTGGGCTTGATGTATCGCTGGATGCTTTACCGGGCCGAGAGCAAACAGCGCCGCCTCAAGGAAGCCAACGATCTGCTGGAACTGAAAGTCCGCGAACGCACCGGTGAACTGGCGGCTGCGAACACGGAACTGCTCTGGAAGACCGCCTTCTTCGAAGCATTGGTCGAGGCTTCCCTCGACGGCATTTTGGTCGTCAACAGCGAGCGGAAGAAAATCCTGCAAAATCAACAGACGATCGATCTGTGGCAAATCCCCAAACATCTCGTTGAAGGAAATGACGACGCCGAACAGGCCCGGTACGTCATGAACATGGCCAGGGATCCGGAGAAGTTTCTTGCGGAAGTCAATCATCTTTATGAACACCCAAACGAAACGGACCGCAGTGAGATCGAACTCAAGAATGGCACAGTGCTGGACCGTTACTCCTCTTCGGTGACAGGCAGGGATGGACAGTATTACGGAAGAATCTGGATGTTCCGCGACATCACGGCGCGCAAGCAATTGGAAATAAAGATGGAAAGCACACACCAACAACTGATGGTTGCCTCCCGTCAGGCGGGCATGGCGGAGGTGGCCACCGGCGTCCTGCACAACGTCGGCAACGTCCTCAACAGCGTCAACGTCTCCGCCAATCTCGTCGTCGATTCCATCCGCGCCTCCCGCGCCTCCAGCCTCGCCAAAGTGGTCGAACTGTTCGATAAACACCCCACCGACCTGGCCGATTTCCTCACAAAAGACGACAAAGGCAAACAACTCCACGCCTTCCTCAGCGGGCTCAACGGCCATCTGGCCACGGAACGAACCGGTGTGCTCGAAGAACTGCGCTCCCTGACCGCCAATATCGAACACATCAAGGAAATTGTGGCCATGCAACAGGCCAACGCCCACCGATTTGGCGTCACGGAAACGGCCCAGGCGGCCGAATTGATGGAAAACGCCCTCAAGATGAACGAGGCGGCCTATAGCCGCCACAGTGTCAAACTCATCCGTGAATTCGAAGAGGTGCCGCCCATCCTGGTGGACAAGCACAAGGTCCTGCAAATCCTCATCAACTTGTTGCAAAACGCCAAGCGCGCCTGCAGCCAGAGCGCCCAGGCGGAGCGCAAAGTCACGGTCCGCATCCGCCGCAACGGCGAGCGGGCCATCCGCATGGAAGTGGCCGACAACGGCGTCGGAATCCCGCCCGAGAACCTGACCCGGATATTTGCGCATGGATTTACCACCCAATCCGACGGCCACGGCTTCGGGCTGCACAACGGGGCCTTGACCGCCAGGCAACTGGGCGGGACCCTGGCGGCGCAAAGCGAAGGTTGCGGCAAAGGGGCTGTGTTCATTCTGGAACTGCCGCTGGACACCCCCTCCCAGGGTGTCCCCGCGCGCCCCGCGACGTCAATTGGCGGATTCAACAAGGCCCCCCTGCCCGTTTCAGCCACGGTTTTGCCGCCAGTCACACCGCCGCCCAAACGCGGGGAACTGGCAGAAGCGCCGCAGAACGGCAGACTCAACTGATTCAGGCTAAAACAGCCGGTCCAACGAAGATTTTCGCCTGGCTTCCGACCAATAACTCTCAGTGCCAGCCGGGCGGCGCAGGCGCAACGGATCCTTGCCCAGCGCCCGCATGGCCAACCCCAGCGGTGTGATGATGATGAAAAAAAACGACGCCAGGATGACACGCGCCAGGATCTGACTCAGGCCAAATCCCGCCTTTGCGGAAAAACGATAATATCCCCGGAACCATCGGGGTCGCAACGCCGCGGCTGCGGCCAGTCCAGCCAACACACACAGCACCATGAACCAAGCCGCCATGGGCAGGACCCTCCGCCAGCGCAAAAGGCTGCTGAGAAGCGCCAGGCCCAGCGCACTCATCCACGCCGCCTTGCGCCATTCCCCCGGCTCCTCTTTGAGTTTCAACTTCATCTTCAGTCCTTTTGCGGCGCCACACGCCGTTCGGCGGGGCGCGCCGGCTGCTCGGCGCGATCCAGCATGTAATTCCCCAGCACCAAATAATCCATCTCCGTGTGGACAAAACACCGGTAGGCATCCTCCGGCGAGCAAACGATTGGCTCCCCCCTCACGTTAAAGGAAGTATTGACAAGAACGCCGCATTGCGTGGCGCGCTCAAAACGCAACAGCAGTTCGTAAAGCAGCGGATTGTCCCGGGCCTCCACCGTTTGGATTCGCGCCGAGTAATCCACATGCGTCACGGCCGGCAGCGTGGACCGCGCCTGCTTCAGCAATTCCATTCCCTTCATGCCGGCCGGCACGGGCCGGCGCAATTTTGCCAGGACCGGCGCCACCAGCAGCATGTAGGGCGATGCTTCAGTCAAATCGAAGTATTCGCCCACCCGTTCCAGGCGCACAATGGGCGCGAAAGGCCGGAAAGATTCGCGAAATTTCACCTTCAGGTTCATGACGGATTGCATGCGCGGAGACCGGGCGTCGCCCAGAATCGAACGATTGCCCAGGGCGCGCGGCCCGAACTCCATCCGCCCCTGGAACCAGCCGATCACCTTTTCGGCCCGCAAAAGATCAACTGTGGCATCGAGCAAATCGGTTGTGGCAAACCGTTTGAATTTGGCCCCGTGGCAGCGCAGGATGGCCTCGATTTCCCCGTCCGAGTACTCGGGCCCGAGCAGCGCGCCGCGCATCGCGTCGGCCTTGGCGGGAACGGGGCCGGCTTTGTTTGGTTGCGCGTGCCAGGCGGCGAAGGCGGCTCCCAGCGCCCCCCCGGCATCGCTGGCAGCCGGTTGGATCCAGATGCCGTCAAACACCCGCTCCCGCAGAAGGAGGCCGTTGGCCACGCAATTGAGCGCCACGCCGCCCGCGAGGCAGAGGTTCTTTTCTCCCGTCAAATCCCGCGCGTGGCGGGCTAGGCGCAGAACAACTTCCTCCGTCACAGCCTGAATCGAGCGCGCGACGTCCATGTGGCGCTGCCCGATGGATTCATCCGGGCGGCGGGGTGGCCCGCCGAAGAGCTGGTGAAAACGCCTGTTGGTCATGGTTGTGCCGCGCAGAAAACTGAAGTAATCCAAATTCATCCAGAAAGAGCCGTCGGCTTTCAAGTCAAGCAATTCCCGGAGGATGGCGTCCTTGTAAATCGGTTCCCCATAAGGGGCCAATCCCATGAGTTTGTACTCGCCCGAATTGATGCGAAAACCACAGTAATCCGTAAACGCCGAGTAAAGCATGCCCAGCGAATGCGGGAAGCGCAGTTCCCGGAGGAGTTCAATGCTGTTTCCCTGCCCGCGGCCGATGGTCGTCGTCGCCCATTCTCCCACGGCGTCGATGGTCAGGATGGCGGCCGAAGTGAACGGCGAGGGATAAAACGCGCTGGCGGCGTGGGCTTCATGATGCGCCGTGAAAAGTATTGGACAGTCCGCGCGCAAGCCGGGCAATTCCTCGCGGATGGTTTTGCGCAGGTCCAATTTTCCTCCCAGCCAGTTGGAAAAAACTTCCGGGAAAGTCCGCCATCCGCCCGGCGCCACGGCCAGATACGATTCCAGCAGGCGCGTGAACTTCAGCACGGGCTTGTCGTAAAAAACGACGCAATCCAGCTCCCCTGCGCTCAGTCCGCCGTGGCGCAGGCAAAACTGGATGGCTTGACGGGGAAACTCCGGGTCGTTCTTGATGCGCGAAAACCGTTCCTCCTGCGCGGCGGCGATAATCTGCCCGTCGCGCAGCAACGCCGCGGCGGCGTCATGGTAATAGGCGGAAATTCCCAGGACATGGCGCGGCTGGGGCATTGTTCACATGAAGGGATAGAGGGCCCAGGCGATGCCTCCTGAACTGGCTGTAAAGACGAGAATCGCGCCCAGCACCAGCAACAGGACAATCAGCGGTATGAGCCACCACTTCTTCTCCTGCCTGCAAAACCCAAGGAATTCCTTGAACAACGACCACATGATTGTCATGCTATTCTACGGGTTGGGTTTTAATGTTGCAAGAGGAATGTCATCGGGAGGCTTCAGCCTGGGTTCCTGCGCCACGCGTGCAGCGGGCATTATCTTGCTTGATTTTTTCCGCTGTAACCGCTTCTTTGGAGAAGTTCACAACTTGAAAAACATGAAATTTCCATCTTTTTATACTGTTCTGCTTTGCGCGGGTCTGACGGCAACACCGTTGCGTTTGTCCGGCCAGGCTGCGTCGCCCGCCGCGGCGGAACCTTTGGGTCCGAGGATCGCTTTCGCCACCAATGAATTTCATTTTGGCCAGGTCATCGCCGGCACGTTGGTTGATTACACGTTCATTGCCAGCAATGCAGGCGATCAAACCCTGGCCATTTTTAGCACGAGCGCAAGTTGCCCTTGCACAACGGTGGAAGATTGGGATCGTGAGGTCGAGCCGGGCAAAACGGGGAAGATTCCGATTCAATTCGACAGCAGTGATTTTCGCGGCGATGTGGCCAAGACCATTACGGTGAATTCAAACGACAAGCTCGCGCCCGAACAAACCCTCGCCATTCGCGGCATGGTTAGGAGGGGGATCCAATTCACGCCTAAGCTGGCTTATATCAATATCGTGCCCGATGCCCCTTCAGCCTCGACGAACGTTGTTCGCCTGAGCAATCAGTCCGAGGAGTCCGTTACGCTGTCTGATCCGACCAGCGACAACACTTCGTTTAAGGCCGAACTGAAGACAATAGCACCAGGCAGAGAGTTTGATGTGACTGTCACCGCGGCGCCTCCCCTCGCGGTGGGAAGCACAACGGGAACAGTTTCCATCAGGACCTCTTTGGCTTATATGCCGGTGATTAACATCCCAACTATCGCCATGCTCCACCCGGCGGTAAACGTGACGCCGCCCCAAATTATTCTGCCACCGCGAATTGATGACTGGACGACAAATATTGTCACCATCACCGCCAATGGAACCAATGTGCTCGCCCTGTCAGATGCAACGGTTTCCGATGAGAGGGCCAGCGTCGAACTCAACGAGACCACGCCGGGTCATGTCTTCCAGCTTGCCGTGATTTTCCGGCCCGGGTTTGTGGTTGCCACGGGTCGTCAGGCGCAGTTGAGCGTCAAATCGAATAATGCAGAGTGCCCGGTCATCGTCGTGCCGGTCAGGCAGGCTCGGCGACAACCAGCCCCGTCCCTGCCGCGCCCTTAAGCGACCGGCCATTTCTGATGCGCCCAAAGCCGGTTGCCATGACGGGCTTGAAATCTGAAATGAATTGATTGTTTTTGAAGTTGCAAGCGAATCCTCGCCCTGGAACGAACGCATCAAGGCGTTGCACTGCCATGGGAAACGCTTTGACGTTTGAACTGGCTTGGAGAAGAAGGTAGCATGGCTGCCTCATGAAGAGGCAGAAAGAGTTCCCAGCCAATGAAAAGGCCAAATCGTCCGCCGTGTCCGCCATGAGGCCTGGCACGGACGGTGGCTGGAAGGCGAACCAAAGGCATGGCTTTTGGGATTTTCTGCCCACGGTGTCGCGCAGCGACTGGGTGGCGGGTTTGTTCCTGGCAACCGCCATCTTTCTGGCTTACCTGCCGGTGTGGCACGCCGGATTCATCTGGGACGATGATTATCACCTGACAGAAAACCCCTGCATTGTCGGCCCAGTGGGGTTCAAAGGAATCTGGACAAGCAGCGCGGCGCTTTATTATCCCCTGGTGCTGACAAGTTTCTGGGTGCAACACGCGCTGTGGGGCCTCCGTCCGCTGCCCTATCATTTGGTCAACGTCGCCATGCAGGCGGCTTGCGCCATTTTGCTATGGCAGGCCCTGCGGGCTTTGAAGGTGCGCGGGGCGTGGCTGGGGGCGGCGCTTTGGGCGCTGCACCCCGTGCAGGCGGAGTCGGTGGCATGGATCACGGAATTGAAAAACACACAGTCGTGTCTGTTCTATCTGCTGGTCATCCTTTTTTTCCTGAAATGGCGGCAGGCTGCGGCGTCGGTCTCCCTAAAGGGAGGCGGGTGGTATTACACGCTGGCCTTGCTGTGCGCCATGCTGGCGATGTTAAGCAAGACTTCCACCGTGATGCTGCCGGTGGTGCTGGGCCTGTGTTGGTGGCGGACAGCGGATCGGTGGCGGTGGCGCAACGTCCTCAGTCTCGTTCCGTTTTTCCTGATTTCAACGGTGGCCGGCCTTTGGACGATTTGGGAACAAAAATTTCATTCCGGAGCCGTGGGAACCGCCTGGTCTCAAACCTGGCCGGAACGCATCGCAATAGCAGGTAAAATCGTCTGGTTTTATCTCGGCAAGCTGATTTGGCCGCATCCGTTGATTTTTATTTATCCGCGCTGGGAGGTTGGCGTGCTGGGAATGACCGCGTATCTGCCGGTCTTGTTGGTGGCTGTCAGTTTGGCTGGATTATGGTTGTACCGCCGCCGGACACAGCCGGTCTTTTTCGCTTTTGCCTATTTTGTGGTTTCATTATTCCCCGTGCTTGGCTTCTTCAACATATACTTTTTTCGCTATTCGTTTGTTGGCGACCATTTCCAGTATCTTGCCAGTATTGGCCCGTTGGCGTTGGCGGCCGCGGCCATCACCACTGCGCTCGGCTCTTTCAAGGAACGAACCCTGTTCCTGAAACCGGCATTTTGCGGAATGTTGCTGGTGGCTCTCGGCACATTGACGTGGCAGCAATGCGGGATGTATGCCAGTGTTGAAAGCCTCTGGAAGACCACGCTCCGGCTCAATCCCGGTTGCTGGATGGCCCAATTCAACCTCGGCGGCTCTCTGATGGGAAAGGGCAAAGCGGACCAAGCAGTCGTTTATTTCCAAAAGGCGCTGCAGCTCAATTCCGACGACGTGGAAACCCGCAATGATCTCGGCGCCGCTCTTTTGGAAATGGGTAAAAGGGACGAAGCGATCTCTCATTTTCAAAAGGCTCTGCAACTCAAGCCTGACTATGCGGAAGCCCGCAACAATCTCGGCGCCGCCCTTCTGCAGAAAGGTAAAGTGGACGAAGCAATCATTCAATTCCTGCAGGCCTTGCAACTCAAGCCCGATTATGCGCAAGCCCATAACAATCTCGGCCTCGCTCTCGGCCGAAAGGGGAAAGTGGACGAAGCGGGCGCTCATTTCCAGTTGGCCCTGCAAATCAGTCCCGACTACGCGGAAGCCCACTACAACCTCGGCGGCATTCTACTGCGAAAGGGCAGCCTGGACGAGGCGATCACCCATTTCCAAAGGGCGCTTGAAATCAAAGCTGATAATGCGGATGCGCAATTCAGCCTTGGCGACGCTCTTCAGCAAAAGGGAAAAGTGGACGAAGCGATCACTCATCTCCAGGAGGCCCTGCAGATCAGGCCCGACGACGCCGAGGCACATTACACTCTTGGCAACGCTCTTCTGCAAAAGGGAAAAGTGGACGAAGCGATCACTCATCTCCAGAAGGCGCTCGAAATCAACCCTGGCTACGCGGAAGCCCACAACAATCTTGGCAACGCTTTTTCGCTAAAGGGAGATTTGAGCGAAACGATCATCCATTACCAACAGGCCCTGCAAATCGAACCAGCCAATCCAGGGTTCCTGAATAATCTGGCCTGGCTCCTGGCCACTTGTCCGCAAGAATTGCTGCGCAACGGCGGCAAGGCGGTGGAATTGGCCCGGAAAGCCAACGACCTGACCGGCGGAAACAACCCCCTTATTCTCCACACCCTGGCCGCCGCCTGCGCCGAGGCCGGGCGCTTTCCCGAAGCGGTGGATACGGCGCAACGCGCCCTGCAAACAACCGGGGCGCATTCCAACTCCAAGCTGGCCAGACAACTGCAATTGGAGTTGACACTCTACCAGGCAGGCACCCCGTTTCATACCCATGCACGACCGCATTAACCGGGAAATCCGCCAAATATGATCCGACAGAAGTCTCCGCGAAAAGTCTCCACTGGCGCGGGCCACCCAAACCAAACGTGGCGGGTGGCGGTTGTTTGCCTTTTGCTGGCCGCGATCACCTTCACCGTATTTGGCCGGACGCTGACGCACGAGTTCATTGATTTCGACGACGAGACTTATGTGTATGACAATCCGATG
>Ga0224555_1002672_pt1 | contig 20194 bp, 14 predicted proteins | sample 714S23034metaG_FD_180687 | JGI IMG/M metagenome (GOLD analysis project Ga0224555, IMG submission 180687) | Peat soil microbial communities from Stordalen Mire, Sweden - 717 S2 30-34 | ecosystem: Environmental > Terrestrial > Soil > Wetlands > Peat | place: Sweden: Norrbotten County, Stordalen...
GTTGTGGCATAATACGCTTTCTGAGTTTGGCCGCCTTTGCAGGGACGGCTTGTCTTCTCAAAATGGTATCAGCCTCCAATCCCAAAAGGGATCAAATCATTCTCCGCAGCTTCGGTGTTCTGTATTTTCCGGCAGGCGGCAATGGATTGCCATCCGGGCCGGTTGCCTGTAGTATTTAGGTGGATGAACAAGATTGCGAGATGGTTGACCGGCCTCGTCTGCCTCGCCTTGATACTGGCGGCGGCTCCCGTCGGCGCCAAGGATTCTCTGAATTGGCGCGCCAATCAGAATCAAGTGGATGCCGACATCCAAAGAAGCGATCTGCTGACGGTTCTGACGAATATCGCCAACGCGACCGGCTGGAAGGTGTATGTGGACCCGGGCGCGTCGAACTCCATTTCAGTCAAGTTCAAGGGGCTGCCGGAGAAGGAAGCCTTGCACCGGCTGCTGGGCGCCCTCAATTACCGAAAGGACCGGACCAACGGCATTTACCAGTTGTTTGTTTACCGAACGGCGCCTGGGGCGGCGACGCAATTGATCAAGGCGGCGAAGCGCGATTACCGGATTGCCAACGAAGACCTGGTCAAACTCAAACACGGCGCCGACACCAACACCATCGATCAACTGGCCAAAAAACTGGGCGCGAAAGTGGTCGGGCGCGATGACCGAATCGGCCTCTACCGGCTTCAGTTCGACGACGGCGCCGGAGCGGCCGCCGGCTTGCAATCGCTCGCCGCGGACCCATCGGTCGCCGCCGCGGATGGCAACTACGTGGTGGATCCTCCCGTGCCGGCGCTAATGACGCAAGTGTCGCCGCCGGCTGGGCAACTGTTTAATTTGAACCCGCAGCCAGTGGTCAATGGCCCGATAGTCGGGTTGGTCGATACTGCCATTGATGCGCCGGATCAGTTCCAGAAATACATGCTCACGCCGATCAATGTCGTGGGCCAGGCGGAGGCCTCCGCCGACGAGCCGTCGCACGGGACCAGCATGCTCGAAACCATGTTGGGCGCCATGTCCGCCAATCCCAGCATGATTCAGCCGGTAATCGTTTATCCGGGAAGTGGGGAAAGCACCACCAGCTACGATCTCATGGAGGGAATTCTCGCGGCCATTAACGCCGGCGCCAACCCAATCAATGTCAGTTCCGGTGGCACGGGCAACAGTCAACTCTTGGGAAGTTTGATCCAGGAAGCGACCCAAAAAGGCATTCAAGTCGTCGCCGCCGCGGGAAATACGCCCGGCACGCAAGACACCTATCCCGCCGCCTATCCTGGCGTACTGGCGGTGACCGCGTCGGCCCCGAATGGCCAACTGGCCTCCTACGCGGATGACGGCAGCTTTGTCACCGCGATGGCTCCGGGGACCGCCCTGGTGGTTTCGGCCAGCGGCGGGACGTGGATGGTGCAAGGAACCTCTCCCGCGACCGCCGACGTATCGGGCACTCTGGCCGAACTGGAAAACGGGCCGCAGCATCTGACGCTTCAACAAGCCGTCAACCAGGTCGCCAAGACCCTGCCCCCGCCGCCCAAACAGTAATTCTCCCTCGCCGCCGTCCAGCAAGGCGCTGAAATTCTGGTAAAATCTGTGACGCTACGGCGAACTGAGGCGGAAGTAGCGCGCTATTTGCGAGTGCATCGGGGCCGCGTCGGAGTAGGAGGTTTCCGCCGAGGTGGCCGTTATGTTGGTCACCAGCGTCCACTGGGTGAGATTGGTCGAGACGTCGATGGAATAGACCCTGCCGGCCTGGGAGTTCCAAGTCATGCTAAAAACGCCGGCAGGCGAACTCAAGAGCGCGGAGAGCACAAGCGGCGCATTGGTGACGGGCGCGGAGTTGGTAATGACCGCGGCGGTGATCGTGTATCCGACCGCGTTACTGTAGGTGTTCGGCACCGCCAAATACCAGGTCCCCTCTACGGACGGGAGGTCGGCATTGGTCCCAATCTGCACAAATTGGACGGCCGTTCCGGCATTGAAGCTGCCGGAATACGAGCTTCCCGGCGTGGGGAACGTTCCGTCGCCGACCAACAACTGCACGTTGCCGAAACCGCTGGTGTTCGTGACAAAGAAATCAACGCCCGCCACGTTGTTGGTCACCGTGAACGAATACACAAGGTTGGTGGGAAAGCCGGGAGGCTGGTTGGTTGTGTATGGAATGGCATTCGTCAGATGAATCACGTCCATCCCGCCATTGACCACGTATGTCGCCAGAATCGTGTAGCCCGCGTTTGTCACGGCGGCGGGATTATAGACGGCCAGATACCAGATGTTCGACGCGGGCGGCGGCAGCACGGCATTGGTGCTCGGAACCGGCAGCGGCACGGGCAGTGAATTGGTGGTTACGACTATGAATTGGTCGTTTGTGTCCGCGACGCGGCTTGCGTAATCAAAACTAAACGGGCCGGGCACGGGCAATCCTTCGCGCGCATAAAGGTCCAGTTCGGCATTGGTCGGATTGAGTACCTGGAAGGTGACCAGCGTGGCGTTGCTGGGCACGGCAAACGAGTAATACTGCGGCGCGTTGGTGAACACGTTGGTGTAGGCGATACTGTTGGTCAGCGGGATGATCTGGTTGGTGGCAATGTCGAATTGCACCTTCAGTGTAAACTGCTCGTTGACCGTCCCATTGTTCTGCATTCCCAGGTAGTAGCGCCGTCCCGGCAGCAGCGGCGGCGGCGCGCCCTGGGACGACAGGGTGTTGGTTCCGGGTCCGCCGACTTGGGTCACGCCGGCCAACAACGCATAATCGCCCGGCAATTGGCCGGTGGGCAACTGAGTTTGATTGAAGAGCAGATTCAGCGGAATCGCGCCGCCCGCGGTCAATATGTTGGTCGCGAAATTGGCCGTTGTAGGAACATCCACGGCGAAGTAGGTGATGTTTTGGTAGGCATTGGTGGCGGCATTGGTGTAAGTCATGCCATTGGTCAGAACGATGAGATTGACGTTCGTCGAGGAGATCGTCATCTGCAAATTCCAACTCAGGAGCACGCCGTTGGTGGGCAGAAGCGAATCGTTGCGCGTGTCCCAAAGCTGCAACGTCCAGCAGCCTGTCGGATTCTCGCCGACGAACGTGGTCAGCGGTTCCTCGGCCAGATAATAGTTGTTGTAGTTGGTGCTGGGCAGCTCGACCAGTGAGACATCGTCCAGCAGGACGCTCAAGGTGTTGCCAGCCAGTTCGATAGTGGTCTGGGCATTGGTGGCCGTGAAGCTGTTGGTGCAGGCCTGCCATCCCCCGGTAAAGTTCGTCAGGATCAGCCTGTTGGTGAGATACCCGTCAATTGACACCTGGAGGTTGGGCAGTAGCGAATTGGTGTTGTACTTGCCCTGGCTGCCGGCGTCGTAGATGGCCTGGATTTCGGCGGGAGACAGCGCGCGGCTCCACAAGTCCAGTTCGTCCAGATCCCCCTCAAATGGAACGGAGCCGTCCTCCGTTCCGACACAAACGCTTTGTCCCGCCCTAAACGTATTGGGGTTGGTTAGATTGGCTATTCCGGAGGTAATCATGTTGGTATCCAGGAAGCCGTCGATATAAATCGCAAGGGTCAGACCATTCCGGACAAAAGCGGCATGATGAAAAACTCCGTCATTTACTTGTTTGTTTGTATCGATCAGAACAACGTAGCCTGCTGCGGCATTACCGGAAAAGTCAATAAACATTCGACCCGGCCCGGAAGTGGGAAGGCCCTCTTCAGGTCCGCTATGAATATCAAGAAAAGCGAGTGAGTTGTCACAGGTCACCCTCTTTTCAAGAACGCCGTAGAGTTTGGTTGCGTCGGTCGGTTGTTTAATCCAAAAATCGACCGTGAAATCATTCGTGCCGAAATTGGCGGCGTTCGTGCCGAAATCAATTTCGTTGCCCTGGTAATTATTGAAGGGACTAACGCCGTTGAACGTGAACGCGTCGCCCACTTCGCCCACGTCATAAGTGGGACCGGGATAGGGTATCGTTCCATTATTGGCGCCGACAATATCGGCCAGCGTGTCGTCCGCGGGCCACCAATCGGTGATCTGCGGGGAGCGGACGAAGTAGTGCAATTCGTAGGTTGTGCCGGGCACGGTGGCGAAGGTCTGTGCGATTCGCCCGGTGGTCAGCGCCAGGAAATTGCTGCCCGCGTGCGCATTATGCGGGTCGTTCATCACGCCAACCTGGTTGGTCTCGACGGTCCATCCGCTCCCCCCAATGGCCTGCCCGTTGGTGTAGGTGCCGTTGGTGATCCCCTCGAAGCCGGTGGAGGTGATGATGGTGTTGGTGGAACTGATGCCGTTGGTCGAGGCGTAGGGCGGCGGGGCGAACTTGATCGGGGTCTTGGCCTGGTTGGTGTTCTCCGTGAAGACGGTGTAGATGATATTCGTGAAGGAGTTCGTCGAGTTGGTGCTCGTCAATACCATCCCCAGGTTGCTGGCCAGCAGTCCGCCGCGGTTTTCAAAAAGCAGCACGCTGGTTCCCTGCGGACTGACCAGACGAATGGAGAGATCGTCCAGATTCGTGTCCGCGACGCACAGCCCCACTTGCAAATCCACCAACTGCCCCACCCCATTGGTCATGCAGATTTGCGAGGCGGTCGTCCCGTCCGTGGTCAGCGACACGGGCACGCTGTTGCTGTAAGTCTGGATCAGGTTCGGCGTGAGGCTCTCATCGAAGAAGATGTAATTGGTCAGCGTCAGCGCCTCCGTTCCAAAATTGAAGATGCCGTAATACCAGGTGCCGCCGGTCAGCGGCGGGTTGTAAGTGTTGTTGGTCCCAACCAGCAGGTAGCCGCCCGGGGCGACGATCCCATTGGTGCCATCCGGATCGGCGGGTGACACATAGTTTGTGTCGGTCATGTAAATGCCCACCGGCCCGGCGCCGGCGACGCTTGTAAAGAGCACCACATTTGTCAAATAAATCGCGTCGTTCGGCACAACCACGTAGTTATACCACGCTCCGCCCCCCGGAATCGTGATGACGATGGGGCCGTAGGTGGGCGGACTGGGGGACACTGTGACGCTGTAAGCCGTAACGCTGCCATCGGCCCCGCTGGCGTTGTCAACCTCGGTCAACATCCATATTCCCCCCCCCTGCTGTCCGATGTAATTGCGCAATGTCCCGGGGCCATCGGTGGGCGTCGTGCCGGAGTTCGGGCTTTCAGGCATATCGTCGTAGGCATAGGAAAATCCCGGCGCCTCTCCGGTGTGGTTGTTAAGAAAGACAGTTGTCTGGGTGCCCAACAAAGTCAGGGTCCCCGCCAAATCGCCCGGATCGGCGTGCGTTACAGCGTTTCTGACCACCACCTTGCGTATCGGGAGGGAACTGGGAACAACCGCCAGCACATTCGTATAAGCGGGGTCATCGTAGGAACCGTCTGGAATAGCCATCGGAAGGGGAGTGCCTATGCCGGTGACGCCGTTTAGCCCGTTCAAACTGAAGGGCTGCTCCTGCGCCACCGCGAAAAAGCCAAAGTCCGACGCCTGCTGGTCTTCAGACTTGACGCCGATGTAATAGACCGCGTTGGAAGTCGAGTTGGTGTAAATGATGAATTCATTGCCGCCTCGGTTTAGCGATTTTTGGGCGTTGCGTATCACTATTGGAATAAGATTGGTCAAACCGGATTTTTCCGAGGCATACAGATCAATGTCGGCATCCGTGTTGCGCGGTCGGGACAGATTGGGCGGATAAAAGGTGGCGAACATGACATTGGTCGCCTTATTGGTGCCAATGAATTGGTTGTTCGTAAAAACGAAAAAGTGCCACTGCGAGAGAGCGCCGTTGGTCGCGCCGGTGGTGTAGTTATACAAATTCGGCTCATTGGCGCCCACGCGCTGGTGCATCAGCGTCACCCCGCTGTTGACAACCGTGACCAGCGCGTTGGTCGCCGTGCTGATCCCGCTGGTAAGGACGGCCACCGGACTGGTCAAAGCCGGGGCGCCGCTGGAGACGACCAGCGCGAAGTCCTGCGCGATTTGATTGGTCTGGGTCGTGACGGCGTTGACGTTGACCCGCGCGGCGTTGACGATGACTTTCAGGGGCCACTTCAAGGGCGTCGGACCGGGCGGGATATAGACGTTCTGGACGTTGTTAATCACGTCGCTGGGAGCCATGTTGGTCGGGCTGCTCAGTTGCGTGAACGTATTGCCCGCCCCGAAATTGTTGCCGACAAACACATTCGTCCCGCTGGCGTCCAAGACTGTCAATTCCAGATTGTTGACCAGCGCGATGCCTGCCGCCGGGTTGCCGGGCGGATCGCTCCACACCAGCGTCACCCGCAAGGGGTAATTGGCCACGTTGGTGTCGCTGGAATTGACGCTGTAAGTGGAATACTCTCCGCTGGAAAGCGCATTGGCGGGACTCTGGTCAACGAACCACAGGGTGTTGGACAAGGTAGGCGGAAGGCTGTTCGTCAGGCTCACCAGGCCCCAGCCCTGCTCGTTGCCGCCGGGCGGCTGCGTGTCGTAATCATAAGGGGTCCCCAGCGACTGCGCGCCGTTGATCAACAGCGCCTTGAGCAGCGCCGGACTCGGATTGGGATTGCCCGGATAATTCGTCAGCAGAAACTGTTGCATCAGCGCCAGCACGCCCGACACGGCTCCGGCGGCCATACTCGTGCCCGTCTCATAACGATAATAGGGCCGCAAAGCGTTGTTCATGTTGCTCAACACGGTAAAATAATCTCCTTCCGTGTTCGTCGAGAACATATAGACTTCCAGATCGTAGGAAATCGGTTGATTGGTGGGATTGATGACCGCCACGTACCACTGCGAAAGCGGAATCAGGCCGCTGGCGACCGTCGTCGGACTGGTCGATTCCGCGCCGGTCGGCGGGTCGGTCACCCCGGCCTGGATGAGCAGCCTCGAAAACAGGTTCTGGCTGGGCGATTGCGCGTTGGGCACAAGCTGAATAATGGCCGAAACGACATCCGCTGGCAGCAGAATCGTCGTCACGTTCGTCCTGCCGGGATTAACGATTTGGTCCGGTATGTCCTCAAAATCGACCGTCGTCTCATATGTAGGGTCAACGTAGTCGGTCGCGCGGCAGGAAACGGTAAAGACGCCCGGCGCGACGACATCCGGCTTGAACCGCCCAAACTCCCCCTCCGTTCCGACGCCCACGTTGCCGCAACTGGAAAAGAACGTCACCAGGTTGCTGTTGTCCGTGGAACCGTAAAACACCTCATTGGTCGTGACGCCGTCGTAACTGACTTCATTGGTGATGAAACGCGGGCTGTCAATAGCGCCGACGGTGATGACGTTCTTGGCCGTTGCGGGCGAGGTGACGGTGCCCTCAAGGCCATCCAGGCCCGTCCCCGATCCGCCCCCATTGTTCCCCGCCGCGAAGACATACAGCATCGCCTGCTCGCCCTGAACGGCGGGCTGCGAGTCCCGCACCGCCGCGTCGTAGCTGGCGGCGTTCATGTCATAAACTTGACTCTGATACCCCCAACTATTGTTGGAAATAAAGCCGTTGGTGAGCGCACCGCCATTGGTGCCGCCTGCGGCGTTGGTGGTTAGATAATAGGAGGCGTTGGATTGCAAATACGCGTCGGATACCAACGGACCCAGCAGCAAATCCACGTTCTGAACATACAAGTTCGCCTCCGGCGCCATCCCCCGAAAATCCGCGCCGGGGATGATGGAGCCGGACACATAATTGCTGACCGTCTTGGATTCCACCCCACTGCCGGCAATAGTTCCGGCCACATGGGTGCCGTGCCCGTCATTATCGGTCAGCACTCCGAAAACCCGACCGGCCAGGTCCGGATGCGTGGCATCGACCCCGGTGTCGTTGATGTTAAGCCAGATGTTGGTGCCCGTCAGGTTGCGGTAATTGGGCGTATTGCTCAGGGTGTCCGTGGATACGCCCAGCAGCACGCGGGTCAAGTCATTCAATTGGCGGCGCGGAGAATAGACCTCGATTTCCTGCGCCAAAGGCAACTGCGCCACCGCCGCCAGACTGCCGGGAGGCGCTTTCACAATCAATGTGGGGCCAAAGGGGCTCCTGTCCTCGCCGATCACCGTGGCCCCCATCGCGGTCAACGCCGCCAGCGCCGCGTCGCGCTGGCCGGGGAAGGTCGTCACGCGCAAAGCGTTGGTCTCCGGCTCCTGTTCGACCGCCGCCGGCAGGAGAGTGGAGTCCAGCTTGTAATACGGTTCGTAGGGAAGCACCGCCTGGAACGCCGGGTCCTGCGCCATCTCTTTGGCCTGCTCGGGCGTGGCTTGCACCACCGCCGCGTTATTCGGAATGTATCCCACGTAACTCGCCCCGTCCCGTTTCAATTCCACGTAAAAGTCCTTGTCCAACGGACGGTCGGATTGGACGATATAGCTGCCGGGCGCGCCCTTGGAACGCAGATGCTTGGGAATGGCCATCCGCACCGGCAACGCCGTGTCAATCAGAGCGTTCCGCAAAATCAGGGCGTGGCTGTTGCGAGCCAACTGATCGACGGTTTGACGCGTGTTGGTCAACCGATATGAATCAGGCTTGGCACTGTGGGGCTTGTTGGAAGCATTCGTCGATGGCGCAACGGCGGGCGACGCGGGATGGGCGGAGGCTGCATGCGCGGCATCGCGGCTGTGAGCGGCTGAGAACCTCTCCGCGAAGAGCCACATCCAAAGGGCGGCCGCAAAGAGCATCAGGCTGAGCAAAAACCAAGTTCGCGAGCTAAAGCGCATTATCACCTCCAGCCCTCGCAAGTCGGGGGCTTTTATACACACTAACCGAAAAAGCCTGGCCGCGCCAGCACAATCCGCGGGCGTTGGCGGGAATCATCGGCCGTCCACTTGAGATTCCTTCGACTGCATTGGCCGGGCGCGTGGACGCAATACCAGAGCCGCGCGACATCTGTTCCTTCTCCCAGGGGGAGAAGGTTAGGATGAGGGCGATCCCCGACAGTTTTGGGAACAGATTGAGTTGAAAAGGCTTGACCTCACCCCTGCCCTCTCCTTCAAGGAGAGGGTGAATCATCCGCCGTCCACTTGAGATTCCTGCGACTGCATTGGCCGGGCGCGCGGACGCAATACCAGAGCCGCTCGACACCTGTTCCTTCTCCCAGGGGGAGAAGGTCAGGATGAGGGCGATCCCCGACAGTTTTGGGAACAGATTGAGTTGAAAAGGCTTGACCTCACCCCTGCCCTCCCCTTCAAGGAGAGGGTGAATCATCCGCCGTCCACTTGAGATTCCTGCGACTGAATTGGCCGGACGGGTGGACGCAATACCAGAGCCGCGCGATATCTGTTCCTTCTCCCAGGGGGAGAAGGTCAGGATGAGGGCGATCCCCGACAGTTTCGTCCTGCACCCGGCGCAAGCGGGAAAAGCGGCGCTGGCGCGCCGCACTCCAAGACCTGTCGGCGGAACGCAAGCGCACCCCCAACGCGAAGCGTCTTGGAGTGCAGCACCGCTTTGCGGTGCAGCCCAACAATTTGTTCCGTCTGCGCGCCAACGCCGCTTTCTTTCGATCTCTTCGGGGATTCCATGCCGGGTTTTCATTGGGTGTTTATCCGGGGCGGCTCAGTACCCCGGCTCAATATTGAAGCTGTCGATCACAATCTTTGGGCTGAGGGCTTGCGGATCGGTGACGACGTGACAGGCGGTGCGTGTCAACACCTCGCCGGTGATTTCGTAATTGGTACAGATATTGTTATTGGGGCCTGACTGCGCATAGAAGGCGCTGGGTCTGAGCGACTGGCCCCAGGCGTAAATGACAAACTGCGGCTCGCCCAACTTCACCAGCGAGAGAATCTGCTGCGGAATGCGTTCGACAACTTCGTCCGAATAAGGGCTGGCGCTTGGGCCGTTGGTGAAGGGATATGGAAAGGTGAGCGCTGGGGTTTTCAGCAGGTAACCCAGCCGGTGAAACAGCCCGTTTGGCTCTTTCTCGCGCGTCGCGTTGATGCCATCGGGGCCATCGACAAGCCCGTACACATCCTCCGGCTCCACAACCGTGCCGACGTACTGATTTGTCGGCACCACCAAACCGGCGAAGACCGCCGCCCAGGCGGGGTCGTTGATTTGATTGACCGACAACAAACCGCGGGCGGCGTTATCATTGGGAACGGCGGTGAAGAGGTCCGGCAGCGCCCAGTCATTTGTTGGAAACGAACCCCATGCCACGGCGGGATTGTTGCCTCCAGCCCAATTATACCAAGTGTTGATATCGTTCCCGGGTGGGGGCGGCGGCACATAGTACTTGAAATAGACCGTCTGCCAGGGAGTTCCGCGATGGATGCGCCCCAGCCAGCCGATGCCGGGAAACTTATTCGTTGGAAAATCAAACGCGTTGGCGTTGGTCAGTCCGGGGTCCTTAAACACCATATTACCCTTGGTGGCGGAACTGGAGCCGGGCCACGGATCGTAACGGGAGTTGACTTGCCCCAGTGATGGAACCCAACTGGCCAAGGACCGATAAGCCGTTGGGCTGGCGGGTTGCGCATAGACGATTGAATTGGTTTGTGAAGCCCACGTTAGATCCTCCAGGGTATAATGGACCAATGGATCATTGGCTTGCCAACTGCTCCACTGCACAAGAGGAGCGGTTGGCGTAAACGGGTCCTGAACCGACAGTCCCTGGCCGCCACCGTTCAGCACGTTGTTGAATTTGGCAATTTGTTCCTGCCAATAGAGTAGCTGCCCCGGAGGAGTCCACACGTTGTTTGGCCAGTCCGAAGCCTGTTGGTAGCCGCGTCCAATGTTGATCTGCGCCATGACGCCAGCAGACAGGCCGCCGCGGTCGGTGGCGCCCTGTGTGTTCCAAACAAGCGTGCTGCTGTTGGAACCATTACCGACGCCACCGACGAGCATGTTGTTTCCGCCGCCCGACACGCCATTGCTCAGTACTTGCAGGAGCGGCAGCGAGGTGCCAAAAGGGCCAAGGTTGACAAAATCCAGCAGGTTGCTCGTTTGTTGTTCGTCTTCGTACAGGTAATACATCACGTAATTCGTCACGTTAAGCACCCAGGAATGAATGGGCCACGCGGCGCCGTTTGACCAACTTCCCTGATAGTAGTCCTGCGGCAAAAACGGCTGGCCACTGTTCGTAAAGTACCCAAAATGCTCGGAATAATAAGCAGACTCAGGAAGGGTGATCGCATTGGTGACGAAGAGAAGCTTAATGCCTCCCGTCGTGCCACTGCCAGGATAACCTGTCCATGTGCCGCCTGCTATATTCGATGGCTCCCAAAGCACATTCGTCACCAAGATATTGGTGTACCAGAATGCCGGCCCGTTGGTGTTTGTGATGCTGATTGTAGCGAAATTGCTTATCGCGTAACTGACGGTCGTTGGGAAAGTATTCGTATATGGATTCCAAAGCTGGGCGCCAAACAGATTGGAAACTGTCATCCCGTAAGACTGGCTCATGGCAGTCGGGGGCACGTTCGTGCTTGGGCGCGTAAAGAGCAGGCGTCGCGTCATTGTCAGTGAGTTCACGAAGGCAAACTGGCTGAAACTCGGCAACCCCTTGACGGTTCCGACAACCCACGGCACTCCCCATATATTGTTGTTCGTCTGAATTTGCGCTTGGGGAGGCGCCTGGTAGCCAAAGGGAGTGAACATTTTGAATCCCTGATGGACCTGGGTTGCCCAATAACCGCTGCTATTTGTGGTCGAACTTACATTGGTATAGCCGACGATGGTGACGGTCCAAAGCGTCTTCGTACCCGGCAGATAAGTCGCGGAGAAGAGGGGGCGATATACATGCGGATAATAGACCGTGGGGGAAGATGGGGAAGAAAAGGTTTCATGGTTGGTGAGGTTGGCGGCCATCGTGGCGTCGTAAATGTTGGCGGCCAGTTGCAACATGCGATGGATTTGGGCGCTGTAACGAACGCTGGAGTTCGTATAATTATAGATCGGGATGTTCGTGATTCCAAAATGCACCCATCCGTAGTTCGTCGTGTAAACCCAACCCAGGCTCGAGACGTGGTTGGAGGTTATGTTGGTCGCAATGAGGAATTCCTGCGAGCGGAGAAGCAAGTCCGCGGCATTGGTGAAAAAGCCCAGGGGCGTCCACGAGTTGAGCTTGTTGGTCATTGGGGCGTAAGGGGCGAGGGGACTCAGGATTTGGGCGGTGTTGTCGTAGTTGATGTTGACCTTGGTGCGCAGCATCAAGTTGGACTGTAGGCCCGGGGCCGGATTGGTGCTGTTGGCATAGACGTACACGCCGTATTCCGGGGCCGAACCAGTGCCGATGCACTGCAACAGGCGCTCGAAGGTGTAGCGGTCAAAGGTATTGGTCTGCGCTCCCGCTGCCATGAGGCGATAGACAAAATTCGGCGAAGTCTTGTTGGTATCGAACAAATCCTCTGGATCGTAAAACATGTTGGTCGTGTAACTCCCCGGCCAGGGCCTGCTTGGCGCGGTTGTCATCCAATTCGAATCTTGAGACTGGGCGACGAACGGATAGGCCGTCGAAGCGCCCAGGCAATAACTGTCAATATTAGAGGCAAGCCCGAGCGTCGCGGGAAAATTCTGCGTCAAAGACCTGAGCGTCGGGTAATTCAGGCTGTTGCCGAACGGCCAGTAACGGTAATGGAGGATGGCCTCGGCATCGCCAAACGCCGAACCGGTATTTGCCGTATTGAGGGCCGGAGAATAGTCGTACTTCGCATACCTGTAACTAGGTGGATTCTGCGAATTCGGGAACCCATATTCGTAAGCGTCCGGGCAAAGCACGTCGAGCATCGCCGCCAGGTTCAATTCCCAGGAACCCGTTCCCTGATCGCGGGCAAACCCGTCATTCTCGAAGCCCAATCTGGTGTTGTTGGTTATCAGAAATAACCGGTTGTTCAGGTTCCATCTGGCGGCGTTGTGAATGTAATTCAAATCCAGCGTCTTGCCGATGGGCAGGACCATGTAGGCGAAGCGCCCGATGAACATATTGCTTCTGGAATGGCGCGAAAGCGGGTCGTTCAAAACGCCGATCCATTCCGGCTCACCCGCCCATATATTGGATACCCCCCACTGGCCCGCTTCATTGGTCACCGTGGGGATATTGCCGTTGGTTTCAAAGCGGCCGTTGCGGTTGATATCGACCCAGAAGCGGAAGTCGGTGTTGTTGGGGTAAAGCGGATTGGTCGCCACGAACACCGGCGGCCTCGGATCGTAAAACAGATTGGCGATGTTCTGCGCCCAATTCGCCCGGGTGCTCGACGTCAGAGCGCCATTTGCCGTGAAATCGTAATTGACGTTCGTGGTGTCGGTGATGCCAGGGATGAAACCGTAGGGGTTGATATAGTTGCGCGAAACCATGTAGTCGTAGGCGAGATAGTCGGTTTGGGCCATCATGCGGGCGATGATCTCGGTCTGGGCGCGGGCAATGGCGGCGTCGCTCATCACGCGGGAGGCGCTGGCATCGATGCTGGCGGTTGAGGCCGCCCGGTTGCGCTGGGTCACGGCCAGAAAGGCGACAGCCAGGAAGGTGATGACCGAGAGCATCAACAGGGTGATGACCAGGGCAATGGCGTCCTGCCGGCGCCTGCCGCCGCCGCTGAGGGCGCTGGATTTAAGGTTCAAGATCATGGAATGGCAGTAGGGATGTTGATGCGCTGGCGAAAGACATCGACCTTGGCCGCCGCGTTGGCCAGAAAATTGGACACCCCATGCAGGTTGCCCGCTATGGCGCGGGCCTGCGCAATGGCGTCCGGTTCCAAAACCGCCATTTCCAATTCGATGGAGTGCGGCAAATTGGTAAGAATGATGTTGTTACTGGTGATGGGATACAGACCTGGCTCGCCGCTGGGGTCATTGTAGTCGATCGAGTAAAAGGGGTCGTTGCCGTTCTGATCAAAGGCGCGCAGTTTCAAATCAATCACCCCGTCGGCCACCGCATGCCAATTGGAGCCGAACGATTGGTTGACGATGCCGGAGTAGAACTGCGCAAAAAGAGTGTTGTCAACAACGTTGTTCGGATTGAGATGAAAATTGGTGGACACCGCGAAGCGATAGAGCGTGCCCAAGCAGGGGTTGACGCTGTTGGAAACCGCATAACCGATCCCCGTCCATTCCGTGTTGGTATGCACCAGGAAGAAAATGTCGTCCTGTTGGTTGGTGCGGACAGCCCCAGTGCCGACGCCGGCGTACTGGACGTATTGATTGCTCCCGGCCCAGCTCCAGTAGAGGTTGGTCACCGTCGAGACCTGCGCATCGGATACCTGGCGCAAATCGGTGGAGACCATGTCCATGATCGTGCGGCCGGTGTCGGACACCTGCGTTTCCTTCATGCCGATCTTGAAGGCCTTCTGGACCTGGATGAAGACGGATGTCAAGCCCAGGACAATCAAGGCGAGCATGGCGGTGGAGACGAGCATCTCCAAAATGGTCAACGCGCTCCGCGCCCGCGGGCCGGCTGGATTGGTTGGAAATAGTGTCTTCACGTAATCAGCTCCCCGGCAGATAGTTGTTGGTACTGTAGGAAAGGGGTTGGAAAAACCAGCATGTGTCGCCGTCCGCCAGAGTGTTTTGCAGCAGTTTTGCCGCGATCATGCTGCGGTAGGTTTGGTGATTGCGGCCGACAATGTAGGTTTGATTAGCCCCAGGCACAGGCAGCACCGGCCAACTGAATCCAAGCCGGACATCAAACAGATGATAGACCAGCGCGCCCGTTCCCGGCTGGTTGGTAAAGGCGCCGATCGGGACCGCATTGGGGGTCGCCTCCAGCCAGCGAAGGTAACACAGGTTGGAATCGGCGCTCCCACCCGGATAATTTTCATACTCAATTGTTTCCGGCGCAAAGCTGTTAAACGGGACGATCTCCACCGTCATCTGGTAGCGGAAGGACATGTTCGTGCCCGAGCCGTACTGCTCGACCGCCGGCCCGCCCAACGCCCGCACAATGGCGGTGGTCACGGTGTAGTTGGAGGGATTGGCGTAAATCCGCGAGGGCGTCGAAAGAAGTCCAATGATGTTGGAGCCGCTTGTGAACCTTGATGTGCTTCTCGGGTAAACAGTCCAATTCGTGACGGTGGCGCCGGAGGAGGGAGTGAAATAGTTGGTGATCGTGATCTTCTCCACATAATTGGTGAGGAAATCCAGGCCGGTGTTGTTGCCTCCATTGATATTTGAGTTGAGCACACAGCCATTGCGAATGGCATCCATGAAATAAGGGGCGTCGCGCACGATGATGGTATCCTCCCGATTGCTCTGCTGCACGCCCAATCCCTTTGGGAGGATGCCAATAACCGCCACCAGGGCGAAACCGATAACACCGATGGCCATTGCAATTTCGACCATGGTGAAACCCAGTTCGCCCTGGCGGCGCTTTTCCTTGGCGTCTGCTGCTGAATGCTCAGACGAAATTTTCATCAGAATTGATTCTGTACCACGTTGGCCCGCGCCGTCAGCCAATCAATGTGGATCATGTTCGGGCTGCTCGTGTCGTTGCCCGGCGGAGTCGCGATCGGAGTCGCCGACACCGCCATGTAGGCTCCGTTGCTGCTTTGCGGATAAAACACGCTGCCGCGCTTGAGCACGATGTACTGATCGGCCTGCGCCGTGAGCGTGCCTTGCGGCGAAAAGCCAATATAGGGCAGGTTGTTCGACCTTCCCGCGAGGACGGACGGGAATGGCACGGGGACCGTCCAAGTCCAATTAAAGGGATAAACCGTGTTGGTGACGACCAGGTTGACGGTTGTGTTGGTCGTGTAAATGTTAGTCGGCGGCTGGGCAATGTTGGAACTGCTGAACTCAAACTCCGAAATATACACCCCCTGCGGCAAGGTTCTCCAGTCTGTCAAATAATGAGCGAAATGCTGTCCAGGCTGGTCGCCCACCGAGTTCAACGCGAGCAGCGCGTAGGAAGTGTACTGGCCGGAATAAGGGGGGGTGAACACATTGTTGGTCTCGTTCTTATAGACCTCATTATTCCAAAAGTTGGGCGGAACGAACACCATATAGACCGTCGAACGATTGGCCAAGGCCCGTTGCCGCGCGAACGCGAGGTCGTCGAGCAGTTGGCGGTCCGCCGCGGCTTCGGTATTGGCTTTTTTGAGGCCCGGCACATGCGGCAATGCGATCGCCGCCACAAAGCCGATAATGGCCAGGACCACGATCATTTCCAGCAACGTAAATGCCCCAATCCTTGGCGAAGCTCGGTAGGACGAGGCTCCAGCCGGGCTGATTCCGCGGGAGAATGCTCCGCAGGAGCGTCGCCCTACCGGCCTCACCTGTTGGGTGAAGGACGCCCCCGTTGCGATACGGATCGGGGTAAATGCCCACGCCTGCCGGGAACGACCCAAGGCGCGCCGGCGGAGAAAGAGCGGCCCCAAGGCCGGTTCCTCGACCCATAGCACGGGCAGGCGCCGCGGGCCGGAATTGTATGTGGCGGTGGAGTTCATGAAATTCATCACCAGTTGCCGTTCGTAATGACGACCGGTTTGTTGCCCTTTTGGACGATGGAAAACTCGGCCCAGAGGTCGAAACTACTCGGATTATGCCGGTACTGGCTGGAGGAATCGTAATGCCAGAAATTGACCTGCCCATTTGTCAGGGGGACCGCGACGGTCAAGCCGTAGAAGCCTGTGAATCCGGTCATGGTGTAATTGGTGAAGTCCTGGGGCTGGGGATTGAGAAAGTTCTGCGGCGTGGTCGGGTCGGAGTTCGCAATGGCGCCCCGCGCGTAAAGATTATTAAACGCGGTCATCGTAACGTTGGTCATCCCGCTGGGGAACGTCCCGTTCGTCAAATGGACATTGTATTTGGTGCCCAGCGGGTCCACCGCGGTGGCCCCGACCAACTCGTAAAGCAACGGGTTGGCGGCCGACGCGCCGTCGTATTGACTGGCGTAATTGCCAGGCGTGATCGAGGCCAGGCTCCCATTGTCCGGCGGATAAAAATTCAATTTGTCCTTATACGTCTGGATGGCGGACATCAAGGTTTGCTTCTGAGTTTCGACCATCGTGCGCCTGCGGGCGGAGGTGGCGGCGGTGACCCCGGTGAGGACCAGCGCGGCGATAATTCCAATGATGGATATGACCGCCAGCAGTTCGACCAGAGTAAAGCCCCTTCGTTTTGTGAATGTCGGGTTCATGTTATCCGTTCTGCGAACGCGCGCCCAGTTTCTGGTCCCGTATCTCCTGTTCCATCCGTTCGCTCAACCACTGCTTGATCATGCTCTGATAATTGAGATAACGCGACCTGGCCAGGCGCTTGATGCGCGCCAGCATCCGCGGGTCCATGCGCAAGGTGATCGTCGTCGAATCCGCCAATTCGCTCCCCGCCGCCACCGCGCTCTCCATCAGGCGGACGTCGATGCGGTACTCGGCCCAATAAGCGGCCTCGGCCTCTTCGCGGTCGAAGATCGGGACTTCTTCCCAATTGGAAATGGCGTTCATGGGCGAATTTATTGTGCCAGCGTTTGGGTCAGCTTCCGTTGATAAAAAAACCGCTCCTCCGGCTCGAAAGACCGCGCGAAAATCACGCGGGCCTGCTTGCCGTTCGTGCGGAAGACCGTGAATACACCCGTGCCGTCCGCCGCCGTTCCGAGATTGAAAAACCTGGCCTGGACCGCGAACCGCGGCGAGTCCGGCAACAACCGGACCGCAAACGGGTCTTCGAACGACTCCTCAATGGCTTGCAGCGAAAGCGAGCTTTCGAGATTGAAAGGCGGATTGTTCCAATCAAATTCCATATCAGTAAATCATTTGACCATGCATTGTATTTACATTGTATTTACCCCATAAGGCAAACCACGTCAAGGGTTTTTTTCTCTTTTTGCCAAATCCACTCCCCATCCTGCCATGCCGTCCAAGAATCTCTTCATCTCTGAGTTCTCTCGCGGCTGTCCTGTTGGCTTCGTTTTTCCGCGCGTTTTCATCATCAAAATATCCACAGGTGGCTTATTGATAACAACTTGTGACTTTCCAGGTTTGGGTTCGTTTTGCAAAAACACCTTTCTTGGCTCTCATGCCCTTTCCGATACCTCCATCGTCATTGGCGGCGGAACGTTTTCGCCCTGCCGCAGCCGCTGCACCCGTTCCAACTGGCTCATGGCGAGATACATCTGACGCTCCAACTTCGTCTCGTAGCGAAGGATTTTTTCCAGCACCTCCATGGAAGGCAGCACCGCCGCCGACTGCCGCGCCTCCTCTTCCGCCGCTTCCCGCTTCGCGCACTTGTTCTGGAGCCACCGCACCGTCGTCAATTCGCGGTCAATATAAGCCAGTGCCTGTTTCTTATTTTCTTCCCGTCGGGTGGCTTCATCCGCCCCGTTGGAATTTTGCGACAATCGCAGACGCAACTTCTCCAATTCCTCCGAGAAACGGTTCGGTTTGTCATGGTACTGGAATTTTTGTATGGCCGCTTCGGTCAATTCCCCGTCCTTTTCCACCTGCGCGCGCACTTCGCGCAGGCAGTCTGTCAGAATGGAATTTCCAAGAGCCGAATATTGCATGGCTGTCACCGGATCGCCTGAAAGCTCCCATCGCATGACTTCGAATTTCACGTTGGGCCGGCTTCGCTTCCCCTGGCCCTCGTCCACGCTCAAGGCGATTTCTCCCGATTCCGCCGTCAATGCCCGCCGCAATCGCCAGTGCGTCGTCACGATCTGGTCCACCAACATTTCCTCCACCGGCCCGACCGGGTTTAAGTTCTGGCAGAACCGCTCATGCAGGGCGTTCAAGTCGCGGCTGCTTTCGTTGATGTTCAAACCGCGCACCAGCACCTGCCTGGACAGGATGCCGTGCTTGAGCGCGTTCAGTTTGGAAACCGCAAGGCCCTCCGGCGTTTTGGGGCCGGTGGATTTCTGCGCGTTGCGCCGGTTGGCATCGAGTTGTTTCGGGGATGTTGTTTTTTTCATAGGCTCAGTGAAATTTTCCGCGAATATTCTGGTTGTAGTACGCGCCGATGGACGATGCCTGCATCAGTCCAATGTACACCGAATATGGCACGCCGTGGTGATCGTAGATTTTGCCGTTGTGAAATGCGACGCTCAGCGTATGTCCGTCGTAGCCGACGGCGGCAATGGCGGTTGAGTCAACTGCAATCATTGTTGAATACATGATGATCCTTTGTCTTTTAAGATTTCATTCATTTGCGACCGAGCCGGCAGCAACATCGGAACTTCGCGACGCTCACCCGGCTTTCGGGCTTTGTCAGAATTCTTCCCCACTTCGCCGCAACCATCAACGGTCGGGTATCTAATTCCTGTAACCCCGTATAGCGGAGTGGTGGGTTAAACCGCCTACCTGTCAAACGGCAGGGGGATTGGAGGGTATCTACCTCGAAGCTTTATCAACCTGGCTTGGCCAGGGAAGCGAGCCTGGGTCTGCATCGGCGCTTCAATTCGTCGCGAACTTGGTAATCTTTGCCGTCAGTCGCTTTGCACAGTTCATCGTACAACTGTGTGCCTTTGATTCGTTCAAGAGTTTCTCGACGATCCAAAAGCGGCTTCACAGCAATTGTCCACCAGGTGGGGACTGTGGATTTGGAGAGAGGTGGCAATTTCCGATACGAGAGCGCTTCCGGTTGAAAAGGCCTTTGCTTCCGCCAATAATCTTCAAGAGCGACGCCGCGATATTTCGCGAATTCGCCTTTCGGCTCCTCTTTCGCAAGGCGTTGAAACATGGCAAGGGTTTCCTCAGCGCGTTCCACCTCGCGCTTCTCAGAGGCAATTTCCTCGATCATTTCCGCGACGAATCTTGTCACCGGGCGATCCATCTGGTGCAAGGCCTCGGAATCCATGTTAATGACGCATTCTTGCGACAAACCAATGGCCTCGGCAACCTTGTCAAAATCGTGCGAGAACGTCTTCGGCTTTGCGCGTAGGGACGGCAGGAAAATAGAAATTGTCTCACTTCTTCTCCTGAAATCAGTGGCTTTTGCAAATCCTCCGCTCGTGCTTCAGCCAGTTGCTCATTCGATGGCTTTGCTTTCCTGCCGATTCTCATACCGCGTATCCCCTGCCGCCGCAAGAAAAAGCGGCCGCTTCCCGGGTCGGATGAGCCATTATTGCCGTTGGTGGCGTCGGAATCTGAATTTAAATTTTTCATGCGACAAAATTTAGCAAAACGAGTGATTTTTTATTGCATTGTCGTAAGTACTTAATTCAAAACAACTTGGGAATAAATGGGATTTTCCGTAAAACTCTGAAATGCCATTGCAAGCCTCTTGCAATGGCCTTGCAGAGGGTGTTAGGGAATTCGATGAGATTTACGCACAAAAGTACTGATTTTCATTTTTTCCAAGAAATGGCAATTTGCATTCAATTCTCCAAATCCAGCGCCAACTGGA